>Ga0209573_1000182_pt1 | contig 158871 bp, 117 predicted proteins | sample TNRBio252014_DNA_FD_185870 | JGI IMG/M metagenome (GOLD analysis project Ga0209573, IMG submission 185870) | Wastewater treatment Type I Accumulibacter community from EBPR Bioreactor in Madison, WI, USA - TNR Reactor_6/25/2014_ DNA (SPAdes)... | ecosystem: Engineered > Bioreactor > EBPR >...
TCTCCACCAAACTTCGTCGCCATCACCTTCGTGATCGCCGCCGTCAGCGTGGTCTTCCCATGATCAACATGACCAATCGTCCCCACGTTCACGTGCGGCTTACTCCGCTCAAACTTTTCTTTGGACATCCAGGCACTCCCCTATACAGCTACTCAGAGCCCGATATTCGCAACGCATTAAGGACATAAGACACTTCGAAGTGGAGCCCATAACCAGAGTTGAACTGGTGACCTCATCCTTACCAAGGATGCGCTCTACCGACTGAGCTATATGGGCTCAAAATCTTAAAAATTTCTGCTGTTTTGGAGCGGGTGATGGGAATCGAACCCACACCATCAGCTTGGAAGGCTGAGGTTCTACCATTGAACTACACCCGCCTGACCATACGATGAAGTCAAATGGAATTGGCACTGGCGCGATCCATCGACGCTGCCATGATGCCAATCTAAGAAACTTATTTCGTGTGGTGGAGGGGGAAGGATTCGAACCTTCGAAGGCTGAGCCAACAGATTTACAGTCTGCCCCCTTTGACCGCTCGGGAACCCCTCCAAAATTGAGTCGCGTATTTTGGATGGAAAAAGTGCGGTTGTCAATCATTGCGCTAAGTTTTATAGCTGATCACGTTCTATAGCTGAGTATAGACTCGTTATAAGGGCAACATATGTATATTTAAAATTACATAAAGCTTAATTCCCGCTTTGAAATATTCATTTTTTGAGCAACAATATGGCAAAATCAAATTGAGTAAGGCAGGAACCCAAGGTTATACTGATCATCTAACCATTGATCATAGTAAGCTGGCGTAGCTCAGTTCGGTAGAGCAGCTGATTTGTAATCAGCCGGTCGGGGGTTCGATTCCCTTCGCCAGCTCCAACGCTTTTGATTATCTATTTGTTTTTGTGGTTTTAACAGCCAGCATGTGTGGCTGTTTTTCTAGTTCACCCCCTAATTATAATGCTCCTTAATTAAGATACTTTAGGAGGAGCAAGTTAAGCACTGCCAGAGGTGATGTGATTTATGGTGCTTTATGGAAGAACCAGCCAGAAGTTTGCTAAAAACTTTAGATCAATGCGCTCGTTACTAGTTTGCTTTATTTTATCTTTGTGGTTTATGGATGGCTTTGCCAAGCAAGTTACTCTTGCGTGGGATGCTAATACGGAGCGCAATGCCGCTGGATATCGATTGTACTACGGATTGTCGAGCAGGGCCTATACATCAATACGTGATGTGGGTGATCAAACCAGCTACACGCTTTCTGATCTTGAAGAGGATAAGACCTATTATTTCGCTGTCACAGCCTACAATTTTAAGCAAACAGTTGAAAGTGATTTTTCGAATGAAGTCAATACTTCGGGTAATAATGGCGTACGATCAGCTTCTCAAGAAAGTCCGAGCGCGGGGTCTTATGAGAGTGGGATCGGGATTATCCGGGGCTGGGCGTGTAACGCATCGACGATTGAAGTCGAGATTGATGATGGCGAGCGGATGAAGGCGGCGTATGGGACGCGGCGCGAGGATACCGGCTCAGTGTGTGGTAGAACGGATACCGGCTATGGCTTAACCTATAACTGGAATCGCCTGGGCGATGGAGAACACACCCTGCGAGTTTACGCCGATGGCGTGGAGTTTGGTCGCGTCAACTTTCATGTAACTACCTTTGGTACGGCCTATCTTCAAGGAATCAGCGGCGAGTACACAATCCCCGACTTCCCTCAAACAGGGAATCAACTGAGCGCGTATTGGTCGGAGCCACATCAAAATTTTATTATTGTCAACGCCACCGCCACCGCCACCGCCACCGCCACCGCCACCGCCACCGCCACCGCCACCGCCACCGCCACCGCCACCGCCACCGCCAATAACGGCATGGCGCACCCAAATACCGTGGTTTTCGCAGATCGCTTTTCTTCCATGGTCGCTTCTCAAGAAAGTCCGAGCGCGGGGTCTTATGAGAGCGGGATCGGGATTATCCGGGGCTGGGCGTGTAACGCATCGACGATTGAAGTCGAGATTGATGGTGGCGAGCGGATGAAGGCGGCGTATGGGACGCAACGCGAGGATACCGGTTCAGTGTGTGGTAGAACGGATACCGGCTATGGCTTAACCTATAACTGGAACCGCCTGGGCGATGGAAAACACACCCTGCGTGTTTACGCCGATGGCGTGGAGTTTGGTCGCGTCCGTTTTACTGTAACCACTCTTGGGCATGACTATTTAAAAGATCTACCCATTTATGAACGCACCTTGTCAAATTTCCCAACGACGGGCAAGGACACTACGCTGCGTTGGTCTGAAGCGCACCAGAATTTTATTATTGTGGGAGTGCAATAAATAAATCGAGCTCCGTATTAGGTGCGGTTTATTTCGCTCATGAACGGCCGTACAAATGGCTACTCTCAATTGGCGTTTATTGGAAATCATGCCCTTATCAGCGAAGGTGTGGTTAGTATCAGGTAGTATCGGAATGTTATTGGCCGTGGCGGCGGGGGCGTTTGGCGCGCACGGCCTGAAAAAGATACTTGCCCCCGATCTCATGAACGTCTACCAAACTGCGGTTCATTATCATATCTATCATGCCTTTGGCCTGCTGGTGATTGGATTGCTTGCTTTGTATTTGCCTTCGGCGGCGCTTTTGCGGTGGGCGGGTCTCTTGATGATTGTGGGGTTGCTCCTGTTCTCGGGTAGTCTGTATGCGCTGAGCCTGAGCGGTATTCGCTGGCTGGGTGCGATCACTCCCGTGGGAGGCATCGCGTTGCTGGCGGCTTGGCTGCTGGTTACGGCCGCCGTCATAACAGCGGAGGGGACTTAATTCGACTTAAAGATGTGCGATTCAAATTCATTCCGCGAAAACAAAATACCAGTGAGGACGATGTGGACCATGCGGATAAGACTTATGCCTTGGGATTCGATGTTTACGGTACGCTCGTCGATCCCTTGGCGCTGGCCGAGCCACTGGAAGCGCTCGTCGGCGAACAAGCGGCCCCATTTGCCGGGTTATGGCGAGCCAAGCAGTTGGAGTTTTCATTTCGGCGCGGTTTGATGCGGCGCTATGTTGACTTCGATGTGTGTACCTGGCAGGCCCTTCGCTATACCCAACAGGCTTTAGGTTGTCAGCTGCCAGAGTCCGATCAGGCGCGCTTGATGGATGCCTACCTGCGCTTACCGGTATTTGCCGAAGTCGTCGCCAGCCTGAAGGCCTTGAAGAGCCAAGGCCATCGGTTGATGGCCTTCTCAAACGGAGTAGAGGCTAGCATTCGCGCCTTATTGACTAATGCGGGGGTGTTGCCGCATCTGGAAGATGTGGTCAGCGTGGATGATTTGCGCACCTTCAAACCCGATCCCGCGGTCTATGCTTATCTGGCCCAACGAACTGGCCGCCCGCCCGGTGAAACCTGGCTGATCTCCAGCAATGGGTGGGACGTGATTGGCGCGAAAGCGGCGGGTTTGCGCGCGGTTTGGGTCAAACGCCAGCCAGAGGCGGTGTTCGATCCGTGGGATGTCGAACCTGATCTTATAGTGAGTCAGCTCGATGAACTACCGTTGCGATTCGGGCGAGTGGCGGATTGAGCTTATCGTCGAACCCAGACCAATGTCCGGTTGTTGACCGGCATCGGGCAGTCCTCTACAAGGTCTAACCTATTAACGTCGGCCAGCCGGCTAATATCGTCGAAATCGCGGAGACCGCTAGCCGGGTCGCGGGATCGCAGCCAGCGGTCAAAAGTAGCGTTGCTGGGACTGGTGTAAAGACCGCCGTAGTTGAAAGGGCCGTACAGGCAGAACAGGCCATCAGGCTCCAAGACTCGCCCGATGCCCTGAAACAGGCATTCCACCGCGCCCCAGGCCATGATATGGGTGGTATTGGCCGAAAAGACGCCATCGGCGCGCTCTACCGGCCAAGGTTCGCGGCAGACATCAAGTTCCAGCGGGGCGGGTAGGTTCGCTAAACGGGCCTCATCGAACCAAAGTTTGATGCCCGGCAGATTGTCGGCGAGATCGGTGGCTTGCCACTCCAAATACGGCAGCGCCCGCGCGAAATGAACCGCGTGCTGGCCGGTGCCGCTCCCGATTTCCAGCATGAGGCCCGGATGGGTAAAAAAGCGTCGTAGCACTTCCAAAATGGGCGCTTTGTTTTGCTCGCATGCTTCGGAAAAGGGTTTGGCGTTCATGGCGCTCGCGGTGGTTTAACCATTAAAACGGCCGGGTTACGCCGGCCGTTGGGGTTTGAGCGGATGCGGCCGGCGCGCTTTAAGTGATAAACGGCACCAGGATCAGTGAGACAATTGACAACAGCTTGATCAGGATGTTCATGGCCGGGCCGCTGGTGTCTTTGAACGGATCGCCCACGGTGTCGCCGATTACCGCCGCCGCGTGCGCCTCGCCACCCTTGCGCTCGCCGGATAGTTCTCCTGCCTCGATGGCTTTCTTGGCATTGTCCCAGGCGCCGCCGGCATTGGCCATCAGCAGGGCGAACACCGTGCCGGTCAGCGTCGCGCCCAGCAACATGCCACCCAGGGATACCGGCCCAAAGAAAAAGCCGACAATCACTGGCGCCATCACCGCCATCAGGCCCGGCGCGATCATTTCCCGCAGCGCGGCGTCGGTCGAGATCATCACACAACGAGCGGTGTCGGGTTTGGCCGTGCCCTGCAACAGCCCAGGAATTTCCCGAAACTGCCGCCGGATTTCCGAAACCATCTCCATCGCTGCCCGGCCGACCGAGCTCATGGTCATGGCGGCGGCCAGTAGCACCACGATCCCGCCGAGGAATACCCCGATCACCACCTTCGGATCCGTAATATCCATTGAGATATCGTGGCCAAGGGCCAATACCACCGCTTCTTTGTAGGCGACGAACAGGGCTAGCGCCGTCAGGGCGGCGGAACCGATGGCGAAGCCCTTGCCGGTGGCGGCGGTGGTGTTGCCGATGGCATCTAGATGGTCGGTAATCTTGCGGACTTCGGGCGGCTGGTGTGACATCTCGGCGATACCGCCGGCATTGTCGGAAATCGGCCCCGAAGCGTCGATGGTCATGGTCACGCCGGCGGTCGCTAGCATCCCTACCGCGGCCAGCGCGATGCCGTATTGGCCGGCGACCTGATGAGCTACGAAGATCGCCACCACGATGACCAAAATTGGCACCGCGCAGCTTTCCAGCCCCACCGCCAGCCCGGTGATGATGTTGGTCGCCGGTCCCGTTTTGCAAGCCTGTACGATCTTGGTGACCGGTTTGGAGGAGGTGTAATACCAGGCCGCCCGGCCGATGGCGATACCTGCCAGGTTGCCCGCCAGAATGGCGAAATACAGGGGCCAACCGTAACCGAACACCACCATGACGAGCAGTGTCAGCAGCAGGAACAGCCCGGCGGAACTGAATTCGGAAACGGCTAGCGCTTTTTCCGGCCCATATTTCTTAAAGGCGGTCATCCCGTAAATGCCGACCAGCGAGGACGCTAGGCCGATCATCGCAAGCATTAACGGTAAGGCCAAAAGCATCGGCCGGGTGACGCTTGCCCCAAAGTAATGGGCCAGTTCAGCGGCGGAGGTGGTGGCGGCCAGCGTGATGGTGGCGACCATTGAGCCGACATAGGATTCATAGATGTCTGCTCCCATGCCGGCGATATCGCCCACGTTATCGCCCACATTGTCGGCAATCACGCCGGGATTGCGGGGATCGTCCTCGGGGATGCCGGCTTCGACCTTGCCGACCAGATCGGAGCCGACATCAGCGGCCTTGGTGAAAATGCCGCCGCCGACCCGGGCAAACAGCGCGATGGAGGACGCGCCCATCGAGAAACCCCAAATGGTCGAGGCTGAGTTCGGATCGACGGCGAACTGCGCAGAGAGGCCAGTGAAAAAGATCCCCAGACCGAATAGGCCGAAACTGGCGACGGCGACGCCCATCACCGCGCCGCCGTTAAAAGCGATCAGCAACGCTTCACCTGCCCCTTGCGCGCCCGCCGCCGCCGTGGTGCGCGTATTGGCCTGGGTAGCGGCCCACATGCCAACCAGGCCAGCCAGGGCAGAGGTGAGAGCGCCCGCCACAAACGCGATGCTGGTGCCGAAACCGTGTTGTGCTGATAGCAAGATCGCCACCACCAGAGCGAAGATGGCGATCTTGGCGTACTGGGCGCGGAGATAGGTCATCGCTCCCAACTGAATCTCAGCGCCTATGGCGGTCATCAATTCGTCGCCAGTGGGGCGGCGCACGATGGATCTATACAACATCGCGGCGGCGACCAGTCCGATCAGGCCAGCCACCAGCGACATGATTCCGACGATCATTATTTTTTCTCCGTGGGTTGCTTGAATCTTGGCAATGCTCCCATGCGCGACGGCCAAGGGTAGGTAATAATACCCGATTGGGGCGTCGCGAATCCGAGCAATCGAAGTTGGTATCCGGTGGGATTCGGCATGATCGCCGCCACCGGTTCGACCGGTTTAAATCCAGCGGGAGAGATTCAATAATGAAGTGCAAACACTACATGCTGTCAGCGCCCACCTACGTGCTCGATACGGCGCCGCTGTCGGAAGCACTGTCTGTCATGATCCGCAAGCACATGCAGGATTTGATGGTGGTCAACGAAAAAGGGGAGTTCCTCGGCACGATCACCTCATTCGCTTTTTCCAAAATGTTGTTGCCGCCGGAGCCGCAACTGCCCGATGACGCCGAACGGGAGTCGGCCGAGGATGTCGATAACCGCTTGATGCCGCATCTGCACCGTAAAGTGGTTGATTTCGTCGGCTCTCACCCCGTTGTCCAAGCTGAAGCACCACTTTCCGAGGCGCTGAAATTATTGGCGGAGGGCTATTTGCGCCTGCCGGTGATCGACCAGGATCGTAAGCTAGTCGGCGCGCTGTCGTCGCTGACGATTCTCCGGCGGTTCCGTTTCTGAGCGCGACGAAAGTTCGTTCGCCGCGCGGCTTGCGGGACTAGCAACTTCGGTGCGAGTTTCCCGGCTGACCTATACTGAATACGTCAAATGGCGTAGGCCGGATGACAATGTTTTGGCGTGGTGAATCATCCTACTGGCAAGCGGTTGTTTCCCCGCTAGTGAGGGAAAACGGCCGCAACTGGAATGTCAGCGGCGCGCCGTGGATTGTTTCCCCGCGGGCAAGGGAATAACCGACGGTTATAAACAAGCGGCCGTGAAACAGGTGTGGTTGAAGAAAATCCGGGTGGTGGTGTCGCTGATATTTCTGGCGCTCACCACCCTGCTGTTCGTGGATTTCGAGCGGATGGGCGAAACGCCGGCCGCTACCGTGTTGCTGTATCCGCAATTCGTACCCTCGCTGTTGAAATTTACCCAGACCTTGGCGTGGGCCGCCACCGGTTTTCTGGCGGTGCTCGCGCTGACACTGTTGTTCGGTCGGGTCTACTGCTCGATGATTTGTCCGCTGGGCACTTTGCAGGATATCGTGATCCGGGTCGCCGCCAAGTTGCGCTGGCCGCGCCGAGTAAAGTTCCTTTATCAGAACCCCAACGACCGGCTGCGTTATGGCGTGCTGGCCTTGGTGGCTATGTCGTTTTTGGGCGGTGGCGCGTTGGGATTGCGCTTGCTGGATCCATTCAGCAACTACGGCCGGATCGCGAGCGATTTGTTTCGCCCTTTGTACGTCGCCGCGCACAACGGAGCGGGTCAGCTGTTGGAAACAGTAGGTATTAACGGGCCGATTCCGCTGCAATGGAAAGCGCCATCGCCAGTGACGCTGACCATTTCAATCGTTTTACTGGCTGGATTGCTGTGGTTGAGCGCGACTCGAGGGCGGCTATTTTGTAATACCTTGTGTCCAGTTGGCGCTTTGCTCGGTTTGGTCGCCCGCTTTGCCTTGTTCAAAATCCGCATTCCCAAAGGCGCCTGTATCCTCTGCGCTCGATGCTCGATCAATTGCAAGGCCGGTTGTATTCGCCTGAAAACCAAGGAAGTTGATTTTAGCCGATGCGTGGCCTGTTTTAATTGCATTACGGTTTGCGAAGCGCACGGTATCGGTTACGCGCGGCCAGCGCCGGTGATTTTTCATCCCTCACCGCCGACAGCGCGCTCCCAAGATGGAAAAGGCGTGACGCGGCGCACGCTGCTGCATGGCGCGGCCTTGTTTTTGGTCGTTTCGATCGGATTGGCCCATCGAGCGGGCATTGGCGCCAAACCGCGCAATCGCGTACCCAGCACGGTTGTCATCCCTCGACACGGGCCGGTGGCTCCCCCCGGCGCGGGCAGCTTGGCTCGCTTCAACGAGCTTTGCATCGCTTGTCATCTCTGCGTCAGCGCCTGTCCCTACGGCGTATTACAGCCCGCTGTGTTGGATTATGGGTTGTTGGGGTTATTGCAACCGCGAATGGATTACGCGGCTGGCTATTGCAGCTATGAATGCCATCGCTGCGGTCAAATTTGCCCAACTGGCGCGATTCGTCCGCTGGATTTGCCCACCAAGCAGATCACTCAAATGGGCGTGGCCCGGTTTATCCGGGATAATTGTATCGTGCACACCGACCATAGCCGCTGCGGTCTATGCGCTGATTATTGCCCGACCAAGGCCGTGCATCTGGTTCCCTATCAGGATGGACTGACGATCCCGGAACTGACGGAAACGCTCTGTGTCGGTTGCGGCAGCTGTGAAAATGCCTGTCCGGTCCGACCGTACCGGGCGATCTATGTGGACGGCCATCCGGTCCAAAAACTGGCCGAACGGCCTCGCGCGAAACCCCTCGGACCGGAAGATCAGGGTGAAATCACCTTTTGATGACCTCCATCCCAGGTGATGTGGGTCGCTGGGTCGCTAATGACGACGCTGAATTTTAGCGGCTGGCCCCACGGTGGATTTTGTCTTCTGTTGCCAAGAGGAGAGCGTCAATGCTGGCGGGTGGTCTTGGTTCGGCTTGTCGGTAGCGATCCCTCGTAAGCGGCGAGTGGCCTGACAAAACAATCGGGTGTGGTATGGCAATCAAGGTTCATGTCGATGTGGTTAGCGCGGAGAAGGAATTATTTTCAGGCTTGGCCGAGATGGTGGTAGCGCCCGCGGAATTGGGGGAAGTCGGTATTTTACCGGGGCACAGTCCGTTTCTGACTCGGCTGAAACCTGGTCAAATCCGGATTCGGCTGTCGGATGAAGAGCTCCTGGTATTTTACGTTTCTAGCGGGCTATTGGAGGTGCAACCTACCGTGATCACCGTGCTGGCCGACTTTGCCGAAAACGCGGCCGAGCTTGATGAAGCAGCCGCTATTCGAACCCGTGAGGCGGCGCGTTGCGCCCTTATGGCGTGCTTGAGCGATAGGACGTGCGCCAAAACCTTGGCTGAAGCGATGGCGCAGCTACACGCCATTGACCGCCTGCGCCGTGAAAGCCATCGGCTGGGTAAATAAACCAGGAACCGCATGATGACCTCATCCAAACCGGTGTTGCTGATCGATGGTTCGTCTTGGCTGCACCGGGCTTTCAATGCCTTGCCGCCTTTAAGTACCCAGGCTGGCGAGCCGACCGGCGCTTTATTTGGCGTGTTGAACATGTTGCGCCGGTTGTTGGCGGACTACCGACCCGATTATCTGGCGGTGGTGTTCGACGCCCCTGGCAAGACTTTTCGCCATGATCTGTTTGCTGACTACAAGGCGCATCGTCCGCCGCTGGACCCGCAACTGATCCAGCAGATCGGACCGCTGCACGCCTGCGTTCAGGCGTTGGGTTTGCCGCTGTTGCAAGTGGTTGGGGTCGAGGCGGACGATGTGATTGGCACGCTGACCCAGCAAGCCACCCATCGAGGATTGCCGGTGCTGATCGTCAGCGGCGATAAGGATTTGGCGCAATTGGTCGGCGAACGGGTCAAGATGCTCGATACCATGAAGCATGTGGTGACTGATGTCGCTGGAGTAGAACAAAAATTCGGGGTGCCGCCGGCCTTGATCGCGGATTGGCTGGCTTTAGTCGGCGACAGTGCCGACAACATCCCCGGCGTACCGGGCGTGGGGGCGGTCACCGCCGCCAAATGGTTGCGTCAGCATGGTTCGCTGGAGGCGTTGATCGCCAATGCCGCCGCCATCTCTGGCAAGATCGGCGACAAGCTGCGCGCCGGGTTGACACAATTATCGCTGTCACGCCGATTGGCGACCCTGGATTGCCAGGTGCCATTGCCTGTCTCCTTCGAGCAACTGCGGCCCACCGCGCCGGATGCCGCGGCTCTGCGTGGCTTGTACCAACGCTACGAATTTCGCTCCTGGTTACGAGAATTGCCGGCGACGCTAGCGGAGGGTCCAACCCAGGCTCCGCCAGCAGCGATGGCCCAGCCCGCCATCGCGTTGGAAGAGGCTGCCGACCAGCCGGTGTCCTACCAGCTGATCCTGGAGCAGGCGGATTTTGATGCGTGGCTGGAACGGCTGCGAACGGCGGACTTATTCGCTTTCGATACCGAAACGACCAGCTTGAACTATCTGGACGCGCGGCTTGTTGGAATCTCTTTTGCCGTTGCGCCGCGTGAAGCGGCTTATGTGCCGTTGGCCCATGATTATCCCGGCGCGCCCGATCAGTTGAACCGGGAGCAGATCCTGGAGCAGTTACGGCCGTTGTTGGAAGACCCCGCCCGACCGAAGTTGGGCCAGCATCTCAAGTACGATGCGCACGTATTGGCCAATCACGGCATTCATTTGCGCGGCATCCAACACGATACCCTGCTGCAATCCTACGTACTGGATTCCACGGCCCGTCACGATATGGATTCGCTGGCGGAGCGCCATTTGAATCTGCGCACCATTCATTACGAGGATGTGGCGGGGAAGGGCGTCAAGCAGTTGACTTTCAATCAGGTGGCGCTGGAACAGGCCGGACCTTATGCCGCCGAAGACGCGGATGTCACCCTGCGCCTGCATCGTGCCCTGTGGCCGCGACTGGAGCGGGAGCCGGGATTGCGGCAATTGTATCAGGAGCTTGAAATCCCCCTGATTCCCGTGCTGGCCCGAATGGAGCGGCTCGGCGTGCGGGTGGACGCCGCCCATTTGCGCCAGCAGAGCGGAGAGTTGGCGAAGCGGATTTTGGAGCTGGAGCAACAAGCTTACGCGCTTGCCAACGAACGGTTTAACTTGGGTTCGCCCAAGCAGTTGCAAACCATTTTGTTCGAACGGATGGGATTGCCCGCCGGCAAGAAAACGGCCACCGGCCAGATTTCCACCGCGGAAGACGTCTTGCAGGAATTGGCGCTCGCCTATCCCCTCCCCAGGGTGATTTTGGAGCACCGCACCTTGAGTAAACTGAAATCCACCTATACCGACCGCTTACCCAAGCAGATTCATCCGCAAACCGGTCGGGTTCACACCTCCTATCATCAAGCGGTGGCCAGCACCGGTCGGCTGTCTTCCGCCGATCCCAACTTGCAAAATATCCCGGTTCGCACCTCGGAAGGACGGCGCATCCGGCAAGCGTTCGTGCCAGAACCGGGTTGGGTGATGCTGGCGGCCGATTATTCGCAAATCGAACTGCGAATCATGGCCCATCTTTCTGGAGATGAAGGATTGCTGCGGGCTTTCGCCAGTGGGGCCGACGTACACCGCGCGACCGCCGCCGAAGTGTTCGGGGTCGCGCTGGATCAGGTCAGCGCCGAGCAACGGCGTAGCGCCAAGGCCATCAATTTTGGGTTGATCTATGGGATGTCGGCTTTCGGGCTCGCCCAGCAACTGGGGATCGAACGCGGCGCGGCCCGCCATTATGTGGAGCGTTATTTCGCCCGCTATCCGGGGGTCAAGGCCTACATGGACGAGACCCGTCGCCAAGCGATCCAGCAAGGTTATGTGGAGACTGTATTCGGCCGCCGATTATATTTGCCAGATCTCCGCTCCAATAACGCCCAGCGCCGACAGGGTGCGGAACGCGCCGCCATCAACGCGCCGATGCAAGGCACGGCCGCTGATATCATCAAGCGGGCGATGCTGGCGGTGGATCGTTGGTTGCAAGAATCGGGGTTTTCGGCGCGGATGTTGATGCAGGTTCACGACGAACTGGTGTTCGAAGTCGCCGTCGATAAGGTGGCCGAAGCCGGGGAGCGGATTTGCAAGGCGATGGCCGGGGCGGCCGAGCTGCGAGTGCCCTTGGAAGTCGATATCGGTACGGGCGCTAACTGGGATCAAGCCCATTGATAGGAGGTGACTATTGCGCCAAGCACGCCTAAAAGGATAGGCATTGAAATGCTCTTCCCTGTTGTTTCAGAACGCCACTCGAAGAGAATCGGCGAGTGGCGGGGAAACCACTCGCCAAGTGGATGGCCGTAACGATTAGCTCGCTGGCGTGGGAGTGGGCGATGATGATCCTGGTCCCTGGAGTTGCGCGGCGTCGGTGGCCGGCAGCATCGCGCCTTGTTTCTCCAGCGGTTTGCCGATGAGTAACCGCAATCCAGAATGAAAACATTGGCCGGCGTAAGTCAGCTCGCGTGCCGATTCAGCCAGCTCGCCCAATTCCTGATACGCATCTGGCGTTGGCAGTAACTTGATGCTCCGCTCCAGATAGTCACGGGCTTTATCGTTTTGCTGGCAGCGCTTGGCCAGCCGGCCTAAGGTTAACAGCAGATAAGGATCATCGCCGTGCTGGGCCAACCAGCCTTCCGCTGTACTGAGTTGCGCGGCGGCGTTACCGCGTTCCAACATGCCGTAGCCCACCACCAGCTTCGAATTCCAGCGCCGTTTGATCGTTTCACGCAATAGGGTTTCGGCCTCGTCAATCGCGTCGCAGTCGCGAAGCGCGGTCGCATAATCCACCAGAAAAGCTTCGTCGTTCTCACGCAACGCCGCTGGCGCCTGTTTCCATAAGGCCCGCAACTTATCCAGCGAACTGCTGGCGGCGGCGCTTTCCAGCAGCGCCCGATACGTCTGATGTTGCAATTCCGCCAAGGGTTGTGGGCCGAGCACTTTTTGTTTTTGTAGCTCCGGCAGCAGATTTTGCAGCGGCTCCCAGGCTTTTAGTTGCTGGTAGGTTTTAGCCAACCATTGCAAGACGCCAGGATGGTGCGGGTGAGCGGCGCGCAAGGACTCAATGATCGGCTGCGCTTGCTCGGCCTGGTGGTCGTCGAGTAAAAACTCCACCCGCGTCAGTTGTACGGCCACTTTGTCGGTGCCTGGGCAATCCTCCGCCCGGCGCAGGTGTAAATCGCGCCGCCATTTTTCATCGCTGAATTGGTGGGTGGCCCGGGCGGCATTCAGATAGTGTTGAGCCGGGTTTTGGCTATAAACGGCCGCCTTGAGCAGGGTCTTCTCGGCGGCCGCCCCGTGACCAGCCGCCAGCTGCTGGGTGCCGACGTTAAGCAGTTTCTGGGATTTTTCTTGTTGCCATTGCCGGTTGGCGGCTGAGGTCAGCGCGGGAGATTTCCAAAACCGGATGGCAAGCCGGACCAGAAAGTAAAACAGTGTAAAAAAGAGGGCTAGCACGATAAGAAAGAAGGCAAAACTGGTTTCAATGGTCCAGTTCCCCATGCTGAACATGGCATAGCCGGGATCATGTTTCAAAGCCAAGGCGAGCCAAACCGACAGGAAAAGGGTAATGATGATGCCAGCCAATAACTTCATGGGCGTACCCCTCCGCCGGTTGTGGGTTGTTCGGCGTTTGGCGCTGATGGTTTTGACACGGAACGGATCGGTTGCCGGCGGGCCATGATTTCTTGAAAGGTTTTATTGAGGCCCGCTAGATCCGGGATGTACGTGTTGAACTGTACCGCTTGCAAGGCGGCTAATTCGCCGAGAAACGCGGTGACATGGGCGTCTTGCGGGTCGAAGTGGGTTGCTAACCAGGTGTTGACCGTTTCCAGCGAATCTTGATAAGACTGGGCGTCGCCGCGCAGCAGCGCGGTGCGCATGCTTTCCAGAGTCAACCGCAGATTCTGCCGCAGGAAAAATTCTTCCTCCGTCCCGATCAATGGCGGGGCTTCGCTGCGGACGCGACGGACGACGACGATCTCTTTGAATTGATTCCAAACCGCTTCCCCGGTTCGATCCCACCAAGGTCGCTCGGCATCATCGCTGACGGTGACATCGGCGGCGGGTTTGATCCGATTCTTGATGTCGGGTACCGCTGAGTTGATCTTGATCGGCAGCGCGCTAACTTGGGTTTCCATGATCGCTATTTTATGGGCCAAGCCGGAATAATCCGGTAGTTTGACCCCTCGCAAACTGCCGAGCGCCTCGTCCAGCATGGTCTGTAGTGGTGCGAGAGCGCTCTCGTCCACGGCTTTGAGCCGCTGTTGCGCGGTTTCCAGCGCCAGGCGGGCGGTAGGGATATTGCGTTCCAGTTTTAGCTTGCTATCCGCCAAACGGAGCAGATAATCGACTTCCGCCAGCGGGAAAGCGTTGATGTCGCCGCCTTTGGCGACAGCGAGCTTGAGGGCGCTGATTTCTTCACTCAGCCCATTGCTGGCCAAACGCAGGTTCTTCAGCTGCTCGTCCAGGCTGGCCAAGCTGTCTTGTTGTTCCCGCAACTGCTTGTCGAGTGCTTGCTTGTGCTGCTGGGCTTCGGTCTTGTCTACCGCGCGATTTTCCCGCAGCAGCTTCAATTCGCCTTTGAGCACTTCGTTTTCACCCTTTTGCAGCTCCATGGCGTTTTTCAGAGGCTGAAAATCTCCCGTTAAACCCAAAAGTTGGCTCTTGAGATCCTGGGTGGCCGCGCGATTTTCAGTACGGGTTTGATCGATTGCGGGCTTGAGCGTTTGTAACTCTCGCAGAGGCTTTAATTCAGCATCGTACTGAGCGGTTGCTTGTTTGATCGCCGCGCTAAGACGGGCGGCTTGCGCGCTCTGTTCTTGTTGCCACAAGTACCAGAGATAAGCGCTGCCGCCAGCAGCGCCCAAAGCGATCAGGACAGCGAAACTGGCCAGTCCGCGACCGCTTTTGGCGGGAGGCGCGGGTTTGACGGCGGGAGCCGTTACAGCCTTGGTCGTATCATCGGATTTTATATCTGTCATATCACGTTACCGAACTGAACTGGAGAAGGATTCGCCGTCAGGCCAAGCAGTACGGCGGTGATGGCATCGTCGCTGGCTTCCCTGGCGACCAGGAGACGGCGGCAGCCGTAGTCCGCGGCGGTTTGTCGGGTACGGGCGCTGATCAGGATCAGCGGCGTGTCGCGGAGGTAATCTTGCCCGGCTCCGCCTAACATATCAAATAGATTCAACAAACTCTCAGTGCTGGTGACGACCACGGCCGCGATTTCGCCGCGCGACCAGCGCTCCAGCAACGCCCCGATGGCCACCGGAGGCCGCTCGCGTCGGTACACTTCGGCCGCGGCCACCCGCGCGCCGCGCGCGGTCAAGGTATCCGCCAATAAGGTACGGCCTCCCTCACCGCGGATGATCAAGATGGATTGTCCGGCCACATTCTGAAAGCGGGGCAGAGCCAACAGGTGCTCGCTGCTGGAGTCGGGCCGTGGTTGCAGGCAGCCGTTGATGCCAAAGCGGGCCAGCGCGTGTGCGGTGGCCTTGCCGATAGCGGCGATCTCCAGCGTGGGAGGAACGCCGCCGCGCTCCTGGATGGCTGGCAAGGCGTATTGCACCGCGTTGGCGCTGGTGAAAATTGCCAAATGATAATCCGCCAACCGATCCAAAAAGGCCAGCGCTGGCGCTTGATCGCGGGGTTTGCAAATCAAAAGAGTCGGGCAGCGGATGGCGATGCCGCCATAATGTTCGATCAAGGCGCACAACGGATCGGCCTGGTGTTCCGGCCGAGTGACCAGCACGCCCAGACCCTTCAGCGGCGACGCTTGCGTTGTCGCGTCCGTCAGTGTCAGGGCAGTGAAAGGGCCTTGCCGCGGGTTCAAGGCAGTGCTCTCCTTTAGCTCAACGGGGAGGCCGCCAGAACCCGGCGAAGAATTTCATCCGCGCCGCGTTCCAGCAAATCCTCCGCCAAGCGCTTGCCCAGCGCCGCTGCCGCGTCGGCCGACCCACGAATCTCGCCGGCGATGATTCGGCTGCCATCTGGTTCGCCGACCAAACCACGCAACCATAGACTGTCGCCATCCAGCACCGCATGGCCGGCGATGGGAATCTGGCAGCCGCCCTGCAAGCGAGCGTTAAATCCCCGTTCCGCGGCGACCCGCAGTTGGGTGAGGGGATCGTCGATTGCCGCGAGCAGCGCACGGGTGGGCGTGTCGTCGAGGCGGCATTCCACCCCAATGGCGCCTTGGCCAATGGCCGGCAAGCTGAATTCCGGTTCCAACAACTGGGTGATGCGGTGGGCTAAATCGAGGCGCTTTAGACCGGCGGCGGCCAGAATGATGGCGTCGTAGTCACCGGCGTCTAGCTTTAGCAGTCGGCTGTTCACATTGCCGCGCAGGCTGTCAATCGTCCAGTGAGGATAGCGCGCCGCCAGTTGGCATTGCCGGCGCAGGCTCGAGGTGCCGACCCGCGAACCTGGCGGCAGGTCGTCCGCTGAGGCGTAGCGTTGCGAAACGAAGGCATCTCGCGGGTCCTCGCGCTCCAGGATGGCGAACAAGCCCAGCCCGGCGGGAAAATCCACCGGCACGTCTTTCATGGAATGGACCGCCAGATCGGCGCGACCCTCCAGCAAGCCTTGCTCCAGTTCTTTGACGAACAGTCCCTTGCCGCCGATTTTAGCGAGCGGGCTGTCAAGGATCTTATCGCCGCGCGTTACCATCCCGATTAGCTCGACCGAGAGGCCAGGATGGGCGTGGCGCAGGCGTTCGGCGACGTGTTCGGCTTGCCAGAGGGCGAGGGCACTTTTTCGGGTGGCGATGCGCAGCGTGGCGTGGTGCATGATTTTGATAAGCTATACCGTCCTTTTCAGCCTAAAGAATATCGTATGAACCAGATGCAAACCAACAAGACTTGGGGTGGGCGCTTCACTGAAAATACCGACGCCTTTGTGGCGGCGTTCACGGCTTCCGTGGAATTCGACCGGCGGATGTACCGGCAGGACATCGCCGGTTCGATCGCCCACGCCCGGATGCTGGCGCGGGTCGGCGTGTTGTCTGAAGCCGATTGCGCGGCGATCATCAACGGTTTGGAGGAAATTGGCGCTGAGATCGAGCAAGGCAAGTTCGAGTGGTCGGTGGCGTTGGAAGATGTGCACATGAATATCGAAGCGCGGCTGACCGAACGTATCGGCGACGCCGGCAAGCGGTTACACACGGGCCGTTCCCGCAACGATCAAGTCGCGACCGACATACGTCTCTATCTGCGCGATGCCATCGACGCGATTTTTGCCGAGCTCAAGCGCTTGCAGAAGGGGTTGGTCGAGCTGGCGGCGCGCGAGGCGGATACCATCATGCCAGGCTTCACCCACTTACAAGTGGCCCAGCCGGTGACTTTTGGCCATCATTTGCTGGCTTGGTTTGAGATGCTCAAGCGCGACAGCGAACGCCTGATTGATTGCCGCAAGCGGGTCAACCTCATGCCGCTGGGCGCGGCGGCGCTGGCGGGAACCAGCTATCCGCTGGATCGCGCGTACACCGCTCAGCTGCTGGGCTTCGACGCACCCACCGCCAATTCCTTGGATGCCGTAAGCGACCGTGACTTCGCCATTGAATTTGCCGCCGTCGCCGCAATTTTATTGACCCATTTGTCGCGGATGGCTGAGGAATTGGTGTTATGGTCCTCGGCCCAATTCGATTTCATCGAATTGCCGGATCGATTCTGCACCGGTTCCTCAATTATGCCGCAGAAGAAAAATCCTGACGTACCAGAGCTAGTACGCGGTAAGGTCGGACGCGTGAATGGCCATTTGATCGCGCTATTGACTTTGATGAAGGGCCAACCGCTCGCTTACAACAAGGACAATCAGGAAGATAAGGAACCGCTGTTTGATACCATCGACACGGTTCTGGGGTGCTTGCGCGCTTTTGGCGATATGATTCCGGCGCTGCGCCCCAAGCGGGACAATATGCTGCAAGCCGCCCGGCGCGGTTTCGCCACGGCGACCGATCTGGCGGATTATCTGGCGCGGAAAGGGATGCCGTTCCGCGACGCCCACGAAGTGGTGGGGAAGGCGGTGCGCCTGGGCGTGGAAACGGGCCGAGACTTGGCGGAGATGACGTTGGCGGAATTGCAACAATTCTCGCCGCTGATTGAAGCGGAGGTGTTTGCGGTCTTGTCGCTGGAAGGCTCGGTAGCGGCTCGCAACGTGTTGGGCGGCGCCGCGCCGGATCGGGTACGGGAAGCGGCGGCGGCGGCGCGCGCCTGGATTGGTTCTCCCGCCTGAGCGCTGCTGATGGATCGCCCAAGCCAAATGGCGAGGTAGGCGGCAAACCAGGGAACGACTGGGCGACGCGCGGTCTATGCTGGTAACTTTCATTGAAGGAGCGCATCTTGATACGCCAATTGCTGTGCTGGACTCTAAGCCTATTGCTAACGTCGCTGGCTTGGGCGGCGCCATCGCAAGTACAAACTTATTTTGAAGACCTGAAGTCGTTGCGGGCTGATTTCATCCAGCGCGTCTATGACGAGCGCTCGCGGGTGATCCAGAGTGCCAGCGGTCGAATGTTGATGCAGAAACCAGGAAAATTCCGCTGGGATTATCAAGCGCCGGCCGAGCAGATTGTCGTCGCTGATGGTGATCGCCTGTGGGCTTACGATGTCGATCTGGCGCAAGTGACCGTCCGCAAACTAGACAAAGCGCTCAGCTCGACGCCGCTGGCTTTGTTGAGCGGCGAGGCGCCGCTGGAAGAGACCTTCAACATCGGCGGGGCCCGCAACCAGGACGGATTAAGTTGGTACGAACTGACGCCGAAACAGTCGCAGCCTGAGTTTCGGTTATTGCGCGTGGCCTTCAAGGGCGAACTGCTGGTCAGCCTGGAACTGGAAGATGGTTTCGGCCAGCGCACCCGCTTGGATTTCCAGAAGCTGGAACGCAATCCGACGCTGGACCCCACGGCGCTGCAATTTGAGCCACCGCCCGGCGTCGATGTGGTTGGCGATGCCGGCTGAGCCGGGGTCGAACGCGGTTTCGCTCCGGCCGTTGGCTGATCGGATGCGCCCGCGTCGTTTGGATGAGTTTGCCGGCCAACCGCATTTGCTGGCGTCGGGTAAGCCGCTGCGAATCGCTATCGAGCGAGGCCAGCCGCATTCGATGGTGTTGTGGGGACCGCCCGGCGCTGGCAAGACGACCTTGGCGGAATTGTTGGCGGGCGCGTGTCAGGCGGAATTTATCCGGCTGTCAGCCGTGATGGCGGGCGTGCGGGAGGTACGGGCGGCGGTGGAGCGGGCGCGGACGCTCTGGCGCGAGCAACAACAGCGCACGGTGCTGTTTGTCGACGAAGTGCACCGGTTCAACAAGGCCCAGCAGGACGCCTTTCTGCCTTACGTTGAGGACGGTACGCTGACTTTTATCGGCGCCACGACTGAAAATCCCAGCTTTGCTTTAAATAACGCCCTGCTGTCGCGCTTACGGGTCTATGTGTTGAACAGCCTCGATGCGGCCGCTATCGACGAGGTGCTAGAGCGGGCATTGCGCGACGGGCAACGGGGATTGGGCGGACGTTGGCGGTTATCGGCGCTGGCGCGGCAACAGCTAGCCGAAGCGGCCGACGGCGATGCGAGACGCGCGTTGATCTGGCTGGAACTGGCGGCGGAACTGGCGAACGCGCAAGACACCAGCCTGGAAACCGCGCTGCCGGAGGTGATGAACGAGGGGGCGGGGCGGCGTTTCGACCGGGGTGGCGACTTGTTTTACGATCAGATTTCCGCCTTGCACAAGGCGGTGCGCGGTAGCAGTCCCGACGCGGCGCTATATTGGTTGTCTCGCCTGTTGGACGGGGGTTGCGATCCGCTGTACATCGCCCGACGGTTGGCGCGAATGGCCAGCGAGGATATCGGCAACGCCGACCCGCGTGCCTTGCAACTGGCCTTGAACGCTTGGGAGGCGCAGGAACGGATGGGCAGTCCCGAAGGGGAATTGGCCATCGCCCAGGCCGTGATTTATCTCGCGGTCGCCCCCAAAAGCAATGCGGTTTATACCGCCTTCGCCGCGGCTCGGCGGGATGTCGGGCAATACGGTACGCTGGAGACGCCGCCCCACTTGCGCAACGCGCCCACTCGGCTGGCGCGGCAACTGGGTCACGGCGAAGGCTACCGCTACGCCCACGACGAGCCAAATGCGTATGCGGCCGGCGAATGCTATTTCCCGGCCAAGCTCAAGGATGCCCGCTATTACCAACCGACCGCCAATGGCCTGGAGGGACGGATCGGGGAAAAGCTAGAACGCTTGCGCGAACTGGATCGGCAAAGTAGCCAACAGCGCTATCGCTAAACTCCATCGCTCGCCCGCCATGACGCCAGCGGATGGCGTTGTGACAGGCTTATCGTTGCAGGTAGGCCAGTTCTTTGGGCAAGGTGATATTGTTGCCGAAATGATCTTCGCCGTAGCCTGATTTGGCCAGCAATTCGAGATCGCTCAACACCCGCTTGTCGCCGCTGAAGGTAATGCTGAATTCGGTTTTGATATCGAGCTGGCCGGTTGCTTGCAACTTTGCCATTTCGTTGGCGACGGTTTCGAGCAAGGTGGCCTGTTTGTCAAATTCATTCGATATATCAAGCGGCTGCTTGTAAATAATCAGCTTGCCTCGTTCGATTAGCTTGATGATCACGTCCCGGATGGTGGTCTTAATGTCACTGTGGCTTAATTCCCTGGTCGGTGTGAGTAAACGACCGATTTCCGCCGCCAGCCAGCGCCGTTTTTGCGCGTTAATTTTTTCGTTGGCTCTGAAGATAGCCATCGGCGAGCTGGCGTCGAAAGACTGGCCGTCCAATTCCATGACGACATCGCTACCGTAATGACGCACGATGCGGGCGATGAGGGTGGACGGGCGGACATGAAAGCCGCGGTACGATGGCGCTGGTACTTCTATTTTGCCGATTTCCGCATAGCGTTTCAGTAAGGTGTAGCAAAGACATTGGCCATGTGCTAAGTAAATACTGGCAAATATGATCGAATAATTGATCAATAGATTCAGAAGCGTTTCCGAATTAACCACTGGTTTACGGCGCAATGTAGCGTCGCCAGTATGAATATTCAGATGTCTTTCATAGTAATGGATTAAATAAGTCGCTACTTCCAGCAGATGGAAAATGAGGCTGATATGGCCGCGCAACATCGGAAGTTCTGAATCGGTGCGCTCGGTTTCAGTCCCCAAGACATACGTATCATAGAGCGACTGAAGACAGTGGAAGCGTACCTTGACGTAGCGAAGATTATCCTCGCTGATCGAATCAGGAAGCGAGGTGGCGTAGTTTTCCGATTCCTCTGCTCTAGGAAGGGTTAATATTTCGCCTTCCGAAGCGGCGTTTAAATAAGCCGTTGCCAGATAGATGACAGTTTCCGCCACATGTTTGATTTTTCGCGCCGGCCGGTCATGCGGCAAGCGCGCCGCTGGGACAGATTCCGCGTAAAGCCTTGACCAGTGCTCGTCAGCGGGCGGCGTTAGTCCTAGCCGAGTGGCCTCGGCCAAAATCAAGTTCGAGGCTGTCTGTAGAACCTCGTGCGTGCGTTCAATAGCCTGCCTGGTAGCGGATTTGAAGTCGTGCTCGATCGGCAATAGCCGATAGAAATTAAGGGCGCGATAAATGTGTAGTAACTCATACACAACTTCGGCAAAGAGTTTTATGGTCGCTGTGAGAGATCTAAAGCGTGACCATTTGCGATTGTTGCGCGCCCCATAAGCATCCAGTAGTTCTTCAAGCTGCCGGGCTTGCGAGAGTAGGTCGGAGACCAGTGGCAGGGTAAGCGCGCTCGTATTTGGACACCCGGCCGCCAAGAAGCGCGCTATCCACAACAGCTTGCACACGTCGCCATCAATCAGCGCAACGAAGTCGCCATTTTCGATGATGACCGGATCGGCGCATTGCTTGGAGTCGGCGGCTTTACCATCAGTGTGAATCATGGATCTCACAATACTAGCAAGCTGGAGCTATCGCCATGCCAGATCCTCACCATCAAGTCAGCCTCAGTCGCAGTGGAGATAAAACAATACCGCAGTTAGCGCGAAGCGTGTAGGCCTGGAACGGATAGCCGCTCTTGAAGGATGGCAAATGATAGGCGGCTGGTTGATAATTCACAGCATATTATACCATCATAAAAATATTTTTCTTATTAATCCGAGCTGTTGCCATCGAAAGATCTATTGATTGAAGCACTGCTTCAATCAATAGATCCCACTGGTTTGATACATCGAATAATAACGCGCTGAATAGTTTGTGGGCCAGCGGGGGGCCATTTCCACCAAATATTTCGAGATATCTTCTCAAGTAGTTGAGTTATTAAAATATTGGTGCTCGATATGAACTTTGTTTAAATGGAGCGGCGATTGACATACGCCAATGATAGGCTTTACTTTCCAGCACCCACCCATGCAACGCCAGCCAGGATGGCGCGCGGGGCATCAACAGGGAATTTCGGTAAGCGGGTCTTGGAAAGATCGAGTCAAACCTAACCACATAAATCTGAGGAGTAACTGATGGCACTCAAAGAAGTCGTGATTGTTAGCGCCGCCCGGACGGCGATCGGCAAATTTATGGGCACTTTGAAGGACGTGCCGGCGCGTGATCTGGCGATAACGGCCGCCAAGGGTGCGATCGAACGGTCCGGCGTTCCGGCCGACAAGATCGACGAGATTTGCATGGGCCAGCTGTATGGCGGCATGCAGGGTTCTCTGCCGGCTCGTCAAGTCAGCATGCGGGTCGGGTTGCCGCACAGCAGCAGCGCTGTATCCGTAAACCAGAACTGTACCTCTGGCATGCGGGCGCTGGAGATCGCCTGCCACAACATCATGCTCGGTCAAACCGAGATCGGTCTGGTCGTAGGCGTGGAAAGTATGACCAATGCGCCTTATCTGCTGCCCAAGGGCCGCATGGGTTATCGGATGGGGCAGGGCAACATTGAAGACAGCATGATCCATGATGGCCTGTTCGACGAGCTGGTGCCAGGCCACATGGCGATGACGGCGGAAAACGTCGCCGCCAAGTACGGGATTACGCGCCAGGAATGCGACGAATTGGCGCTGATCAGCCACACGCGCTGCACCAAAGCAACGGCGGATGGCGTTTTCAAGCGCGAGATCGTTCCAGTCGAACTGAAATCGAAGAAAGGCTCGACTTTCTTTGAAGCTGATGAGAATTTTATTCCTGACGCCAGCATCGAAAAAATAGCCAAGCTGCCGACCGCGTTCAAAAAGGACGGCGTGGTTACAGCGGCCAATGCATCGAGCATCAACGACGGCGCCAGCGCGGTCGTCATCATGTCCTTGGACAAGGCCAAGGAAATGGGCATCAAGCCGTTGATGAAGCTGGTCAGCATCTGCAACGCCGGCGTCGACCCGATGGTGATGGGCCTTGGCCCAGCGGTGGCGATTCCCAAAGCGCTCAAGCAAGCCGGCATGAAGTTTGAAGACATCGACTATTGGGAAGTCAACGAGGCTTTTGCCGCTCAATGGCTCGGCGTCGGTCGGATGCTGAAAGAGCAGGGCATGAGCTTGACTCCGGACAACTGTAACTTCAATGGCTCCGGCATCGCGCTGGGACATCCTGTCGGATCGACGGGGTTGCGCATCGTGGTCAGCTTGTACTACGAACTGGAGCGGCAAGGGAAAACCACCGGCGGCGCTTCGCTTTGTGTCGGTACTGGCCCCGCCATGGCGTCTTTGTGGACGCGCGCGATCTAAATCCTGTTTGAGCGCGGGCTCGGGCGGCCTTGCGAGGCCGCCTTTTTAGCCTTGAGGTTTTATATCATCATCTCTTTGGCAAAAATTCCCCACCCAATTTCCGTTATAATCACAAACCTCTCCAAACAAGCCAAATCAATCAGATCGGACGATACAGGAGCGCCGAGATCCATGCTGGACCCTAAATTACTCAGAACCGAATTGGCGCAAACCGCCGCCGAACTCGCCCGTCGCGGTTATCCATTGGATGTTGCATTAATTGGCGCTTTGGAGGAGCAACGCAAGACGCTGCAAGTTCGAACTCAAGAGCTCCAAAACGAGCGTAACACGCGTTCCAAAGCGATTGGCCGCGCCAAGGCCAACGGCGAGGACATCCAACCATTACTGGAAAAAGTGGCCTCTTTAGGCGACCAATTAAAGCAAGCTGAAGGTGAGCTAGAGACCGTTCAAACCCAATTGACGGCATTGCAACTGAGCATCCCTAATCTACCCCATGAGAGCACGCCCGATGGTCATGGCGAGGCGGATAACGTCGAAATCCGCCGCTGGGGCGCACCGCGCCCATGGCAGTTTACGGCTAGAGATCACGTCGATTTGGGAGCCGAAGGCGGACTAAATTTTGAAGCGGCCACTAAGCTGGCCGGAACTCGGTTTGCTGTAATTCAGGGCCAACTGGCGCGGCTGCATCGAGCGCTAATTCAGTTCATGCTTGATCTGCATACGCGAGAGCATGGTTATCGTGAGGTTTACGTGCCTTATCTGGTCAACGCCGACAGCTTGCGGGGGACTGGCCAGCTACCAAAATTTGAAGCGGATCTGTTTAAGCTGAGCGGCGAATTGAATTATTACCTCATTCCCACCGCCGAAGTGCCGGTGACCAATCTGGTGCGTGACCATATTCTGGCCCATACCGAACTACCGCTACGCTATGTCGCGCATACCCCTTGCTTTCGAAGTGAAGCTGGCTCTTACGGCAAAGATGTCCGCGGTATGATCCGGCAACATCAGTTTGAAAAGGTCGAACTGGTACAAATCGTCCGCCCGGAGGATTCCTATGGGGCGCTGGAAGAATTGACCGGCCACGCGGAAAAAGTATTACAGCGACTGGAATTGCCGTATCGCGTCGTTGCGCTCTGCACCGGCGATATCGGTTTTTCCTCGGCTAAGACCTATGATTTAGAAGTTTGGTTACCCGGCCAGCAAGCCTATCGGGAAATTTCTTCGTGCAGTAACTTTGAAGATTTCCAGGCGCGCCGAATGCAAGCCCGCTGGCGCAATCCGGCCACTGGCAAGCCGGAATTGGCGCATACCCTGAATGGTTCGGGCCTGGCCGTGGGGCGAACCTTGGTGGCGGTAATGGAGAACTATCAAGACGAACGAGGGCGTATTCGGATTCCCGAGGCGCTTAAACCTTATCTGAGCGGCTTAGACTTTGTTGTGCCAGACGGGCGCTGAGTTGTCGGAAACGGAAATTTAGCAGCACGGCGGCGACGGACAAACCGGCGATCAGCCCGATCCAGGGGCCCGCTGGCCCGAAGCCCCAGTGAATTCCAAGCAGCCAGCCTAGCGGAAAGGCGATCAGCCAATAGGCGACCAATACGATCAGCAGCGGCAGCCGGGTATCTTTTAAGCCCCGTAACGCGCCCAGCGCGCCGACCTGCAGGCCATCGGAAATTTGAAAAAGCGCGGCTAGTTGTAACAAACCTCCCGCCACCACAATCACTGGCGTATGATCGGTGTAGAAGGCGGCGATTGAGTGGTGGGCGAGGAAAATCAATACCGCCATCGCGGCCATAAACAAGCCGGACAAACCGATGCCGGTGAGTCCGCTAAAGCGGGCCGCCGCCGGATCATCGCGACCGATGGCGTAACCGACTCGCACGGTGGTTGCCATGCTTAGGCCCAACGGGATCATGAAAGTCATACCGGCCACGTTCAAAGCGATCTGATGCGCGGCGGCGGCGACCGCGCCGAGCGTGCCCAACAACAAGGCGACCGCGGCGAACACGCCAGTTTCCAGAAATAAACCGATCCCGATGGGTAGGCCCAAGGCTAATAGGGGTTGCAGTCGCCGCCAATCTGGCCAGTCCCAATGTTGGAACAGGTTGTAGCGCCGATAACCCTGATCCGCGAACAGGAACCCAAGCATCGCCACCAACACCAGCCACATGCTAAGCGCGGTGGCGGCGCCACAGCCCAGCGCGCCAAGTTGGGGGAACCCCCAATGGCCGAAGATGAGCGCGTAATTGGCCACGATATTGATGATCAACCCTGGCAAGATGACCCCTAGAATGGGTCGAGTGCGGGCAATGCCTTCACTGAACAGCCGAAAACTCATAAAGATAAAGATCGGAAACATCCCCCAAGACAGCGCTCGCAGATAATCGCCGGTGATCGGGATGATCGCCGGTTCGATACCCAGCTTCGCCAGCAGAGGCTCTAAGTGGCGCAAGGCAAAAAAACACGCCGCTCCCAATAACGCCGCCAGCCAAAGCGACTGTCTGACTAGCGGGGCAATCTGATCGATTTGGCCAGCGCCGCGCAATTGGGCTACCGAGGGGCTAAGGGCCATCAAAATGCCCGTCGCCAATAGAAATAAGGTATGCCATAAGCCGGCGCCGATGGCGACCGCCGCCAATTCGACCGGCCCAACCCGACCCATCATCACTGTGTCGAAAAAGCCCATGGCCATTTGCGCTACTTGCGCCGCGACCAGCGGGCCGCCAATCCGAAGCAGCGCGGCGGCTTCGGTGCCAAGACGGGCGAGGGCAGGGGACGATCCATGCATGAGCGGCGGTCAGCGATCAAAAAAACTGGCATCAGCGGAGGAGAGTGATAGTATGGCGCTCCTTTCAAAAATGATCTCTTTTTATCATTAGGGAAACGGATAAGGTCATGATCGTTATTTTGAGATCCGATATTGGGGATCAATCTGAAGAATATCAGCAGGCGCTCGACTATCTGTCAAAGCTGCCGGGCATTACCGCGCGCGCCCATAAAGTACAAGGCACCCAGCAGGAACTGACCGAGATCTATCTGATCGGCGACACCAAAACCCTCTCGGCTGAAGAGGTAAGCGCTGTGCCTGGGGTGGAGCGGGTGATCCGCATTTCGGAAGAATATCGGATTTTAGGCCGGCATCGGGATGAGCAACGAACGAGCGGTTTTGAATACAACGGGGTTTTGTTTAGTCAGGGTACCTTAAACGTCTTTGCCGGCTTATGCGCTGTCGATACCCCCGAACATGTGGAATTGATGCTGAAAGCGTTGCGCGATCACGGCCAAGTTTGCACTCGCATGGGCGCTTATAAGCCGCGCACCAATCCCTATTCATTCCAGGGACATGGCAAATCCTGTTTGCCTTATGTTTTTGAGCAGGCCGGTAAATACGGAATCAAGGTTGTGGCGATGGAAGTCACCCATGAAAGCCACGTCGATGAGATTCAGGAAGGTTTGGAACAGACTGGCCAAGCGACTGGGGTCATGCTGCAAATTGGTACTCGAAATACGCAAAATTTTGAACTGCTGAAAGCAGTTGGCCGACAGCAAGCGTTTCCAGTCCTATTAAAGCGGGGTTTTGGCATCACGCTGAATGAATCGCTGAACGCGGCGGAGTACCTTGCTAGCGAGGGTAACTCCCGCGTCATATTTTGTTTGCGCGGCGTAAAAACCAACATGGGCGACCCCCACCGCAATCTCGTGGATTTCAGTCATGTGCCGGTGCTCAAGCGGTTGACACGAATGCCGGTATGTGTCGATCCCTCGCATTCAGTGGGCACCCGCGAGCGCTCACCAGACGGTTTATACGATCTGATGCACGCGACGGCACAAGGGGTAGCCGCTGGCGCCAACATGGTGTTGGTGGATTTTCATCCCGCACCCGCCAAAGCCTTGGTGGATGGTCCTCAGGCCATGCTATTGAGCGAGTTAGCCTGGTTTCTGGAGGATGTCGCTCTGGCAAGAGACTGCTATGAAAAGCGCCAAGCCCTCGCCGAAGCGCACCGTTTAGCCTAGAGGCTGAAATTAAATTTTTATATCATCTTCTTAAATCTATTCACCCAAAAGCACACTCCGTGCCCGATTCAAACAAGCCGCCAAGTAATCACTCCCACCCTGGTCTGGATGCAAACGTTGCATCAATCGGCGGTAGGCGGCTTGAATTTCGTCACGGCTGGCGCCCATCGGCAAACCAAGAATTTCATACGCCTCAGCGTGGCTCATCCTTCCAGACCGATCAATGCCAGCCCCAGAACGGCCAGATCGTCCGTTTTCCGCCAATCGGTTGCGCCAAGCCGGATCACAATGACGATCCAGAAAAGTCTCCAATAGTGATAAAGATCGCGGGTCAGACCGGGACTCACGCCAGAAATCCAGATACTCCGCCAACTGCATATCCCGCAGCGCCCGCCCGGCGAAGCGACCCTCCCGCACCACCCCAGACATAGCCCCCGTCGCATGATCAAGCCGGATATGAAGAAAGCGGGTATTGATGACAGACTGGCCTTGAGCGCCAGCGCCGGACCCCACGGGAGAGAATAGTCGAATCTTAAACCAACGCAGAACCAGTGGCGCCAGAAGAGCAAGCAGGACTACGGCAGCCTCAATGCCACCGCGCGTAGCCGAAAAAGCCAAAAAAAGCAAAAAAGCGGCTAGACCGATTGCCGCCACGCGTTGGGGCGTCTGCCTAAACTGAGGAGAACGGCGGAACCAGCGGATAAAAAAGTAGCCACCGACCAATAAAGCCGCTACCCACAGCGCACGGACTAGCATGCGCTCTCCCGAAACAAGCTAGTTGGCGAGTCAATAATCAAGGGATTGCCTCTATTGCCAAGGGATAAAGCGCGGCTTTTAAAATACAGAACCGCTTATTTCTGTTTCTTGCGATGGTCAATCACCCGCACCGCCTTTCCCTCGGAGCGCGGCAATTCACCGGTACGTTTGACTACGACTTGGGCGGTTACGCCGATGAAGTCCTTGATGTCCTTCTGGGCTTTGTGCGCGACCCGCTCCATCGCCGCTGACCCCTGGGCGACCAACGGCGGACTCCCTTCGACATTCACCGTGAGAAAGTCCAGGTTACCTTCGCGCGATACTTCTAACTGATAAAATGGCGTCAAGGTTTCCGTCTGCATCAGGATGGCCTCGACTTGCGATGGGAAAACGTTGACGCCCCGGATGATCAGCATGTCGTCGGTACGGCCGGTGACGCGCTTCATGCGGACGTGTGTGCGACCACAACGACAAGGGGCGGGATCGAGTATGGACACATCGCGCGTGCGGTAGCGGAGAACAGGAAAAGCTTCCTTGGTCAGGGACGTAATGACAATTTCACCCGCTTCGCCGTAAGGAATCGGTTGGCCGGTATCCACATCGACGGCTTCAATCAGGAAATGATCCTCAAAGACATGTAGGCCGTTCTTGGCTTCAATACATTCAATGGCGACTCCAGGGCCGATCACTTCCGACAGGCCGTAGATATCCACCGCCTCGATACCGAGCCGTGATTCCAGCTCGTAACGCATTTCCTCCGTCCAGGGTTCGGCGCCGAAAATCCCGACCTTGAGCGGAAGCTTACGCAGATCCACCTTCATATCTTCCGCGGCTTCCGCGAGGTTGAGGGCGTAGGAGGGCGTGCAAGAGAGGCCCGTTGGCTCGAAATCTTGAATCAGCATGATCTGACGCTGGGTTTGGCCGCCAGAAATCGGAGTAACCATCACGCCCAATTCCTCAGCACCGTAATGCAATCCCAACCCGCCGGTGAACAAACCGTAGCCATAGGCATTGTGCAGCCGATCGCCAGGACGCAGGCCGGCAGCCGCCAGACTGCGAGCCATCACCCGCGCCCAGGTACGGATATCGCGGCGGGTGTAGCCGACAACAGTGGGTTTGCCAGTGGTGCCGCTGGACGCATGAATGCGCACCACCTGATCAGTTGGCACCGCGAACATGCCGAATGGATAATTCTCGCGCAGGTTTTCTTTTTTAGTGAAGGGGAGGAGCTGAACATCCGCGACCGATTGAATGTGGTTTGGTCTCACACCGAGTTCATCCATCGCGTCCCGGTAATATTTGACCGTTTGATAACAGCGCTCGACAGTGGCGCGCAACCGGCGCACTTGCAGTTGCTGTAATTCTTCGCGGGGCAACGTTTCTTGTTCGGTGTCGAGAATCATGGCTCGCTCTCAATTTTTGGAAATAGTCGTCATGCGCCAGAGATGGCGGCAGGCAAGGTTTCAGTCAACAAATCATAACCGAGTCCGCGCAAGCGCTGGTTCAAAGCGCGCGGATCATCGGCTCGGTAGCGCACCACCACTATGCGCAAGCCGGTTTGGTCGGGATGCACTGGCGACACGACGGTGGCGATGTAGCCCCCACCGTCGTTGATCGCGGTCAAAAACCGCCCCAATTGGCCAATCACATCGGGCAGGTGCACGGCGATGCGGGTAGTTCCTTCAGTTAGACAGCCGGTAATATCGAGAAAGAAGTCCAGCAAGTCTTCGTGGGTCAAAATGCCGACCAGTTGGTCATCCTCTCCGATCACGGGCAAGCAACCGATTTTTTCCTGGCGTAACAGCCGCGCGGCTTCCTCCACCAGTGTGTCTGGGCCACAGGTTACAACCTTGGTGCACATAAGCCGTTTGGCGTCCAGTTTGCCCAGCAGATAGTTGGCTTCGCCAACCGATAAGGTGGTGACTGGCGAGGGTGAAACCCGCTCAAGATCGTGAGAGGTTACCAGGCCAACCAGTCGGCCATCCCGAACGACTGGCAGGTGGCGGATGCGATGGTCACGCATCAGAGCGGCCAATTGCGTGACGCGGGTATCTTCCGCCACCTGTACGACAGCGCGAGTCATGATCCGATCGACGTACATGGTTTCTCCTCCGGCAAAGCTGGAAGCCGATCAATAGCCTAGATAGGCCCGACGGATAGCGTCGTCGGCCAGTAATTCCGTCGCTGGCGCGGTTTTAACGATGCGGCCGGTTTCCAGAATATAGCCGCGTTTGGCAATGCGCAAAGCGGCGCGGGCATTTTGTTCAACCAGCAAAATGGTGACGCCTTGGCTATTAAGTTCGACAATCACCCGGAAGATCTCCTCGACCAACAAAGGTGCCAAGCCCATCGACGGTTCGTCCAAGAGCAACAGACGGGGATGGCCTAGCAGGGCGCGGCCGATCGCCAGCATCTGCTGTTGACCTCCGGACAAGGTTCCGGCCAGTTGATGCCGACGTTCCGCGAGAATGGGGAACAAGGCGTACACCTGTTGGGTTTGGCGGCGAATCCAATCTTGGTCGCGCTGGCGGAAAGCGCCCAATCTTAAATTATCCTCAACACTCAGCGGGGCGAAAACCAGACGACCTTCAGGAACTTGACAGATCCCCGCCGCGACGATGCGGTGCGTCGCCGCCCGGGTGATATCCTTGCCGGCGAAGCGAATGCAGCCAGCGCTGGCGGGATGGAGACCAGAGAGGGTATGGAGCAACGTGGTTTTGCCCGCGCCGTTACCGCCAACGATAGCCACTAATTCGCCGGCGCGGATATGGAGGTCGGCTTGCTGAATGGCGCAAACCGGGCCGTAATAACTGCTCAAACCCACCACCTCCAGCAGGATTTCCGCAGCGGGGGCGGGAGATTCAGACGGCATACTGTACCGCCCCTCCCAAATAAGCCGAGACCACACGCGGGTCGGCCTGGATTTCGGCGGGAGCGCCTTCCGCCAACACGCTGCCATAATCGAGCACCAGCAACCGGTCAGAGACGCTCATCACGAGCGGCATGTGATGCTCGACCAGCAGCACCGTCACGCCAGTGGCGCGAATACGGCCGATCAGATCACGCAAGTCCATTGATTCGGTATCGTTGAGGCCCGCTGCTGGTTCGTCCAGCAGCAATAAGCGGGGTTGCGTGGCCAGGGCGCGCGCGATTTCCACCCGTTTCATCAAGCCATAAGGCAGGGCGCCCGCCGATTGCGCCGCGCGTTCACCCAACTCGCACAACTCCAGCGCTTCACGTGCCCACGCGCGCAGTTGCCGTTCCTCGCGCCGCACTTTGGGTAGGCGCAAGGCGGTCGCTATCAGACCGGTTCGAGCACGCAGGTAACAACCCGCCATAACGTTCTCCAACACGGTCATGTTGAAGAACAGTTGCAAGTTTTGGAAAGTTCGCGCTAATCCGTGCGCGGCTATACGGTATGGCGGCAAGCCCAATAATTCGTGGCCCTCAAAGCGGACAGAGCCGGCCGAAGGCTGGTAAAAGCCACATAAGGCATTGAATAATGTAGTTTTACCGGCACCATTGGGACCAATTACGGCATAGATCGAATGCGGAGAGACCTGAAAACTGACGCCAGCAAGCGCCATGACGCCACCGAAGCTTTGTTCCAAGCCTTCGACTGTGAGAAGCCTGTTAGCAGATGGGCTAAGCGCAGGGGAGTAGGGCGCTTCTTTCAAGGACGGTTCCCGGATCGCAAGCCGTGTCCGATCTTACGGATCGCTTGACTCAAACCGACAAACAAGCCTTGCGGCATGAAGATCATCACCGCCATCAGCAAGACACCGTGAATCAACATCTCGTAATCCTGAAATACGACCAGTCCAGCGTGGAGTAAGGTTAGGGTAATCGCGCCGCCAGCCGCGCCGAACGTAGAGGCCATGCCGCCGAGCACCACCATCGTCACCAGCTCCACCGAAATGGTCAGGCTAAACGAATCCGGGCTGACAAATCCTTGCTGGTGGGCAAACAAGCTACCCGCAAATGCAGCGAATAACGCCGAAACGATGAACACTTGGGTCTTGGCGCGGCTGGTGTTGATACCGAGCATTTGCGCGGCAAATTCGGAACCGTGCACGGCGCGCAGGGCTCTCCCGATCCGGGAGTCGATCAGGTTAAGCGACAACCAGATCGCCAAAAGCATGGTGGCGGCAATCACGATGTACCAGCGGGTATCGCTATCGACTACCCAGCCGAGGAGATTGAGTGGAGGGATGCCAGTCAAGCCATCCGGGCCACCAGTCCAACTCGTGGCTTGCACCATGATGACATGAATGATCACGCCAAATCCCAGCGTCGCCATCGCCAGATAATGGCCGCGCAGCCGGAGAATCGGCCGGGCCAGCACCCAGGCGAGGACAGCCGTTACCATGAGACCAGCGAGCATGGCCCATACGCCTGGCCAGGCGAAACGAGTGGTCAAAATGGCGGAGGAATAAGCGCCCATGCCAAAGAATGCGGCATGACCCAGGGAGATTTGACCCGCGTAACCCATTAACAGATTTAGGCCGACCGCGAGGATGGCGTGCAAGCCGGCTGAAATGCCGACAACCGTTACGAAATAATTGTTGGGAAACACCATGGGCAGTAAAACGACTACCACCACGCAGAGATAGAAACCGGCCAGTCGCATCACTCAGACTCGCTCGGCGGCCTTGTGACCAAACAGACCCGTCGGCTCAAAAAACAAGACCATCAGGACAAACAGAAAGGCAATAGCGTCCTTATAGCCCGATGAGACCAAACCGGCTCCAAGCGATTCCAGCACACCCAGCAACAAACCGCCCGCCACCGCGCCCATCGGGTTGCCGATACCCCCGACGATGGCGGCGGAAAAGCCCTTAAGGCCCAGCATCACGCCCGCCTCGTAGGAACTGAAGGTGATCGGGGCGATAAGAATGCCCGCCAGAGCACCGAGTCCGGCGGAAAGCCCGTAAGCCAGTCGCAACATCATTCGAACATTGATGCCGACCAGTTGAGCAGCGGCGCGATTGAACGAACACGCCAACAAGGCCTTACCGATCAAGGTACGATTGAAGAAGAGACGAACCAGCACGACCAACGCCACGGTCACTCCCAACACCCAGAGGCTCTGCGGCAACACGGTGGCTCCGCCCAGCTGGATCGGCGCATCCCCGGTAAAAGGGGGCAATGAATGGAAATCCTTGCCCCATAGGAGCATGGCGATGCCGCGCAGAAAAATCGCCGCGCCGATGGTGATAATGATGGTTGTCACCACCGACGCGCCCAAGGCCGGTTCAATGGCGAACCGCTCCAGCAGCAAACCGACCCCAACCGTCGCCAAGGTCGCGAGGATCGCCGCGAGGGGTAATGGCAGGCCAGCGCCCAGCAGCGCGATGGCGGCCATCGCACCCAACATTACGAACTCCCCTTGGGCGAAATTCACCACATCGGAGGCGTTGTAGATCAAGGCGAAGCCTAGACCCACCAGTGCATAGGTGGAGCCGACCGTAATGCCGGTGACCAAAAACTGGAACAGCTGCTCAGGCATGCGTGGCGCTTATTCGATGATCTTCCAAGCGCCTTTCTGAACCTCAACCAACTTGAAGGCGGCCGCGTTGAGGCCCATGTGGTCTTGCGGACTCATGTTGAACACGCCGGCCGTGCCAATAAAGCCTTTCGTTCTCTCAATTTCATCCCGCACCTTGGCTCTGTCGACGCCGCCGGCGCGCTCGATGGCCGCCACCGCGATCATTAAGCCATCATAGGCGTGGCCGCCGAAGGTGGATACCGGGCCGTGCTTGGCTTCGTACTTGTTCTTATAGGCCAACAGTACCGGTTTTTGCGGGTCGGTATCGGGCAATTGTTCGGCAACCACTAGCGCCGCCGCTGGCAGGCGTACCCCTTCCGCCGCGTCGCCGGCCAGATCAATGAAGGTTTTGGAAGCCACGCCGTGCGATTGATAAACCGGTAAGGCGATGCCGAGTTGTTTAATGTTTTTAGTAACAATCGCTGGGGCTTGGCCCAAGCCGAAGTTGATGATGACCTCTGCCCCCGACGCGCGAATCTTGGTCAGCTGGGTGGTCATATCGGTATCTTTGTTACCGTAGGATTCGTCGGCAACCAAGGTCATGCCATATTCTGGAGCCAATTTGAGAACTTGCGCGCGGCCCGATTTGTCGAAACCGCCGTCGCCGCTGATCAGCGCGACTTTGGTAAAGCCGCGCTTGCGGATGTCTTCAAAGATTTTGGCGGCGGCCATGCGGTCGGTATGAGGCGTTTTAAACACCCATGGTTTTACTGGTTCGATGATTTCGACCGCGCCAGCCATCGAGATAAAGGGAATTCCTTCCTTTTCCACGTCCGGGATGACCGCCATGGTATCGCCCGTGGTGGTGCCGCCAACAATTAGATCAACCTTGTCGCTTTGAATGAGACGCTTGACGAAACTGACCGCATCCTGGGCCTTACCGCCGGTATCGTAATGGATCAATTCAATTTTTCGGCCCTTAATGCCACCCTTGGCGTTGATGTCTTCCACGTACATCTGCAAGGTTTTCAGTTCAGGATCGCCCAGGAACGAGGCTGGGCCAGTGACGGTCAGAAACGAGCCAATTTTGATCGGCTCAGCGGCATTAACCAAACTGGCCACGACCAGTAAGGTCGCTGTGATGATGCTTTTCCAAAACCCGGTTTTCATTATATCCCCTTACTATAATCTAATAGTTTTTAGTCGAGCCGGTTAGGCTGCCCGATGGAGTGGAACGTAATAGTTAGGCGTTTGCGGCCGGTCGGTCCGAAAGCGTCTTGACATGACCCGCCTCTCGGCCCGCATCAAAGGCTTGGGCGTTGATATCCGCCAGTTTGGGTTTATAGGCGCGGAAACCCTCGACGATGTTGGCTTTGAGAATTTCGGCGGGGAAGGGGAGGTGATCGCTGATCGCGCCCAGCATGATGGTATTCACCAGTTTAAGGTTGCCTAATTCTCCGGCAATGGCGCCGGCGTCGAAGGCATGGACTTCAATGCCCGCCGCGGCTAACTCGCCGATGGGATCAGCGGGATAGTCATAAAGCCCCACCGAGACCACCGGCGGGGCGATGCGCAAGGTGTTGACCATCGCCACCCCAGTCAGACGTAGATACGGCAGCCAACGCAAACTCTCAGCAACCTCAAAACCGATCAATAAATCCGCTTCACCCGGATTGATCTGGGGTGAATAAACTTTTGGGCCGAAGCGGACATGCGAAGAAACGACGCCGCCGCGCTGGGCCATGCCGGCAACCTCGGTCTTCTTGACATCGTAGCCTTGGCTCAACGCGGTGCGGGCCAACATTTCGGCGGCGGTCATGACACCTTGGCCGCCGATGCCGACCACAAGAATGTTGAGGACACTTTCAGGCATGAGGTTGAATCCGAATGACGCGGTCTTTCAGCTGGGGTTGCGGCTGGATGATCGCTTCCGGCGCGCACGTTTCGACGCACATATGGCAACCAGTACAGGCGTTGTTGTCGATACGAGCAAACACCAATTCCTTGCTCTTACCGTTTTTGGCGGTCACGGTCTCGCGGCGGGCGACGAAAATCGCCGGGCAGCCCAGATCGATGCAGTTACCGCAACCGGTGCATTTGTCGTCAATAACGGTATAGGGCTTGAGATGCTCGAAACGGTCGGTGAGCGAGCAGGGCCGGTTGGTGATGATCACCGAGGGCTCTGCCATCTTGGTTTCTTCTCGCACCAGCTTGACCATGGTCGGCAGTTCGTAAGGATCGACCAGGCGGATGCGCTCGGGGCGGACGCCGAGCGCTTCGACCAGCTTGGCGAAATCCACTCGCGGCGCGGGCAACCCGTGTAAGTCTTGACCCGTGCCGGGATTTTCCTGGCCGCCGGTCATCCCGACCGAGCGGTTGTCGAGCAGCAGCACGGTGATGTTGCCCCGGTTATAGATCATGTTGAGCAAGCCCTGCATCCCCATGTGCAGAAAGGTGGAATCACCGATGACCGCGACGATGCTTTTCTTGGCATCCGATTCACCACGCCCTTTATCCATCCCGTGGGCCATGCTCAAGGAAGCGCCCATGCTGATGCAGGTATCCAGCGCGTTCCAGGGATGGCCCGCGCCGAGGGTGTAGCAACCGATATCGCCAATGATGTTGAGATTGCGAATGTGGGAGAGGGCGAAGTAGGGGCCGAGATGCGGGCAAGACGCGCACATGGTCGGCGGGCGCGGAAAGATATCGGTTTGCGAGCGGGCGGGTACCGGATACGGTTCCCCCAGCAGCGGTTTGATCGCGGGCCGCAACACGCTGGGGGCCAATTCGCCAAAGCGCGGCAGGATATCTTTGCCGCGTACTGCCAGACCGGCCGCGCGGATTTCGGTCTCCAGTAACGGTTCGGTTTCTTCCACTACGACCAGCGTATCGACTTGAGCGGCGAAGTCGCGGATTTTATCGAGCGGCGCTGGGTGGCTGAAACCTAGCTTAAGCACCGGGGCGTTCGGAAAGGTTTCGCGCAGGTGCATGAAGGCAGGGCCAGAGGTGACAAAACCGATCCGGCGATCACTCCCAGTAGAAGCGGCGTTGAGGTCAATGGTTTCGCTCAATTCGCGCAATTTTCGATCCCGTTCGTGCATCACCGGCAAGCGGGGTTTGGCATTGGCTGGGGTCATCACCCAACGCTGAGGATTTTTCTGGAAACCGGCGGCATGACGCTCAATCCGATCACCTTCGATGATGACCATGGCTTTGACGTGACAGACGCGGGTGGTCATGCGGACAATAACCGGCGCTTCGTACTCTTCGGAGAGGGCGAAAGCCCGTTTCACCATTTGGTAAGCTTCCTGGGAATCGGCTGGCTCCAGGATCGGCATGTGGCCAAAACGGCCCCAGTAGCGGGAATCTTGTTCGTTTTGCGATGAAGAAAGCCCCACATCGTCAGCCACCACGATGATCAACCCGCCGACGACGCCCGCCAGGGATTGGGTCATGAAAGCGTCGGAGGCGACGTTCATGCCGACGTGCTTCATTGCCGCCAAAGCGCGCGATCCGGCTAACGAAGCGCCAATGGCGACTTCCACCGCGACTTTTTCATTGACCGACCATTCAGAGTGGATATCGGGATACAGCGCCAGATTTTCAAGAATTTCAGTGGCCGGCGTGCCGGGATAAGCGGCTGCAACTCGCACGCCGGCTTCCCAGGCGGCTCGCGCCACGGCTTCGTTGCCGGAGAGCAGATGGCGGCTTTCAATCTGAGCGTTTACTACAGCATTCATGATGGCGCGAACCTCATGTCCAGTGGTGGCTGGCCAAAAATAGTTTTAATGTCGGTGTTATAAAATTTTTAGTGTGGCGAATTCTAACGATTATCAGCTCTGTCAACTAGGGGAAATGATTGTATCCAAGAGGCTATTTAGGTTTTGATGCCGCTTTGCGGCTCGGTTGGGCGGCCTGAATGGGGTTAGTTTGCTGCTCTAGGTGCTGGCGGGCTTCCACCGCGGCTTTCAATTCACCGCGCAAATGTTCAGCCACCCGCAGGGTTTCAAGATAACGGGTTTCATGCTCCCGCAAACCGCCTCTCATTTGTTGTAATTCTACTGATAGACTTTGCTGGCGTTCGTTGGCGACGAGCAGCGCCTCACGGGTTGCAATCTGCTCGCGCGTCTGGTTCTCCAACCGCGCCTGCAAGTCCACTTCTCGATTTTTCCAATCGTTTCGATCACTGGCAAATAATTGACGTTCCGCAAGCCATTCCGCGCGACTGTATTCCAAGATTTCAGTGAGCCTCGCTTCATTGGCTTCGGCGCGCTGGCGTTCAGTTTCCAGTAACCGTTTGGTTTCGGCCGCCTGTTGTTCCAGCTCGGTCTGAGCGTGATGGAGGGCGGTTTCCAATTGTCCGACTCTAGCCCTGGTTTCGACGCGGATTTGGGCAATATTTTCAGCCGCCGCCTGAACGCGTTGTTCGGCCGCTTGAATGGTGGTTTCAGCCGCCATTCGACGTTCCTGTTCTATCAACAGCCGGTCAGCCAGTTCACGGGCCGCGGTTTGCGTGGCTTCGAGCTGACGCCGCAGTTGTTGAATTTCGCTTTCAAGTTGGCGCTGTTCGGTGATAGCGGCGTTACGGGCTTGCTCAGCGGCAGCTACAGTTTGCGCCGCAACCGTGCGTTGTTGATCAAATACCGCTTCGGCATGTTGCACGGCGATTTTCCAAAATGCATCCAGCGCCAAGGCGACGGCTTCGGGAACGGTCGGTGGAAGCACAATTTTTGGGGCTTCAGCCAATTGCTGTTGCCAATCTTTTAGGTGTTCGCTGATCGTGGTGTTACTGCCGGTGCCAAGCACTTCGCGGACACGCTGAATGGTGGGATTCAAACCGCGTCCGAGTAAAGATTCGGCGGCGTTGCGAACGTCTTCAAAGCTAATGCCGGTGCGAGCCATGGAGTAACCATCCGCGATGATTATTTTGAGATAAACGATATTATCATTAATAAATGATTACATAACATGTATTTTTAATGATGTTCAGAGATATAATTCAAGATAATGTCCATTATCATGAATTACAGTATTGGCATAAAACTCCGTGATTCAAGCAGTCCTTAACTAGCCAACACGCCAACCCTCCATCCTTGGAAGCGTTAGCGTACCATCCATGACCCTATTGCCAATCTCTACGAATCGAGATAGCAAAACACGTTCTGCTTCAGCGTATTGGCGTTCAAGCGCAGCATCGCCCGACACTGATCGTTCGGCAGATCAATAACCCGCACACATTCGGCCCATTCCATCGCATTCGGCAGCAGCTCCGCCAGCCGATTGGGTTGCTGGTCGAAAAAGTTTTCGTTCAACCGGTTATCCTGCCGTTGCGGGAAAACCGCTAGATAAAGAATATCGGTCTCCACCAGATCGCTGAAGAAGTGTGTTCCCAGCGACACGTCCGGCACCAAACCCTCGTGCATCGTCACCAGCTCGCACAGCACGGTCACATTATTGATTTCCGCAAACCGCACCGGCACGCCCAATTCTGGCGATGTGGTGCCCCAGCGCCCCGGCCCGATCAGCATCAACGACTTCGCTGGATTGGGTCCGCGTAACCGCGTGATCTGGCCGATCAGCCGGGCGATCTGGTGCCGTTCGTTTAGTGGCAGTCGCCCATAAACCGCCGGGACCACATACACCAGGCGTTCGATGGTGCCGATCCGGCTATGGCCGATCACCGCGCCATGGGCTTCCAGTACCAACCGCTCCGGCTCGATTTCTGACGGCGGGCTCGCAATCGTGCCAGCCTCGCGCACCTGAAACGGTCGGCATTGCAACACATCGATTTTATAAGCTGCTTCATCGGTAAAGTTGGCCGTAAATTCAACATCGACAGGATAATCATAAGCCTGCTGCAAAATGTTCAACATATCGCGCATATCGTCCACAAACGCCGTATTGCTTAGCAGCTGTTCGAAGGTGAGCACCCAAGGAAATACGTCCCGCATCCCGCGTTCCCGCGCCCGCTGTTCCAATTCATCGTCCACCGTCGCCACCATCCGCAACGGCAAATCCGGACTTTGGCGCACGACATCGGCAAACTGGCGGGTCGAAAGCTGGTTTGCTTCCAAGTCCAGCACGTCGATCCGCTTCTGCGCGTACTGGCGCACGCTGTCGAAATGGCTTTCCGGTCGCCGCTCGGGATCGCTCAACGACACCACCCGCGTGTAATCGTCGTCGGAGCGATCCACCGCCCGCGTTCCCAAGCCCATCACCAGCCGCACCATGCCCGCCGCCGGATCAATCTGTTCGCTCCACACATACGGATTGAACGACAGCCCAACGCCCGCGACATGCGGATAAAACAGATTGCCGTGTTGCGCGCCCGAGACCCGTTGCACCAGCAAACCCATCTGTTCGTCCCGATCCAAAATTCCCCGCCGCACCCGGTACATCAGCGCCCGTTCGCTCATCGTGCTGGCGTAGATCGTCCGTATCGCCGACAACAAATCGTCCAGCCGCTTCTCGCGCGGCCCCTGGTTGACGCAAAACACGCTATCGTACTTGCCGGCGAAGGCGTTGCCGAAATTGTCTTCCAGCAAGCTGCTGGAACGGACGATGATCGGCGACTGGCCGAAATAATCCAGCATGTCGGAAAACTGCTGCATCACGTAATCCGGGAAATCGCCGCGCAGGATGCGTCGCCGCGCCGTTTCCGCGCCATCCAGGAACGTCGCCGGGTTTTTCTGTTTATCTCGCACCCACCAGCAACCATTGCGGACCAAGTAACTGTAAAACACATCCGAGCCGATAAAAAACGAATCGTGAATCTCCAACAAATTCCGCCAGCGTGGATCGGTGCGCTTCAGGATCGCCCGCGCCAGCATCACGCCCACCGCCTTACCGCCGATCAGGCCGGTGCCGATCAGCCGGCTTTTAATCGCCAGAATGTCGTGCAGGTCAAGGTAACGCTTCGCCAAGTCCATCACCCGTTCATCCCGCGAGACCGTCATTCGCAGCGTCCGCTGCAACAAATCGTGGTTTGGCTCCGCGGTCGGCCCTTTTTCGCGCGCGGCCGCTACCGTCTCTTCCACTTCCAAGAACGTACGATTCCAGATATCAAGCCGGGGATCGTTGGCTTTCAAGCCCGACCATGGGAACAGAGTGAGGATTTCCGAAATGGTGATACTGTCAGTGACCGGCGTGAAGTCTTCGTTGCGCCAGACATGCAACAGATGCATGGTCGGCGAATAGCGCTGTTGCACCTTCAGCGGTCGGACGTACAACTCGCCCTGATGCCGGTAAATATCGCTAAACAGTTGAGTGGTTTCGAGAATCGGCGCGGTGGCGTGGAAGGAATGATGGCCGCGCATCAGGGCGAAATAGGCGATCGTTTCGAGATCGTACAGATAGGGGCAGGTCAGCATGAAGAAGTTGCCCAGCATCTGATCGCTGTACCAGTCGGCCACCAGATCGGAGAGGCAATCGAAGACGTAATACGCGCCGCGCCCGGATTGCTCGATGGTCTTGTGAATCGCGCTCAGGAACGGTTCAAATCCATCGCCGGGGTCCAAGACTTGCACTTCCACGCCCGGACCTTCCGCGACCAAGGGCTGGTGGCGAGCAAAATGAAAATAAACCAGCTTGCGACCTTTTTCACGGGCATACTGACAGAATGGCTCGACCAAGGGTCGATAATCATCGATGCTGTCCGCTTGCCAGACGATATTGTCGCCCGCCATGATCCCCCGAAAAACCCGATCTAGCCCCGCCAACCCGGTGCTGACCTGTGCGTCAATTGCCGCCATTACGCTCTCCCATTTACGACATGAAGCCACGGTTTGGCCGGTGCGCCGGTCACCCGTGGCGATGTATCTTGTAGTGTTTCACTCGCGGCGGCGCGGCCAAATGCTCGCGTCTGCGTCGGCGCAATAATAACCTAATACGCTAAACTGCCACCGGTTCCACCAACGCATCCCACAAAAACTACGTTATGACTACCATTCCCATGGCAACCTTTGCTCCACCCTTGCCCCTGGAGCGACTAAAAGTGCCGGAAGCGCTTGATGGCCGCGCCGGCGCTAACCGCGCCGGGCCAGACGTGGTTTGTCAGTTGGCGGCGGGAAACGATCTGGAGGCCATCCAAGCCTGGCTGGCTGAATTTCACGATTCGCCCCAAACGCTACGCACGTATCGCAAGGAAGCCGAGCGCCTGCTGCTCTGGGCTTTGATGGAACGTGGCAAACCCCTCTCAAGCCTCACCCGTGAAGATTGCATCCTGTACGAAAATTTTCTTACCGACCCGCAACCCCGCGAGCGCTGGTGCGGGCAAAAAGCGACTCGTTTTAGTCCGCGCTGGCGTCCGTTTCTTGGCCCGCTCAATCCAGCCAGTCGCAAAGTCGCCCTGTTAATTGTCAACTCGCTGTTTAGCTATCTCGTCAAGGCCGGTTATCTGGCGGGCAATCCTCTTGCGCTCGCTCGCCGGCGCGGCCGCGGCCAACAATCAGCCCGCCAGGTAGAGCGTTTTCTCGAACACGACCAATGGCAAGCCCTGCTGGCAATGGTAGATGAACTGCCACGGGACGAAGCGCGCGACCGCCAGCACCACGCCCGCGCCAAATATTTACTCGCCCTGCTCTACCTGCTCGGTCCCCGCGTCAGCGAAGTCGCCGATCACGCCATGAACAGCTTCATGCAAATCCGTGGGCGCTGGTGGTGGCGGGTCGTCGGCAAGGGTCGCAAGGAAGCCCAGGTGCCGGTCAATCAGGATATGCTGCAAGCGCTACGCGACTATCGCCGCTTTTACGGCCTCTCGCCCCTACCCGCGCCGGACGATAGCACGCCGCTGGTATTGAATCTCAAGGGGACTGGCGGCATCGGTGATAACATGATTTATCGAATCGTCAAGAGCTTGGTGGCTAAGGCGGCGCAACGGCTGGAGGTGGATGACCCCTATCAGGCCGAAAAGCTCCGCCGTGCTTCCACGCACTGGTTCCGCCACACCAGCATCACTCATCAAGCCGACGCCGGCATCGAAATTCAGTTTCTTCAGCGCAACGCACGTCACGCCCGCATCGACACCACGGGCCTGTATCTGCACGCCGAAGAAAAAGAATGGCACGACACCATGGAACGACATCGCCTCAAGGAATAAACTTCCGCGGCTTTATGCCGGTGCGCGTTTGCCGGTCCAAGCGAAGGTTCGCAACGCGAAATAATGAGTAAATCAAGTCAAGGAAACGTTCCCGTATGTCTTCCTATATCACCGATACCATTAACTATCTCAAACAGAGCAGTCCCGCCCAGGCCGAGTTCTATCAAGCCACCGAGGAAGTGCTCGCGACCATCAAGCCCCTGCTCGACCGTAACCCAAAATACCAGAAACACAATATCATTCAGAGAATGATAGAGCCCGAACGACAGATCCTGTTTCGGGTCGCTTGGCTCGATGATCGCGGTACCGTCCAGGTCAACAAAGGCTATCGCATCCAGTTCAACTCCGCGCTCGGCCCCTACAAAGGCGGATTGCGCTTTCATCCCAACGTCACCGCCGGCACCATCAAATTCCTGGGCTTTGAGCAGATTTTCAAGAACTCTCTGACCGGCTTGGCCATCGGCGGCGCCAAGGGCGGCTCCAATTTCGACCCGAAAGGCAAATCCGACGCCGAGATCATGCGCTTTTGCCAGTCGTTCATGACCGAATTATTCCGCCACATCGGCGACACCATCGACGTGCCGGCTGGCGACATCGGTGTCGGCGGTCGCGAGATCGGCTACCTCTACGGCCAGTACAAACGTCTGACTGCCAGTTACGAAGGCGTGCTAACCGGCAAGGGTCTGAATTGGGGCGGCTCGCTAGCGCGCACCGAAGCCACCGGCTACGGCGCGGTCTATTTCGCCCAGAACATGCTGGCCGAGCGCGGCGATTCTTTGGAAGGCAAAGTCTGCGCGGTGTCCGGGTCCGGCAACGTCTCCATCTACACCGTCGAGAAGCTCTATCAGGTCGGGGCCAAACCGGTCACGATCAGTGACTCCAACGGCATGATTTACGACGAACGCGGCATTGATCTAAATCTGCTCAAGCGGGTCAAGGAAGTCGAGCGCGCCCGCCTGACTCGCTACGCCGAGGAGCGTCCGGGCGCGGTTTATACCCCAGTCGAGAACTACCCGGCTGGCCGTAACGGCGTCTGGAGTGTGCATTGCGACGCCGCTTTCCCCAGCGCTACCCAGAACGAAGTCAGCGTGGAAGACGCTAAGGAATTGCTGAAAAATGGCTGTATTTGTGTAGCTGAAGGCGCGAACATGCCTTCCACCCTAGACGCCATCGATGCTTTCCTGGCCTCCGGCATCGCCTACGGGCCAGCCAAGGCCGCCAACGCCGGCGGCGTCGCCACCAGCCAGTTGGAAATGAGCCAGAACGCCAGTATGCTTCAGTGGACCTTCGAGGAAGTGGACGCCAAGCTCCAGCGGATCATGGAGCACATCTACCGCACCGCCAGCGAAACCGCCAAGGAATACGGCGCGCCGGGCAATCTGGTGCTCGGCGCAAACATCGCCGGCTTCCGTAAAGTCGCCGATGCCATGATCGACCAAGGCGTCGTTTGACCTTGCCCTGACTTTCCCGTCGCCAGCTTGATAAAGCCGAATCCAGCGACGGGAAGCGTGCCTCACTCTCTCTTACGGCCTATCCCGGCGCTTTAGCGCCCCCGCCAAAATGTGGGCGTTCATCGATCTAGCCCAGAAGTGATGACTTTCGAGCGTGTCCGCTGAATGGGAAGTTACGCAGAGTGGTTGCGCGAACCAGCACGGGGTCGGTAGTATGCAATTCTTTGGTTTTTCGGAACTGTTAGAATTCTTGACCCAATTGCTGGATTCGAGAATTCATCCGGGCAGGGATGCCGTGTTAGCCGCTGTTATTTGAGGAATGACCATGAGTTTGACCCACCTCCCCGTCTCCCAGGGACTCTACGACCCGCGCAACGAACACGATTCCTGCGGTATCGGTTTTGTCGTCGATATCAAGAATCGTAAAAGCCATCAACCCATTCGCCAAGGGTTAGAGATTCTGGCCAACCTGGGCCATCGCGGCGCGGTGGGGGCCGATCCGCTGGCCGGCGACGGCGCGGGCATCCTGCTGCAACTCCCCGATGGTTTTCTGCGCGCCGAATGCGCCAACTTGGGCATCGAACTGCCCGCTTCGGGCGATTACGCGGTCGGTACGGTTTTTCTGCCGCGCGATGGTCTCGTCCGCGCGCAAAGCCAAGCCGCCCTGGAGCGCACGGTGGCCGCTGAAGGCCAGATTTTTCTGGGCTGGCGCGATGTGCCCACCGACAACTCCTGCCTGGGTCGCAGCGTGCGGCCCACGGAACCGGTGATCCGTCAAGCCTTCGTCCAGCGTGGCCCGAATTGCCCTGACAACGCCGCCTTCGAGCGCAAGCTGTTCGTGATTCGCAAGCAAACGCATCATGCGATCTGGGATCGTGAATTACTCAGCCGCCAACCGTTCTACATCGCCTCGTTCTCCTCGCGCACGCTGGTCTATAAAGGCATGATCCTGGCGCGAAATCTCGGCGTGTATTATCCGGATCTGCACGATGAGCGCCTGGAATCGGCGCTAGCGCTGGTCCATCAGCGTTTCTCCACCAATACTTTCCCATCCTGGGCGCTGGCGCATCCTTTCCGCTATCTCTGCCACAACGGTGAAATTAACACCCTGCGCGGCAATATCAATTGGATGCTGGCCCGTCGTCATAACATGCGCTCGGAACAGCTCGGGGCCGATCTTGAAAAACTGTGGCCGCTGATCGGTGACGGTGCGTCCGATTCCGCCACCTTCGACAATGCGCTGGAATTGCTGCTCGCCGCTGGCTACTCGCTGCCGCACGCCATGATGCTGATGGTGCCGGAAGCGTGGGCTGATAACCCCTTGATGGACCCCAAGCGCCGCGCTTTCTACGAATACCACGCCGCGCTGATGGAACCCTGGGATGGGCCAGCCGCCATCGCCTTCACCGACGGCCGACAGATTGGCGCTACCCTGGACCGCAATGGTCTGCGGCCGGCCCGCTATCTCGTCACCAACGACGATCAAGTGATCATGGCCTCTGAAATGGGGGTGCTGCCAATTCCCGAGGAAAAAATTGTCAAGAAATGGCGCTTGCAGCCCGGCAAGATGCTGTTGATCGACTTGGAGCAGGGCCGCATCATCGACGATGATGAAATCAAGGCCCAACTGTCGGCTATCCAGCCCTATCAGGAATGGCTGGACGCCACCCAAATCCGTTTGCAGGATTTGCCCGCCGAGATCGGCCCGATGGCGCCTGATCCCGACACGTTGCTGCGCCGCCAACAGGCTTTCGGTTATACCCAGGAAGACACGCGCGCCTTTCTCAACCCGATGGCGGTCAGCGGCGAAGACCCGATCAGTTCCATGGGTCGCGATATTCCGCCGGCGGTGTTGTCCGACCGGCCTAAGCTCATTTACGACTATTTCAAGCAGAAATTCGCCCAGGTCACCAACCCGCCAATCGACCCGATCCGCGAGGAGCTGGTCATGTCGCTGGTGTCCTTCATCGGGCCGCGTCCCAACCTGCTTGACCCCTACAGCGCGGGTACCCAAAAGCGGCTGGAAGTCAAGCGGCCGATCCTGGCCAACGTCGATCTAGAACGCATCCGCCGTATCGAATACCATGTTGATCGCGCTTTTCGCACTCGCACCCTCAGCATCTGCTACCCGGTCGAGCGCGGCGCGGACGGCATGGGTCGCGCCTTGGACGATCTCTGCCGCGAAGCGGCCGACGTGGTGCGTCATGGCGATAACATCCTGATCCTGTCGGATCGGGATATGGACGCCGATTACATCGCCATCCCCGCCCTCCTCGCCACCGCCGCGGTCCACCATCACCTGATTCGAACCGGATTGCGCACCGAAGTGGGATTGGTGGTCGAGACCGGCGAAGCCAAGCGGGTTCATGATTTCTGTCTACTAGCGGGCTACGGCGCCGAAGCGATCAACCCCTGGTTGGCGTTCGACACCTTATCCGCCTCGCTCACCACCTTTGTGCCGCCGCTGAGCGAAGCCGACGCGCACGAGCACTACACCAAGGCGATTTCCAAGGGCATCCTTAAGGTGATGTCCAAAATGGGCATCTCCACCTACCAATCCTATTGCGGCGCGCAGATTTTCGAAGCGGTTGGCTTGGCCGAAGAATTCATCAATCGGTATTTCACCGGCACTCAGGGCGTGATCGAGGGGGTCGGCTTACAGGAAATCGCCCGCGAAGCAGTGACCCGCCACCGGCAAGCCTTTGGCGATGCGCCGCTGTATCGGGAGGCGTTGGATGTGGGTGGCGAACTGGCTTTCCGCATCCGCGGCGAACAGCATGCCTGGACGCCGGAAACGGTCTCTTTGTTGCAACACGCGGTTCGTTCCGGTGATTACAAGCAGTTCAAGCGCTACAGCCGGGCGATGAACGACCAGCACGAGCACCTGCGCAATCTGCGCGGCCTGTTTGAGTTCCGGTTCGCCAACACGCCCATACCTCTGGAAGAAGTGGAACCGGCCAGCGAAATTGTCAAGCGGCTGGCGACCGGCGCGATGTCCTTCGGCTCGATTTCCTGGGAAGCGCACACCACCCTCGCCATCGCCATGAACCGGCTGGGGGCCAAATCCAACACCGGCGAGGGCGGCGAAGATCCCGCCCGTTATACGCCGCTCGACAACGGCGATTCCGCTCGCTCCGCCATCAAACAGGTCGCTTCCGGCCGCTTTGGGGTCACCGCCGAATATCTGGTCAACGCCGACGCCCTGCAAATTAAGATGGCGCAGGGCGCCAAGCCCGGCGAAGGCGGCCAATTGCCCGGCCACAAGGTCAATGACTGGATCGCCAGGGTGCGTCACTCCACCCCCGGCGTCGGCCTGATTTCCCCACCGCCTCACCATGACATCTACTCGATTGAGGATTTAGCGCAACTGATCTTCGACCTGAAGAATGCCAACCCGAAAGCGGCCATCAGCGTCAAACTGGTGTCCGAGATCGGCGTCGGCACGGTAGCGGCGGGTGTGGCCAAAGCCCATGCCGATCACGTCACTATCTCCGGCGAGGACGGCGGCACCGGCGCAAGTCCCTTGACCTCGATCCAAAACGCTGGCTCACCCTGGGAAATCGGCCTGGCCGAAACCCACCAGACCCTGGTGCGCAACCATCTGCGCGGCCGGATCGCCGTTCAGGTCGACGGGGGTCTGCGCACTGGCCGCGATATCGTGATCGGGGCGCTGCTCGGCGCGGACGAATTCGGCTTTGGCACCGCCGCTCTGATCGCCGCCGGTTGCGTGATGATGCGCAAGTGTCATCTCAACACCTGCCCGGTCGGCGTCGCCACTCAAGACCCGGAATTGCGCAAGCGCTTTCCCGGCCAACCGGCCCACGTCATCAACTTGTTCACCTTCCTGATCGAGGAAGTTCGGGAATTGATGGCGCGCCTGGGTTTCCGCACCTTCGACGAAATGATTGGCCGGGCCGATCGGCTCGACATGCGCCGCGCCATTCACCACTGGAAAGCGCGGGGGCTGGATTTCACCCGGTTGCTGGCGGTGCCGCCGGCCCCGCCGGGCGTCGCCACCTATCACTGCGAGGAACAGGATCACGGCTTAAGCGGCGCGCTGGATCATCAATTCATCGCCCAAGCCCAACCGGCGTTGGAAGTCCGCCAGCTAGTTCGCTTCGCTTCGGCGATCCGCAACAGTGACCGCACGGCTGGCGCCATGCTCTCTGGCCAAATCGCTCGCCGTTATGGCCACGCGGGCTTGCCGGATGACACGATTCATATCGACCTCCACGGCACGGCCGGCCAAAGCTTCGGCGCGTTTCTGGCGCGCGGCATCACGCTTGAGTTGCGCGGCCAAGCCAACGATTATGTCGGCAAAGGCTTGTCCGGCGGGCGGATCATCGTTTATCCCTCGGCGGAAAGCCGCCTGCGCGCCGAGCACAACATCATCGTTGGCAATACCGTCCTGTACGGCGCCATCGCTGGTGAATGCTACTTCCGGGGTGTCGCTGGTGAGCGTTTCGCCGTGCGCAACTCCGGCGCCATCGCCGTGGTGGAAGGCACTGGCGATCACGGCTGCGAATATATGACCGGTGGCGTGGTGATCGTGCTGGGCCGCACTGGCCGCAATTTCGCCGCCGGCATGAGCGGCGGTGTCGCATATGTATTGGATGAAGATGGCGACTTCGAACTCCGCGCCAACAAAGCCATGGTGGCGCTGGAACCCTTGAATGATCTGGAGGAAACGCTGAACGTGCATGTGTTGCGCGATGACTGGAGCGGTCTGGCGCAAAGCGCGTTACCGGAGGATTTACTTCGCCACGACGCCCGCCGCTTGCGGATTTTGGTGGCTCGCCACTACCTCCACACCGGCAGCGAACCTGCTCACCGAGTACTGGAACAATGGCGCGAGTTGCTGCCAAAATTCGTTAAAATCATGCCGCTGGATTACCGGCGGGCGTTGCAGGATATGCAGGTCAAGGCCCGCGCCGATCGTCTCGACGAAAAAGCCGGCGTGGCGGTGGGAGCGTAACTTATGGGTAAGCCGACAGGATTTTTAGAAATCACTCGTCACGAGCACGGCTATGCGCCGATCGCCGAGCGGATCACCCACTTTCGCGATTTTGTCGCGCCCTTGCCCGAAACCGGCGTCCGCGAGCAGGCGGCGCGCTGCATGGATTGCGGCATCCCCTACTGCCATCGCGGCTGTCCGGTCCACAACATCATTCCCGACTGGAACGATTTAGTGTATCGCGGCAACTGGCGGCAGGCATTGGAAGTCTTGCACTCCACCAACAACTTTCCCGAATTTACCGGGCGGATTTGCCCGGCCCCCTGTGAGGCGTCCTGCACGCTAAATTTCAACAGCCAGCCGGTGACGATCAAGGATATTGAATGCGCGATCATCGATAAGGGTTGGGCGGAAGGTTGGGTTCAGCCGCAAATCGCCTCGCATCGGACCGGTAAACGGGTTGCGGTGATCGGTTCCGGCCCCGCTGGCTTGGCGTGCGCCCAGCAACTGGCGCGGGCGGGCCATGCCGTCGTGGTGTTCGAGAAAAGCCCTCGGATCGGCGGTCTGCTCCGCTATGGCATTCCCGATTTCAAGTTGGAAGCATGGCTGATCGACCGTCGCCTGGCGCAACTTCGAGCGGAAGGTGTCGAATTTCGACCCAATAGCCATGTTGGCGTTGAGATTCCAGCCCGCGCCTTGCTGGCTGAATTCGACGCCGTGGCTTTGACTGGCGGTTCCGAACAACCGCGCGATCTGAAGGTGCCGGGTCGTGACTTGGCCGGCATCCATTTCGCCATGGATTTCCTGACCCAACAAAACCGCCGGGTCGCGGGCCAAAAGATCGTCGATGCTGAAATCCTGGCGACTGACAAGGAGGTGATCGTCATCGGCGGCGGCGACACCGGTTCCGACTGTGTGGGTACCTCGATCCGTCAGGGCGCGCGCTCGGTGACACAACTGGAAATCATGCCCAAACCCCCGGCGCATGAGAATAAGTTGCTGACTTGGCCGGATTGGCCGCTGAAACTACGGACATCAAGTTCTCAAGAAGAAGGTTGCGAGCGCGACTGGTCGGTGGCCACCAAACAATTCCTCGGCCAGAATGGGCAGATCACTGCCCTGCAACTCGTCCGGTTGGAATGGCGCGATGACAAGGGTCGTCAGGTGATGGCGGAAGTGCCTGGCAGCGAGTTCGAGCTCAAGGCGGGACTGATCTTGCTGGCGATGGGATTTGTGCATCCAGTCCAGGAAGGTATGCTGCGGGATTTGGGGGTCGCCCTGGACGAACGCGGCAACGTCGCCGCTAGCACCACCGATTACCAAACCTCGGTCAACAAAATCTTTGCCGCCGGTGACATGCGGCGGGGTCAATCGCTGGTGGTTTGGGCCATCCGCGAGGGCCGGCAATGCGCCCGCGCCGTGGATGAATATCTGATGGGTAACTCCGAGTTACCGGTTTGAACGCACGGGGCGCAAGGCTTCAGCGCTTGCGTCCCGTGACCAGGGCGTTGATGAGTCTAGAATTGAACGTCTGTCCTTTGTCCGCACCGGCGACCGCATCAACTCGTCTGGATACCAACCTTGACTTGAACGCGATCAAGCAGCGCCAGCAGGCCACTTGGGCCAGCGGTGATTTCGCGGTCATCAGCACGACACTCCCCGGGCCTGCCCTCGCCCCTGCTATGGGGTTCCGAGCCGCGCCTCATCGAACGATTCGGGCCGGATGCGAGCAACGTGCGCTGCGCGCGGCGCGAGTTCAGTTTTCGCTATCGATCCGCCGCCCATTGGATCGAGGTGTTCCGCCATTTCTACGGGCCGACCCACGGTGTATGAGGGGTTGGGGTTAGGGTTGGATTCGGCTCGCCAAGCGCGGTTGACCGAGGATCTCACCGCGCTGCTCGAACGCCTCAACGTGGGCGGGCCGCACTCGCTGGCCGTACCCTCCGAATACTTCGAAGTCGTGATCACGAAAAAGTCGGATCTCTAATCGATTGAGCGCGGACACCTAGCCGCCCGCGCCCGCCCGTGCGTCATAAGGCTTTAGCACGGTGCTTGAGTGGCGCGCTTACGATTATCATAACCGTCCGATTTGCTCAGCTTGACATTTGACTACTTTGACAGACTCATGGAAATATCCAGAAGGGACAGATCGTGCTATTATGATACATCTGTTTCAATTATGTTAAATATGACTATTACGCTTTATGGGGTCAGTTAGGCAAAACACTTACGTGTGGCCGAAGAACAGACAGAGCATGCAATTGCTACTACAGGCGGCTAGAACCAAGATGAAACTCAGAGGATAATCATGCAAACTCAGTTTATAGTTGCGCTATTTTCGGGTCTTTTTGTTATTTCAAATTCAGTTATCGCTGAAGAGTGCGGTCGTCGATCAGGAGATTCTGTTTTCGTAATGGATTGCGTTGCAGAGCGTTATAAAGCGGCAGATAAAGAATTAAATGAAATCTACAGCGAGGCAATGAAATCGCTTTCAGACGAAGGAAAGAAAAAACTTGAAGAAGCTCAAAAAGCATGGCTTAAATATCGCGACGCTAGTCTTACCTTCATCACGGAAGTCAATAGAAAAACTGGGTCTACTGGTAATTTTATCATTGAAGATTACAGAGCAACTCTGATGAGAAAACGAGTTGCAGAATTGAAATATGTGCTCAACGGTCCTGATGCGGGTCCAGCCGAATGGTAACCAGCACCGGTCATCACCGCTGGGGAGGATATCCGCCGCCTCCAAAGTCATGACGCACCGCATGGCGGTGAAATAGGCGGTACCGGTCACCTGGCGATCCGGGTATCCAATCCCGCCGCCAGCACCATCAACATCGGTATAAAAAAAATAAATTCATCGGCTTACCCCTTAAATGGCTGCTTTATCCACCCGCAGGTTAGTGAAAAACCGATACGCCGCGCCTTCGTGTTCGCCCAGTCCTGACACGCCAGCGGCAGCGGCTGATCCATCGCCTCGCCGAGCTGGTTCAGCAACCGACCTAGCCGCTTGATCAACCGCTGGTCACCGAGCCGACACGCCGCCAGCTCACCCTCGACCCACGACACTGCTTCCGACTCAACCGCCGTACGCTCCTCCCGCTCGACCTCCCTCTACCCGGGCAGAAGAAAGCACCATCACCCTAGTTAAGCTCGCCCACTGGAAATCTCGACCTCAACGGTGTGCTCTTGATGGTCGTCCCTCAGTGGAAGGCTCCGCTTGGCCTGTTTCACGCCATCCACAGTGATCTTCAACTCTCCTTTGGCGGCCATCAACTGAGTGACGGTTATGTGATAGATCGTCGCTCGATAGCGATAGTGAATTTTGAACCCTTCCCAATCCACGGGCAGGCACGGCGCGAAATGCAGGGTATCCACCTCCAAACGCAAGCCCAGCAAAGATTCCACGATAAGCCGGTACAGCCATCCCGCCGATCCGGTATACCAACTCCAGCCTCCCCGGCCGATATGTGGCTCCACGCCATACACGTCGGCCGCCACCACGTAGGGTTCCACCTTGTACGTGGCTACCGCTTCCAGTGTCAGGGCATGATTGATCGGATTGATCATCCCCAACAACTCCCACGCCCGTTTTCGGTCGTCCAGCGCGGCGAACGCCATCGTCGCCCAGACCGCGCTATGGGTGTACTGACCGCCGTTCTCCCGAACGCCGGGTACGTAGCCCTTGATATAGCCCGGATTCAGATCCGACGTGTCGAATGGCGGGTCGAGCAACTGGATCAACCCTTTGTCCCGGCGCACTAGCCGGGCGTCCAGCGCCTCCATCGCCAGGCGCGCGCGCGCCTCGTCGCTGGCCCCGGATAGCACCGACCAGCTTTGCGAAATCGAATCGATCTGGCATTCGACATTGTTCGCCGAACCCAGCGGCGTGCCGTCGTCGAAGTAAGCTCGACGGTACCATGCGCCGTCCCAGCCATGTTCCTTGATATTCTGTTGCAAGCGCGCTGCTTGCTGCTGGCAGTGCTCGACAAAATCCAAATCGCCTTGCAGGCGCGCGACCTCGCTAAAGCGCATCAGCACCTCGTACAGGAAAAAGCCCAGCCAGACGCTTTCGCCCTTGCCGTGGATGCCCACTAGATTCATGCCGTCGTTCCAGTCGCCCGCCCCCATTAACGGCAATCCGCGCTCACCGAGTAAATCAATGCCCCGCAGAACAGCGCGCGTGCAGTGCTGGTACAAGCTTGCCATTTCCTCGGACTGAATCGGCAGATCGTAGTAAGAATCCTCTCCCGCCAGCACCGGACGGCCTTCCAGAAACGGCACGGATTCCTCCAGAACGCCGGTATCTCCGGTGGTCAGCACGTAACGGGCCGTCGCTAGCGGCAGCCACAGGTAGTCGTCCGAACAGCGGGTACGCACTCCTCGGTTCGACGGCGGATGCCACCAGTGCTGCACGTCGCCTTCCACGAACTGGTGCGCCGCGCATAGCAGCACCTGCTCGTGCAGCAGCGCGGGCTGGACGTGAACCAGCGCCATTACGTCTTGCAACTGGTCGCGGAAACCAAAAGCCCCTCCGGATTGGTAATAGCCGCTGCGCGCCCAAAGCCGGCAGGCCATAATCTGATAGACCAACCAACCGTTGATCAGCACGTTCAGCGATCGATCGGGCGTTTCCACTTGCACCGCGCTCAGGGTATGGTTCCAGAAACGCCAGACCGCTTCCAGCGCGGACCGCGCGGCGGGCGCTCCCCGGTAATGATGGACCAGCGTGCTGGCGTCATCCGCGCCACGCCGGCCGGCCACGCCCAGTCTGAACACGATTTCGCGCTCTTGCCCGGCGGCGAGATCGAAAGTTACTTGGATGGCCGCGCACGGATCCAAGGCGACGCCGACCTTGCCAGACAGCCGCTCCCGGCTCAAGGCGGCCGGATTTTCCGGTCGGCCATTGCGCCCGAAAAACTCCGCGCGGTCACCGGTAACGGTTCGATCCAGATCGTCCACATCGAAAAACGCCAGATGGTCGGCGAACTCCGTATTGTAGGGATTGCGGGCGAACAGCGCCCCGGTGGTCGGATCGATTTCGGTGAATACATACGGGATCGATTTCGGCCGCAAATCTCCGAGCACCCACTCGATGTAGCCGGTCGCGGACAGCCGGCGCGGCTGGCTCGACGTATTGCGCACTTTTAGGGTCCAGAACTTCACCGGCGCATCGATCGCCACGTAGATCCATAATTCTGACTGGATCGCGCCTTCGAAATGCTCGAAAACGCTGTAGCCGAACCCGTGCCGGCTGATATAGGGATCCGCGCCACGCCGGGGCAGCGGCGTTGGCGACCAGCAATGGCCGCTTTCCTCGTCGCGCAAATAAAACAGCTCGCCGCTGGCGTCGGTCACCGGATCGTTGCGCCACGGCGTCAGCCGGAACATATGTGCGTTTTCGCACCAGGTATAACCCAGGCCGTTTTCCGAAATAACCGCGCCGAACTGGCGGTTTGCCAGCACGTTTGCCCACGGTGCGGGCGTCGTTCGCTCCCGCGAGGTCGTAATGACGTATTCATGCCCGTCTTCGGTAAAACCGCCCAACCCGTTGAAGAACGCCAGATCGCGTGACGGTGGGGGCGTCGGCGGCGCCGGCGGATGGACGCGCAGGGGATGAAAATCGGGAATGCGTTTTTGCAGGAGCACGCGCCGGTTGATCTGTTCCGCCAGAGTGCCTCGGCTATCGCTGATGATCGCGCGCGCCACCGTCTGGAACAAGATCTGATCCTCATGCGAAATTTGATCGGCGGGACGTACGAAGATGCCGCCGGGCCGGTCGATCATCTGCGCCTCGATGCCAGCCGAGATCAGCCCCAGAATTTGATCCTGCAATTGCTGGCGGTAGCCGGCGTGATCTTCGTTCCAGATCACCAGATCGACGGTCAGCCCTTTCAGCCGCCAATAGGCGTGCGCCTGAACCAGCTGGCGGACCAGTTCAATCTGGGTCCCATCGCCGATCCGCAGCAACACGATCGGCGCGTCGCCGGAAATCGCATAACCCCACAATCCGGATTGGCCGCGCCGATTTTGACTGATGATGCTCGCCTCCGCTCGCAGCGACGCATTGGCGTACAGCACCGAACTGGCCAGTTGGGCGTACAGCTGGGCGTCGTGCTGAGTGGCGTCGAGCTGCCGCAGCATGACTTGGCCGTGCGTCCAGGCCAGATCGAATACCCGATCCGCCAGTCGCCGGTCTTGATATTTACCGATCAGACTCCAAACCACCTCGCGGTTTTCACCCGCCCCGCAGACCAGATCCACTGTCGAGCTTTGCTCGGGTGCAAGCGTGATCCGACAGCGGATGGCGGCGATTGGATCCAGCACCGAACCCGCGCTGCCAGACAGTGCGCCGTTTTGCGCCAGCGCCGCCGGCTCGGCGGCGGTGCGGCCGCGCCCGATAAACCGCATCCGGTCGGTTTCATAAGACAGCTCGCTGATGGCTTCACCCCGCGCGGCCATCAGGAAGAACATCCACGGCGGCCGCTCTTCGGGCGACCGAGGCCGGCGGGTGCAAAGGATCGCTGGTTGTGGGTGCAGGATTTCGGTTTGAGCGAACAAATTGCTGAACGCCGGGTGCAACGCATCGGCGGCGGGCACGGCCAGCACCAATTCGGCGTAACTGGTCAGTTCAATGACCCGACGGGTTTGGGAGCGATTGCTGATCCGAATCCGGCGCAGTTCGATATCATCCTCGGGCGAGACCGCGATCTCGGTGTACGTTTCGATCCCATGATCGCCGCGGCGAAACTCGGCCCGGCCCTCGGTGAAAATTGCCTCGTAGCTCTCTGCTTCCTTGAGGGTCGGTTGGTGGGCGACCGACCAGAATACGCCGCTATCCGCATCGCGCACGTAGCAGAATGTCCCCCAATGATCGCGGGTCGTGTCTTCTCGCCAGCGGGTGAGCGCCAAATCCTTCCAGCGGCTGTAGCCGCCGCCCGCATTGGTGACCATCACATGGTAGCGGCCGTTGGACAGCAACTGCGCTTCGGGGATCGGCGTGTCGGGGCGGTTGAACGCCCGGATCGACCCCTCTAGGCTGCCCTCGCCCAGCGGACTCGCCGTCAGCTCGCCGGTCGTGTGCGAATGGAACGCAACGGCCTTGGGAATCCGCTCCTGCAACAGCAGCGCGGTCGCCTGAAACGACGGCACCGCTTCGAAACGCTTTTGCATCGGACGGTCCAACAAGAGATACGCCAGCGCCAGAAAACTCATACCCTGATGGTGGGCCATGTACGAGCGCACCACGGCGTGCGATTGCCCGCGCGGTAATCGAGAAGGTGTGTAATCGATGGCCTCGTAGAAACCATATTTGCCGGTGAACCCGTTGGCGGCGAGGCGTTGTAAATTGGCGCAGGCCGCTTCGGGATCGACCATCAATGCCAAGGCGGTGGCGTACGGCGCGATGACCAGATCTGAAGCCAGCCCGCGCTTCAAACCTAAACCGGGCACGCCGAAGGCGCGGTATTGATAGTTAAGTCGGGCGTCAACCGCGTTGTAGCCAGATTCTGACACGCCCCAGGGCACGCCGCGTTGCCGGCCGTATTCGAGCTGGCGGGCGACCACCACCTCGTAGGTTTGATCAAGCAGCGTATGGCGATAGGTGGGCATTACCAGCAGCGGCATTAAATACTCGAACATTGAGCCGCTCCAGGAGATCAGGGCCGGCTCGCCCGCCTCGACGCTCAACAGCCGCCCTAACGCAAACCAGCTCTCCTTGGGCAGTTGCCCTTGGGCTATGGCCGCGAACACACCCAAGCGGACCTCCGAGGCCAGCAAATCGTAATAACTGGCGTCCCGGCGTCGGTCGTTGAGGTTATAACCGATCGCCAGCAGGTGCTGGGATTTGTCGTACAGAAAATCGTAATCCATTTGCGCCAGTTCGCCGGCATGCATTGCCATCTGCTCGATAGCGGCGATCCGTTCGCTAGCGTGTCGGCTGGCGGCTTGCAGAGCCGGCCAGATCGCATCCAGCCGCTCGCGCTCTTCGGCCGCCAGCTCCGATTCCAGTTTGGCCAGTTGGCGCAATGTCGGGATGCTGTTTGAGAGAACCTCACCGAATCCGCCCGGTTTTCCCGATAAAGTGACCCACGGCGCGAGCGCCAATACCTCTTCGAATTGATTGCGGCATTGGTGGGTCAGCGCTTGCGCCCAGTCTCGCGTCGCGTGATCCGTCGCCGCGAGTTTGCCGACCCCCGCCTCGGCGCTAGCGGTTAATGCTTCCAGGTGTTCCCGCAGCGCGGTGAGCGTGATGGGACGATTTTGCGAAGCGTGTTCCAGATCCTGCTGAAATTGTACAAATGGGGTGGGAAGATCGTTCTGGAGGGCGTCCGCCAGAATGCGCCATGTGTCTTGCAGCCCTTCGATCCACCGCGACCCCAGCATCGGTTCATCGATCAAGGCGCGCAGGCCCGCTTGCAAGACCAGCAAATGGCCGGCAAGATTACCGCTGTCCACCGATGAAATGTAGATGGGGTGTAGCGGTTTTAGCGACTGCGTGTCATACCAGTTGTAGAAATGCCCCCGATACCGCTCCAGGCTGGACATCGCGCGCAGCGCGCATCCAGTGCGGTCGATGACCTCTCGTACCGTGCTATAGCCGAAATCGTAGGCGGTCAAATTCGCCAGCAGCGACAGGCCAATGTTGGTCGGCGAAGTCCGGTGGGCGATGACCTCGGGCCGCTCCTGATAATTATCCGGCGGTAGCCAATAATCCTCCGGGCCAACGAAAGTCTCGAAGAAACGCCAGGTCTTGCGAGATACGGCGCGCAGAAACAGCTGTTGCTCGGCCGTCAAGCGTGCCGGCTGACGCGCCAGAGGCTGGCTCAACCACCAGGCCAGCGCGGGCGATGCCGCCCAGAGCAGTAAGATGGGGCCGGCTACGGTCAATGCGGCGGGATTGAAGACGACCAACGCCAACGTGATCAGCGCCGCGCTGGCCGGCGCGCTCGCCATCATCCGGTAGAACGCGGCCAAATCCAGACGCTTCTGGATGGCCGCGTCAGTCGATGGGGTCCATTCCAGCAAGCCTTGCCGGCTGACGGCCATCCGCCAACAGGTGCGCGCGATCGCGTCCAGACTAAAAAACGCCTCGTGCGGCAGGTAGGCGATGGTGAACAGACCGTGCGTTAATTGCTGGAGCATCGAGCTCGTGATCGCTCCAAGATGCTGGCGCCAGCCGACATCGCCGGGTTTGCGCAACAGCCCCGGCAGCGCGGTGATCACCGGCGGCAACAACAGGATGCCGAGCGCGGCCAAAGTCCAAAGCCAAGGCGACGCCAAGGCCAGCCACCCCAGCGCTAACAACAGGACGAGCGCGGCCGGCGTCAAGCTGCGCCGCAGGTTATCAAATATTTTCCAGCGCGACAGAGCGGTTAGCGGATTGCTCCGATAGCGCCCATCGCCGTCGGGCACGCGGGGCAGCAACCACTGCGCGATTTGCCAGTCGCCGCGAATCCAGCGATGGCGGCGGCTCACATCCAAACTGTACGAGGCCGGATATTCCTCGTACAACTGGACGTCGCTCAGCAAGCCCGAACGAGCGTAACAACCTTCCAGCAGGTCGTGGCTGAGAATTCGGTTTTCGGGAAAGCGCCCCGCTAGTGATCGCTCGAAAGCGTCGACATCGTAAATACCCTTGCCGATGAAGGAGCCTTCTCGAAACCAGTCCTGATACACGTCGGAAACCGCTCGAGTGTACGGGTCGATGCCGGCGTCGCCGCTGTGCAACCAAGCGTAGCGCGACCGGTTCATTCCGGTCAGGCTCACGGTGACGCGGGGTTGCAGGATGCCGTAACCTTCGCGGACCCGCTGCCGCTCTTCATCGTACTGCGCTCGCACCAGCGGGTGCGCCATCACTCCAACCATCTCCCGCGCCGCATCGCGCGGCAGTTGGGTGTCGGTATCCAGGGTGATCACGTAGCGGACGTTTTCCAGGATCGCGGTATCGCCGACGATCCGCGCGAAGCGATCTCCGGCGTCACCACGCAGCAAGGCGTTCAGATCGCCCAATTTGCCCCGCTTGCGCTCGTAGCCCATCCAAATCCGCTCCCGCGGATTCCAGCGGCGCGCTCGATGGAATAGAAAGAAGACGTGCTCGTCCCGAAGTCGCGGGTATTTTGCATTTAGAGTTTCGACGCCCCGCGCGATGGCTTGCACCAAGCCTTCATCGTCCGGCAACGTCTGCTCGGTTGCATCGCGAAAATCAGTCAACAAGCCAAAATGCAGATTGGCGTCCGAATTGGCAAGAAATCGAACTTCCAGCGCTTCGAGCAATTCCTCGACATTTTGCGGGCTGGTAATCAAGGTTGGCGTCACCACCAGGGTACGCGCCGTTGGTGGAATGCCATGGGAAAAATCCAAGCGCGGCAACGTAATCGGCGTGATCAATATGGTCGCTAGCCAGTTGGTCAGCGCTACCGCCAGATGGCTGGCCGCCACTGCCGCCAAGATACCCAGAGTTACTAGCAAGCCAACCGGCGCACCCTCGGCCTGAGGGCGTTCCAATAAGCCGGCGACAACCAGCGCCGTCAGCGCAATGATCGCGCCGAGATAGACCGCTAGAGGAATTTTCCGGCTCTTGCGCGCTAACGTCCGCAGCGCGCCGAAGTGGACCTGAGCGCGGGACTCAAGTTGAGGTAATCCTTCCGCGATCAGGTAATAGCCGACATGCGCGCTCCGATCGCCCCGCTTCACCTGAGCCGCGCGCTCCCGGGTCAGCTTGATTGCCTGGCTCGCCACCTCGAACTCGGAAAGCGGGCTGTTTTTCACCAGCTTCTCTACCGCGTGCCGGTAACAATCCCGGGTGGTGAAATCCATCTGGCCGTAAATGCCGCTCGGATCTTGCCGCAACAGATTTTCGACCACGCTCAGCGTTTCCACAAACTCGCGCCAATCCATCGCGCCCAAGGCGCGCAGGCTGCCGATGCTGTTGCTGATGGAAACTTGATCGGCGGCCTGGTGTTGGGCCTCCAGCCGCACCGACTGCACGATGGTCGAATCCATCTCGGCGAGATGCTGCTCGACCCACGCCAGCGGCAGCGCCAATGCGACGCTTTGCCCGCGCAGCCGGCGCACCAATTCCGACACGAAAGCGCTTGACAGCGGCGGGTTTGACCGCGCCATGTCCGCGACCACCAGCACCAGATTCTTCGGATCCTTTTCAGCCATCGCCGTCAGTTGGTTGACCCAACCGTCGGCCAGATCACGGTCAGCCGTGCTAGCGGCGATCCGGGTCGCTACCCGCCGGAGATTTTCGATCAGCGTTAAACGCAGCATGATCGGCACCGCCCACAATTCGCCCAGCTTGAGAGGCGAAATCGTTTGATAGGCCGCGATGAACCGGCTCAGCGTGTCCGGGTCCACCCGGCCGTCGCCGTGCGCGACGATTTCCAAGGCAAGGTCGTAGACTCTGGGCAGACCGGACGACGGGCCGCCGAGCAATTGCGGTAACTCCCGGCTATAGCGTTTGGGTAGATGTCGCTTGGCGGTGCGAATTTGCTCTTCGATCAAATAAAAATTATCCAGCAGCCATTCGCCGGCCGGCGCGATCCGCGAGTTCGCCGCGACGGCGGTGGTCAACAGCGCGCTCACTTCGGTCAGAATTCGCTCGTTTTCGGTCAGCCGGGCCAGGAGTGAATCCGGGGCTTGCGTGGGCGTTAGGCGATGGGAAGCGGCCAAGTGCTTGCCGTGTTGCTCCATTTGCGCGGCGCTGAACAATTCCGCGCGCAACGGCGGATCATCGGTGGGGCGGGGCGGGGTCGGATCCTTGCTGAGGAGGCGCATTTTTAGCGCGAGCAGCGTTTCATGAATAGCCATGATGGGCGTCTTTATCGAGTGTCGTCACTGACGCGAACGGGTTTTCAGACCGGCTACCCAAACGTCGTTCGCGACGATCGAGGTGCGGTTTGTAGCGAGCGGCCGAATGGCCGCCATGGCTTTTATGGCTTTTTTGATCCGGCGTTGGCCGGGTGGTTCATGACCGCCGCCTCAAGCTCGGGCAGCGAATTGCAAGTGGCGCAAAATAAGTATCAAAAAGAAAATATTATGAACAAGTTATAATTTGCCAGCGGCTTGTTTTAGCGAGCAGTTGTTCATTGAGACCGTAAAGTTGGTCCAGCAGCGTGACTTGTAAGGTACCGGGCCCCGTGGCCTCGGCCGCCGCAAGTTCGCCCGCTGTCCCAAACACTGCCAGCGCCGCCGCCGTGGCCGTCAAAGCGTCCTGCTCCACCGCTAGAAACGCACCGATGACCGCCGTTGCTGAGCAGCCGAGCCCAGTCACTCGCGCCATTAGCGGATGGCCATTGTCGATGGCGATCACCCGTTGGCCGTCGGTCACGTAATCCACCGCGCCTGTAATCGCGACCGTGGCGCGAGCACGAACCGCCAGGTGCCGCGCCGCCTCCAGCGCCGCGTCCGATCCTTGCGTGCTATCCACCCCTTTCCCCTGACCCCGTTCCAGCGCCAGCGCCAAGATTTCCGAGGCGTTGCCGCGGATCACGTTTGGCCCAAGGCCCGCCAGTGCCGCCGCCGCCGCCCGTCGGTAGGGCGTCGCGCCCGCGCCCACCGGATCGAGAATCCAAGGTACGCCAGCCGCCTTGGCCTTTATCGCCGCCAGCTTGCAGGCCGCGATCTGTTCCGAATACAGCGTGCCAATATTGATGACCAACGCTTGACTGATGGCGACAAAATCTTCCACCTCGTCGCTGGAATGCACCATCGCTGGCGACGCGCCGAGCGCCAGCAAGGCGTTGGCGGTGTTGTTCATCACCACGAAATTGGTAATGTTATGCACCAGCGGCTGGCGTTCGCGCACGGCGCTTAGAAGCTTCCAGAGGGTTTCGGCTGTCAGGCTCACGGTAATTTCAGGCGTCAAAAATGGGATTGTGCTGTTCGGCCACCCGTATGAAGGTGGTGCGTTTGGTCAGTTCCTTTAACTGGGCCGCGCCAACGTAAGTGCAGGCCGAGCGCAGTCCGCCGAGAATATCCCTGGCTGTATCCGCCACCGGCCCGCGATAAGGCACGACCACGGTTTTGCCTTCGGAGGCGCGATATTCCGCTACTCCGCCGCTGTATTTCTCCATGGCCGTGCGCGAACTCATGCCGTAGAACTGTACTAATCGTTGGCCGTCTTGCTCCAGAATCTCGCCGCCGCCCTCGTCGTGCCCCGCCAGCATGCCGCCTAGCATCACAAAATCCGCTCCCGCGCCGAAAGCCTTGGCGACATCGCCGGCGCAGGTGCAACCACCGTCCGAAATGATCTGGCCGGACAGGCCGTGCGCGGCGTCGGCGCATTCGATGATCGCCGACAGCTGCGGGTAGCCGACTCCGGTCTTGACCCGCGTGGTGCAGACCGAGCCCGGACCGATGCCGACCTTGACGATATCCGCGCCTGACAGCAGCAACTGCTCGACCATCTCGCCGGTCACAACGTTGCCCGCCATGATGATTTTATCGGGGTAACGCTGCCGTACCTTGGCGATCTGAGCAACGAAATACTCGGAATAGCCGTTCGCGACGTCCATGCAAATAAACGACAAATCCGGCTGACGCGTCAGAACCTGATCGAGCTTGGCCAAATCGCTCTCAAGAATGCCTGTGCTGACCGCAACGTGCGCCAGCCAGCCTTTGTTCGGTAACGAGGCGCTGAAGGCGGTCCATTCTTCCGGGGTGTAATGCTTGCGCGCCGCCGTGAACAGGCCCTGTGCCGCCAAAGCGGCCGCCATCGCGAACGTACCCACATTATCCATGTTGGCCGCCATGATCGGGACACCGCTCCAGCTCCGCCCGGTATGCCGGAATTTGAAAGTCCGCTCCAAACTCACCTGAGAGCGGCTACCCAACGTCGAGCGTTTTGGCCGGATCAGCACATCCTTGAAGCCCAGCTTCAGATCGGCTTCGATGCGCATCTAGGCCCGTCCATACAGCGTCAGCAAATGCCGGTAATGGCCGGCTATCCCCGGCCCAACCTGATCCCACCGGAACCGCCAGCGCCAGTTTCCTTCCGCCACGCCAGGTTGGTTCATGCGATCCGCCCCACCGAGCGCCAGCACGTCTTGCATCGGCGCCACCGCTAACCGCGCTACCGAGGCGAATGCGGTTCGCACCAACGACTCCGGCATCTGTTCCGGGCTACTCCCCAAATAGCTAAAGACGTGATTGCTGGTTTGTTCGTCTAACTCCTCCAGCCAGCCCAGGGTCGTATTATTGTCGTGGGTGCCGGTGTAAACCACTGAATTGAGAATGTGATTGTGCGGCAGATACGGATTCTCCGCATCGCCGCCGAAAGCGAAATGCAGCACCTTCATACCGGGTAAGCCGTGCTTCTCGCGCAGGGCATCGACTGCGGGGGTGATGATCCCTAGATCCTCCGCCACCAGCGGCAAGCGCCCAAACTCAGCGCGCAGCGCCTGGAATAGCTCATCGCCCGGCGCCTCCCGCCAACGGCCCGACACGGCGGTTTCGGCGGTGGCCGGGATTTCCCAGTACGACTCCAGCCCGCGAAAATGATCGATCCGCAACAGATCGAACTGGGTCAATTGGGTGCGAATGCGCTCCTTCCACCACTGGAACCCATCGGCGCGCATCGATTCCCAGGCATAATGCGGATTACCCCACAACTGGCCGGTGGCCGAGAAATAATCGGGCGGCACTCCGGCCACCACTTCCGGCCGTCCTTGCTCATCCAATAAAAAGCAATCACGCCGCGCCCACACATCAGCGCTATCGTAGCCGACAAACAAGGGGATATCGCCAAAAATTAGAATGCCGCGCTGATTGGCATACTGCTTGAGCGCCGCCCATTGCCGATAAAATAGAAATTGCTCGAACTGACATTGCGCGATCAACTCGCCGGATTGCTGCCGGATCGCGGCCAGTGCATCCGAATGCCGGTCGCGCAACTCGCGTGGCCACTCAAACCATGCCGCTTGATTGCGGGACGCGCGGATCGCTTGAAAAAGGGCGTAATCGTCCAGCCAGCTTTGGCTTTGGGCTAAAAAATCATGGTACTCGCCCCAATTTCCGGCATTTTGAAAACCGTGACGCGCTTCGATCAAGCGCCGTTGCCGGTACGCCCAGCTATCCTCACCCTGGCTCGGCCCGCCGTCTGGGTGGAGCCAGCCCGCTTCAATTAAGGGTTCCAGCGCGATCAGGCGCGGATTGGCGGCGTGGACTGATTGGGCGGCGTAAGGCGATAGATCGGCGTGCGGCGGCGTCAGCGGTAGGGTTTGCCAGACCGTGAAACCGCACGCGGCCATGAACTCCACGAAGCGGAAGGCTTCCGGCCCCAAATCGCCGTTCCCATACCCTCCAGGAAGGGAGGTCGGGTGCAATAGCAATCCCGCGCGCCGTCTGTCGAATAGCGAGCCTTGGCTCATTGATGATCACTCCTTAAGCTTGTCAGTTGTTTTGTTATTTTGCAGCTTAGACGCCGTTAGTCTTTTAACGGACTCTCGAGGATTGCTGGCCCAGCATTTCACGAGTGATGAGAACCACACCCTTTTCGGTGCGATAAAAGCGGCGCGCATCTTCAAGCGGATTTTCGCCGACCACCGTACCAGGAGGAATCACGCACCCGCGGTCGATAATAACCTTATTGAGCTGAGAGTAGCGGCCAATATCGACACCCGGCAGCACCACCGAATTGTGCAGTTGGACGTAGGAATGGACCCGAACCCCTAAAAAGAGTAGCGAGTGATTGACGTAACCACCGGAAATGATACAACCCTCCGCCACCATCGAATCCACCGCCATGCCCCGGCGTCCCTCATCATCGAATACGAACTTGGCTGGCGGCGCCAGATCAAGATAGGTCCAGATCGGCCAGTGTTCCTCGTACAGATTCAAGTTCGGATCGACCTCAACCAACTCCATGTTGGCTTCCCAGAACGCATCCACGGTGCCAACGTCTCGCCAGTAGCTCTGCGCCTTGGTTTGCACGTCGCGAAAAAGATAGCTCATGATGCGTCGATTTCCGATCAGCCGGGGCAGAATATCGTTGGCGAAATCGTGACTCGATTCGGGTGAATCGGCATCTTCGCTGAGACACTGGAACAAAAAATCAGTGTTAAATACATAAATTCCCATTGAAGCCAAGGCGACATCATCCCGTCCGGGCAAAGTCTCCGGCTCCTTGGGTTTTTCCGCAAAGCGGATCACTTCGTTGGCCTCATTGATCGTCAGCACCCCGAACTCGCTGGCTCGTTCTCGCTGCACCTCGACCGTTCCCACCGTGACGTCGGCCTTGCTCTCGACATGGCGGGCCAACAGAGGCCCATAATCCATTCGATAGATTTGATCGCCAGACAGAATTAACACGAACTCAGGTTCGTGCAGTCGAAGGATATCCATGTTTTGGTATACGGCATCGGCGGTGCCTCGATACCAAGAGGCGTCCTCGGTACGCTGCTGGGCCGGCAGCAGTTCCACGAATTCGCCAAATTCGCCCCGCAAGAATCCCCAACCGCGCTGGATATGCTGGATTAGCGAATGCGCTTTATACTGGGTCAGCACACAAATTCGTCGGATTCCTGAATTGATGCAGTTGGATAAGGGAAAGTCGATGATGCGGTATTTCCCTCCAAAGGGCGTCGCTGGCTTGGCGCGCCACTGAGTGAGATGTTTGAGCCGGCTACCGCGACCTCCCGCCAAAATGAGCGCGAGGGTCTTTCGAGTCAGGCGACTGACGAAACGTGAGGTGATGGCGGCACTCATGCGTTTACTATCCCTCTCTGCTATGATTTCCAGGTTTTCAGCTTCAAGCAGCTTGAATCTTGAATTATGAGCTACTTTCGACCACGGTATCTCAATAGATCCCAGATAACTTATATAGTAGGTTCCGAAGCCAGCTTAGCGCTATTCGCGATGCCGCGGTGAGGCTAAAACGCTGTGACGACCGGAATGATTGGCTTTTCTGATGGCGCGCTCCGACTTTAGCAACGATAGGCAACGCACTCAAACCGCCAGCGACCCCCTGCTCGCTGAGGCGGCCTTGTTGAACGAGGGGCGTCATCCCGATCCCTTCGCGGTGCTGGGTCGCCAAAAATGTGGTGACCAAGCCACCATTCGAGTGTTCTGGCCCCGTGCCCGGCAAGTGATCTTGACCGATCTGGGTCAACCGCTGCGACGGGTGGCTGAAACCGATCTTTTTGAATGGCAAGGAACCGATAGCTTGTTTCCTCACCGCTATCGGCTGTCCTGGACGGACGCCGACGGCCGTGAGTTTACGATGTACGATCCGTACAGTTTTCCACCGCAGTTGAGCTTGTACGATTTACACCTGTTCAATGAGGGTCGCCACCTGCACGCCTATCGGATATTAGGCGCGCACCCGCGCTCGATAGACGGCGTTGCGGGAGTCTTGTTCTCCGTTTGGGCGCCGAACGCTGAGCGGGTCAGCGTGGTGGGCGATTTCAACTATTGGGATGGTCGTTACCATCCTCTGCGGCGGCGTAGTCACGTCTGGGAGCTGTTCGTCCCTGGCGTAACTGGGGGCCTGCGTTATCAATTTGAGATTCGCGTCAGGGAAACGGGAGAGCTGCTGCGTAAGAGCGATCCGTACGGCCGTGGTTTCGAGCGCCGGCCGGCCGTTTGCTCGGTCGTGACCGATAATATGGCTTATCGTTGGCGCGACGATGGGTGGATGATGCGCCGGCGTCGACAAACTTGGGTGGAGATGCCGTTATCGGTCTATGAAGTCCACTTGAGTTCATGGCAACGCGATAGCGCGGGTGGCTATCTTTCCTATCAGGACTTGGCGCGCCGTCTGGTTGCCTATGTCAGTTCGCTGGGTTTTACCCACATCGAGTTGATGCCTATTACCGAACATCCGTTGGATGACTCTTGGGGCTATCAGGTAACCGGCTATTTCGCTCCGACTAGCCGCCATGGCGGGCTTGATGACTTTCGCTGGTTTGTGGATTACTGCCACCAAGCCGGTATCGGCGTTATCCTGGATTGGGTGCCCGGCCATTTCCCGAAGGACGCGCATAGCTTGGGTTTTTTCGATGGTACCCATCTTTACGAGTATGAAGACCCCACCCGACGCGAGCACTTGGGTTGGGGTACGCTGGTATTCAATTATAGCCGCACGCAAGTAAAGAATTTTTTATTGGCTAGCGCCTGCTTCTGGTTGGAAGAATGTCATCTGGATGGTTTGCGGGTAGACGCCGTGGCTTCCATGCTATACCTGGATTACGCGCGTGAATCTGGAGAATGGTCGCCAAACCTCTTTGGTGGTAACGAAAATTTGGAAGCAATCTCTTTCGTGCGGGAAATGAATGATGTCCTTTGCCGACGCTACCCGGGCGCTTTAATCATTGCGGAAGAATCCACGGCTTGGCCCTTGGTGACTCGGCCGGCTTGGATGGGAGGCCTTGGCTTTGGCATGAAATGGAACATGGGTTGGATGCATGATACGTTGGAATATCTTGCGCTTGATCCTGCATTGCGCCGCCATCATCAGGAATTATTGACCTTTGGGCTGCTCTATGCCTTTAATGAAAACTTCATTTTACCTTTATCTCATGATGAGGTCGTTCATGGTAAAGGTTCACTATTAGCGAGAATGCCCGGAGATCGGCCCCAGCGTTTCGCTAATTTACGCTTGCTCTACGTGTATATGTGGACTTATCCAGGTAAAAAATTTCTTTTTATGGGTAATGAGTTTGCTCAGGAGCAGGAGTGGGATTTTTCTGGTTCTCTTAACTGGGAATTGCTGGCCCAACCAGAATCTCGAGGTATTTTCTCTCTATTGCGAGATTTGAACCATTTGTACCGTTCCCTCTCCAGCCTGCACGCCTGTGAATTTACCCAGGATGGTTTTGAATGGTTGGATTGCCAGGAACCGGCTCAATCAATCGTTGTTTATTTGCGTCATGATAGTAAAAAGCATCATGTTGCCGTGGTGATTTTTAATTTTGCGGCCATGGCTCGAAATCACTATCGCGTGGGGGTTCCGTTATCTGGTTCATACCGCGAAGCCTTGAATTCTGATGCGTTTCAGTATGGTGGGGCTGGTGTGACGAATAAGGATATTTCCGCCGTGGCGGAGCCCCATATGGGGCAGCCTTGTTCCTTGTTAGTGGATCTACCGCCACTGGCTGGGCTTGTACTGGTGCCTTGTTAAGCTGAGGTTGCTGTGATCTGGGTTGGGAATCGTGCGCTAGCAACTTTAGTATTAAGCCGTCGGGCGACAGGGTTCTTTAACTGTTTTTTAAAGAATAGTACTAGGGCTGTCACTTTTCTAAAGTGGATGCTGCTGTGAAGTTGCAGCAGCTGCGCTACCTGACGGCAATTGTTCGGAACAATCTGAATATATCGGCGGCGGCTGACAGCCTTTATACTTCTCAGCCGGGTATTAGCAAGCAATTGAGACTGCTGGAAGAAGAATTGGGAGTCGAGTTATTCAGCCGTAACGGTAAACACCTAACGGAAATTACGCTGATTGGTCATCAGATTATTTTGAAGGCGGAAAATATTCTGCGTGAAGTCAATAATATTCAGATATTGGCTGAGGAATATCGTGATGACCGACGGGGTAGCCTATCTATCGCTACCACCCATACGCAAACCCGTTATGCCTTGCCTTCTGTCATCAAAATTTTTCGGGAGCGTTATCCGGCGGTTAGCTTGCAGGTGCATCAAGGCTCGCCTTCCCAGATTGCTGAATTGGCGTTGTCGGGCGAAGTTGATTTCGCCATCGCCACGGAATCTTTAGAGCTGTTTGAAGATTTGGTGATGATGCCTTGTTATGCGTGGCAGCGCTGTGTTCTGGTTCCTAATAATCATCCTTTAACTAGATTGAGTCACTTGACTCTCCATGATATTGCACAGTATCCGCTGGTGACTTATGTGTTTAGTTTTACCGGCCGTTCGCAATTGGATGAAGCGTTTCGCAGTGTGCAACTGAAGCCGATGGTGGCCTTTACCGCAACGGATGCCGATGTCATTAAGACCTACGTGCGCTTGGGCATGGGCGTGGGGATCGTGGCTCGCATGGCCTACGACGCTCAGCAGGATCATGACTTGGTTCAATTGGAGGCTAGTCATTTGTTTGCGACGAACATAACGAAGATCGGGTTTAGGCGCGGCACGCTTTTGCGCAGCTATATGTATGATTTTATACAGTTGTTTGCTAATCATTTACAGCCGGCGAGCGTTAAGGCTGCTGAATGCGCGGATTCTTCCGAAGAGGTCGCCGCTTTATTTGAAGGTTTGGAGTTACCTGTGCGTTGATTCTACTGGCCGGGTCATTTTTTAAATTAATCAGATGATGATATAATCATCATAAATTGAAAGTGTATGGAGATAGCCATGCCCTCCTCATTAGCGACCGCACTGCGTCTCGATTTGTTAACTCGGTTTGAAGCACTGCTGGCGCTGTTGGACGATTGCTGTGCGCGGGTTCGCCAAGACGAAGGATTAGCCACTTGGATATCGCTGACGGAAGCGGAAGCGGCGAATGGCGTGGACATGCGAACCAAAGCGGTTGGCTTATACCGCGCGCTCTGGTATGAAGAGCGTCAAGATGGCCGCGAAACCCTAACTTGCCCTGGCATTGTGGGCGCTAGCCCACAAACGCTAGCGGCCGCGCAAGCCTGTAACGCCGCCAAGGATGCCTTCAAAATAGCGGTGCTGGCCTTAAAAACGTTGGGTCGGCTTGAGGCGAATGCCGCCATGGCGGATTTGCAGCGGCGCGAGGAAACCGTGGCGGTCGCCATGCGACGGATGGGAGCGGCTCGTCTGAACCTGAAGCAGGCTTATCGCCATCTTCCCCTGCTGGAGCGCCGTCCCCTCAAGATTGGCTTTACCTGGTCAAAACAAGGCCGAGTGATCCAACGCATGCCCAAGGCAGTAGCCCGCCGCTTGCTGGAACAACGGGTCGAGACCCCCCAAACTCGTTTGGAACTACAGCGCTTGGCGGGTATTCGCGAGGATGAGGTGCTGGCCCGCATTCGGAGCGTTTGCCCCCATCTGCGGGCCAATCTTGTCTTTCCCAGCAGCGACGGCGCCAGCGCCCCTCCCCGTCGGCTGATGCAGACCCCGCTACCGGTTCTGATAGCCCTGCGGCCTGGCGAACCGCTTCCTGAGTTTGTGCCCGTTGCCACGGAACCTCCAGCCAGTCTCAGATTGCGGCGAGCGGATGTAAGAATTGAGGACGAACCCTTTTTACCTTCGGTTCGAATACATCGTTACCGCGCTTCCTATCGTTGATATGATGATATAAAATCATTTTATATTTCTGGTATCCAATCTGAAATGGATACCATCCGATCTCCCACCCGCTATATTTTCCTTAGCTATAAAAATACAGGAGACTTAAATCATGTCATCGCGTGCTCGGGTATGGCCAGGCAAATCGTATCCGCTCGGCGCGGTTTGGGACGGCAAAGGCGTTAATTTCGCACTTTTTTCCGCCCATGCTGAAAAGGTCGAATTGTGCCTGTTCGATTCCTCGGGCCAGCGCGAAATCGAGCGGCTCGTCTTGCCTGAAAACACCGATCAGATCTGGCATGGCTATGTTCCCGGCGTGTGGCCGGGCGCGCTCTACGGCTATCGGGTTTCTGGGCCTTATCAACCCCAAATCGGCCATCGTTTTAACCACCACAAGCTGCTGCTTGACCCTTACGCCAAGCAGTTTTATGGCGTGCTGCACCTGCGTGACGAACATTGCGGCTACCAGGTCGGACATCAAAAGGCTGATTTGTCTTTCGACACCCGCGACAACGCGCGTGACATGCTGAAATGCGTGGTGGTCGATACCAGCTTCAACTGGGAAGGTGACCGTCCACCGGAAATCCCCTGGGCGCAAACCTTGATCTACGAAACCCACATCCGGGGTTTTACCATCCGCCACGAAGGCTTGCCCAACCATTTACGCGGCACCTTCGCCGGCATGGCCCACCCGGAAATCATTAAATATCTGCAATCCCTCGGCATCACCTCCATCGAATTGATGCCGGTTCACGCCTTCGTGGATGATCGATTCTTGACTGACCGCGGCTTGCGTAACTATTGGGGCTATAACACCCTGTGTTTTTTCGCTCCGGAGCCGCGTTACTTGAGCGGTGGCGATTTGGCCGAATTCAAAACCATGGTCAAACGGCTGCACGACGCCGGGATCGAAGTCTTGTTGGATGTGGTTTACAACCACACTGCCGAAGGCAACGAACTGGGTTCGACGCTGAGCTTTCGAGGTATTGATAACGCCTCCTACTACCGGCTCCATCCTGATAGCCGCCGTCATTACATCAACGACACCGGTTGTGGCAACACGCTTAATATCACTCATCCCAGAGTTTTGCAGATGGTGATGGATAGCCTGCGCTACTGGGTCAATGAAATGCATGTCGATGGGTTCCGCTTCGATCTGGCGGTCACTCTGGGCCGTGAGGAATACGGCTACGATCGTCAGGGCGGATTCTTCGATGCGATCCGTCAGGACCCGGCCCTTTCTCGGGTCAAGGTAATCGCCGAACCGTGGGACATCGGTCCCGGCGGTTATCAACTTGGCAGTTTTCCAGCCGGCACCGCCGAATGGAACGATCGCTTCCGTGACACCACGCGCCGGTTCTGGCGGGGCGATGATGGGATGCTAGCGCGGCTGGCGCCCAATCTTTTGGCATCCAGCGATCTGTTCGAGCACGACTGCCGACGCCCGTCCACCACCATCAACTATGTTGCCAGCCACGATGGTTTCACCCTAGCCGATCTGGTCAGTTACAACGACCGCCATAATGAAGCGAACGGTGAAAACAACCGCGACGGCCATCCCTCCAACTTCAGCCGTAATTACGGCGCGGAGGGATCGACCGCCGATCCGGCGATTCAGCAAGTCCGCCTCCGCCAGCGTCGTAATCTGCTGGCCACCCTATTACTGTCGCAGGGCACGCCGATGCTGCTGGCAGGGGATGAGCTTGGCCGCAGCCAAGGCGGTAACAACAATGCCTACTGTCAGGATAACGACATCAACTGGTTGAACTGGCGGAGCATTCCAGCCGAAGAACAGGACTTTCTCGATTTTGTCCGCCGCCTGATCGATTTTCGCCGCAAACACCCGGTGTTACGCCGCCCCCAGTTCCTACACGGCAACCGAATTTCAAAAACCACGCAATTGCGCGACATCGACTGGATTAGCCCTGGCGGCGGCGTCTTGAGTGATCGTTACTGGCAAGAAGCCAAGGCGCGCTGCTTCGGCATCTTGCTGGCGGGCGATGCGGGTGAGTACTTCACGACAGACGGCTATCCAGAGACCGATGATACCCTCCTCCTCATCTTCAACGCCGGGTTGGCTTCCCTTCCCTTCCGGATGCCGGCTGTCCCTGGCGCAGGCCACTGGCGCTGCTTGCTGGATACTGCACAACCGCGACTGGCCGCCGGTGAACTGACAATCAAACCCGGTGACGATTTTCAAATGGAAGGGCAGGCAGTGACGGTATTTGCCTTGGCATTGGAAAATCAGAGCTGAAGCACACGCTCTTTTATAATTAATAATTATATTAATATCATCAAATATTCTTTTTTTTCTTTATTCTTGGGCTTATAGTCGCGGTTTCCCAAATTTTGGTCGGTCGCGACTGCTTTATGCCACCCGCCCCGACTTGCGGAGTTTTGATTTTGCGTTTAATCCCGCCTGCTTCTTCAGCCAGGCTAAAAGCCTTAGCCCTTATTCCAGAACCCGCCGTGGATGCTTTTGCATGATGTCGCGGTTGCGCCAGCCGAGTGTTTTACCGGGCTTTGGGTTAACGCTTGGCTTTACTCTAGGCTACCTCTGTCTCATTGTGCTGATTCCGCTGGCAATGGCGTTTTCGAAGGCGTTCGAGGTGAGTTGGAGCGAATTTTGGGGCATCGTCACCGCGCCACGGGTGTTAGCCTCCTACCGATTGACCTTCGGCGCCTCGTTTCTAGCGGCGGCGGTGAATACCGGTTTCGGCTTGGTCGTGGCCTGGGTGCTGGTGCGTTATCGCTTTCCGGGCAAACGCCTGGTGGATGCCTTGGTTGATTTGCCGTTCGCCCTGCCCACCGCCGTGGCTGGAATTACCTTGACCACCCTCTATTCGAGCAACGGTTTGATCGGTCAATTTCTCAAGCCGCTCGGCCTGAAAGTCGCCTTTACGCCCCTGGGGATCATCGTGGCGCTGATTTTTATCAGCTTGCCCTTCGTGGTGCGCACGGTGCAGCCGGTACTGGAAGATCTGGAACACGAGGTTGAGGAGGCGGCCACCAGCCTGGGAGCGGGCCGCTGGCAAATTTTTTACCGAATCATCTTTCCGGCGATTCGTCCGGCTCTGTTGACCGGCTTTACGTTAGCGTTCGCCCGCGCGATCGGCGAATACGGCTCGGTCATTTTCATCGCCGGCAATCTGCCGATGGTTTCCGAAATCACGCCGCTGCTGATCGTCAGCAAATTGGAACAGTACGACTATCAGGGAGCGGCGGCGGTCTCAGTGGTTATGCTCATCATTTCTTTTATCTTGTTGCTCCTGATTAATTTGCTCCAACGCTGGAGCCGCCTCCGGCACGGTTGAGACGCATTATGAGCGCCCCGATCCCCAAAACCCTTTCCACCACGACCGAGCCCCCGCTGATCCGGAGTGCGCTGTTAGGCGTGGCCCTGATCTTTCTAAGCTTGTTTTTGTTCTTACCGCTGGTAGCCGTATTTTACGAAGCGCTGCGCAAAGGGATCGGGGTCTATCTGGCCGCCATTAGCGACCCTTATGCCTTGTCCGCGATTCAGCTGACCTTGTTGAGCGTCGCTTTCGCCGTACCCTTGAACATGGTTTTCGGAATTGCCGCGGCTTGGGCCATCGCCAAGTTCGAGTTTTGGGGTAAAAGCGTGTTGATCACCTTGATCGACCTGCCTTTTGCGGTATCGCCGGTTATCGCCGGCTTGATTTATGTGTTGTTGTTCGGCGCTCAGGGCTGGTTGGGTCCGTGGCTGGCGGAGCAGAACATCAAGATCATTTTTGCGGTCCCCGGCATTGTCCTGGCCACGGTGTTCGTCACCGTCCCCTTCATCGCCCGCGAACTGATTCCCTTGATGCAAGCGCAAGGCACGGAAGAAGAGGAAGCGGCGCTGGTGCTTGGCGCTAGCGGCTGGATCACATTCTGGCGCATCACCTTACCCAACATCAAATGGGGATTAATGTACGGCGTGGTGCTTTGCACCGCTCGCGCCATGGGTGAATTCGGGGCGGTATCGGTCGTATCCGGCCATATCCGCGGCCTGACCAACACCTTGCCCTTGCACATTGAAATCCTCTACAACGAATACCAGTTTGCCGCCGCCTTTGCTTGCGCCTCGCTGTTGACCTTGCTTGCCCTGGTCATACTGGCGATTAAGACTTTGATCGAGCATTACACATCGACGCAACGGCAGCCCTCGTCGGCCGGAGAAACCGCATGAGCATCGACATTCAAGGACTGCACAAACGCTTCGGCAATTTCGTCGCGCTCGAAAATATCAACTTGGAAATCCCGGCTGGCCAATTAGTCGCTTTGCTCGGCCCCTCAGGCTGTGGCAAAACGACGCTGTTGCGAATTATCGCCGGCCTGGAAACGGCTGATGAGGGCAACATCCTGTTTGATGGCGAACAAGCCAGCCAGCACGCCCGCGATCGGCGCGTCGGTTTCGTATTTCAGCATTACGCTCTGTTTCAGCATATGACGGTGTTTGAGAACATCGCTTTCGGCTTGCGAGTGCGGCCTCGCTCCCGCCGGCCGAGCGAAACGCAAATACGCGCCAAAGTGCATGAATTGCTGGGTTTGATCCAACTCGAGTGGTTGGCCCCCCGCTATCCCTCGCAACTCTCCGGCGGCCAGCGTCAACGCATTGCGCTGGCGCGGGCGCTGGCGGTGGAGCCGCACGTATTGTTGCTCGATGAACCGTTTGGCGCGCTCGACACGAAAGTACGCAAGGAATTGCGCCGTTGGCTGCGTCGCTTGCACGATGAACTGCACGTAACCAGCGTCTTTGTCACCCACGATCAGGAGGAAGCCTTGGAGGTATCCGATCAGATTGTGGTGATGAATCATGGGCGGATCGAACAGATCGGCACCCCGGAAGAGGTTTACGACGCGCCAGCTACCCCCTTCGTTTATCAGTTTCTCGGCAACATCAACCTGTTTCACGGCCGGGCCCACTCTGGTTGGGTACGGCTGGGAGGGCTGCGCCTCCAAGCGCCCGAATACCAGGATGCCCAACACGTCCCCGCCATGGCCTACGTCCGGCCACACGATATCGACCTGCTGCGCGAACCAGAGGACGGCGATACCACCATCCCCGCCAGGATCACCCGAATTTCTATTCTGGGTTCCCTGGTGCGGCTGGAGTTGCTCCAGACCGAAGATGGGGAAATCACCGAGGTGGAAATGACCCGTGAGCGCTTTGCGGCCGACCAACTAAAAACCGGCGATTTGGTGTTCGTCAAACCGCGCCACTTGCGGGTATTCCTACAAGAAGAAGAAAACCAGACCACCCCATTGCCGCACTGGCAAGGTCACGGCGATGGGATTTAACCGCCTCTAGCAACCGACAGCGATTTAGCTTTGACCGATTCGTACTAACCGACTCCTGCTAACCCGAGCGAAATTGTAGCTCTCAATCAAGCTTAATTTGATATGCATCTGCTCGATCAGATCGCCGAAGCCCGGATTCAGGAAGCCATCGACCGGGGTGAGTTGCGCGATCTGCCCGGTCAGGGCAAGCCGCTCCAGCTGGATGACGATGCGGCCATTCCGGAAGAATTGCGCGCCGCGTATCGCCTCCTCAAGAACGCCGGCTATCTGCCGCCCGAATTGCAATTGCGCAAAGACGTACATGAAGCAGAACAGCTATTACAGCAGCTGCCGGAAAGCGAGCGCGGTCGGGCTCGCGTCCGGATCGAGCTGTTACAATTGCGCCTCGCCGCCAACCGCCGCCAGCCGATTAACCTGTTGCTGGAAGACCGTTATCGGCAGCGTTTGTTGGAGCGGTTGGATCCGAAACCGACTGATTTCCAAACCCGATGAAGGCGCGCGCATTGGTTGCAAAACGTCTCATAAAGCCGCCCACACCCTTAGCTGTCGCCAAGCGCCCACTCAAACTGGCCCAAACCACCAGCCACCAAGCCCAGTACTTGCAATACTTGAACCCGACTGTTTCAGACACTCCTCAAACTCTCCTAAATGTGCATGGAATTTAACGAGATGATGGTATAACAAAAGCCTGAGACCGCTGTTATTTCCAACCTCACCAATCGCCCCAGCCATCCTCGGTCTCGTCGCCGTTGCTTTCATCATAGAGTAGCAACACCCGCTCCGGAGCAAACTCGGCTAGCTTGAGCGCGATTTCTCGCGGCGCCAGCGCAAAATCGTATTGGTTTCGATCACCGCGTAAAATCGCCATCCGACCCAGCGCCAGCGCCTTGCGCTGGGCCGACGTGACTCGAATCGAGCGAATGAACCGTCCTTCTTGAAAGTTATAAGGCGATTCGGCTTCCGCGTCATTCAACCGGTGGCTATCGATCAACTGGCGGGCGCGAGCGGCTTGCTCGCGGCGTTTCTTCTCCGCTTCACGCTTCAGATTCAACTGCCGGTCTTGCTCGCGTTTGTGGGCGACCTCCGCCGAAGCGCGTTGCCGCGCTTCGGCTTGCCGCGCGGCTTCTTCAGCCGCCAATGTTTTGCTCTTTTTAGCTTGATGGGCTTGCTTGCGCGTTTCAGACTCTAGTTTTTTAGCCTGGTCCGACGGTACTAGTCCAGCCTTCAGCAATTCATCTCGTAATGACATGATCCGACAGCCTCTGTGCTTAATAGAGAATCCGAGTCCGAAGGGTGCCCGCGACTTCGCTGAGTCGCTGCTTGAGTTGGCGCGCCTCGGCTCGACCTTGCGTCTCTACATCCATCACGACATAGCCGATCTGCGGATTAGTTTGCAGATATTGGCCCGCGACATTGATATGCAATTCCGAAAAAATAGCGTTGAGTTCGGATAGTACGCCGGGTTGATTGCGGTGAATGTGCAGCAGCCGATGTTTGCCGGGATGCTCAGGCAGCGCCACCTCCGGAAAATTGACCGAACTGAGGGTGGAGCCATTATTGCTGTATTTGATCAGTTTACCCGCCACTTCCAGGCCGATATTCTGTTGCGCCTCCTCGGTGCTGCCGCCCACATGCGGGGTCAATAACACATTATCGAAGCGCCGCAGCGGCGAGATAAATTCTTCATCATTACCCTTTGGCTCAGTCGGGAACACATCCAACGCCGCGCCCGCCAAATGCCTTGATTCCAAGGCATCGACCAGGGCCTCGATATCCACCACCGTACCACGCGCCGCGTTGATGAGATGGGAACCCGCCTTCATGCGCGCCAGTTGCTCGGCGCCGATCATCCGGGACGTTTGCGGCGTTTCCGGCACATGCAAAGTCACCACATCGGCGGTTGCCAACAGTGCATCCAGCGACGGCAGGACGCGGACATTACCCAAGGCCAGTTTGGTTTCGATGTCGTAATAGACGACTTGCATGCCGAGCGCTTCCGCCAGCAGCCCGACCTGGGTGCCGATATGGCCATAGCCCACAATGCCTAGGCATTTACCGCGAACCTCATGGGAGCCGGTCGCCGTCTTAACCCAGCCGCCGCGCTGCACCGCGGCGCTACGCTGCGGGATACCGCGCAGCAGCAGGATAATTTCCGCCAACACCAGTTCAGCGACGCTACGGGTATTGGAAAACGGCGCGTTAAACACCGGGATGCCGCGTTCCCGCGCCTTATTGAGATCGACCTGATTGGTGCCAATACAGAAACAACCAATTCCCATCAGCCGGGAGGCGCGCTCTAACACCTTGGCGGTGAGTTGCGTTGTGGAACGGATTCCGACAATGTAGGCATCACTGATCGTCTCCAGCAGCCGCGCTTCGGGCAAGGCTTTCGGATGCGCCTCAATAGCGCTGTAACCGTCTACCTGGAAGGCTTCGACAGCGCTGGGATGGATGCCTTCCAGCAACAGAATTTTGATTTTGCTCTTGGCGAGAGAAGTCTTGTTCATGGGTGTGTCAGCTTGGCCAGTGGTAGAATCCGGCCGGCACCATCCGCCCGGCCTGGGCGAATAACCTTACCCTTTTCCCTCTGAAGCGACAACAGCCGATGACGATGCGTAGCTCAAGCGAAACCGCCAGTCTCTTGGATGGCCTTCGCGCCTTTATCGAACCCGCCCACCTCCGTACCGACGCCGACAGTTGTCTTCAGTACGGCCGTGATTGGACTCGTCTGTATTCACCCAATCCGCTGGCGGTGGCGCTGCCGGGCAGCATCGAACAAGTGCAACAACTGGTCATTTTCGCCAACCACCATCGACTGGCTCTGGTACCCTCCGGCGGGCGCACTGGACTCAGCGGCGCGGCGGTCGCTTGCAACGGCGAATTGGTGGTCTCGCTGGAGCGGATGAACCGGATTTTGGAGTTCGACCCGGTGGATCGCAGCGTCACTTGTCAGGCCGGCACGATTACCGAAGCATTACAAAATTTCGCCCGCGACCAGGGTTTATCTTATCCGGTGGATTTCGCCTCGCGCGGCTCCAGCCAGATCGGCGGCAACATCGCCACCAACGCTGGGGGGATTAAAGTCGTCCGCTACGGCTTGACCCGCGATTGGGTCACCGGATTGAAGGTAATCACCGGGCGCGGCGATCGGCTTGACCTCAATCGGGGGTTGATCAAAAACGCCAGCGGTTACGACCTACGGCACTTGTTCGTCGGCAGCGAGGGGACGCTGGGCATCATCGTCGAAGCCACGCTGCAATTGACTCGCCCTTTGCGGGAACCGAGCGTGATGGTGCTCGGCGTGCCCAATCTGAGCGGGATCATGGCGATATATGGTTTGTTGCGTAGCAAACTGGACTTGAGCGCCTTTGAGTTTTTCTCCGAGCTGGCGCTGCGCCACGTCCTCAAAAAGGGCCCGCACCGCCCGTTCGATAGCGCAACGCCCTATTACGTCCTGGCGGAGTTCGAAAATCCAGGAGACATTCAAACTGATGAAGCGCTGGAATTATTCGAACATTGCGCCGAACAAGGTTGGCTGGCCGATGGGGTGATCAGTCAAAGCGGAAATCAAGCCAAGGAACTATGGCGCTTGCGTGAAGATATCAGCGAATCCATTGCCGAGCATCAACCGTACAAGAACGATATCGCGGTGCGAATCTCGCGAGTGCCGGCGCTGCTGGAAGAAATTGACGGCCTGCTGGCGCGAGAATACCCTGATTTCGAGGTGCTTTGGTATGGCCATATCGGTGATGGCAACTTACACATCAACATCCTCAAACCGGCAACGATGGAACCAGCGATCTTTGCAAAAAAATGCGGCGCGGTCAGTCCGCATCTCTTCGCGGCGCTGCAACGTCACGGTGGCAGTATTTCCGCCGAACACGGCGTTGGTCTGACCAAAAAACCCTATCTACACTACACCCGCGATGAGAGTGAAGTGAATTATCTGCGCGCGATCAAGCAGGCGTTTGATCCAAACGGGATTATGAATCCAGGGAAGCTATTCGATTGATCGGTATTCACTTCCCTCGCGCTTACCGGGGCGAGAACTCGAAAGAGTCGTAAAATAAGCGATCTTCCGGCAAGCCTTGCGCGGCAAACACCGGCTTGGCGGCTTGGATCATCGGCGGCGGCCCGCTCATGTAAACCGCGTGATTGCTGAGATCGGGATAATCGGCGCCGACAGCTTCATGCACCCAGCCCACGCGTCCTTGCCAGCCGTCCTCCGGACGCGGCTCCGACAAAACCGGCGTATAGCGGAAATTGGGATGTTCCGCCATCCAACGGCGGGGTAATTCATCGAGATACAAATCCACTCGCGCCCGCACCCCCCAATACAAATGCAGGGGGCGATCAAGTCCGACATGAAAGGCATGTTCCAACATACCCTGCAAAGGCGCGAAGCCGGTGCCGCCGCCAATCAGAATAATCGGATGATTTAAATCCTCACGCAGAAAGAAGGTTCCGAACGGCCCCTGGAACCGCAATAGCGCCTTGTCCTTCATTTTGTCGAACACGTAATTGCTAAAAAAACCGCCTGGCACTCGCCGCACATGCAATTCCAGCAAATCGTCGGCGTGCGGCGGATTGGCCAACGAAAAACCGCGGCGGCGACCGTCAGCCAACAAGATATCGACATACTGTCCCGCCAAGAATTGCAGCCGTTCAGCGCTCGGCAACCGTAAAGACAGCCGCATCACGTCTGGAGCCAGCAATGCACGCCCTTCCACCCGACAAGGAAGAATCTTGATTGGAATGTCGCCGCCAAGCCTGACTTCTCGCGCCTCGATCACCAGATTCGACCGCGGCCGAGCCTGGCATAACAGCGCCTTGCCTTCAGCCTGCTCGCGCTCGCTAAGGCCAGGCGGCCTACCGTCCGGATATTCGATGTCGCCACTCAAGATTTTGCCCATGCAAGATCCGCAAGTCCCGTTACGGCAGCCATAGGGTAAGACTCCGTTCTTCTCCCGCAAAGCGGCGTCCAATACGGATTCATTTGCCGCGACTTGAAATTCATGGCCGCTCGGTTGGAGCGTAACGTGATAAGGCATGATCGCTTGATTCCTCGCCGGATATGGATAGCAACCGTTTAGAAATGAATGGCGTCCAGGGGTTCGTTCGGCCTACGACAAACCCAGTTCCCCCCATAATACATCGACCCGCTGTTTCACCTCCGCGTTCATGGCGATCGGTCGACCCCATTGCCGGCTGGTCTCGCCAGGCCATTTGTTGGTGGCGTCAAAGCCAATTTTTGAACCCAACCCCGACACCGGCGAAGCGAAGTCGAGGTAATCAATCGGCGTATTTTCGATCATTACGGTATCTCGCGCCGGGTCCATGCGCGTCGTCATCGCCCATATCACATCCTTCCAGTCGCGCGCGTTGACATCCTCATCCACCACGATCACGAATTTGGTGTACATGAACTGCCGCAGAAAGGACCAAATCCCCAGCATCACCCGTTTAGCGTGCCCCGGATACTGCTTGCGCATCGCCACTACCGCCAGGCGGTAGGAACAGCCTTCCGGCGGCAGATAAAAATCGATGATTTCAGGGAATTGTTTTTGCAAAATCGGCACGAACACCTCATTCAGCGCCACCCCCAGAATCGCCGGTTCATCGGGTGGGCGGCCGGTATAGGTGCTGTGGTAGATCGGGTTCTCGCGATGAGTAATCCGGTCGATGGTAAACACGGGAAAGCGATCCACTTCATTGTAATAGCCGGTATGATCGCCAAACGGGCCTTCCAAAGCGGTCTCATCCGGCGCGATATGGCCTTCCAGCACGAATTCGGCCGAGGCCGGCACCTGCAATTCGTTCCCCAAGCATTGCGCTAATTCGGTGCGCGAACCGCGCAATAGTCCGGCAAAGGCATACTCCGACAACGCATCCGGCACCGGCGTCACCGCCGCCAGCATCGTGGCTGGATCCGCTCCTAGCGCCACCGCAATCGGGAAAGGCTCGCCGGGCCGCGCCTGCCGCCATTCACGAAAATCCAGCGCGCCGCCGCGATGCGACAACCAACGCATGATGACCTGGTTACGACCGATCACTTGCTGGCGATAAATGCCTAGGTTCTGGCGCGGCTTGTGCGGGCCAAGCGTCACCACCAACCCCCAGGTAATCAGCGGTCCGGCATCTTCCGGCCAACAGGTTTGCACCGGCAATTGCGATAAATCGACGGCGGCCCCTTCGATCACCCGATCCTGACACGGCGGCCGGCCTACCTTCTTGGGCGCCATGTCGAGCACTTTCTTGAAAATCGGCAATTTTTCCCAGGCGTCGCGCATTCCCCTGGGGGGTTCTGGCTCCTTGAGAAAAGCCAACAGTCGACCGATTTCGCGTAAAGCCTCCACGTTGTCCGCTCCCATGCCCAACGCCACCCGGCGCGGCGTGCCAAACAGATTGCCCAACACTGGGACGCCGTGGCCCTTGGGATGCTCAAACAGGATTGCCGGCCCACCGGCGCGCAATACTCGGTCGCAAATTTCAGTCATCTCCAAATTCGGGTCTACCGGCGCTTTCACCCGTTTCAGTTCGCCGATCTGCTCCAGTTGGACCAGGAAATCTCGTAAGTCCTTGTAGTGCATCTGCTCTCTCGGAAGGTTGGATTAAATAGGGACATCAGTCCGCGACAGCGCGCTTCAGTGTACTGGTCATTTGAGGCGCCATTATCAACGGGGCCGCATCCGATTGACATTTTCTCTCACCAAAACGGTTCGATAACGGCGAGATGCGGCTGTCACCCCGGATTTAGAGTGATCGCCCCCAGTGGCGGGCTGGGTTTGAACGGCTAGACTTACGAAGTGACATCAAGCGTGTGGAAACTTCGTCTGATGAGTTAGCAAGCGATGCCCTTTTCCAACCCTGCCACTGATCATTTTTATATCTTTATGCCCACTGGAGGTGACATGAAGTTCCTACTTCGCATCGCAGCGGCCATCGACGCCATGAATACCCTGATTGGCCGCTGGATGACTTGGCTGATCTTGCTCTGCGTTCTGATCAGCGCGGCTGTCGCCACGCTTCGTTATGCGTTTGACTGGGGTTCCAACGCGCTGCTCGAATCCCAGTGGTTTATGTTCGGCTTGGTCTTTCTGTTTTGCTCGGCCTGGACCTTGCGAGAAGGCGGACACGTTCGGATCGATATTTTGTCCTCTCGACTGTCATCCACGGCTCGGATTTGGATTGATATCCTGGGTAGTTTGCTATTTTTGCTGCCTGTATGTTTGTTGATTGTGCTGGATTCCTGGAATTTTTTTCTGATCGCTTACCAGACTAACGAAGGTTCCGCTAACCCCGGCGGCTTGCTGTGGTGGCCAATCAAGCTGGCGATTCCGGTGGCTTTCATCTTGCTCAGCTTGCAAGGTGTATCCGAAATCATCAAAAATCTTGCGGTGCTCACCGGCGACCGGCCTCTGCCTGAATTCAAGGGGGGCCACTGAAATGGCGGAATTTCTGATCGCCAACATGGCGCCGATCATGTTCACCGCCTTGATGGTTTTCCTGCTGATCGGCTACCCGGTGGCTTTTTCGCTGGCCGCCGTCGGCATGGTGTTCGGCCTGCTCGGCATCGAACTCGGCCTGCTGACGCCCAATCTGTTGCAAGCCTTTCCAGATCGGGTGTTCGGCATCATGAAAAACGAGATCCTGCTGGCGATCCCGTTCTTCACCTTCATGGGGTTGGTGCTAGAACGCAGCGGCATGGCGGAAGAATTGCTCGATACCATCGGCCAGTTATTCGGTGGCATTCGCGGCGGGCTGGCCTATGCGGTAATCTTCGTCGGCGCTTTGCTGGCGGCCACGACTGGCGTCGTGGCGGCATCCGTGATCGCGATGGGTTTAATCTCACTGCCGATCATGCTCCGCTATGGCTACGACCGCGCGCTGGCCTCCGGCGTGATCGCCGCCGCTGGCACGTTGGCGCAAATCATTCCGCCCTCGTTGGTGCTGATCGTGATGGCCGACGTGCTGGGCCGTTCAGTCGGCGATATGTATAAGGGCGCGTTCATCCCTGGCTTGATGTTGACCGGGTTTTATATCTCCTGGGTGTTGCTCAATACGATTTTTCGGCCCCATCTCGTTCCGGCTCTGCCGCCGGAAGCGCGTACCCTGCGCGGCTGGGGGTTATTCCAGCGGGTGATCGTCGCCATGATCCCACCGCTGCTGCTGATTTTTCTGGTGCTTGGCAGCATTTTTATCGGTTGGGCCACGCCGACTGAGGGCGGCGCGCTGGGCGCGGTCGGCGCGCTCGGATTGGCCTTGGCCAAACGCAAGCTCAACCGGAAGCTATTGACCGAAGCGTTGCACGCCACCGCCAAGATCACCAGCTTCGTCATTTTTATTCTGATCGGCTCCAGTGTGTTCAGTCTCGTATTTCGCGGCGTCAACGGCGATTTGTGGGTAGAACATCTCTTGCTCGATCTGCCCGGCGGTCAAATCGGTTTCCTGATCGTAGTGAATATTCTGGTGTTTTTGTTGGCGTTCTTTCTCGATTTTTTCGAGATCAGCTTCATCATTCTGCCGCTGCTGGCGCCCGTGGCGGAAAAACTGGGCATCGACCTGATCTGGTTCGGGATTCTAATGGGCGTGAACATGCAAACGTCGTTTATGCATCCACCGTTCGGCTTTGCGCTGTTTTACTTACGCAGCGTCGCTCCACCGGTGGTGCGCACCAGTGATATTTACTGGGGCGCGGTGCCGTTCGTCATTATCCAGGTAATCATGGTGGCGTTAATCGTCGCTTTTCCGTCTCTGATATCAGTTGGCTTGGATCGCCCGGCGCACTCTAACGAGCCTACTCCCGTGCAAATCCTGCTACCGCAGGAGAGTCAAGACAGCGGAGCGGACGCTCAACCGGACGATGCGGCCGACCTATTCAAACAACTTCAAAAACCCAACCAATAACTGGGAGAGACAGCTGTTACTAGATGAATCAGGATTGGGTTCCTTTAAAAAGAAAACGTCCGGACCACGGTGAGGTGGCCCGAAAAAACTTAACCATTCATTGCTTAAGCTGAGCTTTTATTTCTTCGCCCGTAATTGCGCTTGCATGAAATTGGCGAGCGCCCCTTCCGGCAACCCCATCCAAATATCCGAAATCTGCTGGAATTCACGGAGCGAGTCGTAGAGCTTCTTGAAATCCGGATTCTTGGTCGATTCTTCAGCGTATATTTTCTGCGCCGCGTCATAGGCCGCTTTCAACACATCGTCGGGATAGCGCCGCAATTGGGTGCCATTCTGCACCAGACGCTGGATGGATTGCGGATTCTTGGCGTCGTAAGCCGCCATCATCCGGAGGTTGGCTTCAGCCGTTGCGGTCTCAAACGCGGCCTGATAGGGCTTGGGTAGTTTTTCCCATTGCTCCTTGTTGACCAAAAAACTAATCTGGGGGCCGGATTCCCACCAGCCCGGATAATAGTAAAACTTGGCGACTTTATAGAAGCCAAGCTTTTCGTCGTCATAAGGGCCAACCCACTCCGCGGCGTCAATGGCGCCACGTTCTAGCGCTGGATAAATTTCGCCGCCCGGCAACGCTTGCGGCACCGCGCCCAACGCCGAAAACACCTCGGCGCCGAAACCGGGAATGCGCATCTTCAAACCCTTCAGATCGTCCAGCGATTTGACTTCCTTGCGGAACCAACCGCCCATCTGAGTGCCGGTATTGCCGCCGGAGAAATTGACGACATTGTACTTACCGAAGAACTCGCGACTGAGCGTCAGGCCATCGCCGTAATAGTACCAAGCGTTCATCTGTCGGGCGTTCAAGCCAAACGGAATGGCGGTATCGATGGAAAAAGCTTTGTTCTTACCGTGAAAGTAGTAGCCGCAGGTATGGCAACATTCGACGGTGTTCTGCTGCACGGCGTCGAGCACTCCGAACGGCGGCACAATCTCGCCCCCAGCAAACACTCGGATTTCGAATTTGCCCTCGGTCAGCTCAGCCAGCCGTTTGGCCAGCACTTCAGCGCCGCCATAGATCGTATCCAAGCTCTTGGGAAAGCTTGACGCCAGTCGCCATTTGATGGTGGGCAACCCCGATTCTTTAGAATCAACCGGGGGTTGGGCCGGTTTAATCTCTGGCTGGGAAGGCGCTGGCTGGGTTTGCGATTGCGCGATAGTTGGCCCCAATCCCGCACCCGCGGCGGCGGCCAAACCCAAACCCGCTTTCTTCATAAACTCGCGACGCTGCATCTTCTTCTCCACAAAATTGTTAGGATAGTACTTTGGTAATTTAAAGCCGTTCGAATCATCTCTTAAAATGTATCAGAGCTTGGCCCAATTTCACCTGCCACGAACCAATTCCTTTGCCAACAATCCGATTGATTGCGGAAACACTGATCCTACGATACCGTTAATGTGGCTTGTTCAGGCAACGTTCAATGATTAATTGCGAGGATATTGTCATCGCGCCACGACCATACCGCGCCGATCGATATTGAGGCTATCGACCGGTGCTCGGCCAACCGGCAACACCCACTTTTCTGGAGCCTACGTGACTCGAACCCTGTTCCTCGGCCTGGACGGCGCCACCTTCCATTTGCTCGACGATTTGACATCTGATCGATTAGGTCAAGGGATCGTCATGCCGTTTTTGAAAACATTCATGGAACAAGGTTTTCGCGCGCCGCTCCGCTCCACCCCGCATCCGCTCACGCCACCGGCCTGGGTTACCTTGGTGACTGGCCGTAATCCCGGCGAACACGGCGTCTACGATTTCATGCGGGTCGATGATCGCCAGCATGAGGTGTTCTTTACGCTCTACGATTTTCGCGACATCCGTTGCGAGACAATCTGGAGCATCGCCAGCCGCCAGAACCGGCGCGTCGTCTCGCTCAACTTTCCGATGATGGCGCCACCGCCAAAAATCGACGGCAGCCTGATTCCCGGTTTTACGCCGTGGAAACACCTGCGGCGCAACATGACGCCCGATACCCTCTACCAACGCTTGCACGCCATTCCAGGTTTTCATCCAAAAGAGCTGGCTTGGGATTTCGAGCGGGAAAATCAGATCGGCGAGGAGATGGATCGCGACTATCTGGCCGCCTGGATCAGCTACCACTTGCCGCGCGAGGAACTCTGGTTCCAGGTGGCGCGCAAATTGCTTGTTGAAGATACGCCGGACTTGTTGGCCGTAATGTTCGACGGTACTGATAAAATCCAGCACCAGGCCTGGGCTTACCTCGACCCGGAACTACACCCGGTCGCGCCCGATGCCGCCTGGACCCGCTTGCGCGCGCTTTGCCTCGACTATTTCCGCCGGCTCGACGGCTATCTGGCCGAGCTGGTTCGTCTGGCGGGGCCAGCGGTACAGGTATTCATGGCCTCGGATCACGGCTTCACCGCCTCAAACCGAGTGGTTCGCATCAACCGTTATCTCGCTGATTTGGGACATTTACGGTATCACGACATCGCCGACTCCGATGCGGCCCGCCGGCGGGCGGCCAGCCCGTTCGCCCATCTGGACTGGCAAAAGACCGTCGCTTACTGCCCTACGCCGTCGAGCAACGCCATTCACATTCGGGTGGCGCGCGAGCCGGGCCAGCCCGGTATTGCGCCGAGCGATTATCTCGCCTTCCGCGCCCGGTTGATCGAACAGCTGTACGCCCTGCCAGATCCGATCAGCGGTAAACCGGTTATCCAGCAAGTCCTGACCCGTGAAGCGGCCTTCCCGGGCCAAGCCAGCGCCGATGCCCCTGATCTGACCTTGATTCTGGCTGATTATGGCTTTGTTTCCATTCGTAATTTGGAACCCGTGGTCTTCGTTCGCCCGGAAGCGGTCGGCACACACCACCCCGATGGCATCGTTCTAGCCGGCGGTCCCGGCATCGAGTCCGGTTGGCATGACCGGGCGCTGCCCATCGCCGATATCGCGGCCAACCTGCTCCACAGCTTGGATTTACCGATCCCGGCTGATTTTGATGGGCAGGTGATGACCGCCTGCTTTAGCGCCGATTTTCTACAAAACCGGCCAGCGCGGCCCGGTCCAGCGACTCGATCGGTCAAGGATGGCCTGGTGCAAGCGGACGCCATCCCCGCCGAAGACCGCGACAAGATCCTGGCCCAACTCGCCATGCTCGGCTATCTGGAGGAATAATGGCGATTGCCCAGCTGCCGACGATCAGCCTCAATTATCTCCAGTTCCCCAGTCGGGTCGATCAACCGCTGTGCGGCGATCTGGTGCTGATTCACGGGCTGGCCGCTAGCCTGGGGTTTTGGCGCCCTGGCGTTGTCCGCTCCTTGTCTCAACTGTGCCGGATAACCGCCTACGACCTGCGTGGACACGGCCGCAGCGAACTGCTCCCTACCGGCTATTCGATCCCGCAGATGGCCGATGATCTGGTCGCTTTGCTGGATCATCTTGGCTTGGAGCGGGTCCACCTGCTCGGCCACAGCTTCGGGGGGGCCATCGCTTTGTTGTTCGCCCACCGGCACCCGGAACGGGTTCACAGCGTGATTCTGGCCGACACCCGCCTGCGCGCCCTGCAACCCTATCACCGCCTGCGGGATTGGAACGATTGGCCGCGCTGGAAACCGATCTTGCACCGAGCCGGAATCGAACTGAACGAATCGGAAGCGGAAGGCGGCTATGAATTGCTGGTTGCCATGGCCAAGGTGCAACTGGGCGAAACTCCTCTGGCTTTGCCGTTGTTCGCCGCGCCGAATGGCGGCGTCCGCCGCAACGGCAGCGCGCAACGGTGGCTGCGCTTGCAAGAGATGACCTCGATCCGGCACGATCTGCGAATCCCGGACAGCATGACGCTGATGTCGCTACGCGCAATCCGCGCGCCGATGCTCGGCCTGTATGGCGAAAACTCGCCGGTGCTGCCGACCGGCCGCGCCCTGCGCCGGCTCTGCCCGCATTACAATCTGCACCTGATCCGCCATGCCAGTCACTTTTTCCCCTTGACTCGCCCCCGTCAATTTGCCCATTCCAGCGCGCGGTTTTTGTTGGCGCAGTCGGGTCTCCCCTTCAGTTTCGAGCATCTGCTCGAGGATGAGGCGGAACACGACCACGAGCCCCAGCCTCTGTTGGCGGCTTTATGAGTTCAAGGCGCTCTGGCCCATCGCCGGGCCTTGCGGGTTCGGATTTTCGTTGTGTCGCCGCCAACGGTTTCGGCGATCCGTACAATGCCTATCCGCACTCAATGATCTGGTACAAGGATCGCCTGTACGTCGGCACCACGCGCGCCAACCTCTGCATGTTGAAAGTGTCGAAAATTCCCACCAAGTTTGCGTTCTGGCCGGTGGAGTGCCCGGATAATCTGTACGATCTTGACATGCGGGCGCAAATCTGGAGTTACGATCCTACCCCGGGCGAATGGCAAGAAGTGTATCGTTCCCCGGTTATGACGGGGGAACACGGAGATACCATCCCACGGGATATGGGCTATCGCGGCATGGCGGTGTTTCAGGGAGAATCTGACCCCGAACCGGCGTTGTATGTTTCGACCTATGCTTCAGCGCAAGGGCCGGGCGCTTACGTGCTGCGCAGCGTTGATGGCGAGCATTTTACACCGGTGTCCAAACCCGGCCTGTTGGAACTGCCGATCACCAGCATCCGCACCTTGACGCCCTTCAAAGGGCGTCTGTTCACCGCGCCGACCGGCCGGGCCGGCGGCAGCCCAAACGCCACTGAGATCGCCGTCATCTACGAAACGCGCGACCCGATCCAGGGCAACTGGACCCCGGTCAATCTCGCTGGATTTGGCGATCCCGATAACGCCGGCGTATTCGAAATGATCGGTTTCGGCGATTATCTTTATGCTGGCACGGTAAACTTCAACCACGGTTTTCAAGTATGGCGCACCCGCGCCGAGGGCAATCCGCCCTATCACTGGGAACCGGTCATTACCGACGGTGCTTACCGCGGCCAATTGAACCAATGCGTGGTGGCTTTCGCCGAATTCAAGGGCGCGCTTTACATCGGCGGCGGCATCCAAAACGGCGGCATCGATAGCGTGCATAAGGTCGGCCCCGCCGCACCCGAGTTGATCCGCCTCTATCCGGATGGCCGTTGGGATTTAATCGTCGGCGCCGCGCGTGAAACGCCTGTGGGTTCTAAACAGCCGCTTTCCGGTTTCCGGCCTGGTTTCAACAATTTATTCAACGGCTACTTCTGGCGGATGACCGCCCACGAAGGGTGGTTGTATGTGGGCACGCTGGACTGGAGTCGGATGCTCTCATACGCCGATCAAGCACGTTGGCCCGCCTGGTTCCGACGCAGTATCGACCGAATCGGCTTGGACAAGCTCACCACACAGCAATCGGGCTTCGATCTCTATCGCAGTTTCGATGGTGAAAATTGGCTTCCGGTCACCACCGACGGTTTTGGCAATTCCTACAATTACGGCTTGCGCGGTCTGGTTTCAACCCGGCACGGCCTATTCGTCGGCGCGGTCAACCCCTTCGGTCCGCGCGTCGCTTGTCAGGGCGAGGATGGAGCGTGGAACTATCGCGATAACCCAAACGGTGGTTTGGAAATCTGGTTGGGCCGCCCTCAATAAAATTCATGTCACCTCCTCTATTTATCCTAACCTGTATGCGCTCCTACTCGTCGCTGGTTTGCGCCATGTTGGGGCAGCATCCCGCGATGTACGGTTTACCGGAACTGAATCTGTTCATGGCGGATACGTTGGCCGCGGTCATCAAGAAGCTGAAACTTATTCGTCCGCAAAGCTTGCATGGTCTGTTGCGGGCGGTCGCTCAGGTGGAGTACCACGCCCAAACAACCGATACCGTCGACCAAGCCAACGCATGGTTGCAGCGGCACGCGCATTGGAATTCCGGCCAATTTTTCGCTTTTTTGGCCGAACGCACCGGTTCGGCGATCCTCATCGATAAAAGTCCGAGCACCGGGTTAAATCCCGCTAATCTGCGCCGGATGTATCACACTTTTCCAAAAGCGCATTTCTTGCACCTGGTACGCCATCCGCGCCCAACCTGCAACTCGATTCACCAACTGCAACAAAAAACCGCGCGGGGTCGTAGCGCCAATGCAGCAAGCGACTTGTCACCAGAGCAATTGTGGTTGAAGATCAACCGGAACATTCTCGCATTTACCGAGCGCTTGCCGCCGGGCCAAGCGATGTTGATTCAGGGTGAGCGCCTGCTGGCGCAACCAGAACTCTATCTGAGGCAGATTGTAGATTGGCTTGGCTTGAATAGCGCTTCACAAAACCTGGCCGCCATGTTGCATCCAGAGCAATCACCTTACGCCTTTATAGGGCCACCCAATGCATTATTTGGCAATGATCCGAATTTTCTCCGCAACCCAGGCTATAGCAAGCGATCTATTCCAACACCACAATTGGAAGGACCGCTAGAGTGGAAAAACGACCAGGCTGATCGTTTTTCCGCGTCAACGCGACACTTGGCCCGGCGCTTAGGTTATCACTGACCCAACCGAAAGCACTCCTACTGATCACGCGCCGGCCACCAATCATAGAGCCAGATATCCAGCTACAAAGAGCGAATAGAATGAATTTATTATTTAATCGTTTTAGCGCGGTGAGCCTTATTGTATTGACTGCAATAAGCGCGGGCTGTTACCCAGGACGTTATAACAACCAAGTGGGTTTTGGCGACCGCGCGCAACAGTTTGAGCCAACGGCCGCTAGCGAGCAGTCTAATAATCACAAGCGCGGTACTCGATTAACAGAACGGTTCAAGAATTTTGATCGAAACGGCGATGGCATTCTTACTCGCGAGGAAGTAGCGCGTCCTCGGCTATTTGAGCGACTGGATCAAAATACTGACGGATCGGTGACTTTTGACGAAGCGAGAAGTCATTCAATGCATCGCCGACAAAATTCGACGGGCGAATCATTATCCTCCGCCGAGGCCGGAAGCCGCCCATTCCCACAGCAAAGTACTTACCGTCAAGCCCACCCTGAAAATTTCAGGCCCGCCGCCAGACGACTTGCGCCCTCAATCGAGACGAGCGCTTATGCCAGTCCTATTTCTTATAACAGCGATGAGGATAGCGCCGCGGAAGACGATGGGTATAGCGCTGCCGAAGACGATGAGAGCAGCGGCGACCAACGACAATTCAGGACACAAACACCACTGAGCAATCGTGGCAATACGAATCGCAATGCCAAACTCATTAACCGCTTTAAACAATTCGACGCCAATAATGATGGCGCGCTCTCCGCTCAGGAAATCAATCGCCCTGACTTATTCCAACGTTTGGATCAAAATCATGATGGTTTAGCCACCCTGGAAGAAGCGAGGCTTTACCGTGATCATCGGCGCCAACTGGCTTATAACGCGGGCGATACGAGAAGCGACGCCGCCGGGGGCTTTGCCCCGACAAGAGCTTCTGAAAGAAGGGGATTTGCCAGAAATAATAGCAAGGCTTTTTTTGAAAACGATAGCACGATCAATCAAACTCGTAACATTCCTTATACAACCCTTCAAGGCGTTAATCCTAGTCTTTTAAGTTTGGACGTTTATGCCCCAAAAAACAGTCAGGACCGCCCCGTTATTATTATGATTCACGGCGGCGGTTGGCAGCGTGGCGATAAAGCAAACGCCAATGTGATTGGTAACAAAGTCAGCCATTTTGTCAGAAACGGTTATGTTTTCGTCAGCACTAACTACCGGCTATCACCCGCCGTCAAACATCCCGCTCATGTCCAGGATGTCGCCAAAGCCGTAGCTTGGGTCCAGCAGAATATTACCCGTTATGGCGGTAATCCTGATCGTATCTATCTGATGGGGCATTCATCTGGGGCGCATCTGGCGGCGCTGGTAGCGACCGACCAACGGTATTTACAGGCGGCTGGCGTAAACTTGCGCGCACTGAAAGGCGTCATTCTGCTGGATAGCGCCGGCTATAATATCCCCCGGTTGATGCGAGATCATAACCAACCGCGTATCTATGTAAATGCTTTTAGTAACGACCAGCGTGTTTGGAAAGATGCATCTCCTATCACGCACGTCAGCGCCGGGAAAGGCATTCCGCCATTCCTCATTATTCAAACCCCCCGCGCTCGCGCCAAAATATCAGATGATTTACGCAATGCCTTGCAACAAGCGGGGATATCGGTTCGCAGTAAAATGTTCAACAAGAGCCACCGGCAGATCAACCAAGAGATCGGTCAGCCTAATGATGAACCAACGCAACTGATTATGGATTTTCTAAATTCTAAATAACGCTGCTTTCCCATTAAAGGGAAAACTTGGCGCTTGGCGCGGAGAATAAACGCCGACTCCGATAGGGCGTTCGGCGGTTTAGACGACCCATCCAGCAGAATGCGGACGTGGAGCTATGTATAGCCCCTTATTTATCCTTTGCCCTGGCCGTTCGTTTTCTTCCGTGGTCAGCGCGGCGATTGGCCAACACCCACAACTATATGACGTGCCGGAAATCTATCTCGCCATCGCCGATTCGGTGGGCGAACTACTGATTAAAGCGGGCGAACAGGGTAAAAAATACTTTGCCTACGGTTTGGTTCGGGTGATTGCGCAATTGCACCACAACGACCAAAGCGAGGAGAGCGCTCAATCGGCTTGGAGCTGGTTACGCCACCATCGGTCTTGGACGACTCGCCAGCTCTATTACCACATCGCCGAGCGCATCGCTCCCAAGCGCTTGGTCGACAAAAGCCCAACCCACGGCCACATCGAAAATCTGGAACGGCTGCGCGCTATCTTTCCCAATGCTTTTTTTCTGCACTTGCTTCGCCACCCGCGCACCACCACCCATTCGCTCTATAAGGTCCATTCACAACGCTTGGCCATGCGACAACCGGAAAAAATTCCGCGATTAGGCCAGCGAGTAGAAAAACAATGGCTCAAGGTGCACCGGAATATCATCGCTTTCAGTAGCCAACTCCCACTTGGAAGAATGATGCGTATTCAAGGTGAAGCATTGCTAACCGACCCGGATTCCTATTTTTCCCAGATTGCGGAATGGCTGGAAATACGCAACGATGCCGCCGCTATTGAGGCGATGAAACATCCGGAGCGCTCCCCCTACGCCACGCTTGGGCCACCTAGCGCGCCTTACGGCAACAATACAGGCTTTCTGGAAAATCCGGCCTTGCGAATCGGCAGGCCAATGACTGGCCCTCTGGGAGGTCCGCTGGTATGGGCCGAGCGGAATGACGGTTTTTGTGCCGATACCCTTGTCTTGGCCAGGCAGTTTGGCTACCGCTAGGCTAGAACCCCGCCGCTCAGCCTGCTTATGATCGTCACCGATAGCCAAAAAATCGAGCCAGCGCCACCGTGGTGGGACTGAAACCCTCACCGCTTGGCATCCATTCCAGGGGATCGGTCAAATTAGCGGGCGAGGGTGAACCAACCCGTAGGCGCGGATCTTCCAAATACTTGCGATTGTTACCGCCTCGGGCGTTAGCGGGTCCAATGCAAGCAAAAGGCGAGTTTTCTGGATGTTTCATTCGCTCGATCGCTTCGGCATCGGCCCGAATCCCCAGCCAGGCGGCGATTTGTGCTAGATAGCGGTCGGGATCGGCCAGCAGTTGCTCCCCTTGCAGGCGAATGCTTTGCTCAATGGGCAACTGCTCGGTAAAACGAAGGATATAACCATGCACTTTAAGCCAGTTCTCTTCGATTCGAACCGGATTCAAGGGCGCGGTAGCCCGAAACCGCCGGGCGCGTTGTTCCTGCCGCGCCTGATTGAGCGATTTGCCGGTCGAGCGAGGATGCCGGGTCAGATGGAGAAACCGGGCCGCCGGAAATGTGTGGTACAGCCGCGCCAAGTTGCTGGGTTCGGCGCAATTGCTGGGACTCTTTTCGACCAATTGCCGGTCAGGCGCGCGCGCCGCCACATGCCAAGCCAACTCCCGCACCGTCATCGCTGGCCGCTCCCGCAACCATTGCCAAGCGCGCTCGACCGTCGCCTCGGTTTGCTCGCCATCGTGCAGCTGAGCGATGGTTCGCGCCAAACCGTGGGTGCGGTGCCGATCACCGGGACCGGCGAAGCGCTGAAAAATCCCCGCCACCGTATCCGCGACGAAGAAATTAGTTTCCGGCAAGCCATACAACTGGGGATGTTGGCCCAACACCCCACACATGACCGAGGAAAACGAACGACCAGGGCAGAGGATAAACAACGGTCGAAAATCCAGATTTTTATTGCTCACCGCGACAGTCGCTCGATTTCAGCTCGCGCGCGCCTTGGCGCGGTCGAGAGGACATCCATACGCAAACCCCTTATAATTCGTCAGTTCTTAGCCCACCGCGCCGCGCGACGGGTTGGAATTCCGCCAATTACCCAGTCATTGGTCTCATGCCTGTACAAACGACTTTTGAGTTTCATGCGATCCCCGCCGCTGTCCTACCGGAAGCGAGTCGCTATCTGATTCAATCCGCCGCCTGGTTCCAAGGCTGGTTGTATCTGGGCATCTGCTGCTATCCGGCAGACCCCCATCAGCCGGGCGTCGCCCTTTTGCTGCGCCACCGGTCGCGGGCCAACTGGGAGCTGCTGCACACTGCGTCCATTGAATCGCGCTGGATCGACCGAAACGGGCAATATCGCCAATTCCCGCTGGAACTCGGTTGGCGTATTCTGACCGTACTGCCGGGAAACGTACAACCAACGCCGCTGCTGTACGCCATCCGCCTCAGTTTGCGCGCCCCGGTCGTGCTGTATAGCGAGGATGGCAGCCATTTCCAGGATATACCGAATCCGGGAGCGAGCGGTGGCCACAGCCCATTCGTCGATTGGCGCGGTTTTTCCGCAAAAGTCTTCGCGATTCCCGCCAGTGCCGCCACCAATTCCGGCCCCCCCTCCCCGTTCGCTTATGTCGCCGCGAACCCCTTATCCCAAGATTGGCGGCCCGCCTGCTCCGCTGGTTTCGGCGACGCCGAAAATACCACGCTCGACGGTCTGCAAGTCGCTCACGGCCAACTCTACGCCGCCGCCGGCAACCCGTTGGGCGGTTTTCAACTCTGGAAAACCTCGGCCCGTGGCGAACCGCCGTTCGCTTGGGAATTGGCGCTAAGTGAAGGCGCCCAGCGTTACACCCTTAACCCCCACGTCGAAACCATGGCGACGTTCCAGGACGCTCTCTATCTCGGCACTCGCTCCCCGCCCCCCAACCCCGAGTGGGATTTCGCCACGTCCGGCGCCGAAATCATTCGCATGCCGGCCGACGGCCGTTGGGAGCTAGTGATGGGCACGCCGCGTTTCTCACCGGTTGGGTTGCAAGTGCCGCTTTCCACGCACGGTCCCGGCTTTGGCGACGATCGCAACCGGCGGGTTTCGCAACTGGCCAGCACCCCTGACGCCTTGTATGCCGCCCTCGATGCCAACGAATCCCTCGCCGACGCCACGGCCAACGCCAAGGGCTTTGCCTTGTGGAAAAGCCACGATGGCCAGGACTGGCAAGCGATTACGCAAGACAGCTTCGGCTGTCCGGCGGCGACGACACTGCGCGTGTTACAACCGACATCACAAACGTTGGTAGCCGCCGGGGAGTGGGACCTCACGCTCGACCCAACCGCCCGACCCGGCATCTGGCTGGAAAAAAAATGACCTTCCCGCGCTGGATCGCATCGCCCGCAACAGGTCAATTGCTCAAGGCAACCACGACCACATTTCGATCATAACAAAACGCACCAAGGCGCGGGTAAAGGCCACGATGAAGGGCTTTTCTCCAGCGCTGATTTTGGCGAATCCGGTCATCTGCGATCTCAACAGCCCCTCGGAATTGGGAATCTCGATGGTCACCCGCACCACCCGCATGAACGGATTATCTGACTTTGGTTCGACGATTGGCGCGACAGCCACCACCCGGCCCGTAAAATCGCGCAAGGGATAAGCCCATACTCGCAACCGAACCGGCTTATCCAGCTCTACCTCGCCGATATCGGTTTCCGGCGCTAGAATCTCGGCTCGCATGATTCGATCATCTTCCACGGCGGCGAACAGATCGCCCTCTTTCAGGAAGCCGCCAGTCCGAAACTCCAGTCGTGGCGTGACAATTCTGCCCTCGACCGGCGTTGGCAAGCGCGAGCGTTCCCGCTGGCCTCGCAAGTAGCTCAGCTGCTCCCGCAACTGCTTGAGTTCGGCCTGCTTGACCTTCACTTCCATCGGCAAAGGCGGACTCTTGATCAGATCCAGGTTGGCTGTGGCGACAGCTACCGCCGCCTTGTCCACGTCCGCGGTTTTGAGGGCTTCCTCGTATTCCAGATCCTTCACCACCCCCTGTTTGTAAACCGGATACAATAATTCTTGCACTTTTCGGCTGTGAGTTGACCGCACCTTCGCCATCTCCAACTGTTCGCGGCTGGCGTCAATGGCTTCCGCCTTCGGACCGTGGAGCAACAATTCGAGTTCCGCTTGCTTGCGTTCGAGTTCGGCTTGCGTGGTCGCGATATCGTTGTCTTGCTGCCAAGTACTGAGTTCAGCCAAGATCTGCTTCGGCGTCACCCACTGATTTTCGCGCGCCAACACCCGATCCACCATACCCGGCGTCACCGCATGCACTTCAGCGCGGGCGATGGGGAACAAAGTCACTTCGCCCGTGACGTGGTAGGAATAGGGCAGCAACGAGGCGGCGAGCAGCAAGGCCAGAACCGCCAGCCGCCAACCCAGCCCTTTCTTAGCCTCACCGCCCGCCCCGGTTGGCTGGGAAGACTGGACGGCACGGATCACTTCTGGCCCCTTGGCGGCGCCGACTGGCACGGAGCCTTTCTCGTTTCGTTCCCGCCGACGGGCCAAGCGAACCAAAGTCCAGCGAGCAACCGAGACGGCTAACACCAAGAACAGCACGACTCCGACACCTTGGAATCGGAGTTCCAAGCGGATTGCAATAATCAGCAATACCGCGGCGGCCAAAATCAACACGAAGGCCGCGCTGGCGACGGCATAGCCTAGCAGGCTGTATTTTTCGCCGGCCGCCAAGCCCGCCGGCGGCCGGCGGCCGCGCAGGTAAAGCCCAAGCACCTGAAAGGCGCGTTCGCGCAGGCGCGGCATTCGCAGAAAATTGGCCAACCAAACATAGCCATCGGCCCGCCACAGCGGATTGGCGGTAAACAGAAAAGCGCCGAGCGCCATGTGACCCACGACAAAGCCGTAGGAACCCAGCGTGCCGCCCGTTTCCAGCATGACCCGCCAGAGGAGGACGCCGGCAACGAACAAGGCCAACTTCGTCAACAGCGCCGACGCCGTAACCCATAGCCGCTGCTCCCGCGTCAACCGCTGTAAGCGTTTACTAACGAAAAAGCGCGGCATCAGGCCATAGGCCAAGCGGATTCCAAACTGGTCGGCGCGACCGCCGCAATAGACGCAGGTCAACCCCTGAGCCAGCTTGCTGAACAGATTGATCAGGAACAAACCGAAAACGAACTTGAACAGCAGGTGCGGGCCGGGATCGGCGATCGCGTTCAAGGCGAATTGATATTGCGGCTGGTTAAACAGCAGCACCAGCAGAGCCAGTGGCACGCCGGGCAGCAACAGCCAAACTCCATGCCGCAACCACGCCAGCCGCCGCGCCAGCCACACGAACCCGCGGTAAGGTTTTAGCAGCGTCCAGCGGTAAGGCGCATCCGGACGATCATCATCGTCCAGGTCGAGAGCGCTCGCTTCAGCGTCATTCGCGGATGGCGTCGCGGGCGCTGGCGACAGACGAGCGGGAACCGCCTCGAACAACCCCGCCGCCGCCATATCCTCATAAAATTGGTCAAGTTCGACCGCGGTAAGGCTCAAGCCAAACCGTTGTTCGAACGCGCGTTGGATTTCCCCGGTGCTGATCGTACGGTCCAACATCCGACACAGGAAGATCTCTTCCTCGCCCAGTTCGAAACGCTCGCCGCTCGCGGCGTTCCGCACTTGATAGCGACCCGTAGCTTGGTCTAGCTCGAAGTGTAATTCCGGCCGCAACCGCCAGCCGATGGGGATGGCCGCGCCTTCGTTCTTCGCTTCCCCATCGTCGGCCAAAGCCACTATCCCTGTCGCCGCCGGCTTTTAAGCCAGGCGCTCATCACCTGCTCTTGCTGGCGCAGAAAATCCTGCATGAGCACAAAATGGCCGCTGACGGCGGTTTGCCGCGGGTCGGCATTGAGCGCGCGCTTACTCGCTTCTGGGCCAATTCCGCCGTGCCGCGCTTGGCTTTCGGCGCGAGGGGAAGCCGTTACCATCGGCATCGAAGGCAAAGAGGCGGCTTGCCGCGGCGCCTCGAATGATGATTGGGGTCCAGCAAACCAGTCCCGCAACGGGCCAACTTCCGCTTCTTGCAGCTGAATAATCGGAATGGCGGTCGATAAATACGGCGCGGGTTTCAGCGGTGAAGCGGGGGCGTCGCCGTAGAGCAGATTCAAATCGAGATCGAGACCCTGCACGAACAAAACGCCCAGCAAATGACGGAACTGAGTGGCGCTGCCGCGCCGCGGATCATCCGAGGCGACAGCGACATGCGGCCGGTTGCGCAAGATATCTCGCACGAAGGCGGTTAGATGGCTATCAGGGCCCACTTCAATGAATAACCGCACACCATCCTGGTAGAGCCGCTCGATGCTCTGGCGGAACAGCACCGGCCGCACGTACTGCGCGGCGGCGGTATCGCGGATGCTTTCAAGATCCTCCGGAAACGGTTCCGCCGTCACGCAGGAATAAAGTGCCGTTGGGGTCGGGGCAAAGGCAATCTCTTCGAACAAGCGCCGGAATGCTTCCGCCATCGGCGCCATCAAGGCGGTGTGATAACCACGATCAAGCGCCAGTACGCTGCAAAAACCACCCTGTTGTTTCAGGGCGGCGTGCGCGACAGTAATCGCTTCCGCCGGCCCGAACAGAATAAATTGATTAGTGCAGTTATCCATCGTCAAATACAACCGAGGATCAGCGGCTAACACCGCCTTGACCCGCTCCAGGGGCAACGCCCCCACCGACAGCAGCCGGCCGTCCGGGATGGCGCCGCCGGCTTCCAAGCGGCGATACAATTCATTCATCCGACGAATATTCCGCGCCATACCGGCCCGATCCAGCTTGAGCCACCCCGAAGCGACCAAAGCTGCGTTTTCGCCGGTGCTGTGCCCGAGCATCGCCTCAGCCCGTACCCCAAAGGCGGACAATAGCGCAAACAACGCTTGATCGGCGGCGAACACCGATTCCGAGCCGAGTTCCATGCCGCGCAGCGCCGCTTGTAATTGCGCTCGCTGTTCGGCGGTTAAGGCTGTCGGCGGTGGAAAAATCGCTTGACTCGGCGCAAGCTCCCGTTCGTCCGCGTACAAATTATCGAGGAAATCGAACCAGTCCCGCACCGGCGGAAATTCGACGGCTAACTCCCGCAACATATTTGAATACTGTGAATTTTCCCCTGGAAACAGGAACGCCACGCGGCCGGCGAGCGGTTTGGCGTTGAAATAAACCCCTTCGCGGGTTTGCAGGTGGTCTTTGGTCGCGTCCGCCAGTTTGCCGAGGACGGCTTGCAATCGCGTTTCCAACTCGCGCCCATCCTTGGCCACCACAGCCAATCGCTCATCGCCTGAACCCCGCTCTCGCCAGAGTTCAGCCGCCAATTCCTGTAAATCAAGCGTCGGTTCCCGCTGAATCCGCTGCCGCGCCCGCTCGACATGGGCCAACAATGCCGGACGATCAGGCTGCGCAAACACCAGCAATTCATGTTCGACCGGTCGGCGGCGGCCCAGAAAAGCCGACAGCGGCTCTACAACCTGGTCGGGGGCTTCTTCCAATATGGCATGGGAGTTGACTCCGCCGAAACCAAAGGCGTTGATCCCCGCGCGGCGCGGCGTCCGGCCGCCATGAATCCAGGGCCGGGTTTCCGTATTGAGATACAGCGGGGTCTGTTCCAAGCCAAGATCGGCGCTGATTGTTTCACATAAAGTCGGCGGCAAAATCTTGTGATGCAACGCCAGGCTGCTCTTGATTAACGAGGCGATGCCGGCGGCCGGAATACAATGACCGATCATCGACTTGACCGACCCCAGGGCCACCGAGGGAATCGATCCTTTGCGGCCTCCCAGCAGTTGCCCCAGCGCTTCAATCTCGGTCTGATCCCCCAGCGGAATCCCGGTGCCGTGCGCTTCGATCAAGCCGACACTGGCCGGATCAAGTTGCGCCTGCTGATAGGCCCGCCGCATTGCCAACAACTCGCCTTCCAGCCGGGGAGCCATCAACCCCTTCGCCCGACCATCGGACGACTGACCAATCGCCTTCAACACCGCATAAATTCGATTGCCATCGCGTAGCGCTTCGTCCAGGCGTTTGAGCACCAATACTCCGCCGCCTTCGCCCAACAGCGTCCCATCCGCTCCGGCATCGAAGGGACGAACCCGCGAGCTACGCGACAAAGCGCCCAGCTCGCAGAACACCATATGCACCAAGGGCGGCGTTGAGGTATTGATGCCGCCGGCCAGCATCAGATCGACCCGGCCGCGTTGCAGCTCCTGCATCGCGTTTTCCACGGCGATCAACGAGGACGCGCAAGCGGCGTCGATGATGTAATTCGGCCCCATCAGATTGAGCCGGTTGGCAATCCGTCCGGTCATCATGTTCGGCACCAGACCGGGAATGCTATCAACATCCATCGGCAACAACTTGCTTTTTAACAGCGATCTCAACGCCTGGCGTCGGGCCGAATCCAGCGACATCGCCGCCGCCAACACCTCCAGCATTTGATCGACGATGACCCCGTGTTGCACGCCGTTGATGCTGGCGCGATTGGGATGGATGCCATGTCCCAGAATAATACCTGTAGATTCCGGCCGATAGTCGCCCTCCTTGAGTCCCGCATCCCGCAATGCGTTCCGCGCAAGCTCCAAGGCATGAAACTGATCCGGTTCACCACTAGCGGTCGATACCGGCATGATGCCAAAAGCCGAGGGATTGAAGCGCGACAGCTCCTTGAGAAAGCCACCCCGCTTGGTATAAATCTTGGCCTGTTCCAGAAAACCGCCGTTTTTGAAGTCAGCGCCTGCCGCGGCCAATGTCGGGTCGTAATAGCGATCGGCGCCCCAGTCAGGCAAAGGTTCGTCGATGGCGTCGCACTTATTCAGGATATTGGACCAATACGCGGCGACGTTTTCGGCTTTCGGGAACAAGCCCGCCATACCGATGATGGCGATATCACTCTTTGCCATGGTTGCCATCGCTCAACTGCTATCTATTGTGCTGAACTGGGAATACCGCCCGCCCAACCGCCCCCCAGGCGATTGAGCGCCGGGCTGGCCGTACATTCAAACTGCCAGATCGCCAAGCGTGGAACCTTTTGGAGATCGACGATCACGGCATCACCCAGCGTGACCGGATTGCTCAATTCAGAATGGATGCGGACGTAGGCTGTCAGCTGATCAGGTAGCGGCTCGCGACTGAAGCGCTGGAGCAGGCCGATACGGGTGGGCAACGTGGCGCTATCGCGCCATTGCCGCGACCAGACCAGCACGCCTTGAAATAAGGCGTCAATGATTGCCGGATCGATCAGCCACTGGCCCCGCGCGACGAAAGGGCAAAAACGTTCGACGCGACTGGGCGTCAACAGCAGGTCGAAACCCCGCGGGTCGAGCGCTTCAATCGCGCTGATCGACTGCAACAGCGGCCCGTGAAACAGCCAGCGGCGATAGGCGTCCGCCGCCGTCACTAGCGTCGAACTAGGATTTAAGGCCAACGGCGGCGGCGGTTTCTCGGAAAAAACCCGACCGGCTTTCACCGTAGCCCGGTAGCTGGGTTTACCGCTGGCATCGACCGCGCCGAGCGTAACATCAAACCGCCGCGGTCCCGCCGCGGCAGCATCAGCTTTCAAGTTGAGCTGTAGCGGTAAATCGTCCTCTAATAACCGCAAACCCCGCAACAAACGCACATCTTCCAATTCCAGCACATCGGCATCCGGCGTCAAGGCAGCCACGGCTTCAGCCATATACTCCAACGCCATGGCGAACGGCACCACAGGTATCCCGTCCAGCCGGTGCTGATCCAAATAGCAATCGCTGACGACATCCACCGTCTTGTCAAACCGCCACTGACCCGATCCGCTCTGGCTGAAATGGCCGCCATACAACAGCCCCCACAGCCCTGAGGTGATCAGGGCAGGATCGACCGAACCGGGCAACGCGCTGCGCCGGGTTTCTTCATATTCCCACGGAAAATCACCGGCCACCAATTCGACTTGGGCGACGGGACCATACAGCAATTCGCGCCACACGAATTGACGGCCCGCCGCCGCATTCACTAACTGAACGCCGCGCGCCTCGAATTGTCGCCGTACTTCCGGGGTCACCATACCAACGCCGTGCGTGGTGCGATCCCAAGGGCTCCAATTGATCGCCGCCACCTTGACTTGGCCACCCCAATGCCTGGCCAGCCCCGACGCCAACCGGCCCAGAATTTCATTGGCGGTCGCATAATCCGCTTGGCCGCGATTGCCGAACCGCCCGGCCACCGAGGTATAAAAGGCGACGAATTTCAAAGTCTCAGGCCGCAGATGCTTCGCTAGCAAGAAAGCGGGGATAACCTTGGTATCAATTACCCGGTCGATGCTGGCGCGGGATTTATCCAGCAGCCATCCATCTTCGATCACCCCGGCGCCGTGAATGACCGCATCAATCCGGCCGTGCTGGGTATAAAGTTCCTCCAGCAACCCGGCCAGCGCCGCCTCATCGCGCACATCCAGGGCCCGATAATCCACCCGTGCGCCCAAGGCGGCGAAATCAGCCAGGTTAGCGCGCGTTTCGCGGTCGCGCAGCACAGCCCGCACCCGTCGCTCGATTTCGACTGGGCGCGGCGAGCCACCGCCAGCTTGCGACTGCTGGACAAAGTAGCCGCGTAAGGCGGTCGCATCGGGCAAATCTTGTAGCGCTGATTCTTCTGCGCCCGGCAGCGGGCTTCGCCCCAGTAACACCAAGGTCAAGCGGCAAGCCGCCAGGTCGCGCAAGGTCTCGGCGGTAATGCCGCGCGCGCCGCCCGTCGCCAATACCACCCAGTGCTGATCCGGCTGCCGCAACGGCTGGATTAACGGCGATAGCGACGAGGGGATGGTGCGAAAAATGGTTCGCGCGCCGGCCGGATAGCCAATTTCGCGCCGGCCGCCCGGCAGGGCCAGTTCCTGCAACACCCATCCCGCCAACTGCTCGGGATCGTCACCAGGATCGAGATCCACGGCCTTCGCGATGAATCCTGGCTGTTTCGCTTCAGTATTCCATTCCAGGTTTAGCGTTTTCGCCAAACCGGTTAACCCACCCCCGCCAGGGCACATTAAATCCGGATCGGCTGTTCCCGTACGCCCGAACTGTCCGCCCAGGCCGCTGACAGTCAGCAGCCGACCATGATCGCGCAGTTCGGGGCCGACTAACCGCAACAGATCGAATAGGGTCTTGACCTCCAGTCCTATCCGTTCGCGCCATTCCGCCAGGGAAGCAGTAACAGCCAGCGGCGGCCGACCCAAGGGCAGCAGATGAATCACGCCGCGAATGGCGGTGCCCCGCCATTGCGCATCAAGCCAGTGCGGCAAGCGCTCAGCATCGTCTAGCACTTCTTCAGGCACCAACATCGGCTGGACGCCCGCTTGTCGCAATTTTCGGCTGAGGGCATCAGCGACGCCCAAATCATCGGGCGTCAACAAATACAGACCAGGCTCCAGCACGGCCGGCAATGCCGGCAGCGGCTTGGCGTGCGCCTTGACGATATACCGGGACAGGGGGGCGCACGACCCGAATCCCGTCCCGGTTGACTCAAAAGGGCGGACGCCCTCCCCGGCCACAACGGCCGGTTTCACCACTTCGTTATCGACAGCAAGCCGGGCCGCCACCGCATCCAGGATCTCCTCGAAGGTGTGCAAGCTGGCGATGTCCTCCATGTGCGGCTGCAATGTTTGCGAAACCACCGCCGGCAACGACCGACGAAACAGGCCCAAAATTTCCACCCGTTTGATCGAATCGATTCCCAGATCGGCTTCGATGTCCTGATCAAGGCCGAGCATCTCTTGGGGATATCCAGTACGTTCGCTGACGATCTTGAGCAATAAGCTTTTCAAAGCGGCTGGCGCCACGCTCTGCTCTTCCGACGTAGCGACTGCAACGGTGGAAGATAGCGCTGGCGGTATCGGCGCCGGGCTCAGCGGCTGCACTGGCGCTGGGCTAAGGCTTGTCGCTGGAGCCACCGGCGCAACCGGTGGCGCAATCGGCAGGGGGACGGGAACGGCTGGCGGCGAGTTGATCGAAACGACGGAGGGCGTCGCCGACAATAGCTGATCGCCCGTCTCCTGCTCGCCACTGGCGGCGAAGTAAGCCAGCATCACCCGCTCTTGCAATTGTAAAAACTGGCGCATGGTTTCTTGATAGCCGGCAAGCGCCTGATCGGCGGTCCAAGGCCCGCCGGGGCCGGACGTCAAAGGCGGGCCGGATAGCTGGTCACTCATTGCATTACTCTCCAAAGATGGCACAATTTCCGGTAAAGCGAGCGGCGGCGCCAGCGGCATCGGTTGCCTCGCCATATCGTCCGCGGTCAAGAACGGTTTGGTTCCAAGCGCGGCCGGTTGGTGCGGACGGCGGACGCCGTTCCCGCTCAATAACCAACCATGGGCGGGCAATGGGGCGGGATAAGACTGTTCCAGCAGACGATCCAGCGCCACTTCATCGCTGACCCGTCCGGCGAACAGCGGCGTTAAATCCAGCCCGACGCCGTTGGCCAGCAACGCCGCCAACGCGTGCAACAGTCCCGTTAAACCGCCGCCGCGATCCTCCACCGCCAACGCTAAATGGGGCCGTTCGCCTAGAATCTGGCGAGTCAGCCGGGTCAACACATCCCGTGGCCCCACTTCCAGAAACAAGCGAGCGCCAGCCGCATACATCGCTTCAATTTCGCCAGTGAAATTGACCGGTTCGGTCAGATGCGCCGCCAAGCGATCCCGAATCGCCGCCGGTTGTGCCGGATAGGCCGCCGCCGTGGCATTGCCATAGACCGTGAACGCCGGTGACTGAAAGGGCAGCTCGCTCATGAAAGCCGCCAGCCGCGCCCGCGCCGGTTCGACCACCGGAGAATGAAAGGCGGCAGCCACGTTCAAAGGCGTGACGGCAATCGCCGAGTCTGTTAAAGCCTGTCTAGCCTGCCCGATAGCCGCCGCGGTTCCTGACAACACCAATTGCCGCGGCGCGTTGTAGTTGGCCAGGGTGATCGCCGGGATGCCAGCCAACGCCTTTTGCACCGATCCGACATCGGCCCCCGCCGCCAGCATGGTTCCCAGTTCGCCGCCAGCGGCCGCTTCGACGATGAATCGACCACGCGCCTCCGACAACCGCAGCAAGCTATCCTGATCGAACACACCGGCAGCGTGCAGCGCGACGTATTCACCATAGCTGTGACCCGCCGCCAGATCGGGCCGTAAATTCAGCGTTTTCAGCCACGCCCACAAACCGGCCTCAACCGCTCCTAGCGCCGGCTGAGCGATTTCGGTGCGCGTCAACCGCGCCCGCGCCGCTGACAACGCGGCCGGCGTAAAGCGGTTGGGCGGGTAGATATAGGCGCTCAGCCGGTTTTGATCAGCATGGCCACCGCCGATAACTTCCCGCAACAGCGCATCCGCCCGTTCCAACGTGGCCCGCAGCGGCGGCAAGGCGACCGCCAATTCGCGCAGCATGTCGGGATATTGGCTGCCCTGCCCCGGAAACAGCACCGCCAGGCGATTCGGCTGTTCCATTTCGGCCCAGGATTTGGGCAGATACACCGCTTCAGACCGGGCGGACGGCTGTTTCCCTTGCAGCAAGTCCACAGCTTCGGCGATTCGCAGCCGCAGTTCGGAGAGCGAACCGGCGACGATAGCCAAGGTCCGCCCCTGAGTCGGCGGGGTTGGCGCCAACGCCGCCGCCAAATCGGGTAACCGGGGCTGCGCGCCCGCCTCTAAAGCCGCTTGTAGTCGCTGTAACTGGACGAAAAGACCGGTTGTATCCGCCGCGCGCCAAACGAACAGTTCGACCGGCCAATCCGGCAGCGGCGCGCCGGCCGCGCTCTCGCTGTCGTCGCCATGCGCCTCCAGCGTGGCGTGAAAGTTGGTGCCGCCAAACCCAAAGGCGCTGACGCTGGCGCGGCGCGGTCGCCCCGCTTCAGACAACCAGGGCCGCGCCTCGGTGGAAATAAATAATGGGCTGCTGGTCTCGCGCAGCGGTCCTAGCGGTTGATTGACACCCCGATGCGGCGGCAAGACGCGATAGTGCAAAGCGAGGGCGGCTTTGACCAAGCCGGCCACGCCAGCGGTCGCCTTGGTATGACCGATCAGGCTTTTCACCGAGCCGATGACGCCGCTGGCCGGCGGCGCGCCGACTTCAGCAAGCAGTGTCGTCACCGTTTCCAATTCCGCCTGGTCGCCGGCAACCGTCCCGGTGCCGTGCGCTTCCCACAATCCGACGGTCGCGGGCGAATAGCCGGCCTCCTGATAAGCGCGCCGCAAGGCCCGCAACTGCCCGGCTGGTCGCGGCGCGGTCAAGCCTTTGGCGCGGCCGTCACTGGAGCCGGCGATTCCCTTGATGACGGCATAGATCCGGTCGCCGTCGCGCTCCGCATCCGCCAAGCGCTTCAACACCACCGCGGCCACGCCCTCGGCGATAGCGATCCCATCGGCCTTTTCGTCGAAGGTGCGCGGGCGACCTTGCGGCGACAACGCCTGCGTCTTGGCGAAACACAGATACATGAACGGCGATTGCATGGTATCGACGCCGCCGGAGATCACCAGATCGCTGTGGCCCAGCCGCAGTTCGTTAACGCCATGATAAATCGCCGCCAGGGAGGAGGCGCAAGCGGCGTCCACCGCGCAATTGATCCCGCCAAAATCGAAGCGGTTGCTGACCCGCCCGGCCGCCACATTGGGCAATAAACCGGCAAAGGAGTCTTCGGTCCACTCCGGCAACCGCGCCAATACCGTTTGATCGACCGCACCCACGGCGCGCGGCAAATCAGCGCGAGTCGCATAGCTCAATCCGAGTTCGCCCAGGCCACCCGTGGTTCCCAGCACAACGGCGATCCGCTCGCGATCCACTTGATCGAGCGCGATCTGGGCATCAGTCAACGCCTGGCGCACCGTCTCCAGCGTCAGCAATTGCAGGGGATCGACCGATTTCAGCGCCACCGGCGGTAGGCCATAGCGGGTCGGGTCAAACGGCTGTTCTGCGATGAATCCGCCCCATTTGGCGTAAATTCGGTCGCGGGCGGCGGGATCGGCGGCGTAATACAACCGCCAGTCCCAGCGCTCTGACGGAATCTGTTGCAAGCAATCCACGCCATCGACCAGATTCCGCCAATAGCCGCGGGTGTCGGTCGCGCCGGGCAGCCAAACACCGATACCGATGATGGCGACATCCGCCGGGCCAGCGCCGGTGCCCTGCCTTACCGGATCGCTGGAGGGCGTCTGATTCAGCCAGGTCAATGCCGCCGCTGTTACGTTGTGGTGCAATTGGGCCAGACTCAGCGGCCGATCATGCAGCGCGGCGACCTGGCCGATCATGTACATGCCTTGCTCCCATTGCTCTTCGTTCGAAGACAAACGCAACTCACCGTTTGCGTCGGCGCGGAGCAAGCCTTTGGTCGCCAAGCGCAAGCGGCCCAAGGTCAGTTCATCGAGCCGGTCGCGCACCAAGCGTGCCGATCCGCCTTGCTGTTGCAACTGCTGGCGGGCTTCATGAAAGGCGGCGACAAAAGGCGTCACCGCGCAACGGCTGGCGTGGCCAGGTCCCGTCGTCAAGGTGGCGGTCCCGCCGCAATTCAACGCCACTTGTTGAAACGTCGATCGGATCGCCCCGCCGCGCACCGCTTCCTCGGTCAGGATATAGGCGGTTCCCATCAATAAGCCGATGTGCGCGCCCAATCCGGTCAAGGGCGCGGCCAGCGTCGCCGCCATCGCCGCCGAGCGGGCGTCGTGCAGACCGCCCGCCAACAGGATCGATATTCCCTTCAGACCATCGGGCAGCCCCTGCCCATGGGCCAGCAACGCCTCGACCGCGGATTCCCATAACACCAGGCTGCTCAACGGCCCAATATGTCCGCCGCACTCTCGGCCTTCGAAAATAAATCGCCGCGCGCCCTGTTCCAAAAACAATTGCAACAAGGTGGGCGTGGGAACGTGCAGGTAAGTGAGAATGCCGTCGGCTTCCAATTGCCGGGCCTGCTCCGGTCGGCCACCGGCGATGTAGGCGAATGGCGGTCGCACCGCTCTGATCGCCGCCAACTGCTGTTCGCGCAGCGCCGCCGGCACGAACCCAAGAATCCCGACCCCCCACGGTCTTTGCGCCATCCGCTGTTGGGTTTCCTCCAGCAGTTTGCGCGCGCGGTCGCCTCCGAGCAGCGCCAACGCGATCATCGGCAAGGCCCCGGCCGCCGCGACCGCTTCCGCAAATTCCGGGCGATCGCTGACGCGAGTCATCGCGCCTTGCACCAGAGGGAAACGCGTGCCGTGCGCCCGCGCCAGCGGCGCATCTTCGCCCAGCGCGGCATCCCGCCGTGCCTGCGCCGGATCAGCGCGCCCTGCTTGCCGTAAGGCGCGCAATACGCCCGCAACCGTTCGGTAACGCTTGGCCCACGGCGCGGCGAACGCGCAATCCTGTCCGAGCGGCAAAATATCGTGCTCTAAAGGGTCCCGCCACCCTATTAGGGCATCCAGACTCTCGGCGGGATCGAGCGCTGCATTCTCCAACAACCGTTGCCGCCAAGCGCGGACGGGCGCGAAGCCGGGACGTTCCAATACACGTCCGTAAGCGGCGGTTTCTTCGCGGCCCACCAAGACGGTTTCAGTTCCGTCCAAACCCCGCAGCCAGGGTCGCAATGCCTCGGCCAGCGGGGATTCCTGCAACAGCAGCAACTGATTGTCGAGCACAACACCCGCCGCGCCGCCGATCCGGCAGGCGGCGGCGGAATGCAAACCGATACCACCGCGGGCGTAGACTGGCAATCCAGTCCGCGCCAACAGGCGTTGCAGGAGGACGAAAGTGCTTTCCTCGCCCACCACGCCGCCCGCTTCATGGCCCTTGACCCACCAGCCATCGATCTGGTCTTCAAGCAACGCCAATTCGTCCCGCCAAACCGCCAGTTCCAACAGGATTCGCCCGCCGCCGGCGCGATAGGGCTGAAGATCGGTCAGTAAAGGCAGGTTGCGTCCGGCGTCGAGAATCAGCCAGCTGGGTTTGCTCGCGCTTTGATCTTGCCACCCCGCTGGCCGTTCGAGTCCGCCCCATTTCAATCCATAGGGCTTGCGCGGCAACGCCAACCGGCGCAACGCAACCCCCATCTCGGCGGGCGCCATGCCATTTTCGGCATTCAGCACCCCGACAGCGCCCGCGCGGCTGCCAGCCACCGCCAAGGCGGGATCAGGCAAACCGTTGGGATTTAGGATGAAAACGGTGAAATCGTCGGCCACGGTCACAGTCGTCGCAGGTTAAATCGCTGGATCTGTCGGTGGGGTGAGCGGCGCTTCCGGTTTGCTGGTTTCGCTGGCAGCAAGCTTGAAACGGTTGACCCGCTGCATTTCCAGCAGGGTCTCCTGGAGAGCGGATTCCAGCCAGTCGGCGCGGTTTTCCAACTGATGGTAATAGCGAGTGATCTCTTCCAAGGTACTGGAGGTGCTCAATTCCTCGGAACGCGGCAGCCCCTCGACACCAAAATCCAGCCCCCAAGCGTTTTCACCTCCACCGGATTGGGGCAGGGCGTGGTCTTCTTGTTGTTGCAACCACTGTAACAAGGCCCGACGAATTTCAGGGTTCTTGGCCAGTTGCGCGATAGCCCCCCATTTAGCGGGACTTCGGCCCGGCTCTTCCGCCACGGAATTCGGCGCTGCCGCCAGCAAGCCCCGCAAATCGGGCCGTATTCGCCGTTGCGTCTCATCGGCGTGTTTGGCGCGTGTCTGGCGCTGGCCGCGCAGTTCTGTCAAGCGCTGTTTCACGTCATCGTCGCTCATCTGATCACTCTCCATCCGCTTTCCGTCCGAACGAGCGAACCTGCCCTTTCGCGGTTACCTAACACTCGTCGAACTTATTCCAGAAATTCCGCAAACCACTCATCGTCTTTCGAGCGCGAGACGGCTGGACTTGGCTCCGATCCGGTTTGCCGCGGGTTATGGGGTTCTGAGGGTGACAAACCAGGTTGCGATCGGGCAGCGGGCGGCTGGCTCCCGGCGTGCTCTGGCGTGCTTTCACCCTGACGGCGGGCCTCCCGCAGCCGCAATTCCAGATCGTCGGTTAACTCCCGCAACCGTCGCAACGTTTCTTCCATCACCGCAATTTCGCCCCCCACCTTGACCGGCTCGGTCGAGCGCGGCAACGCGGCGGCAACGGTCTGTTGGGTCACCGGCGACGGTTGGGGGCTTGGCAGCTCGATCGCGGCAACTTGAGGAGGCGGCTCGGCCAACGCGTCAGGCGCCGTCGGGACTGAAGCCTGATCCGCCCGCTCCAGCACTTGCTGTAAACGTTTCAAGTTGACTCCGGCGACCCTGGGCTCGCCTGGAATATCTTGCGTCAGAAACCTGAGCAGGCGCTGAATGCGCTCGCCGGCGGCACCTTGCGCGGTTTTAGAGCGCTGTTCCAGCCAGCGCACCACTTGCCGTAGCCGTTGTTCGCTGATTTGGGCGCCATCAACCAGCGAATCGCCTAGACTCGGTTCCGCTAAAAACCGCGCCAGCCGCTGCAATAGCCCGCCGGCCGCCGGCTCTCGCTCTGCTTTTTCAGTTACCCGCTGGGCGCGGACGCGACGGCCTTCCTGCCGTCGCTGACCGTCGGCGATTGGCGGATTAACCGCTGCGGCCGTCTCGGCTGGATTCAAAGGGTCTTGTTGATAGCGTTCCCTCATGGCTCGCAAGCGAGCGCGCCGCTGCTCCATGTTGGCATCATCATTCATAGCCATCTCCTTGAGATTGGTCGCGATACCCGTTACTGATAATTGAATTCCTTAGCCAGATCGACCACCAGCGGATGCAAGCCGCGCCCGTCCGGACGCCAGGGCAGCGCTTCGGTGAACGCGTATTCCGGCAATCGGGCCGGCCGCAGTCGGGGCTCCAGCAGAAAGTTAATGTCGTTGCCCAAGCGGGCCGTTACCGGCCCAACATGGGCATAAGGCGATAACTCTGGCATCTTCATGGCGGCGAGCTCGGCAGCGCCGCTCGGCAGTCCGAGCCAACGACAGATCGCCGCCAATTCAACATCAGGCTCCCGCAATATCTCCTCGCCCTTGACCCGGAGCCATTGGGATTGGGGCACTCGATCCAGAAACGCCATGATGCGGGTATTGGCCTCGTACCAGAGAATCTGCGGCTCGATCACCGGATAAGGCGCGCTGTAATCAATGGCGTTCAGCATCATGAGCATCAGCTTACCGCCACGGGCCTTGAGCACCGACTCACATTGCGCTCTGGGGTGGCGCAAAAGATGGAGGAAACGCGCGTTTGGATAGGCTTCCAGCAGGCGGTCGAGATACAGGCCCTTGCGCAAATAGGCCGGGCTTTTCTCGATCGCGATCAGAGGGTCGATCTTCGCCAGCAACTCTTGAAATACTTCATGCGTTGTCCGCCGCGCTCGCACCCGAATCCACCGATAGGCCATGGCCACGCTGTCGATGGTTTGCTCGCCGGCATAGAGTTGGGCCACGGTCCGCAACAAGCCATGCCGCATCACCGGCCAAAACGTGGATTTACGGCCGCCATCGCTGTCGGTTCCCCGCCAAAACTCATCCATCGTTTCCGCCATGAACAGATTCAGCTCCGGGAAACCGTACATCCGCGGGTGCTGGCCCAGCAGGGTGCTGACCAACGAGGTGAAAGAGCGCGGCGGGGCCAGGATGAACAGCGGTTCGCGCTTGGCGAGCCTACTCCCCTCACGCATGACTGCCATCGCCATCGGACTCGGTAGCGCTGAGCCAAACCCGCGACCGACAAAGCTTCACGGCCGTAGCCCTTCGATCAAGGGCACCTCAAAGCATTTTTCATGCATGATGGGGCCGTGGCCGAAATAACCCTCCTCACCGAACAACTCGCCATGATCAGCGGTGACGATGAAATAGGTGTGCGGCGGACACTTCGCATACAGTTCGCCCAACAGGCGATCCACATGCTCGACGCAACGGATCTGCTGGCGGTGCAACCGCGCCATCTCTTCGGCCGGAAAGAAATCTTGTCCCTCTGTCGTCGGTGTTTTCGAATGGCCACTCAAGTCCTTCAGCACGCCGTGCACCCCCGAAATATGCGGTAGATCAGAACCAGCCAACATATAAGGGTAATGCGTTTCGCCCAGATTGAGAAAATAGAAACGGGTTTGCGGCGCGGGAAAGGCGATTTCGCGCACCATGCCGGCAAAATCGTTGTGATTTTCCATCAAGCGGTAATCGTCGAAATCCCGATTGAGCAGGGTATAGGGATTCAATACCGGCAGCGACATCCGGGCGATGGTTTCATAACCGTAGCCTTGCAACACTTTCGGCAACGACAGCTCCGGCACGAAAGTCTTGAACGAGAGTCCGGGAATGCCGAGCCGGTCTACCCAACGCTTGAACTCGCTCTTGTAAACCTCGGAGGCAAACACGCCGCGAGGGCTGGTGTGGGGCAACATGCCCATCAACATGGCATAATGCGATGGCGAGGTCCAAGAGGCATAGCTGTAGCGGCGTTCGATCGAGCCGAGGCGGTCGATATTGGGAGTATCCGCCATCAGGCAGCTGTCGTAGCGACAGCTATCCATGACGATATAGATCAGATGATTCATACGTGGGCGTCGCACTGGCGGCGCATTCAGCGCCCGTCGCGACGCTGTTTGCGGTTCTGACGAATACGCTGAGTTTCCTCGGCAACGTGGTCTGCAACGGAAGGTTGCAATACTTCAGCCAACTCTTCCCAGTCGGCTCGCTCGCCGCTGGCGGACAATTCCTGTTTCAGTTCCTCCAACAACTGTTCGTTATCGGGCAGATGCAGCACCGTAGCGCGATACTCCTCGACCGCCAGCCTGAATTGCTTGCGTTGTAGATGAATATCTCCCAACAATTTATGCACCAGCGAAGCGGTTTCACCATTCTGGGGCAACGCCTGGACATGCTGTTCCGCTTCCTGCAACTTGCCGTTGGCCAGTAAAGCCTCGACCAGGCTCAAGCGGATGGCGGTTCGACCGGGATTGAACGGCAAGGCGGCTTGCAAGGCAGCCTCGGCCACGGGGTATAATTCCAATTCCAGCGCCGCGCGACCCAATTGCACCAGGCTGGCGCCTTGCTCCAACGAATGGGATACCCCAGCCTGCAAGACGCGCTCGGCTTCAGCACGATCATTTTCAGCAACCAACAATTTCGCCAGCAGACTAACGGCGCGGACATGGCCGGGATCGATCTCCAGCGCCAACCGCAATTCAGCGACCGCCGCGCCAGCCCGTCCCTGTTCGCGATGGATTTCCGCCAGCAACAATCGCGGCAACACCTTTCGAGGGTTATAGCGCAGCGCGGTTTGCAACTGCCCTAGCGCCTCTTCATAACGCTGTTGGCGCAATAGCGCTTGACCGAGCCCCACCAGAGCCTTCACTGATTTTGGATCCAAATTGACCGCATTCTGAAAGGCCATTATAGCCTGCTCAAAATGATCCAATCCGATCAGAGCCTGCCCCTCCAACACATAGGCCTTCGGCTGCAAAGGATCGAGTTTTCGGGCTTCGACAAAATGGCTCATCGCTTCTTCTGGCTGACCCTCCCGCAGCAGCACCAGACCCAACCCCAGATGGGCGCCCACGGATTTGGCGTTGCTGGCCAATAGTGCTTGGAATATGAGCCGGGCTTCGTCGTGGCGTTCTTCGCGAAACAGGGAACGCCCCTTTCGCAACTGCTCGCGCTCGTCTTTAACTTCATTCACCGGAAGTTCGTCGGGTCCCAGTTTTTTTACCGTAGGCTTCCACTTATTGCTCATACCCTCACCTCATCAAAAACGAGCGCCGCCCAACCAACAGACCCGAACTCTCCATTTCGGCAATTGCTCAAAGCCAGCGAGATCGGGTGGATCGTAATGTTCATGAAACATAAAATCGACATCGGATGAAAAGGCCGCCCGCCAGTTTCCAACACTCGCCTCAAGCAAACTCCCGGACACCAAAACAGCGATGGACATGGGCAAGATCCGAAAAATAAACAATCGCTTAAAGGTTTTTGTCTTATAGATATCAGCGCTTTCCTAACATTCGGGCGAGAATCAGCGCATCAATCTTAAGCCCTCTCGAATCTCCTCGCCGGATTCCGAGCAGCCATCGCCAAACCAAGGCAAAAATTGAGCCGCATCAAAACGCAAAGTGGACACTATTAACGCAGACAATGATTTATCATAACAACCTGAACTTTGGCTGTACAAATACCTCTTTGGATGACGATTTAGCATTTTTGTTCGGCGATAGCTCACAATGGAGTCATTAGTATCGTTCCACAAATTTGAAATAAATCCCAGGTTCTTAAAAATACTCAATCTTACTTTCCAATAATTTGTTAATTTTATGATAAGTAACCAAGTAACTCCTTATCAGCGCACTGAAAAAACTCAACACTTACCAAGAACCGGTCAATAATCAGGCGGACGCTTCCGCATGACCCAGTTGCGATTCAGACTAATCCTTAGCGAAAAAATGACTACTCCGCTCTCGTCAGCCATGCAAGACATCCAATCCCGCCTCATCCAATTACTGAATGACATGATCCATGAATGGGATATTGAATTATTGGAGCCGGTCGGGGTTGAAACCCGTCTGATCGAAGATCTTGGCTTTGAATCCGTCGATTTAATGCAATTGATCGTCGCCATGGAGCAGGCGTTTGGAGTGCGCGGTCTGCCCTACGACCAAGTACTGATGCAGGATGGTGGCTACATCATCGAAATTACCGTTCGTCAACTTGCTGAATTTTTGTATCGTTTCGCCCCCATCCAGCCATCAAGCCACGCTTTATCCCGCTAACTGCCTCAAGGCGTTTATAAAGCCCTTTTTGACATTTCGCAGGAAAATTAAGATAATTTCGCCTCGAATCTGATACTTCGCCCGGTAGCGCATTGCTACCCCGCCACGTGGAGGGAATTTATGCTGAAACCAGAATACGACGCTACGTAACAATACCTTCCGGGCGATTTTCGGAAGGCTCTGGTTGTCTTCCGGATCCGCTTCTTCCTCCCAATGTGGAAAGCCCTGGATGACGCCCGTCATCCAGGGTTTTTTTGTTGGGAAGCTGATCCCGTCTCCTTTAATTAATGAGCAGCCCATCATGCCTATTCAACGAATTATCACCAAGGGCAAAGTACCGGTCAAAATCTACACTGACGACGTAGACCCGCAAGCCTTGACCCAGTTGACTAACATCGCGCAACTGCCGTTCATCCACAGCCATGTGGCGGCCATGCCGGATGTTCACGTCGGCATCGGAGCAACCGTGGGCGCTGTTATCCCGACCAAAGGTGCCATCATTCCGGCAGCCGTCGGGGTGGATATTGGTTGCGGGATGAACGCGGTGCGGCTCAGCCTCAAAGCCAGCCAGCTGCCGGATAATTTGCGGCCTTTGCGCGCCGCTGTGGAAGCGGTGGTGCCGGTCGGTTTTGCGATGCACCAGGACAAACCGGGTGTGCCGGCCTCAGCCGTGCGCGGCCTCGATGGTGGCTTGAATCGCATCGTCGGCAAACATCCCGGCATCCTCAAGATGCAAAAGCATGTCGAGCGAATTTGGGCGCAACAGCTGGGCACGCTGGGCGGCGGCAATCACTTCATCGAGATTTGTCTGGATGAAAACCAAAATGTCTGGGTGATGCTGCATTCCGGCAGTCGCGGCATTGGTAACATCATCGGTCGTTACTTTATCGACCTGGCGCGAAAGGACATGGGTAAGCATCTCAGCAATCTGCCCGACCGCGATCTGGCCTACTTTGAGGAAGGCGCGGAACACTTCAAAGACTATGTGGAAGCAGTGAGTTGGGCGCAAGACTACGCGATGGTGAACCGCCGCGAGATGATGCGGTTGATCCTGGACGCTTTGAGCCGGCAGATGACGCCCTTCACGCTGACTCAGGAAGCAATCAATTGCCACCATAACTACGTGGCGGTGGAACAGCACTTCGGGGAAAAGTTGTACGTGACCCGCAAGGGCGCGATCCGCGCCGGCGAAGGTGATTTAGGAATTATCCCCGGCAGCATGGGGGCAAAATCCTACATCGTCCGCGGCAAGGGCGAACCGCAATCGTTCTGCTCCTGCTCGCACGGGGCGGGACGGCGGCTAAGTCGGGGCAAGGCGAAAAAAGCCTTCGATCCTCAAGACCTGATCGCCCAAACCGCCGGCGTGGAATGCCGTAAGGACGCCGGGGTGCTCGACGAGATTCCGGGCGCCTACAAGGACATCGACGCTGTAATGGCCCACCAGGCGGATTTGGTGGCGGTGGTGCATACCTTGAAGCAAGTGGTCTGCGTCAAGGGTTGAAATACGTCCCAAACCAGCAACTCCCTTTCGCGGATGCCGCGGTGAGGGAATCAAGAGGAGCCTCGAACCATGCCCCCACGTCGCAACCTCGTTGCCGCCGCGCCGATCCTGCGCAAGGGCGGCGTGCATCAGAAATCGAAAACCGCCGAGCGGGCCAAGGCCCGCGCCGCGCTGAAACGAGAGGCGGTCGCCTGGCGGCCGCCCCGCTGATGGCGGCTTGCTGGCTACAACCGACAACCATTACCACCGCAGCAAAACCCAAGCTGGGATCAGCATTCCTTCCTGCAAGTCGTTATAGCGGGCTTCCAAATACCCGTCGCCATCGGTGTCCACCAAATAATAGGGGATGCCCTTGGTCGGCACGACTTTGATCATATAGAGCACACCCCCCGCCCGATACTCCTCAATGCTGCCGCGCGCGCCGAGCCGGCGAATCCGCACTTCGGGAACTGGCGCGCCTTGAGCGTCCATTTCGGGGGAACCGTCTGGAATAGGCTCCAATCCCGGCGGATCGGATGCCTCCCGCGCCCAACTCAAGTTTGAGCAAATCAGTAACAGCGGCAACAACAACCGCAAGCGCATGGCAAATCCTTTAAGGGTTAACTGATCAATGACGCGATTTAAGCGGCGGTGCGAATTCGCCGGGGCGAATCATTTCCCAGCACTGGCGATTTGTCCAGTTGCTGGCGCATCGGCTCGTGCTCGCAGGCTCTCGATGAACCGCCGGATGTGCGGGACGTGGCTCCCTTCCCAATACAGTTGACCGCACGCATCGCATTCCCAGAACTCTTCGACATGATGGCGACTTTCCTGGGGCGGACGTTCCCAAACTTTATTTTTCGCCACCGTCGCCAGCAAGCCATTGCAGTGAGTGCAGCGCTGGAACGGTTTGATAGCCTGGTAAAGATCCAGTCGATCCACCACTTCCTCGATCTGTCGGCGCGGATGGGTGGCGCGGACGTAGTAGCCGTGAGTAACCACCGCCCGCTTCAATAAATCTCGGTCGCGGGTCAATAAAATGCGCCGTTCCGCGCAGGCCAAGGCCGCCAGTTCGGCATCGCCATAATCGTTGCGGTACAGCGTATCGAACCCCAGCAAGCGCAGATAGCGCGCCAGCCGGCCCAGATGCACGTCCAGCACGAAGCGGCTGATGCGTAATGGCCTGGGTCGAACCCGAATCAGCGGTTGCATATCGAACGATTCGAACATGGGATAGACACTGATGTGATCGCCGTCCCGGACGATGTGATTGAAACCCACCGACTGGCCGTTGACCAAAATCAAATCAATCTCGGTATGCGGCACCCCAAGAGCTTCGATCATATCCTTGATGGAAGCCCGCCGCTGAAACTCGTGGATAAAGCAAACCTTGCGCCGCGCGAGGGGGAGAAAATCGTTCAGTTCTTCATAGAACCGCATCTGGCACTTGTTTTTCAACAGCTTTCAGACCTCCGCGCCGCTGGATAATTACCCACGTCTCCCTAGGAATTGTAGTCAAGCAAATGGGGGAAACGTTATTTACAGCACAAAACAGCTCGCTCGAACATCAACCTGGAAAATTCATTGGTATTATTGAAAACACTCCGTGATCTAACGATTATGACGCGGTCACTTCAATCCGGTGACTGATCGAGCACTAAAAATTACTGATGGAGCATCCATGGGTATTCCAAAAATCAGCTTTGGGTTATTTGGGGCAATGGCGCTAAGCGCAAATTTCCTGGCTGCCTCGGCGGTCCAGGCGGGCGACATCGTACTTACCGTGGAAGAACCCGTTTCCAGCAGCGTCTATAGCGGCGTATCTAACTTGCGCGGCTGGGTGGTGGGATCTTCGGGCATCGCCAAAGTGGAGCTCCATGTGGATGGCGTCTTCCTCACCAACGTTCCTGCCGGTGGTTTTCGCAGCGATGTCGGCCAGCAATATCCAAGCTATCCCAATTCCAATAATGCCGGTTTTTCAATGGCCTTCAACTACTCCAATTTGTCGGTCGGCCCTCATCTGATTCGAGTCCGGGCGATAGACCAGGCAGGCGCTTCCCGCGATGCGTCAGTCAACTTCAATGTCACGCGCTTCGACAACCCCTACATCGCCGATCCGGCAAAAATCAGCCTGGGCGGGGCCAGTAGCACCCTGGACACCCGGTCCATCTCTTTAAAAAACGTGAGCGCCGATGGCAAAAACTACGACCTTCGGCTCGATTGGCGCAGCGAGGTTCAGGGATTCGTTATTACCCAGGCAACGCCGACAGGTGGTCCGCCAGGAACGAATTACAGCGGCGGTTACCACTCGGTGGTCTCGCAGACCAGCAATAGCTGCGCGTTCCCAGTAAACCAGCAAACCACCAGTGACCTGCAATTGACGCAAGCAGGTACTCAGTTGACCGGAACGGAAAGCAATACCCTGCCCGTTTCGGGAACGGTAGATTCATCCGGTAATTTCTCGCTGTTATCCAACCGTCAAAGCCAGACTTCGGGTAACTGCCGCGGTGAGTCGTATTTCAAATACCAGGGTAGCTTCCCAAGTCAGACAACGGCCATCTCCATTTACTTTGAATATTTTGGTAGTTGTCCTTATAGTAATTGCACAGCTAACTTTCAGGGGAGCATCAATAAAGTCAATACTCAGGCCAGTCCCCACCAAGCCCTCAATAACGCTCACTCCAGCATTGGCGATGGCGTTCAATCCGTGCTGGAAGCGGCCAAAGCGTTTTAAAGACAGCTCAAATTCACTCCTTCTCAATCTATTAGCCTGATCTATACTTTTCATGGCCTCCGCCGCATTAGAGCTGGCAGAGGCTATGCCCTAATCTGGTTTAGCCGATCTCAGTCACAGCTTAGCGAGCTTCAGAAAATCGCAAACCTTGCCAAAACCACACTATTTCTCAAGCAAGGGCATCCCGTGGCCATTTGTTCGCGCGTGAATGTTCCCATTCCTTCAGAAACTTCCGACCGCGCGCCGCCCCATGCTCTCGTAACCCCGCAATAAAAACTGGATCGCGATTGAACTTGCTCGCCACATCGAGCTCGGCTCGATTGGTTGACATGGATATTACATAAACATCAATCGGTTTCTTGCCTTTGGCAAATTTATCTTTTGGATAGCTCGCGATCCAATCATTCACTTTCTGGATGAAATACAATTCCTGATTGAGGGATAGATTCCCGGATAGCTCGTTCCGGCGATCCTCGATTTCTCCCAGTAACAGCGGCTCTTTCTCGCGTCGTTGCGGGTTCAGCCGAATTACCCAAATTTCATCTGGAATATCTGATAGATCCTTGCCAGCGATGAATTCACGCACGGGCGGATTTTGTGAAAAGAGGCCATCCCAATACAGTGGATCTTGATCGTACTCGTTTTTGAGACCGGGAATTTTCTGAGCGCGGCGGATTTCCGGCAGCGTGCCCGATGCCGCTACCGCCCCATAACTGATGGGACGCGCCTTTGGCCCCTGGCGCGGGTCATGGGAGTCGAACACCTCAAACGCCCCGCTCAAAATCTCCACCGCTCCAATTAATAGTTGCGGCTTTTTGCCAAGGCCCTGGATCTGCGCCAGATTGGGAGCGCAGGTTTTGAGTAATTGTTGGAAATCGTAAAACTCGGGGCGGATTTCACCCAAAGCCAATGCGGGCGGCAACGAATTTTCCAAAGTAGACCAATTGCGCAATACCGCCATCTGCCAATCGTAAAATACGGGCGGCGCCAACTGCTTGAACTCTAATCCAGCTGTCTGTAACTTAAAAGCGAGTTGGGCGAAATGGTTCATGCTCAGCTCGCCGCTCTTTTGCGCCTGAAAGGTATCCCACAGGTCGTTCAAAGCCCGCCGCGCTTCGGCAAAGGGATTTGGTTTCCCATTCAGCAACCCATACCACACCATGAACGCATTCAAAGCGCCGGATGAAGTCCCGCTCAAACTAATGAGATCGAAGCGCTTCGTTCCTGTCTTGGCTTTCTGGAGAACTTCAGCTTCCCGCAGGATTTCATCCAAGACGCCGCAGGTAAACGCGCCATGAATCCCACCACCCTGACAGGCGATAGCAATCTTTTTTGGTCTCTCCACAAAAACCCCCTACCCCGTTGCCATGAAGATCAAATGCCGCCGACAGTAGCATTTTCACTCGCCTTTCCAAAGCTATTCAGATCGTCCAATGCGGTTAAAAATCCATTACACGCCCAAATACCGACTCCACAACCCTCGATCTGAATCGAGTTCGGCCGAAGTACCGCTCCAAACCAAGCGACCGCGTTCGAGGATGAAATGGCGATCAGCCAGCTTGACCAGGCGCTCGACATACTTATCCACCACCAACACAGTCTGACCAGCCGCCTTCAGGCGGTCGAGGCAGCGCCAGATCTCCTCGCGAATCACCGGCGCTAGCCCTTCGGTCGCTTCATCCAGAATCAGCAGGCGCGGGTTGGTGGACAAGGCGCGAGCGATAGCGAGCATCTGCTGTTCACCGCCGGATAACTGGTTGCCCGAATGGGCCGCTCGCGCCGCCAAACTGGGGAATAAAGCGTACAGCCGCCGTGAAGTCCACGGCTTGCCCAAACCACCGCGGTTGTCGGCAAAGGCGATGAGATGTTCATGAACCGTCAAATTGGGAAAGCATTGCCGTCCTTCCGGCACGATCGCCATGCCGAGGCGGGCGATGGCGTCCGCTCGCGCCCGATGAATGGCATGGCCGCCAAACTGAATTTCGCCACGGCGGGGCGGCAAGCGGCCGATCAGGGTTTTAAGCACCGTGCTTTTACCCATCCCATTCCGGCCAAGCAGCGTAACCACCTCCCCGGCCTGGATGTCGAAATCCAACCCAAACAGCACTTGGCTGGCGCCGTAACCCGCTTCCAGGCCGCGACAGCTTAATAAGGGAGCGGAATTCATCCGCTGGCCTCCGTGCCCAGATACACCGCCTGCACTTCAGGATGATCTCGAATGGAAGCGACATCGCCGGAAGCCAGCACCCGACCGTAGTCCAGCACCGAAATCCGATCAGCCAGTTGAAAAACAGCATCCATATCGTGTTCCACCAGCAAAATCGCGGTCTCGGTCCGCAAGCGGTGAAGCAAAGCCACCATTTGGGCCGAATCTTCCGGCCCCATCCCAGCCAACGGCTCATCGAGCAGGAGCAGTTTGGGCCGCGTCGCCAGCGCCAGCGCAACATCCAGCTTGCGTTGGTCGCCGTGGGGCAGAATGGCGGCGGCGCGGTCGAGCGCAGCATCGAGGCCAAATTTTTGCGCCAACGCCAAGGCGCTCTCACGCAAGGAGCCTTCCGCCGCGCGCCGGCGCAAACAGCGGAAGCTAGAACCAGCTCGCGCTTGCACGGCCAGCATCAGATTATCAAACACGCTGTCTGCGCCAAACACGCTAGTGACTTGGAAACAGCGTGACAGCCCGCGCCGCACCCGCTGATAGGGCGGCAAACCCGTCAGATCGGCTCCATCCAGCACCAGACGGCCCGCGTCCAATGGCAACAGCCCGGAAATAAGATTGATCAACGTGGTTTTGCCCGCGCCATTGGGACCGATCAGCGCATGTATTTCGCCCGGCTCGACGGCGAAACTGACCCGATCAACCGCAACAAGACCCCCGAAGTGTTTGAATAAGCCATCGGCGCTAAACAGGCTCATCCTGCCCTCCTCGGTCCCTCGAACAACGACACCACGCCTTTGGGCGCCAAAAACACGATCAAGACTAACAACAGGCCCATCGGCCAGCGCCAGTATTCGGTATAAAGCTTCAGTACTTCCGCTAGCGTCAACCAGAGGGCCACGCCCGCCGGCCCACCCCAGCGCCGCCCCAGACCGCCGATCACCACCATCACCAGCAAAGTGGCTGACTCCGTCCAATGCATCACGGACGGACTAACGAATTTATTGTGGCTGGCGAGCAGCGCCCCAGCCAAGCCGGCCACCGCGCCAGCCCCGATAAAGGCCGCGAGCTTGATTCGATAAATCGGATAGCCGAGCGCCGCCATCCGGGTTTCATTATCGCGGATGCCGCGTAGCGCATAACCGAAACGGGAAACCGCAAGGCGGCAGGAGAAGGTGAACAACAGCGCCGCCAGCGCCAGTACCACCCAATACAGAACATGCGGATGCGCGTCGTCCAGCCCTACACCCAATAACAACGGAGCGTGCAAGCTATAACCATCATCGCCGCCGTAAGCACTCAGCGAAACCGCTAAGTGGTGCAACATCTGCGAGAAAGCCAGCGTGATCATCAGAAAATAAACGCCACGAGTGCGCAGTGAGACCGCGCCGATCACGGCCGCGAACGCCCCCGCGACCGCGACCGCCGCCAGCCAAGCGCCCCAAGCGGAAGTAACCCCGCCATCCACCAAAGCCACCACCGTATAAGCGCCGACGCCGACAAAACCGGAGTGACCGAGCGCCACCATGCCGCCGTAACCGAGAATAAAATTGAGGCTGGTGGCCGCCATCATCACAATCAATAAATGGCGGATGAAACCCACGTAATAGTCGAGATCCAAGGATGGAGCCAGCAGCGGAAACAGCGCGAGCGACAGCAACAAGAGCCACGGCAAACTCCGCGCCAGCCACCCAGGAGCGCGCTTCACCGCGACATCTCAGGCGCGCGCCGGGAACAGTCCCGCCGGTTTCAGGATAAGCACCGCCGCCATCAAGAGATACATGGCGATACCAGCCAATGCCGGGCCGAGATCGGCGGCCAGCGCCGGCGGCAGTACCGCTCGCAACAGCGGGGGCAGGAAGGCGCGGCCGGCGGTATCCACCAAACCGACTAGCAAGGCGGCGATAAACGCGCCGCGCACCGAACCGATGCCGCCAATCACAATCACCACTAAAGCTGGAATCAGGATCGCTTCGCCCATGCCGATCTGCACCGCGCTGATCGGCCCCATCAGCGCGCCGGCCAGCGCCGCCAACGCCGCGCCGAGGGCGAACACGAAGGAGAACACCCGATCCACCCGCACCCCCATCAATTCGGCCATCGCCCGGTTGGAAGCGCCGGCGCGCACCAGCATCCCGATACGGGTATGGTTGACCAGCAGATAGAGACCAGCCGCCACCAGCAAACCCGCGCCGAGCAACAGCAGGCGGTAAGCGGAATAGGGCAGTTCAGCCAATAGCTGTACGGGGCCGGCCAGCGCGGTCGGCATCGATGCCAAGAGAGGGGATGGTCCCCACAGCGCTTTCACCCCATCATCGGCAATCAGAATGATGCCGAAGGTGGCGATCACCTGGGCTAGGTGATCGCGCGGGTAGAGCCGGCGCACGATCAGGATTTCGAGCAGCCAGGAGACCAGCACCGTCGCGGCGATCGCGGCCAGCACCGCTCCGACGAAGCTGCCGCTGGCTTGATGGACCTGGGCAGCGATATAAGCGCCGGCCATATAGAGCGAGCCGTGGGCGAGGTTCATGGTGTCCATGATGCCGAACACCAAAGTCAGGCCAGCGGCCAGCAGAAACAGCATCAGGCCATAGCCAAGCCCGTTCAAGATTTGCTCGATGATAAAAATAGCATCCATCGCTACCCTTCAAGCGCCCGGAACAACCGGAAAAAACGCCCCTGCTCCGAGCCGCCTGTCACATCTTACATTCGCCAACATAGGCATCTTGATGCTTTTCCATCACGGTAGCGACTAATTTGTTGGCAAGCTGCCCCTTGGCATCCTTCTCTACCAGCCGCAGGTAATAGTTCTGCACCGGAAAATTGTTGGGGCCGTAGTTGAACGCGCCGCGCACCGACTTGAAATTAGCTTTCTTCAACGCCGCCAGCACCGCCTCGCGGTCGTTGACCTTGCCGCCAACTTCACGCACCGCCGCATCCATCGCCATTACCACATCATAGGCTTGGGCGGCATAGACGGTGGGGTAACGGCCTTCGTATTGCTTGCGGAAGGCGGTCACGAACTCCGCATTAGCCGGCACTTGCAGGTCGTGCGCCCAGTGCGCGGTGTTGTAGATGCCCAGCATCGGCTCGCCCACCGCTTGGATGATATCTTGATCGGCGGAAAAGCCGGGGGCGATGAGCGGGATGCCCTTGAGGCCGCCAGCGACGAACTGCTTGATAAAATTGATACCCATCGCGGCGGGCAGGAAGAAAAATATCGCATCGGGTTTGGCCGCGCGGATCTGGGCGATCTCGGCGGCGTAATCGATCTGGCCGACCTTGGTATAAATTTCCTCTTTCACCGCGCCCTTATAAAAACGTTTGAAACCACCGAGATGATCCTTGCCCGCCGGGTAGTTGGGCGCAATCAAGACCATATTTTTATAGCCTTTTTCATTGGCGACTTTACCGGCGGCCTCGTCGTAGGTGTCGTTTTGATAGGACAGCCCAAAGAAATAGGGATTGCACTGCTTGCCGGCGAACTGGCTCGGCCCCGGATTACTTGACAAATACGGCACTTTGGCGGCAAACAGCGCCGGGCCGACCGCCAGCGCCGCGTTGGAGGCGACCGGGCCGGTAAAGAAGTCAATCTTGTCGCGCTGCAAATAGCGATTCACCAACTGGTTAGCCTGTTCTGGATTGCCGGCGAAGTCGGTCTGTAAAAACTCAGCGGGCACGCCACCGAGCTTGTTTCCCAGCTGCCCGATGGCGAGATTCAAGCCATCGCGGGTTTCAGCGCCGATGGTGGCGAAAGGGCCAGAAATATCGAGCGCCACGCCGACCTTGATCGGCGTGGCGGGTTCGGCGGCATGGGCGTTCAGCGTTCCGCAGAGGGCCAGCAAGAGCGCGGCGTTTTTCAGCTTCAGCATCGATATTCCTTGAATCGGGATTGAAAAAAATGAGATAGCGCCAGAGTGATCGCTCGGTCGCGTCCCCATAGTGCTTGCCATCGGACGAAAGCGACCGTGGGAGGCCGCTTGAGCGCCTTTGGATATTACCTGAATTACTCGGGTGCTTTTTATTGAATCCGTTGCCCAAATTCAAATAGTTCGTTATATCTTGACTCTCAAATCAGATCACCAAAATCATGCGACGCTTTCTGCTGGCTTTCATCGGAATTGGTTTATTGCTGTACGGGGTGGTCTATCTTCCTCCGGTCCGAGACCAGATCATCGCACCGTTTACCGACAGCTTGACAGTGATGGCGGGGGGATTGATCACGCTGTTCGGCGGACAAGCCTGGGTGCAAGGCAACGTACTGAGCATTCCCGGCTTTAGCGTGCGGATTCTCGATCTTTGCAACGGGGTGGAAGCCACCTTACTGCTGTGGACCGCCATGTTGGCTTTTCCGGCCTCATGGCGTCATCGGCTTATTGGATTACTGATCGGTTTCTTGGGCGTACAGCTCCTCAATTTGATCCGTATTGTCAGCTTAGTGTACTTGGGCGTATGGAAACCGGCGTGGTTCTACTGGGTGCACTGGTATGTGTGGGATGCGTTGATCTTGGTGGATGTGCTGCTGATTTTCCTGCTGTGGCTGCGCCAGCTCCCCTTGGAATCCCGGCAAGATGTACCAGCCGTTTGATCCCTTGCTGCTCCGTCTGTTAGCGGGCGGTGCGCTCTTTCTGCCTCTGAGTCTGGCAGCCTGGTGGTGGCTGGTGCGAGTACCTCTAGCAACGTGGCTAGGCTACGGAGTCGGCGCGATCAGCCAATGGCTATGGCCGGAAGCCATTTTGGGCGTCGGCCTGGATGGCGATAAGGGCTTGATCATTAGCCTGCTGCCCCCATTGCTCGACTCGGCGCAAATGTTCATGGCCCTGCCGCTGCCTTTCAATCGCGCCACCGTGATTCTACCGCTGTTCTGGGGGTTGACGCTGGCGACGCCGGGACGCGGACTGCTTCGCCGCTTGTTGCTCGGCACGCTCGTCCTGCTGCCCGTCGTCTATGTGATGGTGTTGTTGTATGCGCAGTTCCAGCTGGCGCTGTACCGCACCCATTTGCCCCTGTTGACCGAGACTCCACCCGCCAATTATGCGTTGGCTTTACCGGATTCGCCGACGTGGTATTACCTGTGGGGATTGGGCCGGCAATTGGCCGTGCTGGTGCTGCCCGTGGTCGCGCCGCTGATCGTCTGGCTATTGCTGCACGGCTCGTTCTTGCGCAAAATCATTCTCAGCGGGCTGCTACGACGCGGACTTCAAGCAGGCGACGCCACACTCCCCCCATCACCGTCCGCGGCGCCGGAGCGAAAGCCGTCGTGATCGTTCGGCGTTATTGCCTGATCTTAGGTTCTTTGCTGCTGGCGGCTTGCGATCCCCAGCAGGCTCAATACCGCACGGCGATGCAGCAACTGTTTCAGCGCGATTATCGGGCCGGCGCCGCCACCCTCACTTCACTGGCTGAAAACGGCCACCCCCCCTCTCAATTTCGATTGGGCTTTCTTTATCGCACCGGACTAGGCGTGCCGCGCAGCGCCCGCTTGGCCAATTACTGGTTTGAAAAAGCAGCGCAACAGGGCGATGTCGGCGGACAGTACTGGCTGGCGGAATCCTATCGCCGAGGGCAAGGCCTGCCCGTTTCGCCGGAATTGGCCTATGCGGGGTTTTACCGTCTGGCCGAACGGGGTTATGCCCCCGCCCAATACCAAGTCGCACTGGCCTTGGCGGAGGGTCGCGGGGTGGCTCGCAACAACGGCCATGCGATCACTTGGCTGCAGCGGGCGGTCGCCGGCGGCCACCCGGAGGCTGCTCGGCGGCTGGCGCAAGCGTATCGGAACGGCGAACTGGGGCTGCCGCAAGACCCTCTCCAAGCCGCCGAGTGGGAGCGTAAAATACAGCCGGCACGGTTTTGAACCGGCTTAGGCCGCCGCATGTTTCGCGCATTCCCAGCCGTGGCGAATTCCCAAGCGCGGCGCGGGAAGGCGGCGGCATTCTATACTCTAGGCTCGCCCAAAGGCCAAAAGCCGCCAAAGTACAGCGCTACCGGGAAGGACCAGGCCCATCATGATCCCAGCCCTCAAGTTGCCCGCCAGTCTGGTCTCCGATCTACGCGGCGGATTTGTCGCCGCGGCCGTGATGCTACCCCAAGCCACCGCTTTCGGCGTGACGGTATTCGCCCCTTGGCTCGGCGCCGCGCCCGGTGCGTTGACGGGCTTGGTCGGCGCCATCATCCTGTTGTTATGCACCGGCGCGGCGGGCGGCGCGATTGGTCTGATCAGTGGTCCCACCGACCCTAGCATGGCTTTGCTGGCCGGCACCTCTGGGATATTGGTCGTCGCTGGCGTAACGCCTCTCTCGATTACGCCTGCCCTGTTCGCCGTTACGGTGCTGGCCGGCTTGTTTCAACTGCTCATCGCGCTGGCGGGCGGGGGCCGTTTGATCAAATTCGTACCCTATCCGGTCATCGCCGGTCTGGCCACCGGCACGGGGCTGGTGCTGATCAAATCCCAGTATCAACCGCTCTTGGGGATCACGACTGGAGAAGCGATCAGCCAATGGCACTGGCTACCTGTTGCAACCGCCTGCACCGCGTTTACTATCGCTCGCTATCTGCCGCGGCTGACACCTCGCCTACCCGGTTCTATCAGCGGTCTGGTCGGCGGGGCTGTTCTGTTTCAAGTGATCCTGCATGGCACCGGCGTCACAGTCGCGCCGCCACATTGGGTTATCGGCGCTCTGCCGCCTCTATCCGAGTTCGAACTGGCCCTGGGCTCATTTGCGCTATGGCTGACATTGCCGTGGTGGCCGATCCTGCAGGCCGCCTTCGCCTTGGCCGTGCTGTCTTCCATGAATACGCTGCTGGCATCAGTACTGGCGGATACCACCACTGGGGGGCGCCACAATTCTCGGCGCGCGCTGCTGGCTCAAAGCGCCGGTCAAATTGCCGTTGGATTAATCGGCGGCATGGCCGGCTCGGCCAGCGTCGGCGGCACAGTGACCTCGGTGCAGGCTGGCGCCCGCCGCTGGGCGGCGCTTACCGCCGGTTTCCTCCTGCTGTTGCTGCTGCTCCTGTCTGGCCCGGTTGGACGCTGGCTACCCACCAGCGCCCTGGCGGGCATCATCATCGCATCAGCCTTGCACCTGCTGGAAACTGACATCCTAGCCTGGGCGTACCGCGCGCGGACTCGCCTGGACGCGGTCGTTGCGCTGCTGGTCACCGGCGTCACGCTCGGCTATGACTTGATGATCGCCGTGCTGGTGGGACTGGCCATCGCGATTCTGCTGTTCATCCGCGCCCAAAGCCAGATTCCGGTCATGCACCGCCGTCAGACCGCCATCGAGCGCCGTTCGGTACGGCAACGGCCGATCGAACAAACCGAACTGCTGGCCCAGCACGGCGATCGGATCGTGCTCTACCAACTGCGGGGCGCTCTGTTTTTTGCCAAAACCGATGAATTATTCGAGGAAATGTTGCCCGATCTCGACCGGCGTTCTTGGGTGATCTTGCACTTCCGGCGAGTGCTGCAGATTGATCTATCCAGCGTGCGGTTGTTGCAGCAAATCGCCGCTCGGTTAGGAGCGCACGGCGGTGAGCTGCTGCTTTGCGAGGTCCACGAGGATTTGGGGTTAGGGCCTGATGTAGAGCAAACCTTGCGCAAGCTCAGCCTGAATTCGCGTCCGCTTGAGGTAAAAACCTTCGCCGCCGCCGATCAGGCGCTGGAATACGCCGAAAACGCGCTATTAAATGAGCTGGATACGGCTTCGACCGTGATAGAGCGCCCCAGCGGACTGGCGCAGCTGGATTTGTGTCGCGACATGAAGCCGCCTGAAATCGACGCGCTTGCGGCCGTCTTGCATCGGCGCGAGTTGGCTCTCGGCGAGCGCTTATTCGGCTCGGGCGACCTTGGGGCCGAACTGTATCTGGTGTTGCACGGCCGGATCGACATTCGCCTGCCAGCCACCAGCGACTACTATAAACGGCTGGCGATCTATGGGCCAGGCACGGTGTTTGGGGAAGTCGCTTTCCTCGATCCCGGACCGCGCACCGCCGAAGCCATAGCAGTCCGATCCAGTGAGTTACTGGTGCTGAATCGGGCTGATTTCAATCAGTTGCGGCTCAGCCACCCCGACGCGGCCATCGCGCTGTTGCTGGCGCTCGGACGGCTGCAAAGCCGCACCCTGCGCTGGAGCGCCAAGGAAATTCAGCGTTTGATTGAATGGTGAAGCCAGCAGCTTGGTGGGGACAGCCCCATTACCCGACCCGAAAGTAGGCCGCGCGTTCCGGCAAATCGATTCCGGTCAACCGCAACGACAACACGCTATCAGGCGTTACATTCTCCGCCACTTTCACCCGTGCTTCCAACGCCAAGGAAGGGATCAAAACGGTGCCGCGCGGCAACCGTTTTTCCACCAAGACCCCTTCTCCTTGCCAGCCGGGATGTTGTTGCAGATAAGCCAGCGTCCAATGCTCCCGCGATAAGCGTTCGGCGCGGCGCACCAGCAGCGCCGCCGCCTCCGCCGCCCCGATCCGCTCAATCATGGCTTGGGCGTCCAGCACGGTGTCGCCGCGGAGAAACGCGCGCAATTGCTGGTGGGCCGCCAAATCGAGATAACGCCGGAGCGGGCTAGTGACCTGGGCGTAAAGGTCCAACCCCAGTCCCCCGTGGGGGCCGGGTTGGCTGCTGTACTGGCGCGGCCGCAGATTCCGGCGCAACGCGACCATTGCCGCCAGTCCCGTTGGCGCTCGCTCCGAGACTTCCGCGACCTCTTGGGTGGCGTAAGGAAAGGGCAATCCCCGCTCCAGCGCAAACCGAGCCGCCGCCGCGCCGGCCATTACCATCGCCTCCGTCACCAACATCCGGCTACGCTGCCAGCGCAGCGGGCTGATTTCAACCTGACCGCCGGCCACTCGCATTTTGACCTCTGGCAAATCGATGAAAACCGCCCCCGCGGCGCGGCGGCGCGCCTGATGCCGCTCGGCCAGCGCGTACAAATCACAAAACGGCGCTTCACGCAAGCGCTGGTCTACTTCGGTATAGCTAAGACGCTGCACTCGCACCCAACTGGGTACGATCTCGACGGCGGTTATCGCGCCGCTATCTTCCAAGGTCAAGGCAAAGGACAGCGCGGGTGAAATTTCCATCAACCCCAAACCCAGCCGACCGATTGCCGTTTCCGGTAACATCGGTACGCTGATGTCCGGTAAATAAAGGGTCGCTCCCCGCCCCCGCGCTTCCCGATCCACCGGATCATCGGGTGAAACCACGGCAGCGACATCGGCCACATGGATCCACAGGCGGTCGCCGTCCAGGCTAAGCGCATCATCGGGATCGGGACTGTCGGCCTCGTCGATGGCAAACGCGGGCAAGTGCGTCAAATCCCGTCGTTCCTCGACTGGCAACTTTGGCAATTCTGCGACGGGGGCTGTCAGGATCGTGCCGAGCCGATGGGGGTAAGGGTTTATTGCACCATCCCAATACCCCAACCGTAACAACAAAGCGTGAGCACTTTGCGGGTTCTGGTCGCAATCGAGCGCCTGTAACACCCGACTCCGCTCGCGTTGACTCCAGGCGACTTCTTCAATTTCGCGCAGATACGGCGCATCTTCCAGCGCATACTGGCCAGCCCGCGCCCGCTGTAAAAAGCCAGACCACGCATGCCGTTCAGCTTGTTTCGCTTCGCGCGCCGCCCGTTCCCGCGCCACTTCCCGTAGCGGCTGGGCCTCGATTGCCTCCAAAGGCCCCCGAAAATACAAACCCTCCTCCACCAGTCGCCAAGCGGCCCAAGCGGTGGCTGGGGTATAGGCACCGTAGATCAGCTCCGCCAGCTCGGGCAAAGTGGTTTGACCACCCTCCAGCAATTCGCAAGCGGCTTCCACATCCCCTGAAATCGCTCCCAAATCGCGCAGTCCGGCCAAGGGTCCCGGATGAAGCAACACCACATCCTTGGGGCGAACCCGCAACGACCGGCCATCTTCCAGTTCGATATCCAACTTATCGCCAATGGCGATCACACGAGCTGGCCCGCCTTTGTAAAGCACCAAACTGTTATGAGGGATGTTCATCGGTTCTAGGCGAATGGAGCAGGGAACGTATTGTCCTGACGGCTATCATAACAAAGCTTGTCAGGGATCCATTCGACCCGACAATTCTAATCGATCCTACTCCACCAGCGGGTAACTTCCCGATAGCTCGAAGCTTTTGATTGGCAAAACGAACACGTTATTCAACCAGATTGGATCGCTGTTTCCCAGCACTCGCAGATCGAAAAACGGTGTGCCAGGCGGCGGTTGGCTTAACAAGGGTTTCATTTGACCGGGCGACACAGACAGCAAGGATTCGTCCGTTGAGCCGGCGGTAGCATCCGAAGGCTGGGTAATCGAGAACCGCTTTACTATCGCTGGCTCGCGCAACAGCGTGATGGGTTCGGTTGTACTGGTATTGCTAGGGGGTGATGGCTTTGCTGTATCCAACGATGAGGAAAAATGGTGTGGTGTTGGAATCCAGTAGGAAGCCACAGCCAGAATCCCGGCGATTCCTAACAGTAGAGCTTGCTTGCGATGGAGTCGAACTTTCATCTAGGCGGTTTCCACAAATAGCGACCGCTCAAACCATTTCCAAGATGAAGGTCATGATTTTTATGATAAAAAAATCAGTAATAACTGAGGTTTTTTGGATATTCATTCGCTTGATATCAACCTAATCGGGTGCTTTAACAGATTGTTTAAGGCGGCTCAATAAATTTTAATCACAAAAATATTACATTATAGCGTCAGTAACCCAAGCAATATTAATCAAATTAGTTACAAAATTCATCTCATTATAAGCTATATAAGTTTATTAAAATATACAAAAATCGATATTGGCTCTGATATTTTGAGATATAAAATATAATTTGTTATCTTTTTATACATTATCGCAGCTTAATTATTAACCGAAAATTAACAGCGCTTAAATTCGAAGGCTCTCTGGATAAATAATTTAGAAAGATCGGAAACGGGCGCTTCAAAAACACCTTCACCACCTTTTGCTGTCGGCTCAAACTGAACGGCTAGCCCTTTTTTTAAACAGTATCAAATATCATAGGCCGTCTTTTTATTAGGGACCGGTAGTCCTGCTGGGAGGGGCGAAGCGGAAGGAAAATCACAAACAACATGGCGTTGGAACGCTAAAAACCTTATTATAATTGGCGAAGCCGAAGCGGGTCGCCAGCACGTCCCATTGCTAGGCGCCTTTAACAAAAATACTAACAACATCAAAATAATAAACATTGACTATACCTTCCCGATCTTCCATCCAGTTCGCCCCGTCGCCGAGGCAAACTTTCAAGCTCCCACCGCCGCCAGTCTGCTGTCGGCGTCCGCATTAATAAGGAGAGAGCGTTTATGCATGAGATCATCAACCAACTAGAACAAAAACGCGCGGCTGCTCGCCTCGGCGGAGGGCAACGCCGCATCGATGCACAGCACAAGCGGGGCAAGCTCAGCGCGCGCGAACGCATCGAGGTATTGCTTGATCCGGGCAGCTTCGAGGAATGGGATATGTTCGTCGAGCATCGCTGCAACGACTTCGGGATGGCCGATACCACAATCCCTGGCGACGGCGTGGTAACCGGTTACGGCACCGTCAACGGCCGGCTGGTGTTTGTCTTCAGCCAGGATTTCACCGTGTTCGGCGGCTCCCTATCAGAAGCCCACGCCGAAAAAATGTGCAAGATCATGGATCACGCCTTAAAAGTCGGCGCGCCAGTGATCGGTCTTAATGACTCTGGCGGCGCCCGCATTCAGGAAGGCGTCGCTTCATTGGCCGGTTACGCCAATGTGTTTCAGCGCAACGTGATGGCCTCTGGCGTAATCCCGCAGATTTCGGTGATCATGGGACCCTGCGCCGGCGGCGCGGTCTATTCCCCGGCGATGACTGACTTTATCTTCATGGTCAAGGACACCTCCTACATGTTCGTGACGGGTCCAGACGTAGTCAAAACCGTTACGCATGAAGAAGTTACCGCCGAGGAATTGGGTGGCGCGATCACCCACTCGACCAAATCCGGCGTGTGCGACCGCGCGTTCGAAAATGACATCGAAGCGTTGTTGATGCTGCGGCGCTTCATTAATTTCCTGCCACCGAATAACAAAGAAAAACCACCGTACCGCCCCACCCCCGATCCGGCCGAGCGCGAGGATTACTCGCTGGATACGCTGATTCCCGATAACCCCAACAAGCCCTACGACATGAAGGAACTGATCCTGAAAGTCGTGGATGATGTGGATTTCTTCGAGGTCCAGCCGGAAAACGCCAAGAACATTATCACCGGCTTCGCCCGCATGGACGGCTGGCCGGTCGGCATCGTCGCCAACCAGCCGATGGTGCTGGCGGGCTGTCTGGACATCAAGTCCTCGATTAAGGCCGCCCGGTTCGTGCGCTTCTGCGATGCGTTCAATATCCCGATCATCACCTTTGTCGACGTACCCGGCTTTATGCCCGGCACCGCGCAGGAATACGGCGGCATCATCAAACACGGTGCGAAACTCTTGTATGCTTATGCTGAATGCACCGTCCCCAAGGTCACCGTCATCACCCGCAAAGCCTATGGCGGCGCTTATGACGTGATGAGCTCCAAGCACCTGCGCGGCGATGTCAACTTCGCGTGGCCGTCTTCCGAAATCGCGGTGATGGGACCGAAAGGCGCGGTGGAAATCATCTTCCGCGGTGATATCGGCGACGCCGCCAAGATCGCCGACCGTACCGAAGAATATCGCAAGAAATTCGCCAATCCATTCATCGCCGGCCATCGCGGCTTTATCGACGATGTGCTCATGCCGCACGGAACCCGCCGCCGCATTTGCCGTTCCCTGGCGATGCTGCGGGACAAGGAACTCGAAAATCCGTGGCGCAAGCACGGCAACATTCCGCTGTAAGGGGTGGGCACCATGTTCAAGAAAATTCTCATCGCCAACCGCGGCGAAATTGCCTGCCGCGTCATCAAAACCGCCCGCAAAATGGGCATCAAAACGGTCGCGGTCTACTCCGAGGCGGATAAGGACGCTTTGCACGTCGAAATGGCTGACGAAGCCGTCTTGATTGGCCCACCCCCCACCGCGCAAAGCTACCTGCTGATCGACCGAATCCTGCAAGCCTGCAAGGATACCGGGGCGGAAGCGGTGCATCCTGGCTACGGTTTCTTGTCGGAGCGGCCGGCCTTTTGCGAGGCGCTGGAAAAAGAAGGGATCGTGTTCATCGGCCCGAAGGTGAAAGCCATCAACGCGATGGGCGACAAGATCACCTCCAAGATTCTGGCCAAGGAAGCCGGAGTCAGCACCGTGCCCGGCTACACCGACATCATCAAGGATTCCGATCACGCCTTGCAGATTGCCCGCGACATCGGCTATCCGGTGATGCTCAAAGCCAGCGCCGGCGGCGGCGGCAAGGGCATGCGCGTGGCCTGGAACGACGCGGAATGCGTGGATGGTTTCGAGCGCGCCAGCAATGAAGCCCGTTCCTCCTTCGGCGACGACCGGGTGTTCGTCGAAAAATATATTGAAGAACCGCGCCACATCGAAATCCAGGTCTTGGGCGACAGCCACGGCAACATCGTCTATCTGGGCGAGCGCGAATGCTCGCTGCAACGCCGTCACCAGAAGGTGATCGAAGAAGCGCCCTCCCCGTTCCTGGACGAAAAAACCCGGAAAGCGATGGGCGAACAGGCGGTGGCGCTGTCCCGCGCGGTGGATTACCAGTCCGCCGGCACGGTCGAGTTCATCGTCGATACCAAGCGCAACTTCTACTTCCTGGAGATGAACACCCGCCTCCAGGTGGAGCATCCGGTCACCGAATACATCACCGGGCTGGACTTAGTGGAGCAAATGATCCGGGTCGCCGCCGGTGAAAAGTTGAGCTTTGCCCAAGAGGATGTCCGGCTCAAGGGCTGGGCGATTGAAGCGCGGGTCTACGCCGAAGACCCATTCCGCAACTTCCTGCCCTCGATTGGTCGGCTGGTTAAATACATGCCGCCGAAGGAAAACGACGTGGTGCGGGTGGACACCGGCATCTACGAAGGCGGCGAAGTGTCGATGTACTACGACCCGATGATCGCCAAACTGATCACCTACGGTTCGACCCGCGATCGCGCCATCGCCCATATGCGGGATGCACTGAATGAGTTCTTTATTCGCGGTGTCCAACACAACATCAGCTTCCTGGCGGCCTTGATGGTGCACACCCGGTTCATGACGGGGCGGATCAGCACCAACATGATCGCCGAGGAATACCCCAACGGCTTCCACGCCACCGACGTGCCGCATGACGACCCGGCCTTGTTGATCTCCGTGGCCGCTTTCATCCATCGCAGCTACATGGATCGCGCCGCCCAAATTACCGGTCAATTGCTCGGCCACGAGCGCAAGGTCAAAAACGACTGGGTCGTGCTGATGGGCGGCCAACAACATCCGGTGCATATCGATCCGGCCCCCGGCGGCTATGATGTGGTGTACATGGATGAAACCTATCAGGTGCGCAGCAACTGGGAGTTCGGTTATCCGCTGTTCAAAGGCACCTTGAACGGCACCGAAATCTGCATTCAAGTCGAGCGCCGAGACATGATTTATCGGCTGTTCCACTGGGGATCGCAGGCGGACGTGATGGTCATGTCACCGAAAGTTGCGGCGTTGCAAGCCCTGATGCCGGAGAAAGAGCCGCCGGATTTATCCAAGTACCTGCTCTCGCCGATGCCTGGTCTGCTAACCCGGATTGCGGCGCAAGTCGGCCAAGAGGTCAAGGCTGGCGAGGAACTGGCGGTGATCGAGGCGATGAAAATGGAGAATGTGCTGCGCGCCGATCAGGATGCCAAGGTCGCCAAAGTCTTGGCGGCGGCCGGCGACAGCCTGGCGGTCGATCAGCCCATTATTGAGTTCGAATGAGCTAAAAACATTGGGGCGGTTTCCCGCCCCCGTTTACCTTAACCCTCCTACCGCTTGTGGTGGAGGGTTTTTTGTTATCCCCGTTTTTTTACCCACCATCCTGGCTTTTTTGAAGCAAGGCGGCCACTAAAAAATGGCCACCGTCGCTGAGGTGGCCATTCTAGCCAATCGGGAAAATGACTACACAGAGGCTACTTAATCAGACGCTGCCTGACATAAGAACCTGGCGCGTCTTCGATCACGGGTAGTTTACCCGTACCAGGCACCCGCGCGGGTACCTTATCGCCAGACAGCTTGGCCAGCCACTTGCTCCAATCCGGCCACCATGAACCTTCGGTCTGCTTGGCGTCTTTCAGCCACTCCTCCGCGTCGGCCGGGTGCTTGGGATTGGTCCAGTAGAAATACTTGTTAGCCGATGGCGGATTCATCGGACCGGCGATATGGCCGGAACCAGCCAACACAAACTTGACCGGCCCGCTAAACAGCCGGCTACCCATGTAATTGGAAGACCACGGCGAGATGTGATCCTCAATACCGGAGAGGAAATAGGCCGGCGCCTTGACCTGGCTCATATCGATCGGCGTGCCCAGCAGCGAGATCCCACCGGGATCCTTGAGCAGGTTTTTCTGGTAAAAGTTACGCAGATAGAAACTGTGCATCTTTACCGGCATCCGGGTCGAATCCGAGTTCCAGTACAGCAGATCGAAGGGGAACGGATCCTTGCCCAGCAGGTAATTGTTGATGAAGAACGACCACATCAGATCGTTGGCGCGCAACATGCTGAAGGTGCTCGCCATTTCGGAACCTTCCATGTAGCCCTTGGCCGCCATCCGCTTTTCCAGCGAGGCGATGGTCTCTTCATCGACGAACACGCCCAACTCGCCTGGCTGGGCAAAGTCGATCATGGTGGTCAAATAGCTGCCGGAACTGATACGCGGCGTACCCTTGGCCGCGAGATAGGCGTTGGTGATGGCCAATAGCGTGCCGCCCAGGCAGTAACCCAGCGCGTTAACTTCCGACTCGCCCGTCGCTTGCTCGATGGCATCCAGCGCCGCCAGCGGTCCGTCCCGGAGATAAGTCTCGAACTCCCACTCGGCCATCTTCTCGTCCGGGTTAATCCAGGACATCAAGAACACCGTAAAGCCCTGATCGACGATCCATTTAACAAACGAATTCTTGGGCCGCAAATCCATAATGTAGTACTTGTTGATCCACGGCGGGAAAATCAGAAACGGCTTCTTGTGGACCTCTGGGGTGCTGGCCTCGTATTGAATCAGCTGGATCATCCCGTTCTCGAAGACGACCTTGCCCGGCGTGATGGCAATGTTCTTGCCCAGCTCGAAAGCGTTGAGATCGGTCATCCGGATATTGAGCTTGCCTTTGCCACGCTCCAAATCGTCGAGCATGTTCTTCAAGCCATTGATCAGGTTCTGGCCACCCGATTCGATGGTCGTGCGCAGCACTTCGGGATTGGTCAACGCAAAATTGGTCGGCGACATCGCGTCGACGAACTGGCGGGTATAGAACTCAACCTTTTTCTTGGTTTTGTCGTCCAAACCTTCCACATCACCCACAATGTCCTGAATCCAGTTGGCGGCCATCAGGTACGATTGCTTGATGTATGAAAACAGCACGTTGTCCTTCCAGTCATCGTGCTTGAAGCGCTTGTCGCCCTTGGGCTCACGCACCACGGCTTCCAGCGGCTGGCCACCCAGCATCGCGGGAACCGCTTTCTGCCATAATTCCAGATAGTTTTGCCAAAGATTGGCCTGGGCTTGGGCCAGTTTGGCGGGGTCAGCCAGCATCTTCTGGGTTAGTTCCATGAAGGACTTGCCCAGACTGAGTTGATCTTGCAGGTCAAAAGCGCCATCGTTTTTCTGGCGATTTAAAAACTCCTTGACGATGACCTGGCTTTTCTCGGCGATGTGAGAAAACAGATCGGCCATTTCTTTCGGATCTGGCATTTTCAGTTCAGGCAGCTTGAGTTCGGTGCTTTTTTGCTCGGCCATGAATCATTCCTCGCATCGTTATGGTGGTTTGGTCGATCAGATTTTACATTTTAGCCGCATTGTACCCGTAGGGACAGCGGCTAGGGTTCACAAAAGCAGAAAACGGGCAAACCATGGCGGATATACCGCATGGTTTGCCCGGCAGAATACAGCGTGCGAGTATTCGCCTACTTGGCGGCAACCAGACCCTTCAGTTCCTGTAAGCTCTCGGTGACGCGCTTGTTGATAATGGCGAACGCCTCCGTATTGGATTTGCTAACGATTTCCGCCAGTTCGCGCGCGTTGGCCAAGGCCTGCTCGAACGCCTTGCGAGCCACTTCGGCCTGCTTGGTGGTCAGCTCTTGCGGGTTGCCACTAGCGCTAGCGAGCTGCTGGGCAACAACAGAGATTTCGTTGACCGCCTGACTAAGAATTTCAGCCTGCCGCTGGGCGACGGCTTGCATGCCTTGAACGGCGGCTTGATTGGCGGCGTTCAGCGCTTCGATGTTCTTACGCTGCGCCGCCATGGCCGCTTCCAGATCGAAGCCGGGGATTTTGACATCGCCGAAAGCCTTGCTGAAATCGAACTTGCTGAAATCGAACTTGCTGAAATCGACATTGGCAAAGGGATTGAAAGGATTAGCTGACATGGTGTGTTCTCCGCATCTCTTGTTAAAGTCTGAGCTGAAAGTTCATTGTGCATTGCAACATTGATGGGCGCTATTTTGCATTGACCTGTTTCAGGTGTCAACAGGTTTTTTTGCAATGCAGCAATTTTATCGATCATCTTATTGCGGTCGTCCCAATGTTTTTGCGGTCATCTCGTAAACATCGGCGGACAACTCGGGGGTGGCGAGAATCCGCTCCAACTGACCGCTTATCTTCTGTTGGCGCATTGAATCAAATTTGCGCCAACGGGTGAACGCACCCATCAACCTTGCCGCAATTTGCGGGTTGAACGCATCCAACGCCAAGACTTGATCGACCAGGAAAGCATAGCCGCTGCCGTCGGCCGCGTGAAAATGCAAGGGATTGGCCTGACAAAACGCGCCGATCAACGCTCGCACCTTGTTTGGGTTTTTCAGAGTGAACGCCGGGTGAGCCAGCAATCCGCTTACAGCCTCCAAAGTTCCAGGCACGCTGGAAGTCGCCTGCAAAGTCAGCCACTTGTCCACCACCAGCGCCTCCTCCCGCCAGCGGTTGTAAAAAACCGCCAACGCCTCCGCCCGTTCCGGCCCCGCCTCATTGTTCAATGCCGCCAACGCGCCGAGTTGATCGGTCATGTTAGTGGCGGAATGAAATTGCTTGAGGCACAAATCCCGCAGCGCCGCCTCGTCAAGCCGCAGCAGATAATCCAAGCAGACGTTCTTGAGCGCTCGCTGAGCGATCGCGGCGGAATCAATGCGATAGTCGCCTTGATCTTGAAAATGCAAGCCCTGGTATACTTTCAAAAACTGCTCGCGCAGCCGTTCCGCCAGCGTTTGCCGCACGAAAGTATGCGCGGCGTGAATACCCTCTATATCCACCAGTTCCATCTGCTCGGCGAGATACGTTTGACTGGGCAAGCTCAGCACTTGCGCCCGCAGCGCGGGATCGGCATCGGTAGTTAGCGCCCGCTCGAAAGAAGCGCTAAAAGCGTCCGGCAATACCCAGCTTCGGCCCTGTTGGCGGTCCTCGATCAAGGACAAGATCACCCGAACCACCAAACTTTGGCCGGCATCCCAGCGGTTGAAGTCGTCACTATCATGGGCCAGCCGAAAACGCAAATGTTCATCGCTCTCGGCGCTAAGCAACTTTACCGGGGCGGAAAATCCACGCAGCAGCGACGGCACCGGCCGCGTCGGTACTCCGACAAACTGGAAGGTCTGTTCCGGCTCGCGCAGTTCCAACAACCGGGTGGTAGCCCCTGGTACGCTTTCTCCCGCCAGTTGCAGCGGGATATCCTGACCTTCGGCGTCCAGTAACCCCACGCTCAGCGGAATATGAAAAGGCTCCTTGTGCGCTTGGCCGGGCGTTGGCGGGCAGAATTGCCGCACATGAAGACTGTAGCGCTGAGAGTCAGGTTCATACTCGTCGCTCACATGCAGTTCTGGCGTCCCCGCCTGCTGATACCAGCGCTTGAATTGGCTCAGATCGGCGCCGTTGGCATCCGCCATCGCCGCGACGAAATCATCGCAGGTCACCGCTTGCCCGTCATGGCGTTGGAAGTACAGATCCAAGCCGCGCCGGAAGCCGGCTCGACCCAGTAAGGTCTGGATCATCCGCACCACTTCGGCGCCCTTATTGTAGACGGTAACCGTGTAGAAATTGTTGATCTCGATGTAGGAATCCGGCCGAACGGGATGGGCCATAGGCCCGGCGTCTTGTGGAAATTGGCTGGTGCGCAAAATCCGCACGTCTTCGATCCGTTTGACGCCGGACGAACCCAGATCCGAGGAAAATTCCTGATCGCGAAATACGGTCAACCCCTCTTTGAGGCTGAGCTGGAACCAATCTCGGCAAGTTACCCGGTTACCGGTCCAGTTATGGAAATACTCGTGGCCGATAACGGCGAGAATGCCTTGATAGTCGGCGTCGGTCGCGATTTCCGGCTTGGCGAGCACGTATTTGGTGTTAAAGACGTTCAGGCCCTTGTTCTCCATCGCGCCCATATTGAAATCACCGACCGCCACGATCTGGTATAAATCGAGGTCGTATTCCAGTCCAAAACGTTGCTCGTCCCAAGCCATGGCCTGTTTCAGCGAGTACATGGCATGGTCGCACTGATCGCTATTTTGCGGTTCGACGTAAATGCGTAAATCGACCTTGCGCCCAGAACCAGTGATGAAAACATCTTCGATGAAACTGAACTGACCGGCCACCAAAGCAAACAGATAGCATGGCTTGGGAAAGGGGTCATGCCAAGTGGTCCAGTGGCGACCATCATCCAGTCTGCCGCTTGCCACAGGATTCCCGTTGGACAACAACACGGGATAGCGGCCCTGATCGGCAACCAGGGTGGTGGTAAAAACCGTCATGACATCGGGGCGATCAAGAAAATAGGTGATCTTGCGAAAGCCTTTCGCCTCGCATTGTGTGCAAAAATTGCCGCTGGATTGATACAAGCCCTCCAGTGAAGCATTGTCTTGAGGTCGAATCCGCGTGATGGCGACGAACTCGAAAGACGCCGGCGGATCGAGCAGGGTGAGCTGAGTCTCTTCCGCCACATACCGATCCGGCGCCAGCGGCGTTCCGTCGAGTTTTATGTCCACCAGTTCAAGCTGGTGGCCATCCAGCGCCAACGGCGTACCCTCCGGCGTACCCTCGGCGCGAATCACCCGCATTCGCGAATGAACACGCGTAAAATCCTCACCCAGCTCGAAACGCAAATCGAGGGTCGGAATGCGGTAAGCCGGGGGAGCGTAATCTTTGAGGTAGGTCGTCTTGGGCGTTTTAGTCAACATGGTGCATAGTCTTTTGGAACAATTCACAGTGGATTTTACGCTGTTAAGCCACCTTGAACTGACGCTGGACCAACAAATTCAAAGGACATCTGGGAATCGCGCAAGGCGGCGGCGTACGCAAGCATGTGGAAAGCGACAGGGTGGCCGGGCTGAAATATGGCGTGGGCGAACTGAAAGCTTCTACCGCCCTTCTGATGGCAACCCGCCAGCCGCACCGTTCAGCAAGCCCAGGCGACTGCTGCTCGCGCCATTCTGGCTATTCGTTATACCACTACTTTGGTCAGCATGGGAGCCGCGGAAATCCCCGCTCGCGGCGGCGCCGTTATCCTGGACTAAACGTCGGCGATAAAATTCCTGTTCAAATTGAGACCAATCAGCGCGCGAGTTCGCAATTTTCCCTGAATGCCGCTTGTTCGGGTAAGGAGCGCTTGGCCGTGGATTACGATAGAGCATCTTTGCTTGCGCATCCTGCAACCGGTCGGCTATCGTGCAGACCACACATATCGCCAAGGTGATCCTTATTGAAGCTGGCGAATTTCAATCAGCCAAACGAGATGGTGTCATGAACTACATCGCTGGAACCATAGCCGACGTGATTGACGACGGCGCTACCGCAACCCTGATTTTGGATTCTGGCCACCGCCGGCACCATCTACAGGCTGATGCAGGCTTGCTTGCCGATGGCTTGACGGCGTTGTTCGGGGACGATTGGATTGGTAAGGCTGTCGCGGTTCAATGCGACGGGACGACCCTCACCAGTATCGAGATACCCGGCGCACCACCAAATTATTCGATTTAAACGGTTTCCAATAAAAATGGTGGGCTGGAAGGCGTTCCAACAGTCAACCTTGTTTTAGAACTTCATCTCTTCAAAAAATTTCTTGACGCCATCCAGCCAGCTCCCTTCTTGCGGCGTATGACGCTTGCCGCCGCCTTCCAAGGAATCGGCGAGTTGTTGCAATAAATCCCTTTGCTCCTTAGTCAAGTTGACTGGCGTTTCCACGTTGACTCGACACAGCAGATCGCCGGTCGGCCCGCCACGCACCGGCTTGACTCCCTTGCCGCGCACCCGAAACACCTTGCTGGTCTGCGTTTCGGCGGGAATTTTCAAGCTCATCCGGCCATCCAGCGTCGGGACTTCCAGCTCGCCTCCCAAGGCTGCCGTGGTAAAACTGATCGGTACCTCGCAATATAGATCGTTGTCTTCACGGGTGAAGATCGGATGCGGCTTAACCCGGATTTGCACGTACAAGTCGCCGGCCGATCCGCCCTGCTCGCCGTGCTCGCCTTCCCCGCTCAGCCGGATGCGGTCGCCGTTATCCACGCCGGCCGGCACCTTGACTGATAACGTTTTCTGTTCCTCCACCCGACCGCTGCCACGGCAGGTCTCACAGGGTTCGGGAATGATGGTGCCTCGGCCTTGGCAACGCGGGCAGGTCTGTTGGATCGAGAAAAAGCCCTGTTGCATTCGCACTTGACCGACACCGCGGCAGGTGGTGCAAGAGGTGGGCTTGGTACCAGGCTTGGCGCCGGTACCCGCGCAGCCGGCGCAACTGACCAAGGTGGGTATCCGGATCTTGGCGGTCGTGCCAAAAACCGCCTCTTCCAAACTCAGATCCAGGGTATAGCGCAAATCCGATCCGCGATAGTTCTGGCCGCCGCCCCCGCGCGCTCCTCCAAAGATATCCCGGAATACCCCGCCGAAAATATCGCCCAGATCAGCCGAGCCGCCATAACCACCACCGGCTGAATGATCCACGCCAGCATGACCGAACTGGTCATAAGCCGCCCGCTTACGAGCATCAGTCAAGATCTCATAAGCCTCCTTGACCTCTTTAAATTTCTCTTCGGCTACCTTATCGCCGGGGTTGCGATCCGGGTGATATTTCATCGCCAACCGGCGGTAGGCTTGCTTGAGTTCCGCCTCGCTGGCATTGCGAGCGACGTTGAGGGCTTCGTAATAATCGCGTTTGGACATAATCTTGCGTTGCGGGAGCGACTGTCAGGTTTAAAGAATCCGAAAAGCCAAAATCCGGGAAAGCGTCCTGCCATCCCGGATTTACAGTTTAGCGCAACCGAGGCGCTTACTTCTTCACTTCCTCAAATTCGGCGTCTACCACGCCATCATCAGCGGGCTTGTGACCGCCGCCACCTGGCCCCCGCGGGCCACCGGGTCCACCCTCCGGCCCGCCGCTTTGGGCGTACAACCGCTCGGCCAGTTTGCCGGACAAATCGCCCAGCGTTCGGGTCTTGGCTTCAATGGCGCTCTTATTGTCGGTCTTGACCACACCGCGCAGGTCACTGATCGCCGCTTCGATCGGGCCGCGCTCGCTGCCTTCCACTTTGTCGCCCAGATCGCGCAAGGTCTTCTCGGTGGCGTGAATCAGGTTCTCGGCCTGATTTCGCACGTTCACCAACTCGTGGAACTTCTTATCTTCCTCGGCGTGCGCCTCGGCATCGCCAATCATCCGCTTGATCTCCGTCTCCGACAGACCGGAAGACGCCTTGATCACGATCCGGTTTTCCTTGCCGGTGGCTTTGTCCTTGGCCGACACATGCAAGATGCCGTTGGCGTCGATATCGAAGGTCACCTCGATCTGCGGTACGCCGCGCGGCGCCGACGGGATGTCGGTTAAATCGAACTTGCCCAGCGACTTGTTGGCCGAAGCCATCTCGCGCTCGCCCTGCAAGACGTGCACCGTCACCGCCGTCTGGTTATCGTCCGCGGTCGAGAACACCTGATTGGCCTTGGTCGGGATCGTGGTGTTCTTTTCGATGAGTTTGGTCATCACGCCGCCCAGAGTCTCGATACCGAGCGACAGCGGGGTCACATCCAGCAACAACACGTCCTTGACCTGTCCACCCAACACACCGCCCTGAATGGCCGCGCCGACCGCCACCGCCTCATCAGGATTGATGTCCTTACGGGGTTCTTTGCCAAAGAACTCACGCACTTTCTCCTGTACCTTGGGCATCCGGGTCTGGCCGCCGACCAGTAGCACATCATCAATCTGGCCGACGCCCAATCCCGCATCCTTCAGCGCGGTGCGGCACGGGCTGATGGTCTTGTCGATCAGATCCTCCACCAGCGACTCCAGCTTGGCGCGAGTCAGCTTCAGATTCAGATGCTTCGGGCCGCTGGCGTCCGCCGTGATGTACGGCAGATTGATATCGCTCTGCTGGCTGGACGATAGCTCAATCTTGGCCTTTTCGGCGGCTTCCTTGAGTCGTTGCAAAGCCAGCGGATCGTTGGCCAGATTGATACCCGACTCTTTCTGAAACTGCTCGATCAAGTAGTCGATGATCCGCTTGTCGAAGTCCTCGCCACCCAGGAAGGTGTCGCCGTTGGTCGAAAGCACCTCGAACTGTTTTTCGCCATCCACTTCGGCGATCTCGATGATCGAGATATCGAAAGTGCCGCCGCCCAAATCGTAGACCGCGATCTTGCGATCCTTGGTGCTGGATTTATCCATGCCAAAGGCCAACGCCGCCGCCGTCGGTTCGTTGATGATGCGCTTAACCTCCAAGCCGGCGATCCGACCGGCGTCCTTGGTGGCCTGGCGCTGGCTGTCATTGAAGTAGGCCGGCACCGTGATCACCGCCTCGGTGACCGGATGGCCGAGATAGTCCTCGGCGGTCTTTTTCATTTTCATCAGCACCCGCGCCGAGATTTCCGGCGGTGCCATCTTCTTGCCGCGCGCCTCGACCCACGCATCGCCGTTGTCGTTCTTGACGATCTTGTAAGGCACGAGGTCGATGTCTTTCTGCACTTCCGGCTCGTTGAACCGGCGGCCGATCAGTCGTTTGACCGCGAACAGGGTATTTTGTGGATTGGTCACGGCTTGGCGCTTCGCCGGCTGACCGACGGTGATTTCGCCGTCTTCCATAAAGGCGACCACCGAGGGAGTGGTCCGGTCGCCTTCGCTGTTCTCAATGACGCGAGGCTTGCCGCCCTCCATGACCGCCACACAGGAATTGGTGGTGCCCAGGTCAATACCGATAATATTGCTCATTGCCACGCTCTCTATATTCAGGGAATTCAGTTAGTCATCGCTGCCTGCCGCCAGATGTGGGGGCGGTCGGGCGCATTTTCAATGGCGACGCGCCGGAGGGAACGCCGGGCTTGTTCACGCTCGCTTGGGCGGGGCCTGCGCCACCAACACCTTGGCGGGTCGGACCAGGCGATCATTAAGCAAATAGCCTTTCTGCACCACCTGCGCCACGGTGTTGGGCTCGGCCTGATCGGTCGGCACCATCGCCATGGCTTCATGTTCGCTCGGATTGAATTTGGCGCCGACGGGGTTCACTTCGCGTAGGCCAAACTTCTCCATCGCCGAGGACAATTGCTTGAGGGTCAGTTCAACGCCCTCCCGCAACTTGGCGACATCGACATCCCCACCGGCTGCCGCCAAGCCCATTTCCAGGCTGTCGCGCACCGGCAGTAGCTCGCCAAAGAAGCGCTCCAGCGCGAATTTGTGCGCGTTCTGCACGTCGCGCTCGGTACGCTTGCGCAGATTTTCCATCTCAGCGTGCGCGCCCAGATACAGCTTCCAGTGTTCGTCGGCCTTGGCCAAGGCCTGGTCCAAATCCCGTTGCAAGGCATCAAACTCCTCGCGGTTGACCAAAATCTCCTCGTCAGCCTCATCCACCGGACCAGCGGCCTCGGGGTTAGGCTGTCTCATGGCGGCGCCATCCAGGCGGGCGTCGGGCTTCAGAATAGGTTCGGTCGGGGTCATCATCCGTTCTCCATACCAAGTCATATTGGTCGAGCCGCCCTAAGCGGCTCCTGTTGGCGAAGAACTGGGGGCGTATGGGGGAAATTCAAGGGTAGCCGCAGTCGATCACGCCCGCTTTCGCGATTCAGTTGGCTGATCCGTCCAGCGCCGCCGCCAACAGGCGCGCGGTCACTTCCACGACCGGAATCACCCGGTCATAAGCCATTCGGGTCGGGCCGATGACGCCCAGCACCCCAAGCACTTTCCCTTCCACTGTATACGGCGCGGTCACCACGCTACACCCTTCCAACACCTCGGAACCGGCCTCCTCGCCGATGAAAATTTGCACGCCCTCGGCGTGCAGGCACTGGTCAAACAGGTGCAGCAAATCCCGTTTGTGATTGAAGGCTTCGAACAAAAGGCGCAGCTTGTCGAGATCGGACAGATCGGCGCATTGCATCAGGTGGGTCTGGCCGGCCACCACATAATCTTCAATTATCGGCTCAGCCTCGAAGGTTTGCTCGGCCATTTCAACCACCGTCTGCATCAAGCGGTCGAGGCTGTCACGGGCTTCGTGCAAATCTCGCAGCAGCGCTTCTCGCACTTGCTGGATATCCTTGCCGGTAAATTGGGCGTTCAGGTAATTGGCCGCCTGTTGTAATTCCATGGCGCTGTAAGGCCGGCGGGTTTGAATGATCCGGTTCTGGACCTCCTGGGTGTTCAAAACCAGGACCACCAGCACGCGATTCTCAGACAAGGGCAAAAATTCGACGTGGCGCAAAGTGACCACATTGCGGCGCGGTACCATCACAATGCCGGCCAGTTGAGTCGTTCCCGACAACAGATTGGATACCGAGCGCGCCAGTTCGGCGCTGTTTTGGGCCGGTTGATCAATCCGACGCCGTAAGACTTCGATCTCCTGCTGATCCAGCGGCCGCAGATGTAATAAAGCATCGATGAAAAACCGGTAGCCGCGGGCGGTTGGTACCCGACCCGCCGAGGTATGGGGAGAATGCAGATAGCCTAAATCTTCCAGGTCGGCCATCGCATTGCGGATCGTCGCCGGACTCAAATCCAACCCGGCGTCACGCGCCAGGGTTCGCGAACCGACGGGCTGTCCATCGCGGATATAGCGTTCCACCAGCGCCTTCAACAAGTGCTGGGTACGGTCGTTAAGGTTGGGAGACCCCCCCGAACTGGATTCCCTGCTGTGGTACATGCCGATCATTTCCCCTTAATTCCCCTTAATAAATTGTGACTCCTGTCCTTAGAGTGTCAAAGGAAGTTAACAATTCACCCTTGAGGTGTCAAGTTGTCAGCTCGGCCGGAAATCGATGTTCTTCCACCAGCAGACAGGCTGACTGTGAAAAGCAAGGCAAAGCTGATTTAAGGATATATTATCGTCCCATAGTTCGGCGCGGAGCCATACTAGACTATTTACTCAATGAGCTAACGAAAGCGCATCGCAGGCTCTTGCGGGCGCAAGAGCCCAGCGCTCTTGGCGCGGTCTCCCTTAAAGTGATAAGTTGCCGACACCAACCAGCCAGCGCGAAACAATGCCCACTCCGATTTTCCATACCATCGGTCTTATCGGCAAGTTCGGCGATCCCAACGTCGCGGAAACCCTTATCCAAATTGCCGTCTACCTGCGCCAGCGCCAATTGCGGGTATTGCTCGACGAAAGTTCAGCCCGCCTGATCCCCGACAGCGGCCTGGAAGTCGCCAGCCGGGCCACCATCGGCGAGCAATGCGACCTAGCGATCATCATGGGCGGCGACGGCACCATGCTTAACGCCGCCCGCTCGCTGGTCAACTACGAAGTACCGATCCTCGGCGTCAATCTCGGGCGGCTGGGTTTTCTGGCTGATGTTTCGCCCAATGAGATCCCTCACAGCCTGGATCGGGTGCTGGCCGGCCAATTCCGCGAAGCTCGGCGCTCTTTGCTGCACGCGCAAGTGATTCACGAGGGCAGCGTGGCAAGCGAAACCGACGCTCTCAACGATGTGGTGGTGCACAAGCGCGAAGTAGCCCGGATGATCGAGGTGGACGCCTTTGTCGATGGTCGTTTCCTCAACACCTACCGGGCCGATGGGTTGATCATCTCGACGCCGACCGGCTCCACCGCCTATGCGCTGGCCGGCGGCGGGCCGATCATCCATCCGGGCTTGGAAGCAGTGGTGCTGGTGCCGATTTGCCCTCACACCCTCACCCACCGGCCCATCGTGGTCAAGGCTGACAGCGTCATCGAAATCGCCCTGAACGTTGCCAATACCACGCAAACTCAGATCACCTGCGACGGCCAGGTCAGCCTGGCCATCGGCCCCGGCGACCGCATCGTCATTCGCAAGAAAGACCGCAAGGTGCGGCTCATTCACCCGGTCAATCACGATTATTTTAAGCTGCTGCGGGCCAAGCTGCGCTGGGGTCTCAGCCCGGAAGCCTCACCGTTCCCCTGAATCATCCGCCATGCTGACTCAATTGCGCATCCGCGATTTCGCCATCGTCGCCGCTCTGGAATTGGAACTGGCGACCGGCATGACCGCCGTGACCGGCGAAACCGGGGCCGGCAAATCCATCCTGGTCGACGCCATCGGCCTGTTGCTGGGCGACCGCGCTGACAGCGCCACCATCCGCCAAGGCGCGGAACGCACCGACATCAGCGCGGTATTCGATCTGGAGCGATTGCCCGCCGCCCGTGCTTGGCTGGCCGAACGCGACCTCGATGTCGAGCGAGAATGCCATTTGCGGCGGGTGATCGCCAGCAATGGCCGCTCTCGCAACTACATCAACGGTGTGCCGCAACCGGCGCAGGCGCTACGCGAGCTCGGCGAACGGCTGGTGGATATCCACGGCCAGCACGAACATCAGTCGCTGTTACGCCGCGACAGCCAGCGGCAATTGCTGGACGATCACGCCGGGATCCAGAGCCTAGCCGCCGAGACGGCCCATTGCTTTCACAACTGGAGCCGGTTGCGGCGCGAATTACATGACTTGCGGCAAGCCAGCAGCGAACGCGACGCCCGGATCGATATTTTGCGCCATCACTTGCGAGAGCTTGCCGCGCTGAATCTGAGCGAAGGCGAAGTCGCGGAGCTGGAGTCCGATCAGCGCCGTTTAGCCAACGCCAGCCAGTTGCTGGAAACGGGCCAGCACTTGCTCGCGACGCTGACCGATGGCGAGGGAGATGCCATCAGCGACCGGCTCAACCAAAGCCTGCGCGATCTGGATCTTCTCCATCGGCTCGATACCCGTCTCGGCCCGGTGAGTGAACTGCTTAATGCCGCCCTGATCCAAATCCAGGAAGCCAGCGGTGAGCTGCGTGGCTACGTGCAAGATTTCGATCTCGATCCGGCGCATCTGGCCAGAGTGGAGCAACGCTTGACGGCCGCCCACCAACTCGCCCGCAAGCACCGCGCCGCCGCCGAGGACTTGCCGGCCTTGCGAGCGCGCTTCGAGCAAGAATTGGACGCGCTAGAACACAGCGAAACCCGTTTGGAAAGCCTGCAACATGCGGTCGATGACGCCCTGACGGAATACCAAAACCGGGCGGGACAATTGAGCGAACGCCGGAGCGCGGCGGCGCGAGATTTGGACGAGCGAATCTCGCGGGCGTTGGCGGACCTGGGAATGCCTGGTGGTCGCTTCGCCATCGTGCTGGAACCGCTGGACAAAGCCACGGCGGGCGGCTTGGAAAATGTGGAATTTCAGGTCAGCGCCAACCCCGGCCAGCCGCTCCGGCCGCTGGCCAAGGTCGCCTCCGGCGGCGAACTGTCGCGCATCAGTCTGGCGATTCAGGTGATCGCCGCTCGCGCCGCCCGTATTCCAACCTTGATTTTCGATGAAGTGGATACGGGCATCGGCGGCGGGGTCGCGGAAGTGGTCGGCCTGCAACTGCGCACCCTAGGCCAGGACCGGCAAGTGCTTTGCGTGACTCACCTACCGCAAGTCGCCGCCCAGGCGCACCAGCAACTCAAAGTGGAAAAGCAGACCGACGGGGAAAGCACCCACACCCAAGTTTTACCGCTGACCGCCGAAGAGCGCGTAACCGAAATCGCTCGAATGCTGGGCGGTCTGGAGCTGACCGTCAATACCTTGGCTCACGCGAGGGAAATGGTGGCAAAGGCCGCCGTCATTGAATCGAATTAAGCCGATCTTGGTCCTATCTCCGGGTTTTGATCGACCCGCGCCGATAGGAAAGCCCAATCAACAGCAAGCCGCTCAAGCCGAACAGGTAATAGTCGCTTGGCCAGCCCAACCACCAATGCTTGTGCCAGATCACCCGCTCCGGGGTCAAACTGGCCAGCCCATAGGCCGGATTGAGCGCGAACCAGCAGCCGTCCTCAACGACCCAAAATAACATGGCACTACCCAGACAACGGGCTTCCAACCGCCAAGACCATATACTCAGCATCATTGGCGGCAGATGAAACGCCAGCAGCATGAACGGAAACACCCAGGCGTGATAGCCGGTCATCGGCCGGCCGCCCCAAAACAAATCCAACAGCCAGTGCTGCTCGATCCGCCAAGTCGGCAACCCCGCCGCCCAACCTTGGCTGCCTTCGATCTGAATTTCCACCATGGCGAACATGGCGGCCAGCACGACAACCCCTAACAACAACAAAGCCGCCCGCCGTTTCGGGTCGCGAATGCGGTTCATGTGGCAAGCTGGGTTCCGCCTTCGGCCAACACGATATCCAACACAGCCCGCGCCGCGCCAGGTTTGCCTAAACGGTGGGCGTTATCCCGCAACCGATCCAACAAACCCGGTTCCGACAACAGGCGATTGACCCGATAAGTGAGCGCGCCTTCATCGCATGCCTTGAGCGCCGCCCCGTTTTCCAGTAAATAGTCCGCGTTGCGCTCCTCTTGGCCTGGAATCGGCGAAATAACCAGCATCGGCAAACCAACCGCCAAACATTCCGAAGTCGTCAAGCCGCCGGGTTTAGTGATTGCCAAATCGGCGACGGCCATCACTCGCTCGATGGTTCGGGTAAAACCCATCGGATAAAGCCGGTCTGGATAGCGCGCCGCGATCATTCGCAACTGCTCGAGCAACGCGTCGTTGCGGCCCGCCAGCGCGATGAGCTGGAAATCCAAATCCAAACCTAACAAGCGTTCGGCCAAGCGTTCGATGCCGCCAACCCCCGCGCCGCCCGACATCATCAGCAAGGTGGTTGTACTGGGGTCGACCCCCAATTCAGCGGCGCAGCGGATGCGCGATTGGCTCTCCCCAAAAACTGGCATGATGGGAATACCGGTGACATGAATCGCTGAGCGGGGAATGCCACGCTCGATCATCCGCCACGCCACTTCGTCGCTGGCGGCGAAATAGCCCGCCAGATGCGGTTGAATCCACAGCGCGTGCACGTCGAAATCGGTCACCTGCACCCAGACCGGGCGCTGAAAAGTCCCTTTGGCAAGTTCGCGAGACAGGAGTTGCGCCGGCAAGAAATGGGTGCAAATGACTTGATCCGGCGCGATAGCCCGCAACACCCGATCAAGTTGGCGAGTGTTCAAGCGCTCGATAGCGGCCCGCAACCGGCCCATCGGCGCATCGGCTTTCTCACGGTCGGTCAACGTATAGAGATAGCCCCAGAATGCCGGATGGCGCTCGACGATATCGATGTAGGTTTCCGCGTAAATCTTGCGAAACAGCTTTGGTACCAAATCCATCACGTCGATGTGAATGAGGTTGACGCCTTGATACCCTTCAGCGGCGGCTTGCAACGCTTGCGCCGCCCGCACATGGCCCGCGCCCGCCGAGACGCTCAAGACGGCAATCGTTTGTGGTTTCGTCGCCGACCTATTCATTCCGCTCTTCTCAACGGCACATTGCGCTCTACATCCTCAGCCAAGCGGTGAGGACAATCGGAACGGCGGCAATGACCATAAAGGATCAGGCAATGCTCCGCCAGTCCGAAATCGAGCCGTTCCGCGATAAATTGCTGCCTTCGCTCGATTTCTTGATCGAAAAATTCCTCGATCCGCCCACATTCCAAGCACACAATATGATCGTGGTGGTCGCCTTCATTCAGTTCGAACACCGAATGGCCGCCCTCGAAATGGTGGCGCTTCACCAGGCCCGCCGATTCGAACTGGGTCAACACCCGATAAACGGTGGCCAAGCCGACCTCTTCGCCAGAATCGACCAGCGCCCGATAAATCCCTTCAGCCGTCAAGTGGCCGTTATCTTGCTGTTGCAGCATGTCGAGAATCTTCATGCGCGGCAACGTAACCTTCAAGCCGGCCTGTTTGAGTTCTTTGGAGCCCATGCGGTGTTCTCCAGGGGGTTGCCCTTACCCACGGATTGCTGTTGTACGCTATGATTGTAGCCAAGACGAACCAGCAACCCGGACTTTGCCTTCCATGCCTCACATGCTCCTACGCGCCACCGGCCTTCTGTCGCTAGTCCTGACGGCCGGCTGCGCATCACTGATACCCAGTTTCTACACCCCACCGGTCCGCCAAGGCAACTACATCGATCAATCGACTGTTACTCAGTTGCACTCCGGCATGAGCAAGCAACAAGTGCAACGCCTCCTGGGCACTCCACTGGTCGCTGACCCGTTCCATCAAAGCCGGTGGGATTATTACTATCAATACGGTAAAGGCAATCATATTACCGAACAACGCCACCTCACGCTGTTCTTCAGTGGCGACACGCTCGATCGCATTGATAGCGGGCCAACCGCGGAATCGCCCAAGAATTAGGCGGAATCCGCCTCCAGATCTCCGCCGCCCTTGCGCATCCGTTTGCCCTCGGCGGCGCGCTTCTTGCGAACCTCCTTGGGATCGGCCAACAAAGGACGGTAAATTTCCACTCGGTCGCCGGGACGAACGGTAGCGGTCAGTTTAGCGAGCTTGCCAAAGACGCCGACCTTGGCGGTTTGAAGGTCGATGTCCGAAAATCGCTCCTGAATGCGCGACTGGATGATAGCCTGCTCCAACGTGCTTCCTTCGGGCACGTCGATTGGAATGATCACCTGTTCGTCGGGGCGCGCGTAGGCGATTTCGACCGCGATCGTGGCGCGTTTGGAATTATCGCTTACCATACAGATCCGCCGCGCGGCTGCAGAAGGCATCGACCAGCGAGTTGGCGATTTGCTTGAAGACCGGTTCAATCGCGACCCGCAACAAATAATTGGCGAATTCGAATTCCATATCGAGTGAAACCTTGGAGGCATCGGCGCGCAGGGCTTCGAAGCGCCAATAGCCTTCCAGGCGCTTGAAAGGGCCTTCCAACAGGCGCATACCGATCATCTTGTGTTTCTGCATCCGGTTGCAGGTGGTAAACGATTTATGGACTCCGCCCTTGGCCATTTCGATGGTAGCCCGCACTTCGTTCTCGTTGCGGCTCAACACCTGGGTGGAGCGGCACCACGGCAAGAACTGGGGATAGGCTTCGATGTCGCTGACCAGCGCATACATTTCAGCCGTCGAATACAACACCAGGGCGCTTTTTTTGACGGTCGCCACGACTTTTTGTTCTCCGTTGCGGCGTTATATTGTTATTGGACTTCAGCGGAACCCGTTTGGTTGAATCCGCCGACCTCCTCAACATGGCATCGGGCCATCAATCCCGGCCCAGCTAAAAAGATCCGATCATGAGCAAGAAACCGACTACAACTAACCAGATCGCTAACAATAAGAAAGCGTATCACGAATACTTCATTGAAGAGCACTATGAGGCGGGTCTGGCCTTGCAGGGCTGGGAGGTGAAAAGCCTGCGCGCCAGCCGCGCTCATCTCAAGGAAAGCTACGTGCTGCTCCGTGGCGGCGAAGCGTTCCTCTTCGGTTGTCACATCTCGCCACTGGCATCAGCCTCCACCCATGTGCAAGCCGATCCGACCCGCACCCGCAAGCTGTTGCTGCACAAAGACGAGATTGGTCAACTGATCGGCTCGGTTGAGCGTAAGGGCTACACCCTAATCCCGCTGTCAATGTATTGGAAGCGCAATCGCGCCAAGCTGGATATTGGCCTGGCTCGCGGCAAGAAAGAGCATGACAAGCGAGCGACCGAGAAGGATCGAGACTGGGAGCGGGACAAACAGCGGTTGATGCGGGAACGCTGAGCGACTAGGAACTTTGTCGCCGTCGCGCTATCCTATACACACCAAGGGGGCGATCCGGTTTCGACGTGGATTGCAAAACCTGAGGCGCATGCCGAGGATGCAGCTCGCCTCGTTAATCAGGCTGCAAACTATAGTCGCCAACGACGACAGCTACGCACTGGCGGCCTAAAGCCCGCCAGCCTCTGACCGAAACTTGCTTGTGAGGTTCGGAGTCCTTCGGGACGCTTCAGGGGTCGACTTAACATAAGCTCGCGCCGATCTTGTCCGGGGGGGAGGCGCTAAAACTAACCGGAACCGCCGTTCGCCGCCCTGCCGGTCGGGTTGCGAAAGGTTAAAGCAAAGACCAGGCTACGCATGTAGGGCCAAGGGCGGAGGATTTGCGGACGGGGGTTCGATTCCCCCCGCCTCCACCATATCAAGTTCCGAGGACGTCCGAGAACGTCCAAAACCTAAAGCTAAACCCGCGATATCGCGGGTTTTTTTATTGCCTGCCGGACTGTAATGGACGTCCTCAGACGGTACTAGCCACCTTGCAGCAATGCGGGTATCTTTGAGGGTACGGCCGAAATACCTTGGAGGCGATACCCGCAAAATGTCTCTAACTGATTAATATATAAAAGCTTTTCGTGATTACGCTCAGTCGGTCAAACTGGTGGACGATAAGGGTCTGTTCCTATTGGTAAAAGCGAATGGCGCGAAACTATGGCGGGTACGTTATCGTTTCGCCGGCCGGGAACAGATGCTAGCCCTAGGCGCTTACCCTGGCGTGTCTTTGAAAGAGGCCCGTGCCAAACGGGATGAGATCCGCCGCCAAGTCGCTGCGGGAATCGATCCGAGCGCCGCTCGCAAGGCCAATAAGGCCGCGCAAGCCGGTGAAGGCAGTTTCGACGCGCTGGCGCTGGAATGGCATAGGCATTTTTCGGCTCATCTCACGCCAAGCCACGCCGCCCGAATCTACCGCCGCCTAGAGGCCGATCTCTTGCCTTGGATCGGCAAGCGGGCGGTTTCGGATCTCACCGCCCCGGAACTCTTGGCGTGTCTTCGCCGGATTCAAGCCCGTGGCGCTCTGGAGACCGCACACCGCGCCTTGCAAACCCTTTCTCAAATCTTTCGCTATGCCGTTGCCACCGGTCGGGCTGTACGCAACCCCGCCGCTGATCTGCGGGGAGCGCTGCCACCGGCCAAGGCCCGCCACTTCCCCACGATCACCGACCCAAAGACGATTGGTGCGCTCTTGCGAGACCTGGACGGCTATCAAGGGGCATTCGTAACCCGCTGCGCGTTGCAACTGGCCCCGTTGCTCTTTGTTCGCCCTGGTGAGCTACGCCAAGCGGAATGGCGGGAATTCGATCTTGACGCGGCTGAATGGCGCATTCCAGGCCATAAGATGAAAATGCGCCTTGAGCATATCGTCCCGCTGTCTCACCAGGCCGTCACCATCCTAGAGGCGCTAAGACCCTTGACAGGTCGCGGTCGCTATCTCTTTCCCGGTCTTCGCAGCGCTGAACGGCCCATGAGTGAAAACACCGTCAATGCCGCCCTTCGACGGCTGGGCTATTCCCGCGCCACCTTCACCGGCCACGGCTTCCGCTCGATGGCCAGTACGTTACTGAATGAAATGGGTTGGCACCGTGACGCCATTGAACGGCAATTAGCCCATGCTGAGACGGATTCAGTGCGCGCGGCCTATAACCGGGCTGAATATTTGCCAGAGCGCCAGAAGATGATGCAAGCATGGGCGGATTATCTGGAGGGTTTAAAACAAGGCGGTCGCGTTATCCCGCTGCATAAAGCACGCTAATCAATTACACCACGCCTAGCCCGACGGGGCGAAAAGCGGGAACCCTTACCCGGCTGGCGTGGCTTCTAGTTTAGGGGCAAGCGTAATAGGGGCACTTTTGAAACCATTTGAGATGTATTCTTCGTTGGACGGTCTAGCTATCTACAAAGAACTGCAAAAAGCATGGGAGATTTCTGGTTTTGATCGGCAACCAACATGGCTTGAGGTAGTTTTAATTCCAATTTATGAAGGTTATGCGCCTATCGGCGCAGCAATTTATCTTGCTGTGCTTGCGTACCCGACAGCGATAGATCAGCAGGAAGCTTTTATTGACGCAATAGGCGCTCGGATTATCAAGAATGCTGCCCCACCTAAAAGTGCAACGCGCGCCTCAGTGAAAAAAGACCCAATCTTAAGCCCAGCGATAGATATTCCAAACAAAAGAATCCGTCAAACAATCAATGATGGATTTAGACGAATACATAAGCGATTTCGAGCCGCTTGGGTTCTATGTCAGAAGCTGGCGTCAAATTCCGATCCTTCAAAACAATCTCCATTGCGAGAAATTATACTCAAAGCCGCTGAGCGGAATACCAATAGATATCCTGCGTTCTTTTCGACTCATCTTAATCCTGAAGATAGGGATGAAATAATTTTCGATAGTTTCCGACGACAAGTGATGTATGAAGCAAGGCCAGTCATACATTTGGCGTTGGCCTTGTACATAAATTTTGCAACAGGTAATCCGAAAGTTTTAATGCACGATATGATTATGTCTGCTGACCAGTGGTTGAAAGAAGTCGTAATTGCCGCAGAAGTCTTTCGCGTGTTATTTGGTGATCTTTTCCCACAAAATAGCACTCAATATAAAAGTAAGCGCCTGAAAAATTTTTCTGCACCAATGGAAGAAACGATTGCCATACTGCCATATATAGACCCAATTGATCAGAGTATGAATTGGAAAAATTTTCTTCGAGTAATGCGGGGTTTTACTAAAGAAAAACGACCGTAGTTGCTCAACTGTTCCTTTACCTCCCCTACGAACCCATTCGGCGCTGTGCGCGCGGCGTCCGGTGCTCAACTGTTCCTTTACCGCCCCTACGAACCTTTCGATTAGCAGAAAATAATGCGGCTATGTTCCGGGCTGTTCCGGGATGCTTCGATAGGAGCGATACATGGCCGCACAAATCCAAACTGCGCTAACCATTCTTCGGCGCAAGCAGGTGGAAGCCCGCACCGGGCTTTCCCGTTCCACCATTTACGAGCGAATCAAAACGGGAACCTTCCCTGCTCCGGTTTCCATCGGTGCAAGGGCTGTTGGTTGGCTGGAATCAGAGGTCAGTTCGTGGCTGGCCGCCCAAATCCAAAAAAGCCGCAACGCGGCGTAATGGCGAGGCGACACCATGACCATAAAAAATAAGGACCGCATTCAAGCCCGCGCTATTCGCCGCTGTGGGGAGATGCTGAAGCAGGTGGCGGCATGATCGCTACCGCTTGCAACCACGGACACCAAGGCGTAATCTGGAATCTCCTAACATCCAAAAGCAGTACCCCGCGCTGTAAGCGGTTTTTTTGTGCCTGCCCATCACTCAATGGGGAGGCGTCGGGTATCCGTAAGGACCCGGACGGACTTTTGGCCGTTAGGAACGCCTACCCCGCCACGCTTAAGGCGGGTCAATCCTTGAATCCAAAAGGAGGCCACTAATGGCCAGCAGTAACCAGGCAGTTCACCAATCCCCTGAAGCAATCCCTCTGTCCCATCCCCTATTCCACGATGAAACTGTTGACGGTGGCAACTACCGCGATGGCATTGACAATTGCGCCGCCACCTTGTGGATGCTGGCCGATCTGTTCGGAGATGAAACAACCACTAACCTGGAATCACATCGCGCAC
>Ga0209573_1000183_pt1 | contig 157770 bp, 146 predicted proteins | sample TNRBio252014_DNA_FD_185870 | JGI IMG/M metagenome (GOLD analysis project Ga0209573, IMG submission 185870) | Wastewater treatment Type I Accumulibacter community from EBPR Bioreactor in Madison, WI, USA - TNR Reactor_6/25/2014_ DNA (SPAdes)... | ecosystem: Engineered > Bioreactor > EBPR >...
GGGAATACCGGGGGGAATACCGGGGGGAATGCCGGAGGGGAGGCGCAAAAGCAAAGGGGCGCCGCCCGAAGGCGACGCCCCCCTGGTCTCGGGTATCGGTGCGGCGGCTACTTGGTGAAGCCGATGTGCACGAACACCTTGTCGTCCTTGCCGTCGAGCGAAGCGGCCGCCTTGGTGAAGGCGATCGACGCACGGCGGTTCTGCGGCTCGCGGACGCCGTCGGCGGTCGGCACCAGCGGATCTTCTTCGCCGCGACCCTCGATGGAGATGCCGGCTGCCGGGACGCCCAGGCGAACCATCTCCGCCTTCACCGACTCGGCGCGGCGGACGGACAGACCCAGGTTGTACGAGGCCGGGCCGGAGCGGTCGGTGAAGCCGGTGACCTTGATCGACTTGGCACCCGCAGCCTTCGCCTGCGCGACCGCGTCGGCGATGATCTTGCGGGCTTCCGGCGTCAGCGTCGCCTTGCTCCAGTCGAAGAACACCAGGAAGTCCCTCGGTGCCTCGGCGCGCGGTGCCGGAGCCGGAGCCTTCGGCGCGAGAGCCGCTTCGACCTTGGCGATGTTGTCGTAGAACATCTTCCGGCAGCTGGCGATGTCGTCCGGCTGGAAGTTCTCTTCGACGCGCTGCTGTTCGCACCAGCAGTCCCAGCCGACCTGTGCCGCGGCCATCTCGTTCGGAGCCGCATTGGCGCCACCCTTGTCGAGTGCCGCCTGCAGGCGCTGACGGGCAGTCGTCATCTCCGGCACCACTGCCGACGGCAGCTGCCAGTCGCTCATCTGCGTCGGCTTCGGCGACTGGCCCTTCGCCGCCATCATGGCGTTGTTCGCCCACTTGTCGGACGACCGGTAGTTGCCCTGGTCGTACTCAGATTTCGATTGGGCGAGGTAGCCCTTGTAGAGGGCCTGATCGAAGGTCGACCCCTTCGGCTGCATATCCTTGGCTTGGTTGTAGTCCATGCCCACGCACCCTGCGAGCGTGAGAATGGACAGGGCGGCGATGGCTGCTCTCCAACCCCTGCGCATGTTTTCCACTCCCTATGCAAACCCAGAAAACGGAACGCTCAACATTTCGGACAGCCGTCGATGCAGGTTGCCGATCTCCAGCGTGGCATAACGACCAACCGCATCCTCCTGCGACCTGACGGAGGCTCCCTGGGGCTACCCTCCAGACGGGCTTCCCAGCTCCGTCACGTCACGACGATCGTGAACACGGTGTTACGGCATCAGGATCCTATCCCTCACACTCAGCACGTCTTGCGAGAGCCATGACGGCCGACGGCCGGGACGGACGCGCGATGACCACGTGAACCTTCCCGCCGGCGGCGCGTGATTTTGCATCTCTCGTGTGTTCCTGCCAGTCCCGGCCCTCCGGTGCCGAAGCTCCCGAGACCGTGATCGCCAGATCACACTTTGCCGCACACCGGGTACAACTAAAACGCTCTCGCAACAAACGGCTCTTAGCACGCTTGTCCAGCTTTGGCAAAGGGTTCCGGGTACAGCCGAGGAAACTTGCAACACCTGTTGCTTCACAGCCGACACACGAACGCGTGCCCGGGAGGGAACAGCGAACCGGACCCGGTCGGGCCGGGTGAAGTCGGGCGGTGCGCGGGCGGACGCGAATCACCACCAGAGGCACATTTGCCGCGTGTCAATTCTTTTGGTTTGTGCGTAACATGACGGTGAACAATATGCCTACGGACGGGGAGGCCCTGCGCCATGTCGACTACCGAAAAGAATGGCGATCGGATTCCGGGTCATGGAGGGGGCCGCACGACGGAGACGCTTGCCCGGGTGCTCGAGCGGCATCGGACTTGGGTCGCATCGGGCTGGGAGAGTGGGCAGCGGGCCGACCTGCATGGTCGCGACCTGCATGCGCTCGACCTGAACGGTGCGCTGCTGGCCGATGCCGATCTGCACCGGGCGGACCTGCACGAAACGTGCTTGCGCGGGGCGGGGCTGGACGGGGCGGACTTGCACCGCGCCGATCTGCACGGTGCCGACCTGAGCGGCGCTTTTCTGCAATGGGCCGACTTGCACGGCGCGGTTCTGGCCGGCGCCGACCTGCGGGGTGCGGGCCTGTCCGCTGCCGACCTGCACTGCGCCGACCTGCATCAGGCCGACCTCACGAATGCCGAACTGGTGGGGGCCGACCTGCGGGGCGCGGATCTGCGGGACGTCCGCGGCCTGACGCACACCCAGGTGCGTCTGGCCACGCTGGACGCGGAGACCCGGCTGCCGGAGACGCTGCGCGGCTGATCGCTGCCGGTGGCGTTCGTACCGGGTGGCGTTCGTACCTGGGGCGCGGATCGCCGCGCGTTCAGGCGGGCGCCAGGTCGCACCACACCGGCGCGTGATCGGACGGGCGCTCCCAGCCGCGCGGCAGCCGGTCGACGCCGGCATCGAGCAGCCGGTCGGTCGCCTGCGGCGACAGCAGCAGATGATCGATGCGCAGGCCGTGATCGGCGGCGTAGGCGCCGGCGCGATAATCCCACCACGTGTAGCCGGGGTGCGGCTGCACAGCTTTCAGTCCGTCGGTCAGCCCCAGGTGCATCAGCCTGCGCAGGGCACTGCGGGATTCCGGCCGGCACAGCGCGTCGTTGCGCCAGCCGACGGGATCGTAGACGTCCGCGTCATCCGGTGCGACGTTGAAGTCGCCGCCGAGCACGAAGGCATCGCCGCTCGCCAGTAGGCGGCGCGTGTGCGCGTACAGGCGGTCCAGGAAGGCCAGCTTGTAGGCGAACTTCTCGCTGTCGACCGGGTTGCCGTTGGGGACGTAGACGGTGATCGCGCGCAGGCCCTGAGTGAACGCTTCCAGATACCGGGCCTGACCATCGCCGTCGGGCGGCAGGCCGTCGAGGCCGGGAAGCGACCGGCTCAGCACCCGGATCGGCCATCGTGACAGCACGGCGACGCCGTTGTAGGTCTTCTGCCCGACGGTTTCGACGGTGTAGCCCAGGTCGCCGATTTCGAGGGCGGGGAAGCCGTCGTCGATCACTTTGGTCTCCTGCAGGAGAACCACGTCCGGTCGGGCCTGCTGCAGCCACGCGAGCAGGTGCGCCAGTCGGGCCTTGACCGAATTGACGTTCCAGGTGGCGATCTTCACCGCTGTCGTTCCGAGCTGCCGATTTCGTCATCGATGGCACCCGGGGGACGGGGAGACAAGCGGTTTCCGCCCGGCCGGAGAGGGCATGCGGTCCCTGCCGCCGGGTCATCCGGCATCGGCCCAGGTCCATTGGAGGGGATGAACATGCAACGCAGGAACCTGGGGACTTCCGGGCTGACGGTTTCCGCGATCGGTCTCGGCTGCATGGGGATGTCCGAATTCTACGGCCCCCGGGATGACGCGGAGTCGCTCGCGACCCTGGACGAGGCGATCGAGGCGCACGGGATCGACCTGCTCGACACCGCCGACATGTACGGCATCGGGCACAACGAGGAACTGCTCGGCCGCTTCTTCCGGGAGGATCCGGGCCGCCGCGCCCGGGTGCAGCTGGCGACCAAGTTCGGCATCCGCCGGCAGGCGGACGAGACGGGCTACGTGCGGATCGTCGATAGCTCGCCGGCGTACGTGCGCGAAGCCTGCGACGCTTCGCTGCGCCGTCTGGGGATCGAGACCATCGACCTCTACTACGCCCACCGCATCAACCCGGCGGTACCTGTCGAGGAGACGGTCGGGGCGATGGCCGATCTGGTGCGGGCGGGAAAGGTGCGCTTCCTCGGGCTGAGCGAGGTGACGGCCGCCACCCTGCGCCGTGCACACGCGGTGCATCCGATCGCCGCCGTGCAGTCCGAATATTCGCTGTGGACACGCGATCCGGAAGCGGCGGTGCTGCCGGCGTGCCGGGAGCTGGGGATCGGTTTCGTCGCCTATTCGCCGCTCGGCCGCGGCTTTCTGACCGGGACGGTCACGTCCACGGCCGAACTGGCGGCGGATGACTTCCGCCGCATCTCGCCCCGCTTCCAGGACCAGGCGCTGGAGGCGAACCGGATGCTGGCCGACCGGGTTACGTCACTGGCGGCGGAACTCCGCATCACTCCGGCCCGGCTGGCGATCGCCTGGGTGCTGCACCAGGCACCCTTCGTCGTGCCGATTCCCGGAACCAAGCGGCGACGTTACCTGGCCGACAACGTCGGCGCAGCCGGTGTCACCCTGGATGCGGCCACGCTCGCGCGCATCGCCGAGCTGTTTCCCGAACACGCCGCCACCGGCGCCCGTTACCCCGACGCCGGGATGGACACCGTGGACAAGTGACTCGAGGCCGTTGTGGTGGCAGCGCAGGGCAACGGCGGAGTGGCTACGGCTTCACCGCCTCCTTGGCGCCCTCGACGGCTCGCTCACCCGCCGATTGGGCGTCCCCGGCCGCCTCTTCGCCGGCCTTGACCGCGTCCTTGCCAAGCTGCTCTGCGCCCTGCTGCGCCTGGCGGGCCACCTCGGCGGCGCGCTGCTGCGCCTGCGAGGCCAGATCGCGGACGCCTGCGGCCGCCTCGTCGGTCTTGCGCTCCGCTTCTTCCAGCGCCCGCTGGGTTGCGGTGCGCACGGTTTCAGCGGCCTGATTGGCCTTGTCTTTCGCTTCCTGGGCGGCCCGTTCCGCATCCTGCTTCATCTGCTCGACCTTCTGGTCGATCTTCTGCCCTGCCTTTTCCGCGGGTCCCTTCTCGTCGCAGGCGGCCAGCGCGATCCCGGCGGCCAGCAGGGGAGGAACCAGGGTGAGTGAACGTGTGATACGAGACAGGGCTTTCATGATCCGGAACTCCTCCTCCTCAAAGACGTCGGCACGCAGCACTCGCTAACGCCCGCGATTGGGGCGCCGCCGCGTCATGGGCTCGCAATAAAGCCTTCGGCAGCGGTGCTGCCCGCCGAAAGACCTCAGATCGAGAACGACGTTCCGCAGCCACAGGTCGACGTGGCGTTTGGGTTCTTCACTGAAAAATACGCGCCGATCAGCTCCTGGATGTAGTCCAACTCCGAGCCCTTCAGCACGTCGAGGGAGACTTCGTCGATGATGACGGCGACGCCGTCGCGCTCGAACACCCGATCGTCGTCGTTCCGTTCGTCGTCCAGGGAGAAACCGTACTGAAATCCGGAACAGCCACCGCCGGACACGGCGACGCGCAGCCGCATGTTCTCGCCGCCGCCTTCCGCACGGATCAGTGCGGCAATCTGCCGGGCAGCGGCGGCGGAGACGGCAAACGCCTGGCCTTCGGGCTGGGTCGTATCGGGAGCCATGGAACCTCCTGTCTGCGGGCCTGTCGAATGCAACCGATCCGCAGACGTTATGTAGCCCCCCGCCGCTCCAAGTCAAACGGGCGCACCCGTGGGGGCCGGAGCGGGCGGCTGAATCGATCCCGCCTCGACGCAAGTCGTTGCCGCCGCGAATGGGGGTGCGTAGGCTCGGGGCATGTCGATCGCCGATGCCGATGCCGCAACCGTCGCCGACCGCCTCGCCCCCTGGGCGTGCCGGCCCGAGGCGAGCCGCGGCCGGTTGTATCCCGAGCCGGAGAGCACGACGCGGACCTGCTTCCAGCGGGACCGGGACCGGATCATCCACTCCGCCGCCTTCCGCCGGCTGGAGTACAAGACGCAGGTGTTCGTCAACCACGAGGGTGACTTCTTCCGCACCCGGCTGACCCACAGCCTGGAGGTCTCGCAGATCGCGCGTTCGATCTGCCGGGCGTTGCGGCTGAACGAGGACCTGGCCGAGGCGCTGGCGCTTGCCCACGACCTGGGCCACCCGCCGTTCGGGCATGCGGGCGAGGATGCGCTGAAGGAGATGATGGAGCCGTGGGGCGGCTTCGACCACAACGCCCAGAGCCTGCGGGTGATAACCGCGCTGGAGCAGCGCTACGCCGAGTTCGACGGCCTCAACCTGACCTGGGAGACGCTGGAGGGCGTGGTCAAGCACAACGGCCCACTGGTGCGCCCGGGCTGCGAGCGACCGCTGCCGGAAGCGATCTGCACCTATTCGCAGCACCACGACCTGGGTCTCGACACGCATGCCGGCGCCGAGGCGCAGGTGGCGTCGCTGGCCGACGACATCGCCTACAACAACCACGACATCGATGACGGCCTGCGCGCTGGGCTGTTCGGCATCGACGATCTGCGCAGCGTGCCGCTGGTCGGCCCGGTGTTCGACGAGGTGCGCGACCGCTACCCGGGCATCCAGGACTCCCGGCTGATCCACGAGTCGGTGCGCCGGCTGATCGGCCACATGGTGCACGACCTGATCGCCGAGACGCGGCGACGCATCGCCGCACTCGCCCCCGATTCGGCCGACGACATTCGCCGATGCGGCGCGCCGGTGGCGGCGTTCTCGGCGCAGATGCAGGAAAACGACCGGGCTCTGAAGGCGTTCTTGATGCAGCGCATGTATCGGCACTACAAGCTGAACCGGATGACCAGCAAGGCGCGCCGCCTGGTCAGGGACCTGTTCCAGCTGTTCGTCGCCGAGCCGGAATGCCTGCCGACCGAGTGGCGCAGGCGGACGGACGGCGCGGCGACGTCAGCGACGGCGCGCGTCGTCGCAGACTACATCGCGGGCATGACGGATCGATTCGCCGCCGACGAGCATCGCCGCCTGTTCGACGTACAGTCGCGCAGCTCATGAACCTGTCACCATGAACCTGTTCCGGTATCTCCAGCAGCGCATCGTCACCGAGGTGGAGGCGCTGGCGGCTGCGGGCGTGCTGCCCTCGGGCATCGACACCAGCCGCGTCACCGTCGAGCCGCCGCGCGACGCGGCGCACGGCGACATCGCCACCAACGTGGCGATGGTGCTGGCGGGAGCGGCCCGACGGAAGCCGCGCGAGCTGGCGCTCATCCTGGCCGACCGGCTGCTGCGCGGCGGCGAAGGCGTGGCGACGGCGGAAGTGGCCGGCCCCGGCTTCATCAATCTGCGGTTGACCGAAGGCTTCTGGCACGCCCGGCTGGCGGAGATCCTCGTCGAGGGCACCGCCTACGGGGACTCCGATCTCGGCCGCGGGGACCCGGTCAACGTCGAGTACGTCTCCGCCAACCCGACGGGTCCGCTGCACGTCGGCCACGGCCGTGGTGCGGTCGTCGGCGATGCGCTGGCGGCCCTGCTGGAAAAGGCCGGCTTCCGGGTCACCCGCGAGTACTACGTCAACGACGCCGGCGGGCAGGTCGACGCGCTCGCCCGCTCGCTGCGCCTGCGCTACCTGATCGCCGTGGGCGCCGAGCCGCCCGAGGCGTTCGAGGTCAAGCGGGCGTCGGGCGAGGTGCAGTACGGCGGCGACTACCTGGTGCCGGTGGCGGACGCACTCGCGGCCCGCGACGGCGGGCGCTGGGTGGACGCCCCCGAGGCGGAATGGCTGCCCGAGTTCCGCAGCTTCGGCGTCGGGCAGATGCTGGCGCTGATCAAGGAGGACCTCGCCGAACTGGGCATCACCTTCCAGGTGGTGAGCTCCGAGCGTGCGCTGGTGGAAGCGGGCGGGGTGGAGTCGGCACTGGCGTTCCTGAAGGAGCGGGACCTGATCTACCAGGGAGTGCTGGAGCCGCCGAAGGGCAAGGTGCTGGACGACTGGGAGCCGCGGCCGCAGACCCTGTTCCGCGCCAGCCGATTCGGCGACGAGGTGGACCGGCCGCTGCAGAAGTCGGACGGCGCCTGGACCTATTTTGCCGCCGACATCGCCTATCACCTGGACAAGTTCCGCCGCGGCTTCCCCACCATGATCGACGTCTGGGGAGCCGACCACGGCGGCTACGTCAAGCGCATGCAGGCCGCGGTCGCCGCGATCACCGAGGGCGCCGGCGCGCTCGACGTCAAGCTCTGCCAGCTGGTCAACCTGCTGGATGCGGGGCAGCCGGTAAAGATGTCGAAGCGGGCGGGCACCTTCATCACGCTCCGCGAGGTGGTGGACCGGGTCGGCCGCGGCGTCTTTCGTTTCATCATGTTGACGCGCAAGAACGATGCGCCGCTGGACTTCGACTTCGCCAAGGTCATGGAACAGTCGCGGGACAACCCGGTGTTCTACGTGCAGTACGCGCATGCCCGCTGCCGCTCGGTACTGCGTCACGCCGAGGCCGAGTTGGGGGCGGCGGCGATCGCCGACGGGACGCTCGCAGGCAGCGATCTCTTCCGTCTCGTCGACCCGGCCGAGCTCGACCTGATCCGGCAGCTGGCCGCCTGGCCGCGCGTCGTCGACGGCGCGGCCGAAGCACACGAGCCGCATCGCATCGCCTTCTACCTCCAGGACGTGGCACAATCGCTCCACGGCCTGTGGACTAAGGGCAAGGAGGACGCGCAGCTGCGCTTCATGCACGCCGACGACGGATCGCTGACGACCGCGCGACTGGCGCTGGTGCGTGCGACGCAGCTGGTGATCGCGTCGGGGCTGCAGGTAATCGGAGTGGAACCGGTGGAGGAGCTTCGCTGATGGCCGCGACCGATCGTTCGCAGCGGCCGGACGGCATCGACATTCCCGAACGGCCCACGGGCCCGTCGGGGCGGCCCGCAACGGCAGGACCGGGCCGACTGGATGCGGTGTCCGGCTGGTCGAAACGTCGCCGCGTGCTGGTCGCGGGCGGCGTGGCGGCGACCGGGCTCGCGATCGCCCTCGTCGCCCTGCTGTTGGCGTCCGGCGACGAACGCGGCGCCGGCGATCCAGGCGAAGCGCCGCTGATCAAGGCGGAAGACCAGCCGATCAAGGTCTCGCCCGAAAGCCCCGGCGGGATGCAGGTGCCCAACCGCGACATGATGGTCTATGGCCGGCTGCAGGGCACGCCGGGCGGCAAGCCCCCGGTGGAGCGGCTGCTGCCGGAGCCGGAACAACCGCTGACCCCGCCGTCGTCGAAGCCGCCAGCGCCAGAAACGCCCGTGAGCGTAACGCCGATGGGCGAAGCGCCGCCGCCGCTCATGCCCGAGGCTCGGCCGGCGGACGAGGGATCGTCGGGGGGCGCGCCGCCGCCGCCGAAGTCGATCGCATCCGTCCCGGAATCCGCCCCCACCCCCACCCCCGCACCTGGTCCGGCTTCGGCACCCGTAGCCAAGCCCGCCCCCGACAAGGCGGCGCAGCAGAAGGCGGCGGCGGAAAGAGCCGCGGCCCAGAAGGCTGCGGCCGAGAAGGCCGCCGCGGAGAAGGCGGCCGGCGAGAAGGTGGCGAAGCTCGATCCGGGGGTCAAGGGCGCCGGTGGCGCCTATCAGGTGCAGCTCTTCGCCGGCCGGTCGGCCGACGAAGCCAAGGGCGCCTGGGCGCGACTTAAGGGCAAGAACGCTGACCTGCTGGGCGCGCTGTCACCCACCGTCGCCCGCGCCGATCTGGGCGATCGGGGCATGTTCTACCGGCTGCGCGCCGGCCCGCTGTCCAGCGAGGCGCAGGCGAAAACGCTGTGCCAGTCGCTGTCGGGGCGGGGCACGTCCTGCATCATCATCCGGCCGGGGAACTAGCATCGTGGCCGGCGCGGCACCGCGGGCGGTGATCTTCGGCCTCGCCGGCCCGCAGGCGAGCGACGACGAGCTGCGGTTCTTCCGGGACGCCGACCCGCTGGGCTTCATCCTGTTCGCCCGGAACTGCGTCGAGCCCGTGCAGGTGCGGGCGCTGGTGGAGACGCTGCGCGGCACCGTCGGCCGTGCCGACGCCCCGGTGCTGATCGACCAGGAGGGCGGCCGGGTGCAGCGCCTGCGGCCACCCCACTGGCGGGCGGCGCCCCCGGCGGCCGTGTTCGGCGCCCTCTGCGGCGACGAGTCCGACGACGATTCCGGCGACGACATCGACGACGACAGCCGTGGCAGGAGCCGCGCCGCCGTCGAAGCCTGCTACCTCAACGCCCGCCTGCTGGGCTGCGAGCTGTCGGCACTCGGCATTTCGGTGGACTGCGCGCCGATGCTGGACGTCCGCCAGCCGTTCGGCCACGACATCATCGGCGACCGGGCGTTCGCCTTCGATCCGCAGACGGTGGCGCTGCTCGGCCGCGCCACCTGCTCCGGCCTGCTGGCGGAAGGCGTGCTGCCGGTGATCAAGCACATCCCCGGCCACGGGCGGGCGACGCTGGACAGCCACCTGGCGCTGCCGGTCGTGGACGCGCCACTGGCGGACCTGGAGCGCGTCGACTTCGCGCCCTTCGCCGCACTCGCCCACCACGCACCGATGGCGATGACCGCGCACGTGGTCTACAGCGCGATCGATCCGCTCGCACCGGCCTCCACCTCGCGGGCGGTGGTCGAGCGGGCGATCCGGGGTGCGATCGGCTTCGACGGCCTGCTGATCTCCGACGACCTGTGCATGCGCGCGCTCGCCGGCACGCCCGTGGAGCGGGCCGCAGCGGTTCTCGCCGCCGGCTGCGACGTGGCGCTGCACTGCAATGGGGAGCTGCCCGAGATGCGGGCGGTCGCCGATGCCTGCCCGCCGCTGACCGCGATGGCGCAGGAGCGCATCGCGCGCGCCGAGGTGCTCCGCCGTGCGCCGATCGCTGCTCCGCTCGACCGGCCGGAGGCGGAGCGGCGGCTGGCGGTTCTCCTGGGAGCGGCGGCGGTCGCCTGAGATGCGCGAGATCGTCTACGACATCACCACCTGGATCGTGCCGACGCTGCTGGCGATCACCCTGCACGAGGCGGCGCACGGCTGGGTCGCCTGGCGGCTCGGCGACGACACGGCGAAGCGGCTCGGCCGGGTGACGTTCAATCCGCTGCGCCACATCGATCCGTTCGGCACGTTGATCCTGCCGGCGATGCTGTTGCTGGCTTCGGGCGGGCGGATGATGCTGGGGTTCGCCAAGCCGGTGCCGGTCAACTTCGCCCGCCTGGGCAGCCCTCGCCGCGACATGGTGCTGGTCGCCGCTGCCGGCCCCGGCATCAACCTCGCGATGGCGATCGTGGCGGCGGCGGTGGTTTCGCGCCTGCCGGCGGTCGGCGACGAGGCCGACGGCGCCGCCGTGCTGTGGATCGGGCAGAACCTGGTCAACATGGTGTGGATCAACGTTCTGCTGGCGGTGTTCAACATGCTGCCGCTGCCACCGCTGGACGGTGGCCGCGTCGCCGTCGGCATCCTGCCGGACGCCCTGGCCCGCCCGCTGAGCCGGGTCGAGCCGTACGGGATGTTCATCATTCTGGGGGTGGTGTTCATCCTGCCGCTTCTGGGCAGCACCATCGGCCTCGATCTGGGCGTGATGCAGTGGCTGGTGATCGCGCCGGCGCAGTGGCTGAGCGGTGCGATCGTCGCTTTGGTGGCGCCGTCATGACGGCAACGGCCCCGGCACAGCCGGACGAGGCGCCCGCCGTCGCCGTGGACGAGACGGTGGATCACACCGGCGGCGACGCCTTCATCGTCGACGTCGAGGGTTGGGAAGGGCCCCTGGACCTGCTGCTCGATCTGGCCCGGTCGCAGAAGGTGGACCTGCGGCAGATCTCGATCCTGCGGCTCGCCGACCAGTACCTGGCCTACGTGGCGGCGGCGCGCCGTGCCAGCCTGGAGCTGGCGGCCGAATACCTGGTGATGGCCGCCTGGCTGGCGGAGCTGAAGTCGCGGCTGCTGCTGCCCGAGCCGGCCGGGCCCGAGGAGCCGTCGTCGGACGAGATGGCGCGCGCGCTGGCCTTCCAGCTGCGGCGGCTGGACGGCATGCGGCAGGCGGGAGCGCGGCTGATGGCCCGCCCGCAGCTGGGCCGCGACCTCTGGCTGCGCGGCGCGCCGGAGCCGGTGCAGGTGCGGACGACGACGGTCTGGCGCGCCGACCTGCGCGACCTGCTGCGGGCCTACGCCGATCATCTGCGCCAGCGTCGCGGCCCGCAGCCGCTGTCGCTGGCGGAGCCGGTGCGACTGGACACGGTGGAGGCGGCGATCATCCGCATCCGCGCCAGCCTGGGCGGCGCTCCCGGCTGGGAGAGCCTGACCCGCTATCTGCCGCCCGACACACTGCAGGGCCTGCGGGCGAACCGGCTGGAGGCCCGCTCGGCACTCGCCGCCACGTTCGGTGCGATCCTGGAGCTGGCTCGGCAGGGCGCGGTGGTGGTCCGCCAGAACCAGCCGTTCGGGCCGATATACCTGAAGCCCGGGCCGGGACCCGGACCCGGCGGCGGCCCCGACCAGGGTGAGGGCAGCGGGGGAGGGGGCGAGTAATGATCAGCGCCGGCGGTGAACCCCGCCTTCTGCGCCTGCTGGAAGCGATCCTGTTCGCCGCCGGCGAGCCGCTGAGCGAGCGGCAGCTGGCCGAGCGCCTGCCCGCCGGCACCGACGTCCGCCGGCTGCTGAAGTCGCTGACCGACGACTACGCGGCGCGCGGCGTCAACCTCGTCCAGGCGGGCGCCACCTGGGCCTTCGCGACCGCTCCCGATCTGGCCCCGGCACTCGCCCTCGAACAGCGGGTGGAAAGGAAGCTGAGCCGCGCGGCGATCGAGACGCTGGCCATCGTCGCCTACCACCAGCCGGTCACCCGCGGCGATATCGAGGAAATCCGCGGCGTGCAGCTCAGCAAGGGGACTCTCGACGTGCTGTTCGAGCAGGGCTGGATCGCACCGCGCGGCCGCCGCGAGACGCCGGGCCGGCCGGTGACCTGGGGAACCACCGATGCCTTCCTGCGTCAGTTCTCGCTGACCTCGCTCGCCGATCTGCCGGGCGCCGACGAGCTGCGCGCGGCCGGGTTGCTGGATGCACGGCCGGCCATCTCCGTGCTCCGCCCCGATGACGGCGGAGAGACGGTCGAGCCGCCCGAGCCGCTCGACCCTGCCGGGTAATCGGCGTTCTTCCCGGATCTTCCCGGCGGATGGCGGGGTGCGCTGCCGCCCCGCGAGTGCTATATCACCCGGCGAGTGGGCCGCCGTCTGAGGGAATGGCGTCGTCAGCGCCGCCTTGGACCGCCCGAAGTTGCGACATCGGTGCGTTCGGCGAGACCGAGTCAAGCCGCGAGGCGCGTTCGGTCGACTTTCAGGAGCGGGTGGCGAAGCATGGGTTCTTTCAGCATCTGGCACTGGCTCATCGTGCTGGTGGTCGTCCTTGTCCTGTTCGGAGGGCGCGGCAAGATTTCGCAACTCATGGGCGACTTTGGCAAGGGCCTGAAATCGTTCAAGAAGAGCATGCGCGAGGAGGACGAGTCCTTCGAGGAAGAGGGCGCGGCCAAGGCAGGCGGTACGCGGGCCCTGCCCGGTGAAGCACCCCGTCCGTCCGGACCGGCTGCCGATCGCCCGGCGACCGAGCGGGTCGCCGACCGGGATCAGGCTGCGCGGCCGTGAGTGCTGGTGCCGGCCGGGATCGACACTGAGCGCAGGACGGGGCGCCGGATGTTCGACATCGGTTGGCAGGAGCTGTTCCTGATCGGGGTGGTGGCGCTGATCGTCGTCGGACCCAAGGACCTGCCGAAGGCACTGCGGACCGGTGCCCGGTTGCTGAACAAGGCGCGCGCGATGAGCCGCGACTTCCAGTCCGGGCTGGCGGAAATGGCGCGCGAGGCGGAGCTGGACGAGATCAAGCGCAGCGTCGAGGGCGCCGCGCGCTTCGACCCGGCTGCGGAGTTGAAACGGGCGGTGGATCCGACCGGTCGCTTCACCGAGGATTTCGATCCGACGGAGTTCAACCGCCGGATCAAGGAGGCGGTCGAGGGCGGTCCACCCACCGGACCCGCGACACCGCTGCCGCCCACCCCCGACGCGCAGGCTGCGGCTCTTTCCGCCGCGGAATCGTCTCCTTTGCCGCCGCCGGCAGCGGCGCCGGCTGCCGCGCTGCTGGACACCCCGCCACCGGACACCCCGCCACCGGCCGCTCCCGAGGCGGCGACGGAGCCCCCCGCGCCCGGCGCGGCAGCGGGCCGCTGACGGGCGCATCCGATGGCAGAGATGCAGGGCAGCCGCCACACGGCGGAAGACGACCTCGACGGCAGCCGGATGCCGCTGCTCGATCACCTGATCGAGCTGCGTCGCCGGCTCATCTACTGCGTTCTGGGCCTCGTCGCCCTGTTCTTCGTCTGTTACTGGTTCTCACCGCAGATCTACCAGTTCCTGGTGCAGCCGCTGGCCGACGTCCTGCACGAGAAGGGCGGCGAGCGGCGGATGATCTTTACCGCCCTGCACGAGGCGTTCTTCACCTATGTCAAGGTGGCGTTCTTCGCCGCCATGTTCCTGGGCTTCCCGCTCATCGCCACGCAGGTCTGGAAGTTCGTCGCGCCCGGGCTTTACAGGAACGAGCGGCGCGCCTTCCTGCCGTTTTTGATCGCCACGCCGCTGCTGTTCTTCGCCGGCGGGGCGATGGCGTACTACGTCGTCTTCCCGATGGCGTGGCACTTCTTCCTCGGCTTCGAGATGACCGGCGAGGATGGCCTGCCGATCCAGCTCGACGCCAAGGTCGACCAGTACCTGTCGCTGGTGATGCAGCTGATCTTCGCCTTCGGCCTGTGCTTCGAGCTGCCGGTGGTGATGACGCTGCTGGGCCGCGCCGGCCTGATCACGTCGCAGGGAATGCGGGAGAAGCGCCGCTACGCCATCGTCATCGCCTTCGTCTTCGCAGCCGTGCTGACGCCGCCCGACGTGCTCAGCCAGATCAGTCTCGCGATCCCGACCATGCTGCTCTACGAGATCTCGATCTGGTCGGTCCGCCTGGTGGAGAAGAGCCAGGAAAAGGCGGCACGGGAGGCGGAGGAAGCCGAACGGACGGACGACAGCCGCACGACCGCAGAGCCTCCCCGGCAGGATGAAACGGCGGCGGGCGAGGCGGAGTAGCCGCCGTTCGGGTCGAACCCGCGCCGCCCCCTGATCAGCCGGCGTTCACGTCGACGACGGTACGGCCGCGTACCTGGCCCTGCAGGATGCGGTCGGCTTCGTCGGCGACCCCGGCGAGCGGCACCGTCCGCGTCATCGCCGCCAGCTTGTCCATCGGCAGCTCCCGGGCCAGCCGCGGCCAGGCGATCAGGCGCCGTGCCAGCGGGCAGGTGGCGGAATCGACGCCCAGCAGGTTCACGCCGCGCAGCAGGAACGGGATCACCGTCGCCTCGAAGTTGATGCCGCCGGCGTTGCCCACCGACGCGCAGCTGCCCCAGTAGCAGAGGCTGGCCAGCAGGACGCCGAGCATCCGGCCGCCCACGTTGTCGATGGCACCCGACCAGCGCTCCGCACCCAGCGGCCCCTTCGGCGGTGTTTCCGCCTCGCTCCGCTCGACGATGGTGACGGCGCCCAGCTGGCGCAGGTAGTCGTGGGTGTCCGGCCGGCCGGTGACCGCCGCCACCCGGTAGCCCAGGTTGGCCAGCAGGGCTATGGCGATGCTGCCGACGCCGCCGGCGGCACCGGTGACCAGCACCTCGCCCTTGTTCTCCGGCTTCAGCCCGTGCTCCTCCAGCGCCATGACCGCCAGCATGGCGGTGAAGCCGGCGGTGCCGATCGCCATCGCCTGGTGCAGGGTCATGCCGTCCGGCAGCGGCACCAGCCAGTCCGCCTTGACCCGGGCCATGCCGGCATAGCCGCCCCAGTGCACCTCGCCGACCCGCCAGCCGGTCAGGATGACCGCATCGCCGGGCTTGAAGCGCGGCGACTCCGACGCCTCCACCGTGCCCGCGAAGTCGATCCCCGGCACGTGCGGGTAGGTGCGCACCAGCTTCCCCAGCCCCTTCAGGACCAGGCCGTCCTTGTAGTTCAGGTCGGAATAGGCGACGCGGACGAGCACGTCACCCGGAGGCAGATCGCCCTCGGCCAACGTCTTCAACCTGGACCGCACCGTCCCCTCGGTCTGTTCGAGGACCAGCGCCGAAAATCCACTCATGGGCAATCTCCCTGCCGCCGCGAACTGCACCCCGGACCGCGTGCCGCTGCTGCCGAAAGTGTACACGCCGGCAGCAGGCGATCAACGATTGCGCACAGCGGACAACGCTTTCGCGAGGGAGCGGGGCCCGGGGTCGCGGGCTCGGTTCGCAACGGCCCTGTGTGGCCGCAACCGGACCTTCACTCGGCCCGTTGCGGCCGAAGCCTGCTACGCGCCGGCGGCGGGCTCGGCGAGGAGCCTGCGGGCGTGATGGGCGATGTGCTCGCCGATGAAGGTGGCGATGAAGTAGTAGCTGTGGTCGTATCCCTCCTGCCGGCGCAGCGTCAGCGGGACGCCGGCGGCACGGCACGCGACCTCGAACAGCTCGGGCTTCAGCTGCGTCTCCAGGAACTCGTCGCCCGTTCCCTGGTCGATCAGGATCGGTGAACGCCAGCCGGAGGCTTCGATCAGCCTGCACGCATCGTGGGCAGCCCAGGCGGCGGGGTCGGGGCCGAGGTAGCCCGCGAACGCCTTCTGCCCCCACGGGACCTGGCTCGGCGCCACGATCGGCGCCAGTGCCGACAATGACCGGTAGCGCCGGGGATTGCGCATCGCGATCGTCAGCGCACCGTGGCCGCCCATCGAGTGGCCGAAGATGCCGGCGCGCCCGATGTCGGCGGGAAAGTGCTGGGCGACGAGCTTCGGCAACTCGTCCGCAACGTAGCTGTACATGCGGTAGTGCGCCGACCACGGCGCCTGCGTCGCATCCACATAGAAGCCGGCGCCGGCGCCGAAGTCCCATGAGTCCCGCTCGCCCGGCAGGTCCAGGCCGCGCGGGCTTGTATCCGGGCAGACGATGATCACGCCGTGCTCGGCGGCGTGGCACTGGGCGCCGGCCTTCTCGGTGAAGTTGGCCCAGGTGCAGGTGAGGCCGGACAGCCAGAACAGCACCGGCCGCGGCTGGTCGTCGTCGGCATAGGGCAGGAAGATGGAGAATTCCATGTCGGTGCCGGTCGCCTGCGAGGGGTGACGCCACACCTCCTGCACGCCACCGAAGGCGCGGTGCCGGCGCAGCCGTTGCATCGTCATCCCGGCCTCCCGCTCAGAATGTGACGACGGTGCGGATCGACTGTCCGGCGTGCATCATCTCGAACGCTTCGTTGATGCGCGGCAACGGCACGACGTGCGTGATCAGGTCGTCGATGTTGATCTTGCCCTGCATGTACCAGTCGACGATCCGCGGCACGTCGCGGCGGCCGCGCGCACCGCCGAACGCGGTGCCGCGCCACACCCGGCCGGTGACCAGCTGGAACGGCCGGGTGCTGATCTCCTCGCCGGCGCCGGCGACGCCGATGATGACGCACTCGCCCCAGCCCTTGTGGCAGCATTCCAGCGCCTGGCGCATCAGCGTGACGTTGCCGACGCACTCGAAGGCGAAGTCGGCGCCGCCCTGGGTCAGGTCGACCAAATGCCCGACCAGGTCGCCGCTCACCTCCTTCGGGTTGACGAAGTGTGTCATCCCGAACTTCTCGGCGATGGCGCGCCGACCGGGATTGACGTCGACGCCGACGATCATGTCGGCTCCCACCAGGCGCGCGCCCTGGATGACGTTGAGCCCGATCCCGCCGAGGCCGAAGACCACCACCCGGGCGCCGGCCTGCACCTTGGCGGTGAACAGCACGGCGCCCAGGCCGGTCGTCACGCCGCAGCCGATGTAGCAAATCTTCTCGAATGGCGCGTCCTTGCGCACCTTCGCCAGCGAGATCTCCGGCAGCACGGTGTAATTGGCGAACGTCGAACAGCCCATGTAGTGCAGCAGCGGCCGGCCGTTCATCGAGAACCGGCTGCTGCCGTCCGGCATCAACCCCTTGCCCTGGGTGAGGCGAATCGACTGGCACAGGTTGGTCTTGCCGCTCAGGCAGTACTCGCATTGCCGGCATTCCGGAATGTAGAGCGGGATGACGTGGTCGCCGGGTGCGACGGAGGTGACGCCCGGCCCCACCTCGACGACGACGCCGGCCCCTTCGTGGCCGAGGATGCAGGGAAACAGGCCCTCGGGATCACGGCCGGAGAGGGTGAAGTCGTCCGTGTGGCAGATGCCGGTCGCCTTGATCTCGACCATCACTTCGCCGGTGCGCGGCCCTTCCAGCTGCACGGTCTCGATCGAAAGCGGCTTGCCTGCCTCCCAGGCGACGGCGGCACGGACGTCCATAGGCGGTTCCTCACTCACGCGGCGGGTATTCGTCCGGCCCGTCTTCCGGAGAGCCGACCCTATCACCGGGCCGGGCGTTCCGTAAGCGACGCGAACGAATGGTGCGCATGTCCCTACTGCAAGGATCAGTCCGGCGCCGCGACGCGTCGCAAGGAGCGCCGGCCGCGCCGATTCCCGCGCGACCCGCCGCAGGGAGGTGCCTCCGCCCATATGGCACGTCTTTCGCATGGATGGGATCGAACTGCATTGCTGCTGGAGGCGCGCCCATTGACAGTCATCGCGTGCAGATTAAGTCCATTGCATGCGGCGCCTGCCGCGACGTCTATCCGGGTGCCTGATCAGGGCCCGACCATCCCACTCGCTCGCGAGAGGAGGAGGACAGTGAACCGCATGCCCACGTTCAACAGCCCACTGCTGCTGGGGTTCGATCATCTGGAACGGATTCTCGATCACGTCTCCAAGTCATCGGCCGAAGGCTACCCGCCGTACAACATCGAGCAGATCGGCGACCGCGGCCTGCGGATCACGCTCGCCGTGGCCGGGTTCGGCCTGGACGACCTGAGCGTTTCGCTGGAGGACAATCAGCTGCTGATCCGCGGCCGCAGGAAGGAGGACGACGGCGCCCGGGTGTTCCTGCACCGGGGCATCGCGACGCGTCAGTTCCAGCGCAGCTTCGTTCTCGCCGAAGGCATCGAGATCATCGGCGCCACCCTGGACAGCGGCCTGCTGAACATCGATCTGCAACGACAGGAGCCGAAGTCGCAAGTCCGCAACATTCACATCGTCAAGGCGGGCGCTGGATCTCCGACAGCACCGTCGCGGACCATCGACGTAGCCTCGGAGGGTTGACCTGCTCTTCGTTCCGGGGCGTTGCGCCGGACCCTGATCCGAGATCGTCTTGGCAGGGCGCTCATATGGAGGCTCTATACATGAACAGGAACGACGATAACCCGCAGAACCCGGATCCCGCCGTCGGTGTGGACGGCATCCGGCAGCTCTCTGCGCCTGGCTTCGCGGCGCTGGGCAACGGCCAGGTGGCCTACGTCCGGCCGGTGACCGAGAACGGCGTGCCGGCGTTTGCCGTGTGCAGTGCGGACGGCCAGCAGTTGGCGGTGGTCGGCGACCGTGACGTGGCGTTCGCACTCATCCGGCAGAACGACCTGGAGCCCGTCAGCGTCCACTGACGCGGGCGCACTCGCCGGGTATGGAGCGGCGCGCCCGAGCGGCGCGCGCGCTCACGCCGCCCAGCTGGCGGTGGTATCGACCAGCAGCGCGTAGAGCGCTTCCGCGTCGTCGGTGCCGCGCAGCTTTTCGCAGGCCGCCTTGTCGCGCAGCAGCCGGGAGACCCGCGCCAGCGCCTTCAGGTGGTCGGCGCCCGCCGATTCCGGGGCCAGCAGCAGAAAGATGAGATCGACCGGCCGGTCGTCGATGGCGTCAAAATCGATCGGATGCTCCAGCCGCGCGAACAGCCCGTAGAGGCGGTCGAGGCTGGCCAGTTTGCCGTGCGGAATGGCGATGCCGTTGCCGACGCCGGTGGTGCCGAGCCGCTCGCGCTTCATCAGCGTCGTGAAGATGGCGCGCTCCGACTCGCCGGTCAGGTCGGCGGCACGTTTGGCCAAGTCCTGCAGCGCCTGCTTCTTGCTCGTCGCGCGCAGCTTGGCGATGACCGACTCCGGGGTCAGCAAGGTCGCGATTTCCATGATGATGCCTCGCCCCTCACGCACGATGCGTATTGGCGGGGTCGATCCAGCCGATGTTGCCGTCGGAGCGGCGGTAGACGACGTTGAAGATGCCGTTCGCCCGGTTGCGGAACATCAGCACCGGCGCATCGGCAAGGTCCATCCGCATGACCGCCTCTCCCACGCTCAGCGTCGCAATCTCCGTCGCCAATTCGGCGATGATCGCCGGCTGTCCCTCGGCAGGCAACTCCTCTTCTACCACTTCGGCGGCCAGGATGTACTGCTGCGCCGGCGTCGTCTCGACTTCCTCGGCGCCGCGGCCCTTGTGATGCTCCTTCAGCCGGCGCTTGTAGCGGCGCAGCTGCTTCGCAATCCGCTCCAGCGCCCCGTCGAACGCGCCGTAGGCATCCTCCGCCAGCCCGTGCCCCTTGACCAGCACGCCCCGCATCGGATGCACCGCGATGTCGGCGCGGAACAGGTGGGCCTCGCGCGAGATCGTCACGGCGGCGTCGAGCGCCTTGGTGAAGTACTTGGTGACGGCGTTGGCCAACTGCTCGGCGACGTGGCCGCGCAGGGCATCCCCCACGTCCAGCCCCTTACCGTTGATCGACAAGTCCATCGGCTCAATTCCTCATGGCAGAGGATGCATCCGGCGTCCGGATCGGCCGTCACCTTCGTCTGCACCGAAAGGTCGCACTCCGGTTCCGGTCTCGGGTCGGCGCACCGCGGCCGACCGCAGCGTGGACGGCAAGCGCGACCGCTGCTCGGAGGACGCGAGGCGCGAGAAGGTAGTGGCCGGCAGTAGTCGCGTCAACGGGGAAAAGCGCCGCCTCATCGCAGCTCGCCCTTCTGGCGTCGACGCTGCACTGAAGAGGGGATGCGCATCGCCTCCCGATACTTGGCCACGGTCCGGCGGGCAACGTCGATACCTTCCTGCTGCAATGCTTCCGCCAGTGCATCATCGGAGAGCACGGCGTCGGGGAGTTCGGCATCGATCATCTTCTTGATTCGGTGTCGCACGGATTCCGCCGAATGGGTGCCGCCGCCGTTGCCGCCGCCGACGGCATGGGTGAAGAAGTACTTCAGCTCGTATATGCCGCGGGGAGTCGACATGAATTTGTTCGACGTCACCCGGCTCACCGTACTCTCGTGCATGCTGATCGCGTCCGCAATGTCGCGCAACACCAGCGGTCGCAGACCGTGCACGCCGCTGACGAAGAATTCCTGCTGCTGGCGGACGATCTCGGTCGCCACCTTCAGAATCGTCGTCGCACGCTGGTGCAGGGATTTCACCAGCCAGTTGGCCGACTGCAGGCATTCGTTGACGTACTGCTTCTCCTCGCGGTTGCGCACCGATCGGCTGACCTGGGAATAGTAGTGGCTGTTGACCAGCACGCGGGGCAGCGTCTCGCTGTTGAGCTCGATCATCCAGCCACCCGCCGGGTGCGCCCGCATGATGATGTCGGGTGTCACCGGCTGTGCCACGCTGCGGTCGAACACCAGCGCCGGCTTCGGGTTGAGGCTGCGCAGTTCGACCAGCATCTCGGCGAGCCGGTCGCTGGTGACGCCGCACTGGCGACTCAGCGCCGGCCAGTCGCGCCGTCCCACCAGCTCCAGGTGTTCGAGAAGCACCTGCATCGACGGATCGAGTGCGTCACGGTCCTCGAGCTGCAGGGCGAGGCACTCCGCCAGCGAGCGGGCGAACAGGCCCGGCGGATCGAAACGCTGCAGGCGGGCCAGCGTGACTTCGACCCGCTCGACCGGACAGCCGAGCAGCTCCGCCACCTGCGACAGGTCACCGGCGAGGTATCCGGCTTCGTCCAGCATGTCGATCAGGTGCACCCCGATGATCCGGTCGACGGGATCGTCGATCTCCACCGCAAGCTGGCTCGCCAGGTGCGCCTGCAGCGAAATGTCGCTGGAGAGCATGTCCTCGGGGTTGGCATCGTGGTCCTCGAAGTCGCCGCCCCGGGCCTGCCAGCGCCCGCCACCCAACGGATCGGACTGCCAGCTCGAATCGCCGCTGCTGTCGCCGTCGTACATGTTGTCGTAGAAGTCCACGTCCAGGTCGGAATCGGCGTACGCGGGACCGTCCTGGGCGACGGCGGCATCGACCGTGGGCGGATCCTGATCCGAACCGACGACGGCGCGTGCGTCCCGGTCGGCATCGCCGGCGGCATCGAAACTCTCGGCGCGCTCTTCGCGTTCCAGCAGCGGGTTCTGTTCGAGCTGCGTTTCGACATAGTCCTTGAGTTCGAGGCTGGAGAACTGCAGCAGCTTGATCGCCTGCTGCAGCTGCGGCGTCATCACCAGGGACTGGGTCTGGCGCAGGTCTAGTCGGGGTGTCAGCGCCATGAGCCGGATGTCTAACCGTATGTCTAGAGGCTGAACCGATCTCCCAGATACAGCCGCCGGACGTCCTCGTTGACGACAATCTGGGAGGGGTCGCCCTCGGTCAGCACCATTCCATCATAGATGATATACGCGCGGTCGATGACGTCCAGAGTCTCCCGGACGTTGTGGTCGGTGATCAGGACGCCGATGCCCCGGTCCTTGAGGTGCACCACGAGGTCGCGGATGTCGCTGAGTGCGATCGGATCGATGCCGGCGAACGGCTCGTCGAGGAAGATGAACTGCGGCTTGCAGGCGAGCGCGCGGGCGATTTCCACCCGCCGGCGTTCGCCGCCGGAGAGCGCCACCGCGGGGGTCTTTCGCACGTGCGCGATGGCGAACTCCTCCAGCAGCGCCTCCAGGATCGAATCCCGGTGGGCGCGGGACTTCTCGACCACCTCCAGCACGGCGCGGATGTTGTCCTCGACCGTCAGCCCGCGGAAAACCGAAGGCTCCTGCGGCAGGTAGCCGACGCCCAGGCGGGCACGGCGGTACATGGGCAGGGCAGTGATGTCCTGGCCGTCCAGGCTGATCCGGCCTTCGTTCGGCGCCAGCAGGCCGGTGATCATGTAGAAGCAGGTGGTCTTGCCGGCGCCGTTGGGACCCAGCAGCCCCACCACCTCGCCGCGCTGCAGCGTCAGGCTGACGCCACGCACCACCGGCCGGTTGCCGTACCGCTTGCCGAGATTGACCGCGAACAGCCCGCGCTCGCCGCCCCGCGGCCGTGCCCGCGGTGGACCCGGCTGCGTCGCGTCCATGTCCACCGGTCCCGGCGGCTCTCGCTGGGTCACCTCCACCGGCGGCACTCCGTTCGGCGCTCGATCACGGCTTCTTCCCCGCGTCCGGCAGGATGACGCCCTGCACCCGTGTGCTGCCGCGCCGCTCGTCGGTGCAGGCGAACAGGGTGCTGACGCCGGTCTTCAGGTTGGCCTCGCCGCGGCAGCCGGTGAGCACGTTCGGGCCACGGAGGACCTTCACCGATCCGGTCATCGTCGCCTGCCCGCTTTCCACGTCGTAGGTGCCGCGATCGGCGCGGATGTCGTCGCCGCCGGTGAGCAGCCTGACGTTCCGCTCCGCCTCCAGCCGGCGCATCCGCGACTGGCCCTCCACCGGCTTGTCCCGCAGGTAGACGGTGATGACGTCGCCGTGCAGCGTCCGGTCTTCCTCGACGGCGACCGCATCGCCGCGCGCGACCATCGTCCGCGTCCGGGTGTCGTAGGTGATCTCCTTGCGCGCCGTGATCCGGCTGGTGGCGGTCGTCACCCCCACCTCCGTGTCGCCGGTCAGCGTCATCAGGTTCTTGTCGAAATCGAAGCTGCCGCGTTCCCCGAACGCCGTCTCGCCCGGGGTCTTCAGCCTGACGTCCCCCTCGGCGTCGATCTTCCAGACCTCGGTCGACCCGTCCGGGCGCTCCCGGTAGTGGGCGGTGAGCACCTGGCCGTTCAGCTGCATGTCGCCGCGCACCGCCTGGGCGTTGCCGCGGGCGATCACCAACCGCGACGGCCGCTGCCACTCGATCCCCTGGTCGGCCTCGATCGCGATCGCGCCCGGCGGTGGCGCAGGTGACGTGGCGGTCGGAGCTGCCGGGGCGGCCAGGGCGCTTCCGGGTGCCACCGTGATGCCGGGGCCCGTGACCACGAGGGTGAGGGGGACGGCGAGGGTGAGGGCGGCGACGAAGGCGGTGCGTCTTCGCGCCAGGCGAATGAAGGTCATGGCAGCCGTGGCTCCGCCTTGGGATCGATCGTCATGTGTGCGGGGCCGCCGACGGCGATCACGTCGCCCTGCTGGGAGATTCGGAAACCGGTGCCGTCGATGGTGCCGAAGGAGGCGCGGCCCGACACCGGCTGATCGCCGCTGGCCGTGCCCGCCTCCAGGTCGATCCGGGCCTGGCTGGTGCGCGTCGTCAGGTCCTCGCCATGGCGGAGCGTCACATCCCCCGCCAGGTCGAGGACGTCCGCCTTGCGGTCGTAGACACCTTCCCGGGCCACGACGCTCAGCGTCCTGCCGTCCTTCATCTCGATACGGCCGTCGGGCTTCTCCAACTTCAGCGTCCGGGGCTCCGCCGGATCGCTGTGCACCCGCTCGGCGGTCAGTGTGAACGGCCGGCCCTGGGCGTCGACGCCGGAGTAGACGGCGTTGAACATGGCCTCCTGGTCCGCCTTCTCCGGCTCCACGACGGAGACCTCGACACCGACCCGACTGCCGTTCGGGAACAGCTCCGGCCACAAGATGGCGCCGGCGACCAGCAGCACTGCCGCCGACGGCAGCACGACGCGCAACAGGCGCGTGAGCAGCCGGCCGCCCGCCGCCCGCCGGATGACCGGCGGCGCCTGCGGAGTGTCGGGGGGAGCTGCCGCGCGGGGCGGCTGGGGGCCTTCGGCCGGCACGACTGCCCCTCCTCAGGCGATGCCGGCACGCAGGCAGTCGTGAACGTGCACGATGCCGATCGGCCGACCGCCTTCGACGACGAACAGGTTGGTGATGGAACGGGAATTCATGTAACCGAGCGCCTCGCTCGCCAGGGCGTCGCGACGAATCGCCTTGGGATTGGGGGTCATCACCTGGCCGGCCGTCAGTTCCTTCAGATTGTCGTTGATGTGGCGGCGCAGGTCGCCGTCGGTGACGATCCCCTGCAGCCGGCCGTCCTCGCCGACGATGCCGACGCACCCGAAGCTCTTCGCCGTCATCACCAGCAGCGTTTCCGACATCGGCAGGTCCGGCGAAACCAGTGGCACCGCTTCGCCGGTGTGCATGATCGCACCCACGCGCAGCAGTTGCCGGCCGAGCTTGCCACCCGGATGCAGGGTATGGAAGTCGTCGGCAGAGAATCCCTTGCGTTCCAGCATGGCGACCGCGAGCGCATCGCCCAGCGCGAGCATCACCGTGGTCGACGTGGTCGGCGCCAGCCCCATGGGGCAGGCCTCCGGAGTGTCGGGCAGCACCAGGGCGACGTTCGATTCCTTGGCCAGCGTGCTCTCGCCCCGACCGGTGACGCCGATCAGCGGGATTTCGTACCGCTTGGCGTAGGTCAGCAGGTCGGCCAGCTCCGCCGTCTCGCCGGAGTTCGAGAACGCGAGTACGGCGTCCTGCTCGGTGATCATGCCCAGGTCGCCGTGGCTGGCCTCGGCCGGATGCACGAAGCTCGCGGGCGTGCCGGTGGAGGCCATCGTCGCCGCCACTTTTCGTGCGACGTGGCCGCTCTTGCCCATGCCGGTGACGATCACCCGCCCGGTCCGCGTTTCCAGGAGGTGCAGCGCACGCACGAAGCTGTCGTCGAGCGAGCGTTCGAGCGCTTCGATGCCCCGCGCCTCCAGGCGCAGCACGCGTTTCGCCGAGGCGAGGCCGCCTTGCGTCTGGTCTCCGAGTGAGAGGGTGTCGTCGGTCATCAAGGGGTCGTCTCCCGCCGCCCGCGGCATCGATCGGCAGTGGCGGCGACTATGGAGGGGGCAATCGCAGGGGTCAACCTACGTGCACGGGCAACGAACGCCGGGGAACCACGCGGCGTCAGTAGGCGAAGACATCCTGGTCGGCCCAGCCTTCCAGATCGAGCCGTGCCCGCTGCGGCAGAAACCCGAAGCAGGCCTGCGCCAGGTCCATCCGGCCCTCACGGACGAGCATCTGGTCGAGCCTGTCGCGCAGGCGGTGCAAGTACAGGACGTCGCTGGCGGCATAGCGGAGCTGCTCGGGGGTCAGCGCCGCGGCCCCCCAGTCGGAACTCTGCTGCTCCTTCGACAGCTCCACCCCCAGCAGCTCGCGGCAGAGGTCCTTGAGGCCATGCCGGTCGGTGTAGGTCCGCACCAGCCGCGAGGCGATCTTGGTGCAGTAAACCGGCTCGCAGACGACGCCCAGCCATCGACGCAGCATGCCGACATCGAAGCGCGCGAAGTGGAACAGCTTGCAGACACCCGGATCGGTGAGCAGGGCCGCCAGATTCGGCGCATCGTAGCGGCCGCGCAGCTCGGGCGGGAAATGCACCAGGTGACAGACGCCGTCGCCGCCGCTCAGCTGGACGAGGCACAGCTTGTCGCGATGGGGGTGCAGCCCGGTGGTCTCGGTATCGACGGCGACGCTCGGGCCGAGGACGAGGCCGTCCGGCAGATCGCCGCGATGCAGTTCGATGCGCAGTCCGTTGCCGCTCACGTGCGGCACGCAGGGGCCGGCAGGCGTGCCGTGCGGCCGAAAATCGAAGATGGTGCCCAGGAGAAGACTCGAACTTCCACGGCCTCGCGGCCACAGGTACCTGAAACCTGCGCGTCTACCAATTCCGCCACCTGGGCAACTCGGCGTTCATTCCGCCGGAAGGCACACTGCTTAAGAATGCCGCGAGCGCCTGTCAATCGGCTTCGCGCGCACCCGCGCAGATCGTTGCAGCGTTGACGCCCTCGCAGATCTAGGATAAGCGCGCCCACCGATCGCAGCAAGTGACCGCGGCGTGCGGGCGGGCACGGAAAGGCAGCGCTCGGCGGGGTGCGGGATCGCAGGGCGCCCGTCGGACGTGGGCAGCAACGGTGGAGGAGGCGGGCATGGAACGTCGGGTCGTCACCGTTTTCGGCGGATCCGGATTTGTCGGTCGGCATCTGGTGCAGCACCTGGCAGCCGAAGGCTGGGTGGTGCGGGTGGGTGTCCGCGATACGGAGCGGGCACTGTTCCTGAAGGTTCTCGGCCAGCCCGGGCAGGTGGTGCCGATGCCCGCCGACGTCACCGATCCGGGTTCGGTCGCCCGCGTGGTCGAGACTGCGACGGCGGTCGTCAACCTGGTCGGCATCCTCTATGAAGGCGGCCGGCGGACGTTCCGGCGCGTGCACGTCGACGGGGCGGCCAACGTGGCCCAGGCGGCGCGGGCGGCGGGTGTCCAGCGGCTGGTGCAGATGTCCGCCATTGGCGCCGACGCCGATTCCCCCGCCGAGTACGGCCGCACCAAGCGGGCCGGAGAGATCGCCGCGCAGGAAGCGTTCCCCGGCGCGAGCGTCACCCGGCCATCCATCGTGTTCGGTCCGGAGGACGATTTCTTCAACCGCTTCGCCGGCATGGCCCGCTTCATGCCGGCCCTGCCGGCGTTCGACACCCGTTTCCAGCCGGTCTACGTCGGCGATGTCGCCGAGGCGATCACCCGCATCCTGAAGGACCCCGCCACCGCCGGCCGCACCTACGAGCTGGGCGGGCCGCAGGTGCTGAGCTTCCGGCAGCTGATGCAGATGATGCTGGACGAGACCGGCCGCAGTCGGTTCCTGCTGCCGCTGCCCCTGGGCGTGGCCGAGTTCGAGGCGTGGTTCCTGGAGAAGCTGCCGAAGCCGCTGCTGACCCGGGACCAGGTGGCCCTGCTGCGGCGCGACAACGTCGTCGCCCCGGGGGCCCTCACCCTCGCCGATCTGGGGATCCAGCCGACGGCGCTGGCGGCGATCCTGCCCGGCTACCTCTTCCGCTACAGGCCGCAGGCCAAGCTGAACCGTCGCGCGTAACCGCCCGGGGCGCACGCTTCCGATCGGCGGGCGGCTGCAGCGGGCGGCTGCGGCCGAGAGCGCCTGTCGGGTCTTCCGCCGGTCGCCCGCCGGTCAGAAGACCGCCCAGGCCGGCCTGCGGGGGGTGAGGCGGGCACCACCGGCCTGCATCGGCGCAGGTGCGCCGTCTGCGCCGGCGTCCTCCAGCGCCTCCAGGCGGAGGACCGCGAGCGCCAGCCCGTCGATGCCGGACCGCACCTCGCCCACGTCCTTCTCGCCCTGCATCACCGGGGTTCCCGGCGCCGGCAGCGGCCCCTCAACCAGTGCCGGCAGCAACCGCTTCCGGACCAGGCCGCGGTAGCGCATCCGCGCCGTCAGTTCCTGGCCCAGGTAGCAGCCCTTCTGCCAGTCGACCCCGTGCAGTTCGTCGAATCCGCACTCCAGCGGCAGCGACTTGTCTACCGCCAGATCGCGGCTGCCGTCGGGCAGACCGAGGCCGATGCGCAACCGGTCGTAGTCGGCGAGGTCCGCCGACCGGCAGCCGCGTGCGGCGAGCAGGGCAGGGGTTTCCTCTCCAGGGGCGACGATGCGCACGCCCACGTCCGGCAGCCGCGGATCGACGAAGGCGACACCGGCGCCCAGCGGCGTGGCACTGCCGGGATCGTCCGCCGGCAGCCCGAATGCGGCGGCGGCGCCGTCGCCGAACACCGCCCACACCGAGAAGCCGTCGCCGGTCTCGGTCAGTGTCACACGCGAGCGCAGCCGGTACATGGACAGGCGCCGCTTCAGGTCGGCAAGGCGCTCCCGCTCGCCTTCCAGCAGCAGGGCGTCTCCCCTCTGGCAGCAGAAAAATTCGTGCAGGTACTTCCCCTGCGGTGTCAGGAATGCCGCCCAAATCGCCCGCTCGGGAGTGACCCGCTGCACGTCGTTGGAAACCAGCCCCTGCAGGAATGTCCGAGCGTCGTCACCCTCGACCTGCAGGACACCGCGATGGGGAAGCGCTGCGAACGGAAGCGAGGTCATGCCGTAGGTCCTCATAATGGGGGCAATCGGGGTTCGGGAGGCGGCATCCAGCAGGTCCGCCGGATGCCGAGGCACGCTTTGAGGTGGCAGCGCCGACGGCCTGCGGCAAGCCCCTCTCTCGACCTGCCGGCCCGGGACTCCCGGCCGGTGCGGGGCGGGTCTGGGGCGCGGTCGCCGACCCGAAGCGGAAGACTTGCAGACGGGAGGCGACGATGCCTATTGTATTTATGACAGTCGGGTGAATCCAGCGAGGACTATTCCCATGAGCCTGCAGGATCGGATCGAAGCGTTGAAGGTGAAGCACCACGCTCTCGAACTCGCCATTGAGGAGGAGAACAACCGGCCGCGCCCAGACGAAGTCGAGGTTTCCAGGCTCAAGAAGCAGAAGTTGCAAATCAAGGATGAAATCGCAACCCTCAGTCTTCAGCACTAGCGTTTGAATCGCAACTGACATCAGCCGTCGCATCGACGGCTGAGCGAGCCAGTGCCGGGTCGGCGGGCGTCGCAGCTTCCGCCGACCCGATCGACACCGATCGCCAGTGTCGGTGTGCTCTTCCGCAGCCAGCCGCCAAAGCCGGACTACCGAGGTCCTGCCGTCTCCACTGGCGGCGACGAAGCCCCCCCCGCATCCCGTCCCTCGCTTCACGTCGGAAGACAAGGCCCCTGCATCTTATTGTGCAGTGCAGTATAACGGGCGGGTATCGAGGGGTGCATGCATAGTTATCCTTACGCGCGAAACGTTGTCAAGCCGGCGTCCGGAGACTAACGGACCTGCTAAACGCGGGCTTTGCAAATGCCGTCGTTTTCGACCACACTCCGGCCTCCTGGCGTCGGCGGAGGTCCGCCGGAGTGTGCCATTGTTCTACTAATCCTGCCAAAAAAGGGGAGGGTCATGACTGGACGGTATGAGGAAGCGTTCTCCAGATCCATCAACGATCCGGAGGCATTCTGGGGCGAAGCTGCCGAAGGCATCCACTGGTTCAAGAAGTGGGACAAAGTCCTCGACGACTCCAACAAGCCGTTCTACCGCTGGTTCCGGGGCGGTGTCGTCAACACCTGCTACAATGCGCTCGACCGGCACGTCGAGGGCGGCCGTGCCGATCAGCTGGCGCTGATCTACGACAGCCCCGTCACCAACACCGTTCGCACCTATACCTATCGGGAGCTGCGTGACGAGGTTGCCAAGGTGGCCGGCGTGCTGTCGGGTCTGGGCGTGGTCAAGGGCGACCGGGTCATCATCTACATGCCGATGACACCGGAAGCGCCGATCGCCATGCTCGCCTGCGCCCGGATCGGCGCGGTGCACTCGGTGGTGTTCGGAGGCTTCGCGTCCAACGAACTCGCGGTGCGCATCAACGACGCGCTGCCGAAGGTGATCATCACCGCCTCGTGCGGCATCGAAGTCGGCCGGGTCATCGACTACAAGCCGCTGATCGAGGGAGCGATCGAGCTCGCCGACCACAAGCCGCAGAACGTCATCATCAAGCAACGGGCGCAGAAGCCCTGGGCGCTGAAGCCCACGGACGTCGACTGGGATGAAGCCGTGGCGAAGGCGGCACCGGCGGAGTGCGTTCCGGTGGCTGCCACCGATCCGCTCTACATCCTGTATACGTCGGGCACGACCGGCCAGCCGAAGGGCGTGGTGCGCGACAACGGCGGTCACCTGGTCGCCCTGAACTGGACGATGAAGAACATCTACGACATCCAGCCGGGCGAAGTGTGGTGGGCCGCCTCCGACGTGGGCTGGGTGGTCGGCCACTCCTACATCGTCTACGCGCCGCTGATCTACGGAGCCACCACCGTCGTCTACGAGGGCAAGCCGGTCGGAACCCCCGACGCGGGCGCCTTCTGGCGGGTCATCGCGCAGCACAAGGTCGTTTCCCTGTTCACGGCACCGACGGCGTTCCGCGCGATCAAGCGGGACGACCCGAACGCCGAGATGATGGGCAAGTACGATCTCAGCCACTTCCGCATCCTGTTCCTCGCCGGCGAGCGGACCGATCCGGACACGCTGGAGTGGGCGATGAAATCGCTCGACCGCCCGGTGATCGACCACTGGTGGCAGACCGAAACCGGCTGGGCGATCGCCGCCAACTGCATGGGCCTGGAGCGGCTGCCGGTGAAGCCGGGCTCGCCGACCCGGCCAGCCCCGGGCTGGGACGTCCAGGTGCTGGACGAAACCAACCGGGAAGTGCCGCGTGGCCAGATCGGTTCGATCTGCGTCAAGTTGCCGCTGCCTCCGGGCACACTGCCGACGCTGTGGAACAACGACGACCGTTTCGTCTCGTCGTACCTGACCGAGTTCCCGGGCTACTACATGACCGCCGACGCGGGCTTCATGGATGAAGACGGCTACGTCTACATCATGGCGCGCACCGACGACGTCATCAATGTCGCCGGCCACCGGCTGTCCACCGGCGGCATGGAGGAAGTCCTCGCCCGTCATCCGGACGTGGCCGAGTGCGCCGTCGTCGGGGTCCACGACTCGTTCAAGGGCCAGCTGCCGGTCGGCTTCATGGTTCTGAAGCTGGGCGTGACCAAAACGCACGATCAGATCATCAAGGAAGTCGTGCAGATGGTCCGCGATCAGATCGGCCCGGTGGCGGCATTCAAGACGGCGACCGTCGTCGACCGTCTGCCGAAGACCCGGTCCGGCAAGATCCTGCGCGGCACGATCCAGAAGATCGCCGACAACGAGCCGTGGAAGATGCCGGCGACCATCGACGATCCCGCGATTCTCGACGAGATCAAGGGAGCGCTCGAAGGAATCGGCTACGCCGGGGCTCGCAAGGAGGACGCGGAGAGCAGCGCCAGCTGACCGGGGCTGGCCCAGAGGCGTTATACAGCAGGGCGCGGGGCCTCAGGGTCCCGCGCCCACGGGCCGGCGTCGGCACCGGGATTCCTCCGGATGGCGCGACGGCGGCTGTGTTTCGCGCATGGAGAGGTGACCGATGCTCACCATCGCTCTCGAAAAGCTCTGCTTTCTCATCATCAAGGCGCGTGAGTTCGACGCGAAGATGGAGCCGGAGGTTCCCGAACCCGGCGACAATCCGATCGACGATGCCGATCGGGAAATCCTGTTCGACTATCCGGACGATCCCACCGTCGAGGAAATCAGAGGCTTCATCGAGAGCCTGAACGAGGACGAAACCGTCGAACTCCTGGCCCTGGTTTGGGTGGGGCAGGGCGACTACGACGTGGACGAATGGGAGGAGGCGCTGGCCGACGCCCGCGACAATCCCGACGCACGGCGGGTCGAGGAGTTCCTCGGCACCCCGCTGCTGGGCGACTTCCTGGAGGAAGGTCTGGCCGAATTCGGCCTCTCGTGCGAGGAAGTGGACCTGCGGCGGCTGTAAGGCCGCAGACGGCATCCCGTGTCGGCGCTCGGGTTCTCTCCGGCCGCCTCGATGCTCAAGCGCCGTGGACGGTCCCGGCCCGGGCCCGTGCCAAGTCCACCTCCCGCTGCAGGTCGGACTCGCTGCAGAGCCCGAGGCCGACCGGGTTGCGCGGCTTGATGTCCGAAGAGCGCCAGTGGGTGCGGTCGCGAACCTTGTCGATGGTGGGCTTGGTCGTGCCGATCAGCTTGCAGACCTGTGAGTCGGACAGCTCCGGATAGTTCTTCAGCAGCCACGCGATGGCGTCGGGGCGATCCTGGCGCTTGGCGACGGGCGTGTAGCGCGCACCCTTCGGTCGCGCCTCCGGCAGAGGGATGCGCCGGTCGGCCGGGCGCAGGTGCAGGTCCGGAGATTGGGAGCACCGCTCGATCTCGGCCATCGTCAGTTCGCCGGCCGCCACCGGGTCGCGACCCTGCATGCCGGCCGCCACCTCGCCATCGGCGATCGCCTGCACTTCCAGCGAATGCATGCCGCAGAAGTCGCCGATCTGCTCGAACGTCAGCGCCGTGTTCTCGACCAGCCAAACGGCCGTCGCCTTCGGCATCAACGGTTGTGCCATCTCACCCGTGCCCATGTCTTGTTGTCGCCCGGCGGAGCGGGAATGTCCGAAAACCGCGGCCCGGGGCGGCGGCCGCCGAATTACCCATGATAGCGGGTTCCGGCGGCTGGTGAAAGAAAGTGCGAGATAACGCCCGCAAGTTTGCACGATGCCGCCGGCGAAGGCGCCGACAGCCCTGCCACAACCAGCAGGCGCGGGCACGCGCAACCTGAGCGGGGCAAAATGGCACCTCAGCGGATTGCAGACTGACCTGGCACCAAAAAAGTCGATCACAAAAACGTGAGGCGGGGGGCGCTGTGCAGGCGCTCCCGGGTTCCCCGCGTGGGGGGCGACCGCCATTTTTGTACCCTTTCGGGTAAAAGCTGGGATGGGAACGACCGAAGCGGGTTGTGATAACCACCTGGGCGGGGATCGGCACTCTGTTCAGCAACCATTAGACGCGTTTTCCCCAGGGCATTTGCGTCCTGGCGTAAGTGTACGTAGAAACAAATCCCTTGATGCGTGCACGGCCTTCGGCTATAACTCTCCTTGTCCCGCGAGCGTCCATGCTGAACCGGACGGAGAGCCCACGGGGATCGAAGCCCGGTTCACTTTGACCTCCTCCCTATCCAACTCACGCCGCCCCTACCGGGGCGGTTTTTTTTTGTATCGCGCCACACGTGAGGTTAGTGCACCCCGTGAGGGGAGGCCTTTTCGCGCCGGGACAGGATCACCGATCGGGGAAGCCCGTCGGAAGGCGCCGGCGAGCCGAGTGCGAAGTGCGCGGCCAGCGGGAAGCGGCGGCGGCGCCCTGCACCGTCACGTGTGGCGCCCTGCGCCGTTACGTGTGGCGTCCTGCAGCGGGGCGTCGATCGACGCGCTGGGCAGGAATCGCCGCATGGTTGGGAGGTCGGGCGACCACGCCGGTCACGCGCGCCCGGTCAACCGCACGAGCGCAGCACCGCCCTGCGGCCGGGCGCAGGCGGCGCAGGCGTAGGATAGTAGGATAATGGTGGGTGCAGGCAGGCGGAGCGGCGTTGCCGCCACTCCCCCGACGCAGGTCCCGGATCAGCCTTTCAGGCCGAACCCCTTGAACCGCTTGTTGAATTTTGCGAGCTGGCCGCCGGAATCCATCAGCCGGTGGACGCCGGTCCAGGCCGGGTGAGTTTTCGCGTCGATGCCGAGCTTGAGCACGTCGCCGGGGCTGCCGTAGGTCGACCGGGTTGTGAACGTGCTGCCGTCGGTCATCTCGACGACGATCTCGTGATATTCGGGGTGGATGTCCTTCTTCATCGCCTCGCTCCTGGAACAGGGGCCTATATAACGGGAGCGCCCGGGCAGCGCAACTGACGGCGCCCGACGCGAGGAAGCGATCGGCTGACGCCGGGAGGGAGAAGCAATGACGAGCCTGGACGAAAATGCCTTCGAGCGAATCGCCGGCGAGACACTGGACGGCCTGTTCGACGCCCTCGAAGGCGCCCTCGACGACGCGCTGGGCGAGCGGGCGGACGTGGACATGCAGCAGGGCATCCTGACCATCGACGTCCAGGGGAGCGGGCACTGGGTGATCAACAAGAACGCCGTCGCCCGGCAGATCTGGCTGTCGTCGCCGGTCAGCGGCGGGGCGCACTTCGACTGGGACGGCGCCGGCGAGTGGGTGGGGAGCCGAGGGGAAGGCACGTTGCGCAGCCGCCTGGAACAGGAGCTGTCGGCGCTGGCCGGGGTATCCCTGGACCTGTCGTAGGACTGCGGCGCTCAGTCGGGCCGGGCGGCCCGGGACGCCCCCGGGGACATCACCCGCGTGCCGACGGTCAGCACGACGACGCCCACCATGATCGCGGCCCCGGCGTAGAACGGCCAATCCCGGCCCAGGAACTCGAACAGCAGCCCCGCCCAGCCGGGCCCCAGCACCCGGGCCAGCGTCGAGGCCGACCGGCTCACGCCCATGGCGCCGCCCTGAACACCCGCTTCCACCCGCAAGGACAGCAGGCTGTTGAGCGACGGCGTCATCAGGCTGAAGCCCAGCGCCACCACGGCCATGGCCGGCGCCAGCACCGCGGGCGAGGTGGCGAGCGGGATCCCCAGCATGCCCGCCGCCAGCAGCGCCGAGCCGGCGACCAGCAGCTGCGGCTCGCCGAAGCGCCGCGCCAGCCGCCCGATCAGCCCGCCCTGCACGAAGGCACTGATCAGGCCCACGGCGGCGAACAAGTAGCCGTTCTGTTCCGGACCCCAGCCGAACTGGCGCCGCGACCACATGGCGAACGTGGTCTCCATGCCGGCGAAGACGAAGGTGGAGAGGAAGGCGATCAGGATCAGCCGCCCCACCCCCGGCCGCTGCAGGGCCTCGCGCAGCATGCGCCAGCGGCTGGCCCGCGTCATCGCCGCCTGCTCGCGGCGGATCCGCGTCGGCAGCGATTCCGGCAGGAGCAGCAGGGTGAGGACCGCGGCCAGTGCCGAAAGGCCTGCCGCCACCAGCGCCGGGCTGGTGTAGTCGGCGGTCATCGGATCGTGGCCGGCAAGAATCCCGCCGATTGCCGGTCCGAAGATAAAGCCCATCCCGAAGGCGGCACCGACGATGCCCATCCCCTTCGCCCGGTTGGCCGGCGTGGTGACGTCGGCCACGTAGGCGAAGGCGGCGGCGATGTTGCCGGCCATGGCACCGCCCACCGCCCGGGCGGCAAACAGCATCCACAGATCGCTGGCAAAGGCGAGCCAGACGTAGGACAGCGTGGCGCCGACGAGGCTGATCGCCAGGACCGGTTTGCGGCCGACGCGGTCGCTGAGCCGGCCCCACAGCGGCGCGGCCACGAACTGGGTCAGCGAGAACACCGCCATCAGCAGCCCGACCTGCAGCGGCGACGCCTGGAAGTGCTCGCCGTAGAACGGCAGCAGCGGAATGATCAGGCCGAAACCGACCAGATCGACGAAGACGATGAGGAAGAGGATGGCCATGCGGCGGCGGTTCCGGGGGCAGGCGTCACGGGTGCGAACGGCTAACGCTGCGTCAGCTTGAGCTCGATGCGGCGATTGCGGCGGTAGGCGGCCTCGCCGTCGCCGGGATCGATCGGATGGTATTCGGCGTAGCCCGCCGCCGCCAGCCGATTGGCGGGAATGCCCGCTTCGATCAGCAGGCGGAGGACCGACATCGCACGCGCCTGCGACAGCTCCCAGTTGGACGGGAACGGCGCGGTGCTGATCGGTACCCGGTCGGTGTGCCCCTCCACCTGCAGCAGCCAGTCGATGTCGGGCGGAATGCGGCTGGCCACGTCGCGCAGGGTTTCGGCGACATGCTGGATCTGCGACCGCCCGGCCTCCTCCAGGTCCGCCGAACCGCGCGGGAACAGCACCTCGGAGGGAAATACGAAGCGGTCGCCGACGATCCGGATGTCCGGGTGATCGCCCAGCACCTCGCGCAGCCGGCCGAAGAACTCCGAGCGGTAGCGCGCCAGCTCCTGCACCTTGCCGGCGAGGGCGGCGTTCAGCCGTTGCCCCAGGGCGGCGATCTGCGCCTGCTGCTCGGTGGCCTGCTTCTCCGAGGCGTCGAGGGCGGCCGCGAGCCGACTGATCTGCTCGTGCAGCGCCGCGGTCTGCTGGTTGAGCAGCGCCAGCTGCGCCCGCGCACTCTCCGAGAGCTTGCGCTCCTCGATCAGGCCCGCTTCGGCCGTCTCGCTGCGTGCCGCCAGTGCCGCCGCCTCCCGTTCCAGCTCCGCCTTCAGGGCGGCGAGCGCCGCAACGTCGGCGCCGAGACGTGCAGCATCCGCCTCGGCCTGCTCGGCTCGCCCGGAGAGCGCGACAACCGCGGTTTCCGCCTGCTGCCGGGCGGCAAGCGAGGCCTGCAGCTCGTCCGACAGCCGGGACACCTCGGCGCCCAGCGCGTCTTTCTCCCGCCGCTGCAACGCCAGCACGTCCGCCAGCTCGCTCACCTGGCTCTGCAGCTGGCGCAGTGCCGCGTCACGCCCGGAGAGCGTCTCGGTCAGGAAGAACTGGGAGAGGACGAACACCAGCAGCACGAAGATCAGCACCAGCAACAGGCCGGCCAGCGCATCGACGAAGCCGGGCCAGATGTCGAGCCGGGAGCGGTTGCGGCGGGTGGCGAGCGGCATCGGCTTCAGCCCTGCCGTTCGGCGTCATCGGCGGCGGCCGCGATCGTGCGAGCCACCAGTCGGATGTCGCTGCGCAGTTGGCGGACCACCTCCTCGCGACCGGCGATCATCTCCTCGATCAGGCGCGCGGCATAAACGTCGAGGTTCCGGATGTGGGTGCGCGTCGCCTCGTCGATGCCGCCGGCGCGCAGGCCGTCACCCAGCCGGGCGAGAATCGGCCTCAGTTCGTTCTGGCCCTCGGCCAGCATGCGCATCAGCTGCTGCTGGTCGCGCATCTGGTCGGTCAGCGCCTCGATTCGCTCCGCCAGCATCAGCAGGTGCTGGCTGCCCGAGGCGCGCGCCTCTTCGCCGCGCGCCAGCGTCCGTTGCAACAGTTCCAGGCTCTCCGCCGTCTGTTCCAGCAGCGCCTGGACATACACCGGCACCCCGGCCTCACCGTCGCCCGGCAGCGCGCCGGAGGACAGCCGGGTCGATGCCGACAGCCACTCTTCCAGCTGGTTGAAGAACCGGTTCTGCGCCTGGCTCGCCTGCAGTTCCAGGAAGCCCAGGACGAGGGAACCGGCAAGCCCGAACAGGGAGGTGGAGAACGCCGTGCCCATCCCGGTCAGCGGCGCGGCCAGTCCGGCCTTCAGCCGCTCGAAAACCTGCGCCGCGTCACCCGCACCGACGCTCAGGCTGCGGATGACCTCGCCGATCGAGCCGATCGTCTGCGACAGTCCCCAGAAGGTGCCGAGCAGGCCCAGGAAGATCAGCAGCCCGATGAGGTAGCGGGAGAGGTCGCGCGCCTCGTCCAGCCGCGAGGCGATGCCGTCCAGCAGCGAGCGCATGGCGGGCGCCGAAAGGGACAGCCGGCCCTTGCGGTCGCCGAGCATGGTCGCCATCGGCGCCAGCAGGCGCGGGCGGGTGTTGTCGTCCCAGGGGCGCTCGCCGCGGAACTGCTCGATCCAGGCGACCTCCGGCGACAGGCTCATCACCTGGCGCAGGATATGCAGCACGCCCAGCAGGAAGACGCCGCCGATCAGGCCGTTCAGCGGCGGGTTGGCGAGAAACGCACGCTCCAGTCCCGGCCACAGCAGTGCGGCCAGCGCGCCGACGGCGGCGAGGAAAAGGAGCATGCGGACCAGATAACGGCGCGGTCGTGTCATGCGGGGCCCATCGCGTGGTTCCGGGACCAGCCGCGCGGCGGCGAAGCGGCCGGCGGTCTGCCCGATGGTGCGTCCGACATTATGCCCGATCCGGGGCGCGTCGGCTGTGCGTTGGATTGCCGAACCGGGTTAGGATGCCGCCGCCTGACGTTCGGCTGCGGCGGCCTGCCGCTCGGCGGGGGTCAGCCTGACCAGCGTCATCAGGTCCTCGTGCAGGAGCGTGTTGGTGGCGAGGATCCCGTCGCCGAAGAACATCCGCCGCCCGCCGGCCAGATCGCTCACCTGGCCACCCGCCTCGCGCACCAGCACGATGCCGGCGGCGATGTCCCACGGGTTCAGGCCGTTTTCCCAGTAGCCGTCGTAGCGTCCGGCCGCCACCCAGGCCAGGTCGAGGGCCGCCGAGCCGTAGCGACGGATGCCGCTGGAGACCGCCATCACGTCGCGGAGCTGACGGACGCTGAGCCCGTGGTCGGGCAGGCCGAGAAACGGCACGCCGGTGGCGAACAGGGATTCGTCCACGCGCCGGCGCGCCGAGACGCGCAGCCGGCGGCCGTTGAGGAACGCACCGGCCCCTCGCTCGGCGACGAACATCTCGTCGTCGATGGGCGAATAGATCACACCCGCGAACGGCTCGCCGTCCCGCTCGAGCGCGATCGAAATCGAGAAATGCGGGATGCCGTGCAGGAAGTTGGTGGTTCCGTCCAGCGGGTCGACGATCCATCGATTGGACGTGTCCGTGCCGGAGTGCGTGCCGCTCTCCTCCATCAGCAGCCCATAGCCGGGACGCGCCCTGCTGAGTTCGGCGCGGAGCACGTCCTCGGCCCGCCGGTCGGCACGGCTGACGAAGTCTGCCGGCCCCTTCTTCGAGACCTGCAGCTGCTCCAGCTCGCCGAAGTCGCGAATCAGCCCCTTCGCCGCCTTCAGTGCGGCGGCGGTCATGACGTTGAGCAACGGGGAGCGGGAGGCCATGGTGCGGACCCGGGTGGGCCTCAGTCCTTCGCGCGTTCGACGTACGTCGCATCCGCGGTGGCGACGACGATGCGGGTGCCGGATTCGATGAACGGCGGCACCAGGACCTTGACCCCGTTTTCCAGCAGCGCCGGCTTGTAGGAGGACGCTGCCGTCTGGCCCTTCACCACCGCGTCCGCCTCGACCACCCGCAGCACCACCTGGTCCGGCAGCTGCACGCTGATCGGCTGCTCCTCGTAGGACTCGATCGTCACCTGCATGTTCTCCTGCAGGAACGGCACCTGATCCTCGCCGACCAGATCCGTGGTCAACGCGATCTGGTCGAAGGTCTCCGTGTCCATGAAGGTATGGGAGTCGCCGTCGCTGAACAGGTACTGGTAGGTCCGCTGGTCGAGACGCACCCGCTCGACGTTTTCCGACGACCGGAAGCGCTCGTTCAGCTTGGTGCCGTCGCGGATATCCTTCAGCTCCACCTGCAGGTAGGCGCCGCCCTTGCCGGGCTGGGTGTGCATGATCTTCACCGCCCGCCACAGGCGACCCTGGTGCTCGATGATGTTGCCCGGGCGAATGGCGTTGCCGCTGATCTTCATCACTGCGTCCGCTTGTTCTGATTTGGCTCTCGCGAAGCCGGCGGGAAGCTAGCAGGTCACCGATGCGGCGGCAACCGAGGCGTCGCGCCGGCGGGATCGGGGTGGGGAATGGGCAGGGCGGTCAGCCGATCTTCGCCGGGTCCCGATCCCAGGGGAAGTCGATCCACACGTCCTGCTCCACCTCGCGGATGAACAGGTCGCAGAACGGCCGGCCGGCGGGCTTGGTGTAGAGGGCGGCGTAGCGCGCCGCCGGCAGCATCCGGCGCGCCGCTTCCGCCGTCGTGCCGCTGTCGGCCACGTCGTCGATCAGCAGCCAGCCGGCCCCGTCGCCGATCTCCGCCGGCGCGGGTTTGAGGACCTGCAGCGGTCCCTTCACGGCGCCGTCGTAGCTGGCGATGCAGACCGTCTCGATCCGGCGCAGGTCGAGCACGCGGGCGACGATCGCCGCCGGTACCAGGCCGCCGCGGGCGATGGCGACGATCCCGTGGAAGGGGCCCCATTGCTGCAGCCTGAGGCCCAGGTCGGTCGCGTCCCGGTGCGTCTCGTGCCAGGAGCTGGAATGGATCTTCGCCGGCGTGGTCAGGTCCGACATCCCGTCGTCTCCCAAGATGCCGGTGCGCGGACGCCGCTCGCCTCGGCGTACGCGCCCTGACGGCGGAGGTCGTTCAGCTCCGGCGGAGCAGGTGGGCACGCATCGGCTGATCGAACAGCCAGCCGTCCCCGGTCTGCCGGCCGTGGCTCTCGAACAGCTCCCGGAGTTCCTCTTCCTTCTCGTCGAAGCGCTCGCGCACGTGCGGGTTGATCATCGTCAGCCGATCATGGAACGCCTGGAAGTCCTTGAGTTTGACGGTGTCCACATACGTGAACGCCTTTTCCTGCAGCAGGCCGAACTCGGGGCCGTACCGCAGCGCTTCCTGGGCATTTCGCCGCACCGCCGTCTCGTCGTGGACCGGCTTCATCACCTCGAAATAGTCGCCTTCGGCGAGCGGCTCGCAAATGAACAGCAGACCGCCCGGCTTCAGAACCCGCGCCGACTCACGCAGCGCCTTGAACAGCCCTGCCTTGTCCACATGGTGCAGGCTGTTGAAGAAGATGATGATGTCGGCCGATTTCGACGGGATCGGCAGATCTTCGGCGATCCCCTGCATATAGTGTTCGTCGCCCACGTGCGGGATCGACTGGGCGTGCGCCAGATGCTTGGGGCTGACTTCGATCCCCGTCACATGCGCACCCTTCTTCGTCAGTAGTCGCGTCAGCCAGCCATCGCCGCAGCCGACATCGATCACGGTCGCTCCCGACAGCGGTAGCAACCCGTCCATCACTTCGGCGCTCGTCCGCCTGTCCATCGTTTCGCCTCTCGTCAACCCGCTGGTCGCTCCATGCCGGCCACGTTAAAACCGGGGCGCGCCCTCTTGTTTGTGGAAGCTAGTTGTAGCGGATAAGCTCGATGCTGGAAACATACGAAGACGTAAGGGCCGCCGTCCGGGCGCTGTGCGCCGGTTTTCCCGGCGAGTACTGGCGGGCGCTGGACGCCGGGCGGGAGTATCCCACCGCCTTCGTCGAGGCGCTGATCGACGCCGGGTTCCTCGCGGCGCTCATCCCGTCCGACTATGGCGGCAGCGGCCTCGGGCTCGCCGCCGCGGCCGCCATCCTGGAGGAAATCCAGAAGAGCGGCTGCAACGGCGGTGCGTGCCATGCGCAAATGTATACGATGGGCACCATCCTGCGGCACGGATCGCCGGAGCAGAAGGCCCGCTACCTGCCGAAGATCGCAGCCGGTGAACTGCGGCTGCAGGCGTTCGGCGTCACCGAACCCACCTCGGGCACCGATACGAGCCGAATCCGCACCACCGCCGTCCGCGACGGCGACGCCTACGTCGTCAACGGCCAGAAGGTGTGGACGTCGCGCGTCGAGCACTCGGACCTGATGCTGCTGCTGGCGCGGACCACGCCGCGCGAGGAGGCGAGCCGCCCGCATCAGGGGATGTCCGTCTTCCTGATCGACATCCGCGACGCGCAGGCCCGGGGCATGACCATCCGGCCGATCCGGGCGATGATCAACCACCATTCCTGCGAGGTGTTCTTCGACAACCTGCGCATCCCCGGGGAGTCGCTGATCGGCGAGGAGGGGGCAGGGTTCCGCTACATCCTGGACGGGATGAACGCGGAACGGATCCTGATCGCCGCCGAATGCATCGGCGATGCAAGGTGGTTCATCGATCGCGCCGTCGCCTATGCCGGGGAACGCGTGGTCTTCGACCGGCCGATCGGCCAGAATCAGGGGGTCGCCTTTCCGATCGCCCGCGCCTACGCTCAGACCGAGGCCGCCTCGCTGATGGTGGCGAAGGCTGCGGCACTCTTCGACCGGGATGCTCCCTGCGGCCCCGAGGCCAACATGGCGAAGCTGCTGGCCGCCGACGCGTCGTGGGCGGCCGCGGACATGTGCCTGCAGACACACGGCGGCTTCGGCTTCGCCTGCGAGTACGACGTGGAGCGCAAGTTCCGGGAGACGCGCCTGTATCAGGTGGCGCCGATCTCGACCAATCTCATCCTCTGCTACCTGGCGGAGCACGTCCTCGGCCTGCCCCGGTCCTATTGAAGCGAACAGCCGGCGATGACCGACGCAGTGGTGGTTCTGGGTGCGGCGATGGCGGCACCGGGCGTTCCCGGCCCGGCGCTGGTTCGGCGGCTGGAGCACGGCGTGGCCGTGTTCTTCGCCCGCGGCTCCCGGCATCTGCTGGTCTCCGGCGGAGTCGTCGGCCCGCCGCCCGCAGAGGCGCACGTGATGCGGGACCTGGCGCGCGCCCGCGGCGTTCCCGACGACCGCATCCTGGTCGAGGACCAGGCCCGCAACACTTTCGAGAACGCGCTCTACGCCGGGCGGATCCTGCGGGCCCGGCAACTGGCGCAGGTGATCGTCGTCACCGACGGCTTCCACCTGCCGCGCGCCCTCTACGTCTTCCGGCGGCTGGGGCTGAACGTGACGGGAGAGGGAGTGCCACGGTCGGCCGGCATGTCCCGGGGGGCCTGTCTGCGCGCCCACCTGGACGAGCGCCTGCGGCTGGCCCGCAGCGCCATGCTGTTCGCGACCGGCGCGCACAAACCCCTGGTCGCCCGGGTCTGGGGCGACCTCGGCGGAGTGGCCGGCGGCCCTCCGGGGGACGGCTGACGCGTCGGCCGCTGCGGCACGGCACCCGGCTTCAGGAGCCGGAGACCAGTGCCGCGAGCCCGGCGAACGCCGGCAACGGCCGGACGATGATCGATGTGGGGATCGCCGCCAGATAGGGGCCGAACCGCCCCTTGCTTTCGAAGCGGGAGCGGAACGAGGACTGGGAGAACGACTCCGCCATCTGCGGGACGATGCCGCCGCCGATGAAGATGCCGCCCCGGGCATCGATGGTCAGCGCCAGGTTCGCCGCCACCGTCCCCAGCATGGCGCAGAACAGGTCGAGCGTTTCGGCCGAGATCGGGCAGGAGCCATCCAGCGCCCGCCCGGTGCACTCGGGCGGCGTGATCGCCGGGTCGCCGGGCAAGGCGCGAACCTCGGCGACCGCATGGTACAGATTGACGAGCCCGGGCCCCGACAGGACTCGCTCCGCCGAAACGTGTCCGAACCGGCGGCGCAGCGCCGCGAGCACCACCTCCTCCCGGTCGTCGAAGGCCGGAAGCGTCACGTGCCCGCCCTCGCTCGACAGCGGAATCCTGCCGCCGCCGGGGATCCGGACCAGTCCGGACATGCCCAGTCCGGTGCCGGCGCCGAGGATGCCGATGGCGGCATGGGGATCCGCCTCGCCGCCGCCGACTCGCTGTACGTCGCCGCCCGAAAGATGCGGAACGCCCAATGCCACGGCGATGAAGTCGTTGATGACGTCGAGCGTTTCCAGGGAGAGCTGCCGACGGGTTTCTTCGATGGAGAACGACCATGGATGGTTGGTCATCCGCACCTCGTCTCCGGTGATCGGCGATGCCACCGCCAGCGCCCCGTGCCGGGGCCGGCTGCCGGCAGCGATGCCGGCGAGATAGGCTTCGCAGGCATCGATCAGGCTCGGGAAACTCGCGCATCGCAGCGGTTGCACCCGGGAGATGGACCCGTCGTCGCCCACGAGCGCGAAGCGGACGTTGGTGCCGCCGATGTCGGCGATGAGTCCTGCCATGGCCGTAACCCCTCCTTGCGTGTCGATGCACCAGAATAGGCGATTCTTCGGGATTCGGGGGAGCCTTCGGGAGCAGGCGGGGCGAAGTTCACTGCGGCCCGCCGCCCTTCTGGCATTTCTTAGGCAAAAAATTGCTGCACTGCCCACAAGGCAGGCACGAGAACTTCCTTCGACAAGTTGCCCGAAACTCCCGTCATGCGGGCACGCCGTTGATGCAGAGCCGGCCCCGGCGCTTCATGGCGTTCGATGTTGCAAAAATATCCATTGATAATCAATTAATTACATGATGACGGGCATGGGCGCCCAGCGATTTTCCCGAATAAGTAGATCAATCGGAAAAATGTCATTTGCACTTCACCGCGAGAGCGCCTATCTGTCTCGTTGTGCGGTGCAGCACACTTCGACCTGAAGCTGGGTTGCCCGCACTTCTTGGACGTTTCCTCCCAAAACTCGGGCCGTCATGTACGGCCCTTTTTTTTGCCCACGCGCTCGCAGGGGAGCGCGCCCGCCGCGGGGTGGTGAACGTCCGAGGAACCGTCAGCTGGCCGGTGCGAGTGGGGGGACGACCGGCTGCGGCAAGGCGCGCAGCGCCTGTGCGATGCGGTCGCCCAGCTCCCCGAGGCCGTTGCTCAGGGCCGCCACGGCGGCCGCATGTCCGCTGCCGTCCCCGCGGGTCTGCAACAGGCTGTCGTCGACGACGACGGCGCGCGGCGCTGTCGCCGCATAGATTTGCCAGCGGGCGGCGATGGTGGCGATTCCGTTCGCATCGACGTCGAAGCGACCGATATCGACGGCAACCCGGTAGTTGAAGTTTGGACCCGCCACCTGCGGGAAGCCGACCACCCGGCTGCCCGGCAGCCGGCGCTGCAGGTCCTCGACCAGCACCCGGGGCACCAGATCGTCCAATGGCGCCGCCCAATAGTCGTTTTCCGCCAGCGCCAGCTGGTAATCGCTCTGGCGGGTGACGATCTGTGGCCGATCCACGTAATCGGGCATCTGCACCGGCCCGACAGCGAAGACCAGGGGCGAGGACGCGACTGCCACCTCTGCGTCGGCGTGCGGCGCGCTGCTCGCCAGCGTGTAGTAGTTCGGGCTCGCGCTGCCGCAGGCGGCGAGCAGAAGGGGCAGCGCTGCTGCTGGGACAAGGACGGAGAAGCGAAGACGCGTGAGGCGGGTCATGGGCACTCGGTCGGTCGGTGGTTGCGGACGGTTCAAGGGGTCGGCTTTCCGAGGATGAGCGCGTTCGGGTTCCTTTCCAGGAAGTCCGCGAGGACGCGCAGCGACCGCGCCGTACCCGTGAGTTCCTTCAGCATCTGCGCCAGATCGTAGCGGACGGCCGAATCCGGGCCGAGCGTTTCGCCGGCGGACAGCAGCGTCTGGTCAGCCCGCCCGAGGGTGACGCGCGCCGCATCCGAAGCCCGCTGCAGGCTCTCGAGCAGCGGGCCGACCTCCTGCAGACCCTCGACGCCCTTGCGAACGGACTCCGAACCCAGCAGCCGTTCCGCGTGCTGCACGGTGTTCCGTAGATCGGCGACCAGCTGTTCGACCGGGGCTTTGTCGAGCTTGTCGAGGAAGTTGTTCACTTTCTCGCTCAGTGCCACGAAGTCGGACGGGATGGTCGGCAGGACGGGCAGCCCGTTCTCGTACGTCAGCTCCGCCCGCGAACCGTCCGGTACGTTGACCAGTGCGACAACCTTCTGACCGGTCAGGAGATTACCGGAACCCAACTGTGCCCGCAGTCCGAGTGCGATCAGTTTCGGCACTCTGCTCGCGAGGGTTGCGGCAGTGGGATCCGGATCTCCCACGATCGTCCAGCGTTGCGGTTCGACGAATGCGGTCACACGGATGCGGGCCACCTCCCTGGCGGGATCGGTGACCAACCGCACGTCGGACACCTCGCCCATCTTGATCCCGCGCAGCAGGATCGGGGCGCCCGGATCCAGGCCGGCCACGGATTCGTCGAAGTACATGACGAACGGCACCTTCAGCGTGAACTGCGCCTGCTGGATGGCGTCGTAGGAGGCGAAGAGGCGGAAATCGGTGTTGTCCGCCGCTTCCGGGCTCATGCTCGCCTCGATCGGCGTCTCGAAGGCGATGCCGCCGGCGAGGATGGCCTCCAGCGACTGGGTCCGCACGGTGACGCCCGCCGCGGTCAGGGAGACGTCGATGCCACTGGCATTCCAGAAGCGGGTCTCGGACCGGACGAGCGCGTCGTAGGGGGCGCGGACGAAGGCGAAGATGCTGACCCCCTTGCCGTCGGCGTCGAGCTCGTGGCCGAGCACGCTGCCGACCACGATGCCTCGGAAGGAGATGGGCGCGCCGCCGGAAACGGAACCGAGGCCGTCCGCCCGCAGGACGAACCGCTTGCCGGGTACGTCGACCTGGTAGACCGGTGGCGTTTCCAGCGCCGTGAAGTGGCGCTGGGGCGCTCCGGGACCCGGGCGCATGACGATGTAGGCGCCGGACAGCAGCGTTCCCAGCCCGGAGACGCCACCGGCGGTGATCCGGGCGCTCTCCACCCAGAAGGTGGTGCCTTCCCGCAATTCCTTCTCCGCATCCTTCTGCATGCGGGCCGTGACCACGACGTTCTGCAGGTTGGGATCGAGGGTGACCGTCTCGACGACGCCCAGCTGCACCTCGCGATACTTGATCGGCGTCTTGCCCGGTTCGATTCCGGACGCAGACTCCATGACGATGGTGATCGTGGGACCCCGCTCGGAGAAGGTCTTCCAGATCAGCCATGCGCCGGCGATCGCGGCCACGATCGGTATCAGCCAGACGAGGGAGACGCGGCGCTTCTCCTTCGTCACCGCCTGCGGCAGTTCTGGCACGGTCTGCAGATCGAGAGGTTCATTCATCGTCGTTGGCCCCGGCTGCATCCCACATCAGGCGGGGATCGAAGGTGAGTGCGGTCAGCATCGTCAGCACGACGACGCTGCCGAAGGCGACGATGCCGGGCCCGGGCACAATGCTGGCGAGCGATCCCAGCTGCACCAGCGCCACCAGCAGCGACATGACGAACACGTCAACCATCGACCAGCGCCCCACCAGTTCGTTCAGGCGGTAGATCAGAGTCCGATCCTTCAGTCGCCAGCGCGAGCGCGCCGGCACTGACAACAGCAGAAAACACATGCTCACCAGCTTCAGGCAGGGGACAAGGATGCTGGCGACGAAGACGATCAGCGCCAGCGGCCACATGTTGGCGCCGATCAGCTCTTCGACCCCGCCCAGGATCGTCGAAGGCTCTCCGGAGCCGAGCGACTGGAAGGTCATCACCGGATAAAGGTTCGCGGGTATGTAAAGCATCGCGGCGGTGAGCAGCAGCGACCAGGCGCGGCCCAGGCTGTTCGGCTTGCGCCGGTGGAGCGGCGAGCCGCAGCGCGGGCAGAGCGCCTCGGCGTGCCCGCCGAGTTGGTCGATGCGGCTGACGAGCTGGCAGGTGTGGCAGCCGACCAGATGCCGTCGCTGCTGCCGCGGCGGCGTCGGCAGGCGTGGCGCACGTTGCAGCCGCTCCCAGACGTCGTGGGGATCGACCGCCGCGTCGGCGGCGATCATCGCGACGATCAGCCCGACATAGGCGAGCAGCGAGGGGCCGACCTCCACAGTCGCGAGCGCGATCAGCTTGGTGTACGAGACGAGCACGCCCAGCAGGAAGATTTCGGTCATCGACCAGGGGTGCAGCCGGTCGAACAGCCGGTAGACGGCCTGGGTGCCGGGCAGGCTGCGACCGACGGCGAGCGGTCCCAGCACGGTGAGCCCGATCAGAATCTTGGCCAGCGGGAAGACGATCACGAACAGCAGGACCGCGACCGCCACCCCCCACATCCCGTCACGCCACAGTGCCAGCACGCCCGAGATCAGATGGCTCGATTGCGTCTGCCCCTGCGCATTCAGCGTCATGAACGGGAATGCATTGGCCATCAGCAGCAGGATCAGCGCCGCGAGGTAGAGGGCGAAGCCCCTTTCGAAGCCTCCCGGCCGGCAGGCGAACAGAGTGGTCCCGCAGCGCGCGCAGCGTGCAACCGCACCGGAGCGCAACGCGCCCACTTGTTGCAGGAGATCGCAGTCGTGGCAGCGAACGAGGATGCCGCGCGAAACGCTGGTCGCATGTGCAAGACGATCGGACGGCATGGTCGCGAACCAGCCTAATGGTGCTCAGGGGGCGGACAGCGCCCTGCGCACGCACGCCGGGCCACAGCGGAACCCTAGGACGCGCCGGGCAGCGCGTCCAGTCGGATGTCTGGCCCGCCGCTCAGACGAACCAGCCGATCATCTCCTTCCAGCGGCGATAGCCATGGGCGCGACCGTTCCACACCTTGAACAGGTGCCAGACGCCCTTGCTCCAGAGCTGGTCGCTCAGGCGCTTGTTGTCGTCGAGGAACGGATCATATTCGCCGATGACCAGCTTGATGTCGAGCCGACGAATATCCGACAGAATGCCGTTTTCGCCCATGTTTGTCATGTAGTGATTGGGCATATTGAAGTATACATCGTTGTCATAGTAGCCGTCGAACAGATCGCGGAAGCCGTCCGGCGCGCTGGTAAGATCGTAGCGGCCGCTCATGGCGACCAGACGATTGAAGCGGTTGGGATGACGAAATGCGATGTTGGTCGCATGGTAGGCACCAAAGCTGCAACCAAGCGATGTAAGAAACGGATTGCTGTTTATCGTCTGCGAGAACGGCAAAACTTCATTGAGGATATATGCTTCGTATTTCAAGTGCCGGATGATGCGATCGCGAGGATTACACCAATTGCAATAGAAGCTTTCCTGATCGATGCTGTCGACGCAGATCAGCTGCACCCAGCCCTGCTGCAGCTGGTGCGCCAGGGCACCGACCATGCCCATGTTCTCGTAGTCGTAGAACCGCCCGCAGCGCGTGGGAAACGCCAGCACCTTCGCACCGGCGTGGCCAAACACCAGGAGCTCCATATCGCGCTCCAGGCCCTGGCAATACCACTTGTGATATTCTCGTTTCATTGGCGAGACACAAATATTGCCATAATATTACGACTATGTTACAGGCACGCAGCATGCTGCGCCGCAACGAAACTCGCTTATCATGCTCGGAGGAGAAAGGAAAGCGCAAGAATCGCTGGAACGGATTGCCGAGTTATCGTAGTTCTATCCCTTCGTTTACCGTACGATCTGAGATCAGGTTCATCGATATGATTCGCGCATTCATTGCACCGGTGTCGCCTGGGGCGGACAGGCTTGGCAGTGGCCGCCGTCGCCCGACGCGTGGCCGGGGCTTCTGATCGAGGCCGCCGGTGCCTTCGTGGTTCGACCAGGAGGTCGACGCACTGGAGCGGCGAACACGCTCGCGGCACGGTGAGGAAAACCTGGTCCTGTTCTACGGCAGTTCGTCGTTTACGCTCTGGCACGACCTGGAGGCGCATTTCCCCGCCTACAACGTGGTCAACCATGGCTTCGGCGGATCGACACTCGCCGACTGCGTCGAATACTTCGACCGGCTGGTGGCGGCGCTGCGACCGAAGGCGCTCGTGGTGTACGCCGGCGACAACGACCTGGGCGACGGCGGGCGCCCGGAAGCCGTGCTCGACCGGCTGCGACGGATCATCCGGCGCAAGCGTGAGACGCTGGGCGAGACGCCCATGGCGTACGTGTCGATCAAGATCAGCCCGGCGCGGTTTTCGATCATGCATGCGATCGCCTACACCAACGCCATCATCGCCCGCGACCTCGCAGACGCCGGTTCGGACGTGCGGTTCCTCGACGTCACCCGCTGCATGGTGGGGCGGGGGATCGAGCCGCTGCTCGGCTACTACACGGAAGATCCCCTGCACATGAACCGCGAGGGTTACCGCCTTTTCGGCAAAGCGATCAGCGATTATCTCGCCGGCGTCGAGGAGCAGGCGGGCGGGTTGAGGGTGCGCAACGTCCATGCGGTGCCGGCCTGGATGGTGATTCCCGATGTGGTCGAGGCCGCCGACGACGAACCGCTGCAGCGTCGTGCCGCCGTGGGCGGCCACGCGCGCTAGGCCGGCGATCGATGAACGCCGTGTCCGGTGCTGAGTTCGTTAACCGGCATATGCTAAAACATTGCCTGCAACAGCTTCGGAAGATACACTCGGCCATGCGAGTTTTTCGGGCGGTGGGTTCTTTCCTGCTCGGTACGGGCGTATTGATCGCCGCTTCGGCGTCCGCGCGCGCCATGCCGAGTCTGCCGCTGGATCCGTGGCGTCTCTGTCCGCAGGCGATCGCCTCACAGGAGCGGGCACAGGCGATTCCCAAGCATCTGCTTTCGGCCATCGCGCTGGCGGAATCCGGCCGCAAGCACCCCAGCATCGGCCGCCGCATGCCGTGGCCGTGGACGGTGATGGCGGAAGGGCAGGGCCGGTACCTGCCGTCCAAGGCCGCCGCCGTGAACGAGGTGCGGCAGCTCCAGGCCCGCGGTGTCCGCAACATCGACGTGGGCTGCATGCAGGTGAACCTGTATCACCACCCGGACGCCTTCTTCGGCCTCGAGCAGGCGTTCGATCCGTCGACCAATGTGGCCTATGCCGGCCAGTTCCTGCGGTCGCTGTTCGACACCGTCGGATCGTGGCAGGAAGCGGCGGGCCTGTATCACTCGGCGACACCGGAACACAAGATCCCCTACCGGCAGCGGGTGCTGAACATCTGGAACGAGCAGCAGCGGCTGGATTTCGTCGGCAGCACCACCTTCGGGCAGGGTGCGCTGACCGCCGGCCTCGACGACGAGCGCACCTCCGGCTCCCGTGTCCGGTCGCCGGCGCTGATGCTTTCGCTGGCCGACCGGCGGATGGCCGCGAACTACCCGCCGCGGATGGCGCGCAGTGTCGACATGGTACATCCCTCCGCTCCCGCCGCGGCGCCCGAGGCGCGCACCGCCATGGCCGGCCCCCGGGTCCGCGAGGGCCGGACGCCGGTTCGAAACCTCGACCAGGAAGCGGCATTCGCCGCCCGCCGGGCCGAGTATCTGCAGGAACTCCGGCGGGCGATTGCCGAGGTCAAGCGGTCCTACGCCGTGCAGGTCGCCCGGGGCGGCACAGAGGCCGCTGCCGCCCGCTGAGCGGGGCGTTCTGCGGTGACCCCCGGCTACGGCATGCCTGCCACCGGTCGGCGGGGCGTTGCCGTCGCCAGGGCTGCATGATAACAGGGCGGCCTTCCGTCCCGGTGCCGGGGATCTCGGCCCGGCGATGACCTGGAGCGCCGTCCGATGCCGTTGCGCAAGCTCACCACCGGATTCCTCGATTTCCAGCAGAACACCTTCCAGCCGAAGCGTGCGTTCTTCCAGGATCTGGCGATCAAGCAGCGCCCGAAAATCATGATGGTGGCGTGCTCCGACTCCCGCGTCGACCCGGCGATCCTGACCAATGCCGAGTCGGGCGAACTGTTCATGGTGCGCAACGTCGCCAACCTGGTGCCTCCCTGTGCCCATGACGACGCCGCGCACGGCACCAGCGCCGCCCTGGAGTTCGCAGTGACGTCGCTGGAAGTGGAGCACATCATCGTCTGCGGCCATTCCGAGTGCGGCGGCATCCGCGCACTGATGACCGCCGATCCGGCCATCGCCCGCGAGCACACCTTCATTCACAACTGGATGCAGATCGTCGACGAGGCGCGGCGCCGCACCCTGGTGATCGCCCGCCAGCAACCGCTCGAGACACAGCTGCGGATCCTGGAGCAGGAATCGATCAAGACCTCGCTCGCCAACCTGCTGTCGTTCCCCTGGATCCGCGAGCGTATCGAGGACGGGCGGCTGCGCATTCACGGCTGGCGGTTCGAACTCACGGAAGGCATCATGTACGTCTACGTGCCGGAGCACGACCGGTTCGATCCGCTCGACCTGGATCTCGCTTCAAAGATGCAGGACATGTAGCCTAGAGCACGGTTTGATCAGATCGAACCGATCTGATCAAACGGTCGTGCTCGAACTGTTTGATTTTTGGAGCACGTAAATCCGATCGAGCGATTCCGCTTGATTGGATATTGCTCTAGAAAACACCCCGGCCCGTGCCTGGCGGCGCCGTCCATGCTTCGGGGTGCGGCGCCGGCGCCGCTTACTTGGCGGGCGGCGGCGCTGCGTCGGTCGGTGCCCAGCCCTGGCTCGCCATGCAGCCGCGAAATTGCCGCTGGCTGCCGACGTCGCTGCGGATGGACTGGCTGCTGCGTTCGTAGCCGGGAATCGTGTTCGGCCCACCGGGCGTGGTGATCACCGGGCCGCCCGCCCCTTGCAGCTGCTGACCTTCACTTTCGGTGCCGAGCGTGGACCGGCAGAAGGTGTACGCACTGCCGAAGTTGCCGGGCTCGCCGCTTCCGACCCAGCGATAGCCGTCCCTGTCCGAGGTCGCTTCCGGCCAGCGGTCGTCGCTGCTGCAACCGCCCAGGGCGAAGATCGCAACGAGCGACATGACGGTGAACCCCGTTCCACGCCCGGGCATGGTTCCCTCCGATTCCATTCGGCACGCTGCTTCACGGTCCCTGCGACGAATAGGCCCGAAAGCCGGTCGAGACAATGGAATTCTATCGGAAATTCCCCCCGGCCATCTTCGCGCCGACGGGGATCGCCCGAGCCGCGGCGAGGCTCGACGGTTTTCGATCATGCCCGGCGCCGGGTATAGTCGGGCGTCGAAGGTGCGACGCGTGCGGACCGGGGAAAGGAGCGGCGGATCATGCCCACGTGTCTGATTACCGGCGCGAACCGGGGCATCGGGCTGGAGTTCGCCAGACAGTACGCTGCCGACGGCTGGAGCGTCATCGGCACCTGCCGGCGGCCGGAGCTGGCTTTGGCCCTGCGCCGAATCGAGGGCGACGTGCGAATCGAGCCCCTCGACGTGACCGATTTCGCCCAGATCGAGCGCCTGGCGCGGACGCTCGACGGCATCCCGATCGACCTGCTGCTCAACAACGCCGGCATCTACGGGCCAAGGGTGATGCCCTACGATTCCGTGGACTACGCCGCCTGGGCGGAGGTGATGCGGGTCAACGCCATGTCCCCGCTGAAGGTGAGTGCGGTGTTCACGCGCAACGTCGCCTGGAGCCGGCGCAAGCTGATCGTCACCCTGACGAGCAGCATGGGAAGCATCGGCGACAATGCTTCAGGCGGCGCGTACGTCTACCGCTCGTCGAAGGCGGCGCTGAATGCGGTGATGCGCAGCCTGTCCATCGACCTGCGCCCGAAGGAAATCACCGTCGTCGTCGTCCACCCGGGCTGGGTACGCACCGACATGGGCGGCTCGGGGGCGAAGCTGGATCCGTTCGAAAGCGTCGCCGGCATGCGAGGGCTGTTCGACCGGCTGACGCCCGACGACAGCGGCCGGTTCCTCGACTACGCCGGCCGGGAGCTCTCCTGGTGAGCCGTTCGCCGGTTCCCTCCGGTCACGGGCGAAAGCGGTCCTCGATCACGGCGTAGAGCGCGCGCATCCCCATGGCCTCGCCGCCTTCCGGCCGGCCGGGCCGCCGCTCGGTGTTCCAGGCCATCATGTCCAGGTGCGCCCAGGGGCAGCGCTGACCCACGAACTCGGCGAGGAACAGCGCCGCCAGGATGGCGCCGGCGAACGGCAGGTCGGGCGCGTTGGTCAGCTCCGCGGTCTTGGCCCGCAGGTGTCGCCGGTACGGCCGCCACAGCGGAAGCCGCCAGAGGGGATCGCCGCACTCGCGGCTGCGGGCGAGGATGTCGTCGGCGAGCAGATCGTCGTTGGCGAACAGTGCCGGGATCTCGGTGCCGAGGGCCACCCGGGCGGCACCAGTGAGCGTCGCACAGTCGATGAGCAGCGCCGGTTCCTCGGCGACCGCCTCCGCCAGCGCATCGGCGAGGACGACGCGGCCCTCCGCATCGGTGTTGCCGATCTCGACGGTCCGCCCCTGCCGGGTGGGAACCACATCCAGCGGCCGCAGGGCATTGCCGGAGATGCTGTTCTCCACCGCCGGCACCAGCAGCCGCAGCCGCAGCGGCAGGTCCGCCGCCATCACCATCTGCGCCAGGCCGAGCATGACGGCGGCACCGCCCATGTCCTTCTTCATCAGCTTCATCGCCCCGGCGGGCTTGATGTCGAGGCCGCCGCTGTCGAAGCACACCCCCTTGCCGACCAGGGTCAGCTTCGGCGCGGACTCGTCGCCCCACATGAGGTCCACCAGCCGGGGTGCGCGCGCGCTGGCCCGGCCGACCGCGTGCACGGCCGGATAATTCTCCGCCAGCAGGGCGTCGCCCTCGATGCAGGTGCAGCGGGCGGAGAAGCGGTCGGCGACGGCGGCGATCGCATCCGCCAGTTCGGCCGGCCCCATGTCGGAAGCGGGCGTGTTGATCAGGTCGCGGACCAGGAATGTCGCATCCCCCGTCCGCTCCACCGCCTCCCGGTCGGCAGCCGCAGGCCAGATCAGCCGGGCGAACTCGCCGGCGGATTTCCGGTAGCGGTCGAACCGGTAGGTCGCCAGCGCCCAGCCCAGTGCCGCGGCCGTCGCTTCGGCTGGTGGCTGCGCGCCGTCGATCCGGTAGCTGCCGGGCGGCAGGGCTTCGGGCAGCACAGCCCAGTCCCAGATCGGCTCGTCGCCGAAGCCGAACAGCACCCGGCCCAGGCCGCCGTCCACGCCGGGAAGCAGGCAGTGGGTGCCGGGCTCGGCGGCAAAGTTCACCGCCCCGATCCAGCGCGCGGCGGCGGGCTGGTGTTCGAGGAAAGCCGGCAGGTCGGCCTTGCGCAGCGGCGTCAGTGGCACGGACGCGGTTGCATCGCCGTCGATCAGGTGGGTGCAGGCCGGCATTTACGGTCGTTCGGACGGAATCACGCCACTCTCCCTGTAATAGCGTTCCGCTCCCGGGTGCAGCGGCACCGAGAGCCCTTCGACGGCGGAGTGCGGATGCATCCGCTGGGCGTTGGGGTTGCCGCTGTCCAGAACCTTGCGATTGCGTGGGTCCCACAGCGCGCGGGTGATGGCGTAGACCAGATCGGCCTCGCGCTCGGCCGTCACCAGCAGCTGGGCGCCGACGCCGATCGTCTCGGTGGCGCCGACGCCGCGATAGACGTCGGCCGGGATGACGGTCACCGCGAAGAACGGCTGCGCCTTGATGATCCGCTCGGCGTCGCGGCCGCGGATGGGCAGTAGCGTGATCGGCGTCCGCTCGGCGGCGTGCGCCACGGCCGCCACCGGCTGGCCGCCGACCATCACGAAGGCATCGATTTCGCCCGAGGTGAGCTTCTCCGCCGATCGGACCAGCTTCTCGTAGACCGGCTTCAGGTCTCCCGGGGTCAGCCCGTAGGCGCGCAGCACCAGCCGGGCGGTGACGAACGTGCCCGAATCGGTCTCGCCCAGCCCCACCCGCCGGCCCTTCAGCTGGCCGATGGACTCGATCTTCCGGTCCTGCCGGGCGACGACGTGCACCGCCTCCGGGAACAGGTTGGCGATGGCGCGCAGCCCGTCCACCGGCTTGCCGGCGTAGGAGCCGCTGCCGGTGAACGCGTCGTGGGCAATGTTCGCCTGGCTCATCGCCAGATCGACCCGTCCCGCCGTCAGAGCGCTCACGTTCTCGACCGAACCCTGCGTCGAGACGGCAGCCGCAATCAGCCCCGGGACGCCGCAACTGCCGCCGATGTCGCAGGGCATCGAACCCGGCGGGCCGGAAATGACGTTGGCGATCAGTCCACCCACCGGGAAGTAGGTGCCGCCGATCGGGCCGGTGCCGATGCGGACGAACCGAATTTCCTCCGCCGCCGCCCAGCTGGCGGCCGGCCGCAGCGGCAGCAGGGCCGGCAGCAGGGCCAGCAGCAGGGTGAGCCGCAGCAGCGGGGGGAGCGGAAGCCGGCCTGCGAGCGCCATCGCGAGTTCGATCGGAACGAATGGGTGCAAATCGAAAACATACTGGAGCGGCGGCGCAGCGCCAAGCCATCGAGCAGCAGCCGACGGTCGGCCTTGACCTGTTCTGCACGAGCGAATAGGTTTTGCTGCAGGTGCGTAATGGGACCGTCCACTGCAGCGAGGCGGCATCCACCCGTGCCTCGCATCCGAGCGGCTGACGCAGTGGGTCCTGGCGATGCCGGGCAACGCCAGGCTTGCCCGAGCCGGCTGCGGGCGTACGGCATGCCGATTTCGCTGCGGGTGGTGCGAGCGGCGGCCCTGGCACGAAACATCGGACGGGGGACGCGGTGATGGTTTCCGAACCCAATCCTGAATCCACGTCCGAGCGGGCGAGGGATATCCCCACCGTCCTGGCGGCGGGCGTGCCTGCCGAGGATCCCGTCCCGCCGCAGGCAACGGGCGGGCCGGACATGCCGTTGCCGCCCGACCCGCAGACTGCCCTGGCGGTTGCACTGCCGTCTGCGTCGCCGAAGCCGCCCTCCTCCCAGGTGGCGGACGTGGCGCCCCTGGCGGCCGATGAAGTAGCCGCGATCGTGCAGTCGAGGCATGAAGCGCCGCACCGGGTTCTCGGTCCGCACCCGACTCCCGGAGGTCAGGCGACCGTCGTGCGCGCGTTCCTGCCGCACGCCCAGGCCGCCACCGTCCGCTTCCGCACCTCCGCATCCGCCGCCTTGCGGGAACTGCCGATGCGGCGCATCGCCGCCGAGGGACTGTTCGAGGTGGTGGTGCCGCTGCCGTTCGGGGTGTTCGACTACCTGATCGACGGCGATCCCGCCGGCAGCTTCCACGATCCCTATCGCTTCCCCGTTGCCCGGTTCGATGCCGAGGACGAGCGCCGCTTCCTCGCCGGGCGCCATCATCGGCTGTTCGAAAAGCTGGGATCCCGGGCGATGACGGTGGACGGCACCGGCGGGGTCGCGTTCGCCGTTTGGGCGCCGAACGCCCGGCGGGTCAGCGTCGTCGGCACCTTCAACCGTTGGGATGGCCGGACGCATCCGATGCAGCGGGTGTCGGACGCGGGAATCTGGGAGCTGTTCATTCCCGACGTGGATGCGGGCGCACTCTACAAGTACGAGATCAAGACCCCCGGCGACGGGGTTTTCCTCAAGACCGACCCGTTCGCCCGCTCGACCGAAGTCCCGCCCGCAACCGCGTCGCGGGTCGACGACCCGACGGCCGCCATCCGCTGGCGGGACGGGGCCTGGATGCAGACCGGTCGCGCCGCCGCCGCCGACCGCGGCCTGCACGCGCGCGCGCTCGGGCCGGCCGAACTCACCGCGGATGTCGCAACGGTGATCGGTTCGGTGACGGGCGAGGGCTACGGCGCCGTCCAGCTCCCGGTTCCAACCGCATCCGGGGACGTCGCCAGCCTGTTCGCCGTCGGCCCCGGCTGCGGCGGATCGGCCGGGCTGTTGGCGTTCGTCGATGCGTGCCACGCCCACGGCCTCGCCGTGGCGATGGACGCCCTGGGGCGGCAGCTCCCCGCCGGAGTGGGCGATCTCACCTGGTTCGACGGCACCCGGCTCTACGAGAGCGAGGGGGCGCGGCGCGGCGAGCCGCTCAGTTTCGATCTGGCCAGGGGAGAGGTGCGCAGCGTCCTGCTCTCGCATGCCGCGTACTGGCTCGAGTGCTACCACGTGGACGCCCTGGTCTGCACGCCCGGCGACGCGGCGGTCCTGCAGGACCTGCTGGACGACGAGCGGTTCGCCGCCGTCCGGCTGATCATCGCCGATGCGGATGCGCCGGCCACCCTACCGCCGGCCCAGATCACCCGCCTGAGGACGGGCCGGCACAGCGATCCATACGGCGTCCTCGGCCCGCAGGACCTGCCGCCGCCGGTAGGGAAGCAAGCCGGGACCGAAGCCCGGACGGCAGCCGGGGTGGATGCCCGGGTGGATGCCCGGGTAGATGCCCGGGTAGATGCAGGGGTGGTCGCCGGGGGTCTCACGGTTGTCCGCACCCTGCAGCCCGAGGCGCGGGAGGTGCACCTGCTGGACTGCGACCGGCCGCAACTCGTCTACCGGATGCGGTCGATCGATCCCGCCGGCCTGTTCGAGGTCGCGCTTGCGACGGCACCCGCCGACTACCGGCTGCGGGTGTTCGACGGCGCCGGTGGGCGCGAGCTCATCGACGGCTACGCGCTGCGCGACTTCGCGTTCACCCTGGAAGACCAGCGGCTGTTCGGCGAGGGCAATCATTACCGCATCTACGAGAAGCTGGGAGCGCACCTGCGGCGCATCGGCGACGTGGAGGGGGTGAGCTTCGCCGTCTGGGCGCCGGATGCGGACGGCGTCGGCGTGGTGGGGCCGTTCAACCGCTGGGACGGGCGGACGCATCCGATGCAGCGGCACGGCCTGTCCGGCGTCTGGGAGGTTTTCATCCCCGGGCTGGCGGAGGGTGAACTCTACAAGTTCGAGATCCGCGCCCGCAACGGCGACACCTTCCTCAAGACCGATCCCTACGGGGTGTTCACCGAGGTGCCGCCCGCCACCGCCAGCGTCGTCAGCCGCATCGACGGGATGCACCCCTGGCAGGACCAGGAGTGGCTGGAGCGCCGGCGCACGTCCGACCCCTGGCGGCAGCCGATCACCATCTACGAAGTGCACCTGGGTTCGTGGATGCGCACGTCGGACGGCCACCCGCTGTCGTACCGGGAACTGGCGGCGAAGCTGGTCCCCTACGTCAAGGCGCTGGGCTTCACCCACATCGAGCTGCTGCCGATCGCCGAGCACCCCTACGAGCCTTCCTGGGGCTATCAGGTCTCCAACTTCTACGCGCCCACCTCCCGCTTCGGCCGCCCGGCGGACCTGATGGCGTTCGTCGACCAATGTCATGCGGACGGCATCGGCGTCATCCTCGACTGGGTGCCCGGCCACTTCCCGAAGGACGCGCACGCGCTCGCCTGGTTCGACGGCACGCACCTCTACGAGCACGCCGATCCGCGCAAGGGCGAGCATCCCGACTGGGGGACGCTGATCTTCAACTACGGCCGGCACGAGGTGGAGAACTTCCTCATCGCCAACGCCCTGTTCTGGCTGGAGCATTACCATTTCGACGGGTTGCGGGTCGATGCGGTGGCCTCGATGCTCTACCTGGACTACTCGCGGCCTGAGTCGGGCGGCTGGATCCCCAACGTCTACGGCGGCAAGGAGAACCTGGAGGCGATCGAGTTCATCAAGCACACCAACTCGATCCTGCACGCCCGCTTTCCGGGGATCCTGATGATCGCCGAGGAGTCGACCTCGTGGTCGAACGTCTCGCGCCCGGCCGACCAGGGCGGGCTGGGCTTCGGCTTCAAGTGGAACATGGGCTGGATGCACGACGTGCTCGCCTATATGAGCGTGCCGCCCTCGGAACGGAAGTGGCACCACGGCCGGCTCACCTTCGGCCTGATGTACGCGTTCAACGAGAACTTCATCCTGTCGCTGTCGCACGACGAAGTGGTGCACATGAAGCGCTCGCTGTTCGGCAAGATGCCGGGCGACGACTGGGAGAAATTCGCCAATCTGCGGCTGCTGTACAGCCTGATGTATGCGCATCCCGGCAAGAAGCTGCTGTTCATGGGCGGCGAACTGGCGCAGGAGAGCGAGTGGGACCACTCCCGCGCCCTGGACTGGCGGGTGCTGGAGAAGAAGGCCAACCGCAGCCTGCAGTGGTTCTTCCAGGATCTGAACCGGCTCTACCGGGACGAACCCGCCCTGCACCAGCAGGACTTCCGCGGTGCCGGCTTCGAGTGGCTGGAGGTGGAGAACGGCGAGGAGAGCATCATCGCCTTTCTGCGCAAGGCCCGGGATCCCCGCGATACGGTGCTGTTCGCCGCCAACTTCGGTGCTGTCTCGCGGCCCGCGCACCGCATCGGCGTCCCTTTCCCGGTGACGTACAGCGAGCTGTTCGACAGCAATTCCGCCCGCTACGGCGGCTTCGAAGAGCGAAAGGAGCGGCGGCGGGTCATCCAGGCCGAGGACATTCCCTGGCATGGCCGGGAGTTCTCGATCAGCCTCGACCTGCCGGCGCTGTCCGCCGTGGTGTTCAGGCCGGCGCCGCTGCAGATCGGCTGAGACCGGCACGGCCGCACCCGCAGGGTCGGCTCCCGCCGCACGAGGCGGCGGGAGCGGGTCGGCGAGGGCCGGCGGCTACGGCTGCAGGCCGGTAATGCGCGCGCCGACGATGCGGAACACCCCCGGCTTGGCGGTGAAGTCGGCGTCGATCGGCACGATGGTGACGAAGCCGTCGTCAAAGGCGACGGTGTCGGAATTGGTGACGTCCGGGCTCGGTGCCGCGGCCCCGAACGTCGGCACGTAGGAGCCGCCGCCGATCGGCGTGTAGCCGATGGTGAAGAACGGTGCCCGGCCCTGGGCGGCCAGCTTGACGCCCGCCACGTCGGCCGGTGCCAGCGGCGGATAGTTGACGTTCAGGCCGGTGCGGCGCGGCAGCAGGCCGGAGCCCTCGGCGCAGGCGCCGGTGACCAGGTCGGCCACGAGCCGGGCGGTGAAATCGGCGACGTCGGCGAAGTGCGCCACGTTGGCGGGCGTCGTCGGATCGGTCCCCTCGACCAGGTCGGTGGAGACGGCGATCGCCGGGATCGGCTGCACGAACTGGGTCATCGCGGCGGTGGTTGCACCGACGGTGCCGGAGATCGCCGTCGCCGGGCCCAGGTTGGCGCCGTTGTTGATGCCGGAGACCACCAGCTGCGGGCGATGGTCGGCATCCAGGATCGCGGTCACGCCCAGCAGCACCGAGGTCGCCGGCGTGCCGGTCACGGAATACACGCCCGGCTCCGGATTGGTCACCGTCAGCAGCCCGAGGGTCAGCGCGGCGCTGGTTCCGCTCTGGTTGACGGCCGGTCCGACGAGCGTCACCGAGTGCCCGGCGCCGGCCAGCGCCGTCTTCAGCGCCCGGATGCCGGGGGCATCGAAGCCGTCGTCGTTGGTCAGGAGAATGCGCAGCTTGCCGTCCTGGCAGTAGCTGCTGGCACCGGCCGGCGCTGCCGCCAGCAGCAGCGCGCAGGTCGCGATCGCGTAACGCAGCATGTGTCGTTGCTCCCCGTGAGAGACGTCCGGCGAGCACCCTAGCGGCGGGATGTGACGCGGCGATTAAGTCGGGGTGGCGGTCTCGTGACGCCTTCTACCGGCTGAGGCAGCGCATCGCCTTGTCGAGGCCGTCCAGCGTCAGCGGGAACATGCGGTCGGAGAAGATCTGCCGGACCATCTGGATCGATCGGGTGTGCGGCCACCAGTCCTCCGGCGTGGGGTTGAGCCACACCGCCTTCGGATAGACCGTCAGCACCCGCTGCAGCCAGAGCACGCCCGCTTCTTCGTTCCAGTGCTCGACCGAGCCGCCGGGATTGACGATCTCGTACGGGCTCATCGAGGCGTCGCCGACGAAGATCGCCTTGTAGTCGTGCGGATAGGTGTGCAGCAGGTCCCAGGTGGCGGTGGGATCGCTGTGCCGGCGGCGGTTGTCCCGCCAGACGCGTTCGTAGATGCAGTTGTGGAAGTAGAAGGATTCCATGTGCTTGAACTCGGAGCGGGTGGCCGAGAACAGCTCCTCGCACACCTGCACGTGCGGCTCCATCGAGCCGCCGACGTCGAAGAACAGCAGCACCTTCACCGCGTTGTGCCGCTCCGGGATCATCTCCAGGTTCAGCCAGCCCTGCTTGGCCGTCGAGCGGATGGTGCCCGGCAGGTCGAGCTCGGTCGCCGCCCCCTCGCGGGCGAAGCGGCGCAGGCGGCGGAGTGCCACCTTGATCGTCCGCGTACCCAGCTCGACGTCCGCATCCAGGTTCTGGAACTCGCGCTTGTCCCACACCTTCACCGCCCGGTTGTGGCGGTTCGTCTCCTGGCCGATGCGGATGCCTTCCGGATTGTAACCGTACGCGCCGAACGGCGAGGTGCCGGCGGTGCCGATCCACTTCGAGCCGCCCTGATGCCGACCCTTCTGCTCCTTGAGGCGCTGCGCCAGGGTCTCCATCAGCTTGTCCCAGCCGCCGAGCGCCTCGACCTGCGCCTTCTCCTCCTCGGTCAGCACCCGCTCGGCCAGCTTGCGCAGCCATTCCTCCGGGATCTGCACCGTCTCCCCGTCCTCCGGCGGCTCCAGTCCCTTGAAGACGTGGGCAAAGACCCGGTCGAACTTGTCCAGGTTGGTCTCGTCCTTCACTAGGCAGGAGCGGCTGAGATAGTAGAAGTGATCGACCGAGTAGTCGGCGAGGCCGCGGCCCATCGCTTCCACCAGCGTCAGATACTCGCGCAGGCTCACCGGCACGCGCGCCTCGCGCAGCTCCAGGAAGAAGTTGATGAACACGGCACCTCGGCTCCGTCCGGTCGATGCCGGATCATACGCAGCCGGCGGTGCGGGGGCCAGGGGGCGCCGGCCGGCGGCTCAGCTTTGATCGTCGACGCAGTCGAGCAGCGGGCCCAGCCGATCCATGCGGCGCATGATCCGGCTCGCCCGCCGGTCGATGAACGGCGACGGCCGTGCCGCGGACCAGACGCGGGGATTGGGCAGGACGGCGGCCAGCAGCGCCGCCTCGCGCCGGCCGAGTTCCGAAGCGGGACGGCCGAAGAACCGGCGCGCCGCCGCCTCGGCGCCGTAGACCCCCGGCCCCATCTCGGCGATGTTGAGATAGACCTCGAGGATGCGGCGCTTGCTCCACAGCAGCTCCAGCTGCGGCGTCAGCCACGCCTCCAGCGCCTTGCGCAGCAGGTCCCGGCCGGGCCACAGCAGGATGTTCTTCGCCGTCTGCATCGAGATCGTACTGGCACCGCGCGGCCGCTCGCCGTCCATCCAGGTGTCCAACTCGTTGCGCAGCGCGGCCACGTCGAAGCCCAGGTGCCGGCAGAACAGGTTGTCCTCGGCGGCGATCACGGCGGCGGCCAGATGCGGCGAGACGTGGTCGAGCGGTACCGGCCGGTAGTGCAGGGACTCTCCCTGGACGAGCCGTAGCAGCATCAGCGGCGTGACCGGCGGATCGACGAACCGGTAGACCAGCACCAGGAGTGCCGGCCCCAGCAGCAGGATGAGGGCGGTGCGGACGATCCAGCGCCGAAACCTCAAGACGTGGGCACCAATCGGCGGCCGGCCGGCCGCGCCCGCCGCGGCGGGAGGACGTGCATCGGGATGCTTCCTTGCTTCGAACCAGCCAGTTTCTACGGGGTCCATCCCTTTAATGCGTCGGGCAGGCTTGTCAATGCGTTGCGAACCGTTCTAGATTTCATTTGGAAGTCAGGAGGCCGGACAGATGCTACCCGCAAGGGTGACGAATTCCATTCGCTGCTGGTCAGACTGACCCAAAAGGGGCATGCTATTTGTTGTGTAGCGCGATGGCGGGGCTTTGCCCGACGAGCATGTCAACGGGATGGTGGCCCGCGCCGGAGTGTACACGGTGCGCGTTCCTGCGGCGGCAATCGTCGCCTCGGTATTGGTGGAAGGTCCAGGGTGAATTATGAATTTCGTGCACGAAGAGAACACGATGCACCAAGACGATAGAATGTCGTATGCCAACCCGCGGCGGTACCGGGGGCGCCCTGTCAATGCGTCGGCGACGACGGCCGTCCGTCACCGCGTCGTGCCCGACCAAAGCCAGCAGATGCGGTTGATCGGCCTGGCCCTCTGCATCGTCTCCGCGGTGGTCACGCTTCTCTCGGCGGCGCTGATCGCGATCCGCTTCTGAGGCCCCCCGGGGGGCTTCGGGCGACGCGCAGCGACGTTCCAGCAGAAGCATCAGGGGGATCGGCCGAAGGTCGGCGCGAGGCGCGCAGGGCGGGCCTACTCTCCCCTGAACCGGGGACGGCGCTTTTCGAGGAAGGCGTTGATGCCTTCCTGGTAGTCGCTGCTGTCGTAGACGATGCGGCGCAGGCCCTGGATGCGCTCGAACAGCTCCGGCGTCATCGAATGTGCGCTGGCGAGCAGCCGCATCTCCTCCTTCATCACCGAGATGCTGAGCGGCGCGTTGCGGACGATCTTCTCGGCGAGGCCGTAGACGAACGCTTCGATCTCATCGCTCGGCCGCACGTAGTTGACGATCCCCAGGTTCAGCGCCTGCGACATCGGAATCGGCTGGGCGGTGAACAGCATCTCCCGCGCCACCGGCAGCGGCACGGCGTTGAGCAGCGTCAGCAGGCCGCTGAGATTGTAGGGGATGCCGAGCTTGGCCGGCGTGATCGCGAACGTCGCGTCCGGTGTCGCGACCAGGATGTCGCAGGCCATCGCCACCTCGCAGGCGCCGCCCCAGACGCCACCTTCGATCAGCGCCAGCACCGGCGCCGGGAAGCTCTGGATGGCGCGTACCATCACGCGCAGCGAGTCGCCCCAGCCCAGCGGATCGCGCCCGGCGTTCGGCAGTTCCTCGATGTTGTGGCCCGCCGACCACACCTTGCAGCCGGCAGGCGCCCGCAGCACCACCGCACGAGCCTTGCGCCCGCGGAGGTCGTCGAGCGCCGCCATGGTCTCCTCGATCAGGGCGTGGCTCAGCGCGTTGCGCTTCTCCTTGTGGTCCATGACGATGGTAGCGATCTGCTCTTCCAGGCGGCAGGAGATCAGGGCCATGACGTGCTCCACGATGAGGATGTGCCCGCGGCGGGTCCGGCTCGGGGCCGCCGCTGCCGGCGAGGGTGGCCGGCGGCGCGGTTGCGGACAGTAGAGGCAAACCGCTGCGCTCCGCTACGGGCTTGCATCCACGGACCCCTCAGTGGCGGGTGGGCGGGTGCATGCGGTGCAGGTGCGCTGGCCTCGTCCTCCTCGCGCAGGACGTTCCGGGTCGCCCGCCTGTTCCAGGCTTCGCGCCACAGCGGCTGGACCCGCAGCCGGTCGCATCCTCGATGAACGGTGCTTCGGTGCCCGCGTCGGCAGCGGCAAGGCGGGCGACCAGGGCACCCAGCTGTTCCGGCCGCGTCGCGATCGGCTGCCGTTCGGCGAGACCGGCGATCACCTCCAGCGTTTCGTCGATCATCGTCGTCGTTGCCCCACTCGTGGCCTTGCTTAATCCGATGTTAAGGATTTGGGGACGATAGTCTCAATCGAGGTTCAACCGCATCGGTCGGCGACAGCCATGGACTGGAGCACCATCGCACCGTTCGGCGTCATCAAACAGCGCCTTGCCTGGCTCGGCCAGCGGCAGCAGGTGCTGGCGCAGAACATCGCCAACGCCGACACCCCGGGCTACGTGCCGCACGACCTGAAGCCGCTGCGCTTCGACGAAACCCTGCGCAAGGCGAGCCCGGTCGTCCCCGCGGCCACCGATGCCCAGCACATGACCGGCACGCGCCGTCCGTCCGAGTTCACCCGGCAGGAGCAGCCGGACTTCGTCGAGGCGACGCCGAACGGCAACGCGGTCGACCTGGAAGAGCAGATGGCGAAGCTGAACGAAACCCAGGTCGCGCACAAGCTCGCCACACAGTTGTATCGAAAGTACCTGGGAATGATCCGCATGGCCGCGGGCGCGCGCGGTTAGGGCCGCCTTCGGGTCGATCGGCAGGCAGAGGAGCCGGACCATGGACGACGTTGCAACCACGCTGCGCATATCCGCCGCCGGCATGCGATCGCAGGGCAACCGGCTGCGCGTCATCGCCCAGAACATCGCCAACGCCGATTCCCTGCCCGCCTCGCCGGGAGACGTCCCGTACCGCCGGCAGGTGGTGACGTTCCGCAACGTTCTCGATCGCGCGACCGGGACGGAACTGGTGCGGGTGCAGGACGTGGGGGAGGACCCCTCGCCGTTCCCGCGCCGCTACGATCCCGGTCATCCGGGTGCGGACGACACCGGCTACGTGCTCGAGCCGAACGTCAATTCGCTGATCGAGGCGACCGACATGCGGGAGGCGCAGCGCTCCTACGAGGCCAACCTCAACGTCATCCGTGCAACCAAGACGATGCTGCAGGATACCATCGACGTGTTGCGCTAGCCGCGCCGCACCGGGAGAGTGCCCATGATCTCGCCCATCGACAGCTATGGCCGGGCCATCGCCGCCTACAACCGGGCGGCGACGGCGGATACGGCGCCCGCCGACGACCCGCAGCCCGCCAGCGCCGGCGGAAGCTTCGCCGAGCTGCTCGGCCGCACGGTCAACGACGGCATCGCCGCCAGCCGTGGGGCGGAAAAGGCCTCCGTCGCCGCCGTCGCCGGCAGCGCCGACCTCAGCCACGTGGTGAGCGCCGTCGCCGAGGCGGAGACCACCTTGCAGACGGTCGTCGCCGTCCGCGAGCGGATCATCGAAGCCTACAAGGAAATCATGCGGATGCCGATCTGACGACGGCGCCGTCCGGATCGAGGCCAGGCGTCGGGGTCGGCGTCGCTGCCGTCACCGCTGCCGATACCGCCCGGGGAGACGAGGATGAACGAGCTCACCATCCTGGAACTGAGTCGCGAGTCGGTGTGGGTCATGCTGCTCGTCGCGGGGCCGTTGCTGATCGTCGCCACCGTCGTCGGCCTCTCGATCTCGCTGGTGCAGGCACTCACCAGCATCCAGGAGACGACGCTCACCTTCGTGCCGAAGATGGCGGCCATGCTGATCGGCCTGGTACTGCTGCTGCCGTTCATGATGACGACGCTGATCGAGTTCACCCAGCGCCTGTTCGAGCGGATGGCACAGGGGGGCTAGAGGCACATGCCCGAGGCGATGCCCAGTGCCCACCTGTTCGCCGGGCTGCTCGTGTTCGCCCGCGTCGGCGCGGCGATCGCGGTACTGCCCGGCTTCAGTTCCACCTACGTGCCGGTGCGCGTGCGCCTGCTGCTGGCGCTGGCGATTTCCGTCCTGATCCTGCCCGCTCTCGCCGACACCCTGCCGCCGCTGCCGGACCGCCCGGATGCGCTGCTGGTGCTGCTGCTGGGCGAAACGCTGATCGGCCTGTTCCTCGGCACCGTGCCCCGGCTGCTGTTCTCGGCGCTGCAGGTGGCCGGTACGTTCATCGCGTTTCTCGGCGGCTTTGCCAACGCCCTGACCCAGGATCCGATCGCCGACCAGCAGAGCTCCACCATCTCCGGGTTCTTCAGCACCCTGGGGCTGGTGCTGGTGCTCGCCACCGACCTGCATCACCTGATGCTGCAGGCGATCGTCGACAGCTACGGCCTGTTCGTGCCCGGGGCAGCGGTTCCGTCGGGCGACCTGGCAATGGTGATCGCCCGCAGCGCCGCCGACGGCTTCGCTCTCGGGGTGCAGCTCGCAGCACCGTTCGTCGTCATCGCGCTGGTCTACAACGTCGGCCTGGGGCTGCTCGGCCGGTTGATGCCACAACTGCAAGTTTTCTTCATCGCGCAATCAGCCCAGGTTGGCTTACAATTGTGGGTTATGGTATTGACGATTTCGGGTATCATGATGGTCTTCCTCAACCGCTACGCCGAGGTGCTCGGCGGTATGCTCGGCGGTTGGGGTCCTCCGGCCTGAAGCGCCATGTCCGAGAGCGACGACGAATCCAAGACCGAAGAACCGACGCCGCGGAAGCTGCAGCAGGCGCGCACCCGCGGGCAGGTCACTCTTTCGCAGGATGCGCAGATCTGGGCATCGCTGGCGGCGGGCACGATGGCCATGGCCTTCCTCGTCCCGCGGGCGGCGGAACGCCTGGTCGGCGGCTACCTGCGCTTCCTTGAACAGCCGGAGCAGATGCACCTGGACATGGACGGGGCTCGCCTCGCGCTGCTGCAGGTGATGGCCGACTTCGCGCTGCTGCTCCTGCCGATTCTGGCGTTGCTCGCGGCCGCGGGGGTGGGCTGCGGGCTGGCGCAGGCCGGCCTGATCTGGGCGCCCAGCAAGCTCGCTCCCGATCCGAGCAAGCTGTCGCTCCTGAAGGGAATGCAGCGGATGCTGTCGATGAAGTCCCTGGTCGAGTTCGGCAAGGGGCTGCTGAAGGTCTGCATCGCCGCGGCGGTCCTGTATGCGCTGGTCCACCCGATGCTGCCCGGGCTCGACGCCTGGCCGTCGATCGCCGTGACCGCCACGCTCGCGCGCAGCCACGGCGCGATCGTCGACATGCTGGCGGCGGTGGCGGCGATGATGCTGCTCGTCGCCATCCTCGACTACGCGTGGCAGCGCTTCAGCTTCATGAAGCAGATGCGGATGTCGCAGCAGGAGGTGCGGGACGAGCACAAGCAGTCGGAGGGCGATCCGCACATCAAGGGGCGGATTCGCCAGCTCCGCCAGCAGCGGTCGCGGCAGCGGATGATGGCGGCGGTGCCCACCGCGACGGTGGTGGTGACGAACCCCACCCACTACGCGGTGGCGCTCGCCTATGCGTCGGAGACGATGTCGGCACCGAAGGTGGTGGCGAAGGGGGTGGATGCGCTGGCGATGCGCATCCGGGAGGTCGCCCGGCAGCACGACGTGCCTGTGGTGGAGAATCCGCCACTGGCGCGAGCCCTGCACGCATCGGTGGAAGTGGATGACGAAATACCGGCCGAGCATTATCAGGCGGTGGCGCAGGTGATCGGCTACGTGATGCGGGCGCGGCCCGATCGCACGCAGCCCGATCGCACGCAGCCCGATCGCACTCCGGCGGGACGGGCGCAGGCGGGACGGGCGCAGGGAGGGCGCGGGCGATGACGACCGGGTCCGACCGCGCCGATCCGATGTCCGGGTGCGTGGAGGAACGCGTGAACGAGCAGGCTGGGAGGGGCCCCGGGCGAAAACGGGTGCGGATGGCGCCGTCAGGCGGCGATGGCGCGCGCGCGAGGCTTCGCAAGGGATGGCTGGACAGCGCACCGCCAGCGCTGTTCGAGAACAGCCCCGTCGGCATGGCCTGCCTGGATCCGGGCGGGGTGATCGTCCAGTGCAACGAGGCCTTCGCGCGGGTCCTCGGCTGCGCGGCCGAAGCGCTGATGGGGCAGCCGTTCCCGGCGCTGATCGCGGCCGAGGACCGGGGAGACGTCCGGGCGCTGCTGGCCAGCCTGGTGACGCACACCGCCCGGCGCGGTTCGTTGGAGAACCTCCGGCTCGCCGTCGACGGCCGGGCGGAGCGGACCGCCGCCGTCGCCGTGTCGTCGCTGGAACGGCAGGGCGAAGTCGTGGGCGTGCTGGTGCATCTGACCGAAACCACCGGGCAGCACGCTCCGGAAACGGAATCCCGGCATGCCCACAAGCTGCAGGTGTTGGGGCAGCTGACCGGCGGCGTGGTCCACGATTTCAACACGCTGATCGCGGCGATCCTGGGGGGCTGCGAGCTGCTGCTCGGCCGCCACGGCCCGGACGATCCGTCGCACGACGACCTGGAACAGATGCGTGCCACCGCGTTGCGGGCGCGCGCCCTGGTCGGGCAGCTGCTGTCGTTCGTCCGCCGCCAGCCGCTGCAGCCGGAGCGCCTGCGGGTGGATACGGCGATCGACGGACTGGCGCCGCTGCTGCGCCGGCTGCTGGGGGCGGCGATCGTCGTCGAAACCCGGCACGAGGCAGCGCCGCTGCCGACGGTGCGCATGGATCCGGGCCAGTTCGATCAGGCGATCCTCAACCTCGCCATCAACGCCCGGGATGCCATGCCCGACGGCGGCTGGCTGTGCCTCGGCACCTCCGTCGAGGTTCTGCAGTCGCCGGTGCAGCACGGGCAGCTGTGCCTCCTGCCCGGACCGTACGTGGTCGTCACGGTGGCGGACAGCGGTTGCGGGATTCCGGAAGACATCGTGGACCACATCTTCCAGCCGTTCTTCACCACCAAGCGGGAGGGGGCGGGCACCGGCCTCGGGCTCGCCACCGTCTCCGACATCGTCCGGGACAGCGGCGGTTCGGTCGCGGTGCACAGCGCGCCCGGCGAGGGGAGCACGTTCCGCATCCTGATCCCCGCCCAGGCGGACACCGGAGAGGCGCCGACACTCGCCGCCGTGGAAGCGGCGGTCGCCGAGCCGCCGGTCGCCCCGCAGCTGCCCGAGGAACCCGGGACCGCCCGCATCCTGCTGGTGGACGACGAGGAGATCGTCCGCAGGTTCGCCGCCCGGGCGCTGCGCAGCCGGGGGTACGACGTCCTGGAGGCGGCGGACGGCGAAACGGCGCTGGACGCGCTGTCGCCCACCGCGCCGAAGGTGGACCTGTTGCTCGCCGATCTGGTCCTGCCCGGGGCCGACGGCCGCGCCGTGATCGAGCACGCACTGACCATCCGGCCGGAGATGCGGGCGATCGTCATCTCCGCCCACCTTCCCGACGAGGGGTGGCGCAGCGGCGCCGGCGCCGGCCGCGTCCTTCTGTTGCCCAAGCCGTTCACGCTGGCGGAACTGGCGGCGGCAGTGAAACGGGCACTCGGCCGCTGAGTTGTCCGCCCGCGCCACCGCGGTTCACAGGCGCCGGCCGGCGGAAGTCACAGCCGCAGGCCGGCGGGACCGCTCGTCAGCGTCCGGATCAGTTCCGCCTGCCGGTCGGTGCCCGTCTTGGAAAAGATCTGCTTGAGGTGCTTGCGGACCGTCTCGTAGGTCAGTCCCAGGTGCTGAGCGCACTGTTCGAGCCGCAGGCCGCGCGCCAGCAGTACGGCGACCCGGGCTTCGGCGCGGCTGAGCGTGTAGAGGCGGACCAGCTGGCGGGGATCGATGTCGACCGGCCGTTCCGGGTCGCCGATGAACAGGACGGCCACCGGATCCCGGTCGGCACGCCGCTGGGTCCGGTCCTTCACCGGCATTACCAGCAGCGTGATCGGCCGCCGCCCGTCCTCGCGCGGCACCGAGAAGGTGTGGAGTTCGCCGCTCGCCTCGTTGCGCGGTTCGCCCAGCGTGCCGGCGAGGAAGTCGCGGAAGCGGAAGCGCCCGGCCGGCAGCTTCAGCCCCAGCCCGCTGCTGCCCAGGTAGAGCGCGTCGTCGGTGTCGATGATGTCGCGCGCCGCCCGGTTGGCGGCAATCACCGTGCCGGAGCATCCGAGCAGGGCGATCCCCATCGGCATCACGTCCAGCGTGTCGAGCAGGATGCGCTCCACGTCCTGGACGCGGCGGAAGAGGTGGCCGGCGCGCAGCCCCTGGCGCAGATGCGGCAGCAGACGGAACAGCAGTTCGATGTCGTCTTCCCAGAACGCCCCCTTTTCGCGGGCGCGGGCGAAGGTCAGCAGGGTGACCTGCGAGCCCTGCGCGTCCAGGATGCCGATCAGATGGTGAAACAGGTTCTGCGGCCGCAGCCAGTAGCGATAGAAGTCCGTGTCGAGAACTTTGGCGGACTCTGCAAGCTGGGTGTTGGTGAACACGACGCCCGGCTGACCGAAATTCTCCGCCTCCTGCAGGTAGACGTTCTGCCGGCTGTAGAAGTCCCGGTAGGCGGTGACGAACATGGCGTCGATGCTGACCGTGTGGTCGAGCTGGCCGCGGCCCTGCTCGAAATCGTGCGACATCACCGCCGCCGAATCGGCGTGGACGGCATCGCGCATCTTGCCGAGCAGTTCCGGCCACAGCTTCGGGTCCATGCTGGCGTCGTAGAATCCGGACACCAGTTCGGTCAGGACGCTCCCGAGCCCGGCGAGGAACTCGCGGTTGCTGGCCGGGAAGGGCAGCGACGGGATCCCTGTGAGCGCCGAGCCTTCGCGGGTCGCGAGCGGGCTCTCCGGCCTGTAGTCACCGGGGGTGGCGAAACCGAACACCGATCCGTCGAGCGTGTTCGAGCGCCGGCGGTCGAATCCGGAGCGCCGCTCCGAGCCGGACTCGAGGTCCGACAGGCTGCGGCGGTCCTGTCCGGACCGACGGTCCACGAACTGTCCGTTGTTCATCGAAAGTCCTCTTCCCGCTCCAATCATCTCGCACGATCCAGGGCAATTGCGTTGTTGGGTTCTTTGGTGATTGATTGACTCCGATCTTAACGCGTCGGCCGCACACACAAAACCGGTCTTTATAACCCAAAAGGAGATATATTGCCGCCGTTACGCGCTGGCCCAATCGCCCCATTTCCCACAAATTGACCCCTTTTGGGTGAAAATCACCCCAAGGACGCCGTTTTTATTCGATGCATTTCAATGTGTTAGAAAAATGGCTTTATGCCATGAACAGAACGTGTACCTTGCCTGCGGTTGCCAAACGCGCGTTGCCGTGGAATAAGGAAATGCACGGATGATCGTGAGCAGATTACAAGTGGCCGACCGAGACGTTTCCGACAAGAGCAAAGCGATCGACGCTGCCGTGAGCCAGATCGAGCGGGCTTTCGGCAAGGGCTCGATCATGCGCCTGGGGCAGCGTGAAACGGTGGAAACGGAGGTCGTTTCAACCGGTTCGATCGGCCTCGATATTGCCCTCGGCATCGGCGGCCTGCCGCGCGGCCGCATCGTCGAAATCTACGGCCCGGAGAGTTCGGGCAAGACCACGCTGGCGTTGCACGCCATCGCCGAGGCGCAGAAGAAGGGCGGCCTGTGCGCATTCGTCGATGCGGAGCACGCGCTGGATCCGGTCTATGCGCGCAAGCTGGGCGTCAAGGTGGACGATCTGCTGATCTCGCAGCCGGATGCGGGCGAGCAGGCACTGGAAATCGCGGATACGCTGGTGCGCTCCGGCGCCGTCGACGTCCTGGTCATCGATTCGGTGGCCGCACTCGTGCCGCGTGCCGAGCTGGAAGGCGAGATGGGTGACAGCCACGTCGGCCTGCAGGCCCGCCTGATGAGCCAGGCGCTGCGCAAGCTGACCGGATCGGTCTCCCGCTCACGCACGATGATCATCTTCATCAACCAGATCCGGATGAAGATCGGGGTGATGTTCGGCAACCCGGAGACCACCACCGGCGGCAACGCGCTGAAGTTCTATTCGTCCATCCGGCTGGAGATCCGGCGCATCGGTGCGATCAAGGATCGCGACGAGGTCGTCGGCAACCAGACCCGGGTCAAGGTGGTGAAGAACAAGCTGGCGCCGCCGTTCAAGATGGTCGAGTTCGACATCATGTATGGCGAGGGCATCTCGAAGACCGGCGAATTGCTCGACCTGGGCATCAAGGCCGGCATCGTCGAGAAGTCCGGCTCCTGGTTCTCGTACGGCTCGGAGCGGATCGGCCAGGGCCGGGAGAACGCCAAGCAATTCCTCAGGGACCGCCCCGACAAGGCGGCCGAAGTGGAAGCGAAGATCCGGCAGAACGCCGGCCTCGTTTCGGAGGCGCTGCTGTCGGGGGGCGACAGCGCCGAGGATGCGGATACCGCGTTGGAATAGACTTTTTGCGCCCAACCGACCGGGACGGCTCCGTGCGGGGCCTGAAACCGCGCCTAAAGGCTCCGCACCGCCGCGGCGTCATTAATCGAACTATAAGAGTTCGCTTATAGAGTCACCTCCCTGTGGGGGCTGTCGAGCCTGTCCTTCTTCAGCGATGGGTCACGGGCCTTCGTCCGAGCGCCGGAACCGATGTTCCGGCGCCTGTCCTGCCTGCGAGGAGTGATGATATGTCCTGGCTCGGGAACGTTCGAACCCTGCCCAAACTGCTGGTCCTGATCGGACTGCTTGCCGTCGTCGCCATCGTCATAACGGTGATGGCTTCCCAGTCACTGAAATCTATGAGTGATGCGGCTGCTGAGATGGATAACGCCGCGGAAACGGCACTGCTGGTTGCGCGGATGAACCAGAACGTCCTGGCGAGCAGTCGGAGCGAATACCGGATGGCGCTGGATCCCCGTCCGGATAACGTCCGTGAAGCGGCAAAGCGCGGCGAAGAGGAACACAAAATGTTCCACGAGCGGTTCACGGACCTGTCGAAGCGCGCCTCCGCACAGATGCAGGCGAAATTGGACGAACTGCAGCAAAGCTTTGCTGCTTACGATAAGGCGTACGACCAAACCGTTGCTGCCGCCGGCGAAGCGAAGGACGTGCAAATCACTGCAGACATGGAGCTGGTGAAGAAAGTTGCGCTTCAGAACCGGGAAATTGGGGAGAAGATTCGCGGTATCCTCCGTGAATTGGCAGACCGATTGGCGAATGATATCGATCGGAATGCGAAGGCTGCGGCCGAGCTTTACATAAGCACGCGGAATTTCATGATCGCATTTGCCGGTGGCGGCATCCTCGTCGGCGGACTCCTCGGTTTTCTGCTGGCGCAGTATGGTGTCGTCCGACCGGTCAGGGCGATCGTCGCGGTCCTGCAGAAGCTGGCGGGAGGCCAATACGACATCGAGGTCGTCGGCGTCGACCGCAAGGATGAGGTGGGCGAAGTTGCGAAGACGGCACTCGTCTTCAAACAGAACGGTCTCGAGAAGCAGCGTATGGAGCGCGAGCAGGAACAGGCGAAGGCGCAGGCCGAGCTTGAGAAACGCGCGATGCTGGAGCGCATGGCCGGCAACTTCGAGCAGGCGGTGGGCGGGGTGATCCAGTCCGTGGCCTCCTCGGCGAGCCAGTTGCGGGCGTCCTCGGAGACCATGTCCGCCACGACCGAGGAAACGTCGCGGCAGGCGACGGCCGTGGCGGCAGCCTCCGAGCAGGCGTCGGTCAATGTGCAGACGGTGGCGTCGGCGGCGGAGGAACTCGCCTCGTCGGTGCGCGAGATCGGCCGGCAGGTGGTGCAGTCCTCGCGGATCGCCGACCGCGCCGTCAGCGAGGCGGACCGGACCAACGCCAAGGTGCAGGAACTGGCGGAAGGCGCCAGCCGGATCGGCGACGTGGTCAAGCTGATCTCCGACATCGCCGCCCAGACCAATTTGCTGGCGCTAAACGCCACGATCGAGGCGGCGCGTGCGGGCGAGGCCGGCAAGGGGTTCGCCGTCGTGGCATCCGAGGTCAAGGCGCTGGCCAACCAGACGGCGCGCGCCACCCAGGACATCGCCTCGCAGATCGGTTCGATCCAGTCGGCGACCGGCGAGTCCGTGCAGGCGATCGACGAGATCGGCAAGACCATCCGCAGCATCAACGAGATCGCAGCTGCGATCGCGGCCGCGGTCGAGGAACAGGAGGCGGCGACGCAGGAGATCGCGCGCAACGTCCAGCAGGCGTCGGCCGGAACATCGGAGGTGTCGGCCAACATCGGTGGCGTCACCCGGGCGGCAGCGGATGCCGGTGCGGCGACGTCACAGGTGATGGGGGCTGCCGAAGAGCTGAACCGGCACTCCGACCTGCTGCGCTCCGAGGTGGGCAAGTTCCTGGCCTCGGTCCGCGCCGCCTGAGCGAACGCGACCCTCGGCACACCACGCCCACCTGCACGCACGTTGGGAGGGGGCGGCGCGACCTGCACGGATCGCGCCGCCCCTTGCGTCTGCGGGCTCCACGTCGGGTAGACAAGCCGGCGTCGGCCGACTAGAACCGGGCCGAACAGGTGGATATTCCGATCGCTGGCCCGGGTCCCCATATCACGCCGATGCAGACCGTCAACGACATCCGCAACGCATTTCTCGACTTCTTCGCCCGCCATGGCCATCGGCCGGTGCCGTCGAGTCCGCTCGTGCCGCGCAACGATCCGACGTTGATGTTCACCAACGCCGGCATGGTGCAGTTCAAGAACGTCTTCACCGGCGTCGAGAAGCGCGATTACAGCCGGGCGGTCACCGCCCAGAAATGCGTGCGCGCCGGCGGCAAGCACAACGACCTGGAGAACGTCGGCTATACCACCCGGCACCATACCTTCTTCGAAATGCTGGGGAACTTCTCCTTCGGCGAGTACTTCAAGGATGTGGCGATCGAGCTGGCCTGGCAGCTGGTGACGAAGGAGTTCGGGCTCGCCGCCGACCGGCTGCTGGTGACCGTCTACGCCGAGGACGACGAGGCGTTCGATCTGTGGCGGAAGATTGCGGGCCTGCCGGACGGGAAGATCATCCGCATCGCCAGCTCCGACAACTTCTGGGCGATGGGCGACACCGGGCCGTGCGGTCCGTGCTCCGAGATCTTCTACGACCACGGCCCGCACATCCCGGGCGGCCCACCGGGCAGCCCGGACGAGGACGGCGACCGGTTCATCGAGATCTGGAACCTGGTGTTCATGCAGTACGAGCAGGTGAGCCGCGACGAGCGGGTCCCGCTGCCGAAGCCGTCGATCGACACCGGCATGGGGCTGGAGCGGGTCGCGGCAGTGATGCAGGGCACCCACGACAACTACCGCATCGACCTGCTGCGCCACCTGATCCTGGCCTCGGCGCAGGCGACCGGCACCGATCCGGACGGGCCGCACGCCGCTTCGCACCGGGTGATCGCCGACCACCTGCGCGCATCCGCCTTCCTGATCGCCGACGGAGTGCTGCCGGCGAACGAGGGTCGCGGCTACGTGCTGCGCCGGATCATGCGCCGGGCGATGCGGCACGCGCACCTGATCGGCGCCCGCGAGCCGCTGCTGTGGCGGCTGGTTCCGCACCTGGTTGGGAAGATGGGCCAGGCGTACCCGGAACTGGGACGCGCCGAGGCGCTCGCCACCGAAACCCTGCGGTTGGAGGAGACGCGCTTCCGCACCACGCTGGAGCGCGGCCTGAAGCTGCTGGACGAGGCGACGCAGGACCTCTCCGCCGGGGGCATCGTCGACGGCGAGGTCGCCTTCCGGCTCTACGACACCTACGGCTTTCCCCTCGACCTCACCCAGGACGCGCTGAAGGCTCGCGGCGTCGGTGTGGACGTGGACGCCTTCAATGCCGCCATGCAACGGCAGCGGGAGGAGGCGCGGCGCGCCTGGGCCGGCTCCGGCGAGGCGGCGACGGAAGCGGTGTGGTTTCAGCTGCGCGAGGAGGTGGGTGCGACCGAATTCCTCGGCTACGAGGCGGAAGCCTCGGAAGGCGCGGTGGTGGCGATCGTCGCCGGTGGCCAGCCGGTGAGGGAAGCGTCGGCCGGCGACGAGGTGGCGGTGATCTGCAACCAGACGCCGTTCTACGGCGAGTCCGGCGGCCAGATGGGCGACACCGGCTGGATCACCGGGCCGGGGCTGCGCGTCGAGGTGACCGAGACGCTGAAGAAGCTGGGCGACCTGCACGTCCACCTGGGCCGCGTCGTCGAGGGACGGCTCGCCGTCGGTGCGCAGGTGCTGCTGGATGTGGATCACGCCCGCCGGGCGGCGCTGCGCGCCAACCACTCGGCCACCCACCTGCTGCAGGCCTCGCTGCGCCGCAGGCTGGGCGAGCACGTCACGCAAAAGGGATCGCTGGTGGCGCCCGACCGGCTGCGTTTCGACATCAGTCATCCGAAGCCGCTCGGCGCCGACGAGATCGCCGTGATCGAAGCCGACGTCAACGCCGAGGTGCGGGAGAACACCGAGGTCGCCACCCATCTGATGGACCCGGAGGCGGCGATCGAGGCCGGCGCGATGGCGCTGTTCGGCGAGAAGTACGGCGACGAAGTGCGCGTCGTCTCCATGGGCCGGGCGGAAGACGGCAGGCGGGCCTACTCCACCGAGCTGTGCGGCGGCACGCACGTGCGGCGCACCGGCGATATCGGCCTGTTCAAGATCGTCAGCGAGGGGGCGCTGGCGTCCGGCGTGCGCCGCATCGAGGCAGTCACCGGCGGTGATGCGCAGGCGCTGGTCGCCGAGCAGGAGCGGGCCCTGAAGGAGACGGCGCAGCTGCTCAACACCGCGCCGGCGGACGTGCCGTCGCGGGTCGCGGTGCTGATCGAGGAGCGGCGGCGGCTGGAGCGGGAGCTGAGCGAGGCGCGTCGGGCGCTCGCCACCGGCGGCGGCGGCCGGGGCGCGGCGCGCGCCGTGGCCGGCATCACCTACGCTCCGCAGCTGCTGGACGGCGTGCCGGCGCGCGAACTGAAGAGCATGGCCGACGACATCAAGAAGCAGGTGGGTTCGGGCGTCGTGGCGCTGGTCGGCACCAACGACGGCAAGGCGTCGGTCGTCGTCGGCGTCACCGACGACCTGACGGCGCGGATCAACGCCGTCGATCTGGCGAAGATCGGCGCCGAGGCGCTGGGCGGCAAGGGCGGCGGCGGCCGAGCCGACATGGCCCAGGCGGGCGGTCCCGACCCGTCCCAGGCGCAGGCGGCGCTGGACGCCATCGAACGCGCGCTCGCAGGGACGGCGCCCTAGAGCGATCTCCGATCAAGCGGAATCGCTTGATCGGTTTGATTTTCTCTAAAAATCAAACAGTTGGAGCACGACCGTTTGATCAGATCGGTTCGATCCGATCAAGCCGCGCTCCAGCGGCTTCACGGCCGAAGGCGATCCCTCGCCACGACGTCGGCTTGGTCGGGGGGGAGCGGAGGAAGGGTCCGGCCTGCGCCGGATCAGCCGCGCTTGGCGGCGAACAGCGACGGCTTGCGGTCCGTCGCGGCCACGCCCCCGGCCGCACCCGTCTCGGGACCCGCCGCGCCGCAGCTTTCGCGGACGCGGCCCAGAACCCGGACCATGATGTCGTCGATCGTCTCGTCGGTCATCGCCGCCAGCATGTCGGAGGTAACGGGATCGAGACCGCTGCCGTCCTCCGGCGCGTGCGTGGGCGCCCGCATGAACGCTTCCCGCAGCGCCAGGGTCTGCTCGAGGGGATCCGCTTCGCCGAGCAGCCGGCACGTGTAGAGGTTGATCAGCAGCCGCCGGTGAGCGCTGAGATGGGCGAGCAACGTCAGCGTGACGTAATCCATCGTCCTGTCCATGCCTGGGCGACCCGCCGGTCGGGAATGCACGTCCGCTTATTCTGCGCTACATGCGTTGCCAGCGAGTTAACGTGCGGATGCGCGGGGATCCCGTTTCGGCGCGGATCCCGCCCGCCACCGCGCCGGCCGGCGCTGCGATCTCCGCGTCGCGCGGCCGCGCCGCCGGCGAGCGCCGTCTTGCCAGCGCGGCATCGTCTCCGTACCTTGCCGATCGCAGCCGCGACAGACGGGACGGGGACATGAGCAAGCGCTTCGAGGGCACCGACAGCTACGTCGCCACCGAGGATCTGATGGTGGCGGTCAACGCCGCGATCGCCCTGCAGCGGCCGCTGCTGGTCAAGGGTGAGCCGGGCACCGGCAAGACCATTCTGGCCTACGAGGTCGCACGCGCCATCGGCGCGCCGCTGATCCAGTGGCACATCAAGTCCACGACCAAGGCGCAACAGGGGCTCTACGAGTACGATGCCGTCGCCCGCCTGCGCGACTCGCAGCTGGGCGAGGCACGGGTGCACGACATCCGCAACTACATCGTCAAGGGCCGGCTGTGGGAGGCGTTCATCGCCGACGAACGGCCGGTCCTGCTGATCGACGAGATCGACAAGGCGGACATCGAGTTCCCCAACGACCTGCTGCTGGAGCTCGACCGGATGGAGTTCCACGTCTACGAGACGAAGGAGACCATCGCCGCCCGGCAGCGCCCCATCGTCGTCATCACGTCCAACAACGAGAAGGAACTGCCGGACGCGTTCCTGCGCCGCTGCTTCTTCCACTACATCCGCTTCCCCGATCGGGAGACGATGCACCGCATCGTCGACGTGCACTACCCGGGCATCCAGAAGCGGCTGGTGAGCGAGGCACTCACCGTGTTCTTCGAGATGCGCGACGTGCCGGGCCTGAAGAAGAAGCCGTCCACGTCGGAGTTCCTCGACTGGATCAAGCTGCTGATGATCGAGGACATCCCGCCCGAAGCGCTGCGCGCCACCGATGCGCGCAAGCTGATCCCGCCGCTGCACGGTGCCCTGCTGAAGAACGAGCAGGATATCCACCTGTTCGAGCGCCTGGCGTTCCTGAGCCGCCGGGAAGGGCGCTGACGGCAGCCCATCGGTCGATTTTCGTCCGACGGATCGTCCCATACCGTTGAAGGCCGTTGACTTCTCGCCCGGTCGGCGGTCTCGTCATCGTCGGGCCGACCGCGCCGCCGGGCAGGGGTCGGTACGGCCCCGACCCCCGATCCGCGGCAGTGAACCCGGGCGGGGGACCGGCCCGTTTCCAGGGAGGAGCGGTTGGCCGAGACGCTGGACACGCAGGCCCTGCAGCGGACGGCCACCGAAGCGGAGCGCTGGCTGGATGCCCGTGTGCTGACCCTGGCGACGCTGGAGCAGCTGGCGGCGGTGGCGGTGTGCTGCCTCGCAGCCGTCGTGCTGGCGCCGCGCCTCGAGGCTTCGATCCGTGCCCGGCTGGCGCGCGACGAAGCCGACCCGGCGGTGGGGCCGGTGACCCGCTCGCTGGCGACGGGCCTCGCGGACGCGCTGCTGCCGCTGACCCTGCCGGGCATCTGGCTGCTGGCGCAATGGCTGTCGCTGATCGTCGCCCGGCAGGCGGGCTGGCCGCACGAGGTGATCGGGCTGGCCGTGAGCCTGCTGGCGGCGTGGGTCGCGATCCACCTGCTCTCGAAGCTGATCCGCGATCCGTTCTGGTCGCGGGCGGCGCGGTTCGCCGCCTGGTCGGTGGTCGCCCTGCACATCGTGGGGCTGCTCGACGAGGTCCGGGAGTCGCTGGAGAAGCTGCGCCTGACCTTCGGGCAGGTGGCGATCTCGCCGCTCGACGTCTTCGCCGGCATCGCCTGGCTCGCCGTCCTGCTGTGGCTGGCGACGCGGGCGACCCGGCTGCTGGAGCGACGCATCGAAGCGGACTCCACGCTCTCGCCCGCCGTGCAGATGCTGTTCACGCGACTGGTCAAGGTCGGCCTGATCGTTGCCGCGGTCTTCATCTCGCTGGGCAGCATCGGCATCGACCTCACCGCACTCGCGGTCTTCAGCGGCGCCGTCGGCGTCGGCATCGGCTTCGGGCTGCAAGCGATCTTCAACAACTTCGTCGCCGGCATCATCCTGCTGGGCGAGCGGTCGCTGAAGGTGGGGGACTTCGTGGAGCTGGAACGCGGCCTCGCCGGCACGGTCAGGCGGATCGCCATCCGCAACACCGTCCTGACCACGCCGGACAACGTCGACATCGCCGTCCCCAACTCCGAGTTCGTCAACGGCCGGATGACCAACTGGACGATGCTGGACGAGCACGCGCGGATCCATGTCCCCTTCCCGGTCGCCTACGGCACCGATCCGGAACTGGTGGAGCGCATCGTGCTGGATGCGGCGCGGCGGGTCGCGTTCACACTGCCGGCGGAGGAGGGGCGCACGCCGCAGGTCTGGCTGGTCCGCTTCGGCGAGAGCCGCATGGATTACGAGTTGGTGGTGTGGCTGACCGCCGAGGGGGTGCGCCGTCCCGCCGGCGCGCACGCGGCCTATTGCCGCGCCATCTATGGCACCCTGCGCCTGCACGGCCTTGAGCTGCCGTTCCCGCAGCGCGACCTGCATCTGCGCAGCGCCGTGCCGCTGACCGTCGCGCCCGGCGACGGCGGCAGGACCGCGGGCGATCCGCGGCGGACGACCTAGCCCGTGGACCAGGCCCTGGCCGTGTTCGCGGACGTGAAGAACCTGCTCGAACAGGCGCTCGCGTCCTTCGACGCCTCCGTGCTGGCCGACTACGCGCTGCCGCAGCTGATCGCCGTCGTTGGAGCCTACTTCGCTGCGCGCCTCGCCAACCGCTGGCTGCAGGGGGTTCGATTGCGGATGCGGGCGCAGATCGCGCGGCTGCAGCCGGCAGCGGCTCGACGGCTGCAGCCGCTGGAGTTCGCCGTCGTCTGGCTGCTGCTGCAGTGGTTCGCGCTCGCCGCGTTGCGCGAAGCCGATCTGCAGGTCCCGCTGGTTCAGGCGGCGGTCAGCCTGCTCATCGCCTGGATCGCCGTCCGCCTCGGGGCCTCGATGATCGCCTCGGTGTTCTGGTCACGGGTGATCGCGATCCTGTTCGTCCTCTCCGCAGCGCTCAAGGCCACCGGCCTGTGGGCGCCGACGCTGCACATCCTCGACGAAATGGCGCTGACCGTGGGCGCGGTGCGGATCTCCGTCCTCGGCGTGATCGAGGCGACGCTGATCGTGGGGATCCTCTGGGCGGTGGCGACGACCGTCGGCAACTGGCTCGATCGCTGGGCGGCGAAGCTGCCGGACTTCACGCCGTCCGGCCGGGTGCTGCTGGGCAAGACGTTCCGGTTCGCCACCCTCAGCGTTGCCGTGATCATCGCGCTGCACGCCGTCGGCGTCGACCTGACGACCCTCGCCGTCTTCTCCGGCGCGGTCGGACTCGGCATCGGCTTCGGCCTGCAGAAAGTGTTCTCCAACCTGATCAGCGGCATGATCCTGCTGCTGGACCGTTCGGTGAAGCCGGGCGACGTCATCGCCGTCGGGGGGCACTACGGCTGGATCAATGCACTCGGCGCCCGCTACGTCTCGGTCGTCACCCGCGACGGCATCGAACACCTGATCCCCAACGAGGACCTGATCAGCACCCGGGTCGAGAACTGGTCACACAGCAACAAACTGCTGCGCCTGCGCGTCCCCTTCGGCGTTGCCTACGGCAGCGACCTGCGGCAGGTGATGGTACTGGCCGAACAGGCCGTCCGCGAGGTCGATCGCGTGCTGCCGGAGCATGAGCCGCACTGCCTGCTGATCGCGTTTGCCGACAGCTCGATCGATTTCGAGCTGCGGTTCTGGATCAACGACCCGGAGAACGGGGTGCACAACGTCAAGAGCGCGGTGCTGATGCGGCTGTGGACGGAATTCGAGGCGCACGGCATCGAGATCCCCTTCCCGCAGCAGGACGTGCACCTGAAGACGCCCGCCTCGCTGCCGGTTCACTTGGTCCGCCCCGCACCCGGAGCGCCGGACGCAACCGGCAGCGGGCCCGGAAATGGATGAATCGCTGATCCTGAAGATGACGGCGATCGCCACGCTGGGCATGGGTGCTCAGTGGCTCGCCTGGCGGGCGCAGCTGCCGGCGATCGTGCTGCTGTCGATCGCGGGGATCCTCGCCGGGCCGGTGTTCGGGCTGGTCCGGCCGACGGAGGATTTCGGCGCGCTGCTCAGTCCGATGATCTCGGTCGCCGTCGCCATCATCCTGTTCGAAGGCGGCCTCAATCTGAACGTCCGCGAGCTCCGGGAAACCTCGGTGGCGGTGCGGCGCCTGGTCGTGGTCGGCGTGCCCCTGAGCTGGGGGCTGACGACGCTGGCGGCGCACCATCTGGCCGGGCTGTCCTGGGGGGTGGCGGCGGTGCTCGGCGGCATCCTGGTGGTGACCGGCCCGACGGTGATCCTGCCGATGCTCCGGCAGGCGAAGCTGACGGCGCGGCCCGCCTCGGTGCTGAAGTGGGAAGGGATCGTCAACGATCCGATCGGCGCCCTGCTGGCGGTTCTCGTCTTCGGCTATCTGTCGGTGGACGGCCGGCCGGAGACGCTGCTGGATGCCGGCTGGCTGGTTCTGGCCGCGCTGTTCGCCATCGGCCTCGGGGTGGCGCTGGGCCGCGGCGTCGTCCGCCTGTTCGCCCGCGGGATGGTGCCGGAGCACCTGAAGGCGGGGTTGCTGCTGGTCGTCGTGCTGGTCGGGTTCGCGGGCGCCAACCTGCTGCAGGGCGAGAGCGGCCTGCTCACCGTCACCGCTCTCGGGATCACTCTCGCCAATGCCCGGTTCGCCAGCCTGGAGGAGATGCGGCGCTTCAAGGAAAACCTCACCATTCTCCTGGTCTCGGCGGTATTCGTGCTGCTCACGGCATCGCTGCACCCGTCGACCCTGCCGGTGATCGGCGACGAGGGGAAGCTGGCCTTCATCGCCTGCGTGCTGTTCGTGATCCGGCCGCTGGTGGTGTGGATTAGCACCATCCGCTGCGGGCTCTCGTGGCAGGAGCGGGCGCTGATCGGCTGGATCGCACCCCGCGGCGTCGTCGCCGTCGCCGTCGCCGGCTTCTTCGCGGCGCGGCTGCAGGATCAGGGGTACGCCGACGCGGCGTCCCTGGTACCGATCGTCTTCGCGATCGTGTTCGCCACCGTCGTCGCCCACGGCTTTTCCATCCGCTACCTGGCGCGGCGCCTGGGGTTGTCGGCCTCCGGCCGGCCGGGCGTGCTCATCGTGGGGTCGTCCGACTGGAGCGCTGCGCTCGCGACCACACTGCAGGGCGAGGCGGTGCCGGTGCGGATCATCGACAGCGACTGGCTGCGGCTGCGCGCCGCCCGGTCCGCGGGCGTGCCGCTGCATTTCGGCGAGGTGCTGTCGGAGGCGGCCACCTATCACCTGGGCCTGTCGCGCTACCACTACCTGCTCGCGGTCAGCGACAACGACGCCTACAACGCCTTCGTCTGCACCCACATGGCTCCCCATTTCGGCCGGGAGCGGGTGTTCCAGCTGGGCGTCCGCGAGGAGGAGGAGAGCGACCGCCGCGGCTTCGCCGTGACGGCGCGCGGCCGGACCCTGCTGGGCTCCGGCGCCGACCTGTCCGGCCTGCTCGACCGGCACCGGGCCGGCTGGACCTTCCAGCGGACCCGCCTGACCGAGGTCTACGGCTGGGAACAGTATCTCGCCGGCCGTCCGGACGGTGCCGAAACCCTGTTCGTCATCTGCCCCGGCGGCGAACTGGTGGTGGACACGGACGGGAAGCAGCCGCCGGCGCGCGCCGGCGACGTGGTCATCGGCTTCGCCCCGCCCCGGCAGGCGGCCGACGGTGCACGGTGCGCGGTGTCGCTGTCGGGGGATGGCAACGGAACAGCGGCGGAGTGACGTGACGGCGGCGGCTGCGACGGGTTTCCAGCCTGCTGCGAGCCGGGAGGCGGCCGGGATCACAGCGGTGTTCTGCGGACCCGTGATACGGTCTGGGACGTTTCATCGAATGCGCCTCCGATGGCGTCGCCGGCCCCGGCTGCATGCACGCCGTGGTTCCTCCCCAGGTACCGTCAGGGAACCTGCGGTCGGCGGGCAGGATGCATGAGGCGAGGAAGGATGCAGGAAATATCCACATGGGCGTAATCAGCATGACCTCCTTCGCTTCTACGTCGTCTGTTCCTCCACGGTCGTCGGGTGTTTCCGATGCCTCGCGCCGTAAACGGAGCGAGATGGTGCGCCGGCTCAATCTGGCGCTGGCGCTGGCCGTGGCCGTGCCGCTGGGCACGCTGATCGGCTGGATCAGCGGTGTGGGGAGCCGCCGCGACCGAACCCCGACAGCGGGTTGATCAGCCGGGCGAAGCGCGTCACGGAATCGAGAGCAGAGCGTTTCATTGCGCGTTGTGCGCCTGCGTACTAGGTTTGGCGGATGAATACGCGCGCCGCCGATGCCGAATCCGGTCGCTGGTTTCTGAAGCCGGCGTTGATCGCCGCGGCGGGCGTGTTGGCCGTCGCCGTGGCCATCGCGCTGAACTACATGCAGCCCGAAACGCCCGCTCCGGGCGAGGGCGCAGGCGCGGGCGTGGGCGCCCGTTCGACCGCCACCAGGTCCGCATCGCCGGCCGGGAGCGGCAGCGACGCCACCGCGCCGGCGCCCATCCGGGCGCCCTCCGCGGCGCAACTTGCGCAGCCGCTGCCCGCCTTCGACGTGGTTCGCATCAATCCGCGCGGCGATACGGTGATCGCCGGCCGCGCCGAGCCGGGCGCCACCGTGGCGCTGCACGACGGCGACCGGCTCCTCGGCCAGGTCACCGCCGACGGCCGCGGCGAGTGGGTGTTCGTGCCGGACACCCCGCTGCCGCCGGGCAGCCACCGGCTGGAGCTGGAAATGCACGCCGGCCGCGCCGATTCCGTCCGCTCCGCCGACGAGGTGATCGTCGTCGTCCCGATGCCCGGGGAGGACATCGCCGGCCGCCGGACGGACGGCACGGCGCAGCCGCTGGCCTTGCGCCAGCCGCGCGGTGGCGGCCCGGCGGTGGTGATGCAGGCTCCAGGATCGAAGGAGGAGGTGGCGGCGTTGGCGGTGGACGCGGCGGATGCCGGCGCCGAAGCGATCGTGCTCACCGGCAGGGCGCCGCCCGGATCGAAGGTGCGGGTCAGCATCGACGCCCGCAAGGCAGGCGACGTCGTCGCCGACGACCAGGGCCGGTGGACGGTGCGGGCGGATCGAAAGCTCGCCGGCAGCGATCCCGCCGTGACCGTCGAACTGCTGGACGGAAAGGGCATGGCGGTGGCGCGCGCCGGTGTCCCGCTGCTGCTGGCTGCGGCGGGTGGGGCGGCGCCGTCGGACGGCCAGATCGTCGTCCAGCGGGGCGAAAACCTGTGGCGGATCGCGCGCTCGACGTACGGCAGCGGAACGTCGTACACGATCATCTACGAGGCCAATCGCGGGCGGATCGCCGACCCGGACCTGATCTACCCGGGCCAGGTCTTCCGGCTGCCCCCCGACCGGACGGGTCTCGCCGGCAATTGACCGCCGGTTCCACGAACGCGCGGCCGGCGCCGCCAGGGTCCGCCCGGCACATCATCGCCGCGCCGGGCCGACCGGCGCCGCACCCGGGCGATGAAAGGTCGGACGCGTGCTGATCGATACCATTCGCGGGACGCTGGCCGTCCCCATCCACCGCGCCGGCTGGCCGTTCATCGCCGCGTTCGCCGTCGTGGCTCTGCTGCTGTTCACCCAGTCGGCGCTGCTGGGCGCGCTCGGGCTGCTGGCCACCGGATGGTGCGTCTATTTTTTCCGGGACCCGGACCGTCTCACCCCCGTCGGCGAAGGCCTGATCGTCAGCGCCGCCGACGGCATCGTGACCGCCGTCGCCCCGGCGCTGCCCCCTCCCGGGCTCGGGTTGCCGGAGGCGCCGCTCGTGCGGGTGTCCGTCTTCCTCAGCGTCTTCGACGTGCACGTCAACCGGCTGCCGGTGGACGGTACGGTCACCGCCGTCGTCTACCGCCCCGGTCGCTTCCTCAACGCCGCCCTGGACAAGGCGAGCGAGGACAACGAGCGCAACGCCGTGCGGATCGACACCGACGACGGCGCCGCGGTGGCGGTGGTCCAGATCGCCGGACTGATCGCCCGGCGCATCTCCTGCTGGGTGGGCGAAGGGCAGCGGCGGCGCTGCGGCGAACGCTTCGGGCTGATCCGCTTCGGCAGCCGGGTGGATGTCTATCTGCCCGAGGGGGCGACGCCGCTCGTCGCCCCCGGCCAGCGGTGCATCGGTGGCGAGACGGTGATCGCCGACCGGCTGAGCCGGGATCCGCCGCGCCGGGCGGAGCGACGGTAGGCCGATGAACCGGGTCGAGCAGCAGCGGCAGCGCCTGAGGGGGCTGCACATCAACCGCATGATTCCGAATGCGCTGACGCTGATGGCGCTGTCGGCCGGCCTGAGCGCCATCCGCTTCGCGCTGCAGGAGCGCTGGGAGCACGCGGTTCTGGCGATCCTGGCCGCCGCCGTCCTCGACGGGCTCGACGGCCGCATCGCCCGCATCCTGAAGGGCGTCAGCCGCTTCGGCGCCGAGCTGGACTCCCTGTCGGACTTCCTGTGCTTCGGCGTCGCCCCGGCCTTCATCCTCTACCAGTGGGCGCTGGCGGATGCCGGCCGGCTGGGGTGGGCGCTGGTCCTGGCGCTGTGCATCTGCTGCGCGCTGCGCCTCGCCCGCTTCAACACCGACCTGGAGCAGGAGGACCGGCCCGCCTGGAGCCGGGCCTACTTCGTCGGCGTCCCGTCGCCTGCCGGCGCCGGCCTCGCGCTGTTCCCCCTGGTGCTGTGGTTCCAGGTCGAGGCCGATGTGCTGCGGCATCCGGTCACCGTCGGCGCGTTCATGCTGCTCACCTCCGGGCTGCTGGTCTGCCAGCTCCGGACGTTCACCTTCAAGCGCATCCGCATCGCCCAGAAACGGGTGCTGCCGGCGATGTTGGCGATCGGCTTCTACCTGGCGCTGCTGCTGAGCGCGCCCTGGATCACGCTGACGCTGACCCTGCTCGCCTACCTGACGTCCATTCCGCTCAGCATCCGCCAGCACGCCGCCGAACGCCGGCGTGCGGCGGTGGATTCGGGCGCGGCGTCCGCACCGCCGCATCCGCCCGCCCACCCATCGGCCGACCCATCGACCAACCCATCGGCGACTCCGCCCGAGCGCTCCGAACCGGCTGGCATGGCCAACCCGCCGTCGGGCTGATCGATGGGCGCCCCGCGTGGGTCACACGTTCGTGAGCCCTCTTTCAGGCCACGGCGGGTGCGACAAAAGTCCGGAGAGGGGGGTTGCGTGCTCGCCCCGAACAGGACGTAATGGTGCCGCAAGAAAAGAAGTTGCCAGCGCCGGGACAGAGTCAAGGAACGGAGACGCCGGATCATGGATTATCAGCGGTTCTTTGGCGAGCGGATCGCCGCCCTGAAGCAGGAGGGGCGCTATCGGGTCTTTGCCGACCTGGAGCGTGAGGCCGGTCGCTTTCCCCGCGCGCTGTGCCACCGGGAAGACGGTGTTCGCGAAATCACCGTCTGGTGCTCCAACGACTATCTGGGGATGGGGCAGAATTCGGCTGTGCTCGCCGCCATGCAGGAAGCGCTGCGGCGCTGCGGTGCGGGCGCCGGTGGGACCCGGAACATCTCCGGCACCAACCACTACCATGTGCTGCTCGAGCAGGAGCTGGCCGACTGGCATCAGTGCGAGGCGGCGCTGCTGTTCGGCTCCGGCTGGATCGCCAACATGACGACGCTGTCCACCCTGTGCCGCCTGCTGCCCGACTGCGTCGTCTTTTCGGACGCGAAGAACCACAACTCGATGATCGAGGGCATCGTGCACTCGAAGGCGGAGAAGCGGATCTTCCGCCACAACGATCCCGCCGACCTGGAGCGGCAACTGGCCGAGTTCCCGCGCGAGCGCGCGAAGCTGGTGGCGTTCGAGAGCGTCTATTCGATGGACGGCGACATCGCGCCGATCGCGGAGTTGTGCGACGTGGCCGACGCGTACGGGGCGATGACCTTCCTGGACGAGGTGCACGCCGTCGGCATGTACGGCGAGCGGGGCGGCGGCGTCGCCGAGCGGGACGGGGTGATGAACCGGCTGACGGTGATCCAGGGGACGCTGGCGAAGGCGGTCGGCGTCGTCGGTGGCTACATCGCGGGTTCGGCCGCCCTGTGCGACGTGGTCCGCTCCTATGGTTCGGGGTTCATCTTCTCCACCGCGCTGCCGCCGGCGGTGGCGGCGGGCGCTCTCGCCAGCGTGCGCTACCTGAAGGCGCACGCCGATCTCCGCCGGCGTCACCAGGAGCGGGCGGCGACGCTGAAGCGCCGCTTCCGCGAAATCGGCCTGCCGGTGATGCCGTCGGTGAGCCACATCGTCCCGGTACTGGTAGGTGATGCGGTGCTGTGCAAGCAGGCGAGCGATGCCCTAATGGAGCGCCACGGTGTCTATGTGCAGCCGATCAACTATCCGACCGTCGAGCGTGGCACCGAGCGGCTCCGCTTCACGCCGGGTCCGCTGCACCAGGATGAAGACATGGACCATCTGGTGATGGCGATGCTGGACATCTGGTCGCGCCTCGGCCTGCGCGCCGCGGCCTGACGCCCAGCAATACCGGAGCGGTACCGCTGGGACGTACCGGGGCGGTACGAGGGCCGTGCGGGGGGGGGGGCAGTGACGAGGTAGGTGTCGCGGAACCCGGCTCAGCCGCGCCCGGACCGGTACTTGTTGGCGTAATGCTTGCCCAGCAGCTTGCGGGTCTGCAGGCCCAGGCGCTTGTTCGCGGCCGTGTCCTTGGGCTGCCGCAACGCGTGCTTCTTGGCGCGCGGGGGCCTGCTGCCATCCTGCCCGTCTGACTCGCCCATTCGAAGCCGCTCCCTTTCCCGACGGATCCAGTGTAGCCCCACCGGCCGGCCGCCGACGACGGCGCAGTACCCAGTAAATAATCCTATTCATCCCGTCGCGCCCGTGCTATGGTGCCGATTATCGAACAAAACAAGAACATTTTCCGCACCGGCGGGAAATGCACGAGTGCTGGAGATTGCGATGGCCGACTTGAAACAGACGTGGGCGCGGTTTCGCGACCTGCCCGACGACATTCTCCAGGACCTGCCGGAGCACGTTCGCGCGACGTTCGTGGCGGCACGGCGTCACAAATTCGAGGTGGAGATGCTGTGCGCCGAGGCGAAGATTCCGGCGGAACGCCGGGCCAAGCGGCGCTTCGTGCTGGTTTCGGACGACGTGGGGCCGTCCGATGCGGGCGGACCGCTGCACTTCGATCTGGTCGGTCTGGCGGAGGATGCACGCGCCGCCCGGCGGGTGTTCATCGTCTCGAACGCCCCGCGCCACGAAATCTATGCCGCCTGCTATGCGTCCGCCGTCGAGGATCTGACGAACGGGTTCGACGTTGCTCTCGTCGTCGAGACCCGGCCGCTGTTCGCGCGGGCCTGGGCGCGCACCCTGGATGCGCTGCAGAAGGGCCGGTCGGTCGGCCACTCGGAATTCACCGGAGTGCGCGAGCCCGCCCGCCGCGCGGCCGGCGCGCGACGTGCGGATCACGGTTAAGTTCTGTTCCTGTGGGTCGACGCCGGGAGTTCTATGCTGCGCGCCGGGCGCGCTGTGGGTCCGGCTGGCCCGAGGCGTGCACCCGGCCGGCGGCCGGCGCCAGGGCGCCCGGCACCAACTCCAGCGCCAGGAACCGCCTGCGGTCGACCGGCCCAGGCAGCGTCATCCGCCGCGCCAGCTCGGCCCGGAAGCCGAACCGGCGGTAGTACGGCTCGTCGCCGACCAGCATCACCGCCCCGTGGCCCTGGGCGCGGGCCACCGCGAGGCCGCGGCGCACGAGCGCGGCACCGATTCCCCGCCCGCGTTCGTCGGAGTCCACCGCCACCGGGCCCAGGAGCAGCGCCGGTACCCGGCCGCCGATGCGCACGTGCCAGAAGCGGATGGTACCGATCAGCCGACCGTTCTCTTCCGCGATCAGGCTGAGGCCGGCCGCCGGCTGCTGTCCTTCACGCAGCATCTGCGCCGTTTTCTTTCGCCGCCCGGGCCCGAAGGCCCGGTCGAGCAACGCGTCGATCTGCGGCGCCGCATCGAGCGGCTCCGGGGCGATCCGGTACATTGCGTGCGTCCCCTGTCGTCAGGCGGGTGCTATATGCAGTAGCAGCGCAACGGCTCGAAGCCGTTGAACGCCACCGAGGCGTAGGTGCTGGTATACGCCCCGGTCGCCCGGATCTCCAGCCTGTCGCCGATCGAGAGGTCCACCGGCAGCCGGTAGTTGGACTTCTCGTAGAGCACGTCGGCGGAATCGCAGGTGGGGCCGGCGAGGATCACCCGTTCCGCGCGTCCTCGTCGCGGCGTCTTGATCGGATACTGGATCGCCTCGCCCTCGGTCTCCGCCAGGCCGCCGAACCGGCCGATGTCCAGGTAGACCCAGCGCCGGTTGTCGTTCGCCGACTTGGTCGAGATCAGCACCACCTCGGTCTGGATGACGCCGGCGTTGCCGACCATCTGCCGGCCCGGTTCGACGATCACGTCCGGCAGGCGGTTGCCGAAGTGCTTGAGGATCGAGCGCCGGATGGCGGCACCGTACCGGCACAGGGTCGGGATGCCCTTGCGGTAGCGGGTGGGGAAGCCGCCGCCGATGTTCAGCATGCCGAGATCGATGCCGTCCTGCTCCAGTTCGTGGAACAGCCGCGCCGCCTCGCCGATCGCCGCGTCCCACTGCGCCGGGTCCCGCTGCTGCGAGCCCACGTGGAACGAGACGCCGAACGGAACGACGTCGAGGCGGGAGGCCAGTCGCAGCAGCTCGAGGGCCATCTGCGGCTCGCAGCCGAACTTGCGCGACAGCGGCCAGTCCGCCCCTTTGCCCGAGGTGAGGATGCGGCAGAACACCCGGCTGCCGGGTGCGGCGGCGGCGATCTTGTGCAGCTCCGCCTCGCTGTCGAAGGCGAACAGGCGGACGCCGCGGGCGTAGGCGGCGGCGATGTCCGCCTGCTTCTTGATGGTGTTGCCGAACGAGATCCGGTCCGGCGTGGCACCGGCGGCGAGTGCCATGTCGATCTCGGCGACGCTCGCCGTATCGAAGGACGAACCCAGGCTCGCCAGCAGTTCCAGGATCTCGGGGGCCGGATTGGCCTTCACCGCGTAGTAGATGACCGCATCGGGCATCGCTGTCCGAAGCTTGCGGTAGTTGGCCGCGACCACGTCCAGGTCCATGACCAGGCACGGGGTGGCGGGTTGGCGATCAGCCAGGAAGCGGGCGATTTTTCTCGTCATCGTCGGGTCGTCCTTCTTGCCCGGGGTCGCTACAAGACGCGGAAATTCTTGAACTGCCAGGGGCAGGCGGGATCGACGTTCTCGCTGAAGAGAACCCCGCGCTCCGCCAGCGGCGTCCAGTCGGAGTAGGCGCCCACCACCTCGCCCAGGTATGGCCGGCAGATCGCCATGCAGCGCACGTGATCCATTTCGTCCGGTTCCACCAGGCCGACGCTCGGGTTCTCGATCGCCCACACCATGCCGGCCAGCACCGCCACCGTGACCTGCAGGGAGGTGGCGTTGTTGTACGGGACCAGCTCGCGGGCCTCCTCGATGGTCAGCCGCGAGCCGTACCAGTAGGCGCCCCGGGCATGGCCCATCAGCAACACGCCGAGCTCGTCCATGCCGCGGTCGATCTCGTCCATCATCAGCCGCTTGGCGGGCTGCAGGTGCCAGTTCTTGCCGGCGAGCTCATGCAGCGACAGGACCGCGTCGTCGCACGGGTGGTAGGCGTAGTGCACCGTCGGCCGGTACTCGACGCCGTGGCCGTTGGCGACCGTGTAGTAGTCGGCGATCGAGATCGACTCGTTGTGGGTGACGAGGAAGCCGTGGAAGGGGCCTTCCAGCGGCGTCCAGGTGCGCACCCGGGTACCGGCACCCGGCCGCTCCAGATAGATCGCGGCACCGCAGCCGAAGTCATGCCGGCGGCCGTCCTCCGGGAAGTGCTGCTCGTGGGTGCCCCAGCCCAGTTCGGCCGGCTGGCAGCCTTCGCCGACGAAGCCGTCGATCGACCAGGTGTTGACGAATTCGCCCACCCGCTTCGGCAGCTCGGCCACCTGGGTGTCGCGCTCGGCGATGTGGATCACCTTCACGTCCAGCCGGCGGGCGAGATTGGCCCAGCCGGCGCGGTCGGCCGGCGGCTGCACTGCGAGGCCGGCGTCGTGGGCCAGGTTCAGCAGCGCTTCCTTGACCAGATGGGAGACCAGCCCCGGGTTGGCGCCGTGGGTCAGTACCGCCGTCGGTCCGTCGGCATAGCGCGGCTTGAGCGCCAGCGCGCTCTCCCGCAGCGCGTAGTTGGACCGCTGCGAGGGGGTGAGCGTCGGATCGGTGTAGCCGCCGGCCCACGGCTCGATGCAGGTGTCCAGGTAGAGCGCACCCCGTTCCTGGGCGAACTCGATCAGCGCCACCGAGGAGACGTCCACCGACAGGTTCAGCAGGAAGTCGCCGGCGCCGAGCAGCGGCTCGAGCACCTCCCGGTAATTGTCGCGGGTCAGCGCCTGCTGGACGAAGCGGACGCCGTACCGGTCGGCGACCTCGTGTCCGCGCTCTTCGGCGGTGACGATGATGATCCGCTCGGCGGGCAGATCGATGTGCCGCAGGATCAGGGGCAGGACGCCCTGACCGATGCTGCCGAAGCCGACCATCACCAGTCGGCCGGGAAAACTCGTGTGTTTCATTCGCGCTATCCTCTCGTTTCGAGGCGGATCCGGTTCACGATGTTCAAGCGGCGGCGCGGGTACGCAGCGGGTAGCCCGGCGTCGCCAGCAGGGGTTCGTCCACGACTTCGACCAGGCGAGCCCGGTCGAAGCCGTTGAAGGCTGTGCGCAGGGCCGCACCGTAGGCGCCGAGCTGACCGATCTCGATCCAGTCGCCCTCGCACACGTCGGCCGGCAGCAGGAACGGGCCGTCCATCCGATCGGCGGAATCGCAGGTGGGCCCGTAGAAGCGGAACGGCACGTCGTCCGCCGCCGGCCGCGGCTGCTGGCGGATCAGGCGGGCGGGAAAGCGAAAGCGGGGCGCGCCGGCGTCCGACAGGCTGCCGTAGACGCCGTCGTTGATGTAGAGCGCGTCGCCGCGCCGCATCTGCACCTGCACCACCACCGACGTACCGGCGGCGACCAGCGCCCGGCCCGGCTCGGCCCAGAATTCGATACCGTCGAAGCCCAGCCGGCGCCGCTCCGCCTCGATGGCGGCGCCGTAGGCGGCGAGCGGCGGCGGGGTGACGTCCGGGTAGCTCACCGGGAAGCCGCCACCCACGTCGATGACGTCCACCGGCACGCCGGCGGCCTCGATCACGGCGGCCGCACGGGCGAGCGCCGCCGCGTACGCGGCCGGATCCAGGCACTGCGAGCCCACGTGAAACGAGACGCCGAGACGGCCGGCGTGCGGGCGTGCCGCCGCCAGCAGCCGGGCGGCCTCCTCGGGTGCGGCGCCGAACTTGCCGGACAGGTCGTAGGTGCCGCCGTTGGCCACCGCCAGGCGGACGATCAGGCCGGGTCGGCGCAGCGGCGCGCCGTGCGTCTCCGCCAGGATCTTCGCCAGCTCGTCCTCTGCGTCGAGGACGAAGTCGCTCACGCCGTGGCGCTGCCACGCCTCGCGGATCGCCGGCCGCGCCTTCACCGGGTGCATGTAGTGGATCTCGGCGGTCGGGAACATCTGCCGGACCAGCGCCACCTCGGCCGGCGAGGCGCAGTCGAAGTGGCGGATGCCACCGTCCCACAACGCGCGAAGCACGCGCGGCTCGGGGTTGCACTTCACCGCATAAAGTACCGACCCCCGAAATCCGGAAACGAACGCGCGCGCCGCCTTCGCGATCACGTGCGGCCGCAGGCAATGCAGCGGCTCGTGCGGCGCCTCGGCGCGGACCACGTCGTCGATGGTGGGCAGCGGGCGCACGTCATCGAAGCGACGACGCACCGGCGACACGGATGCCCTTGCAAGAACCTTCGCCATATCCAGTCAACCCTCCGGACAGCAGGTCGGCGCACGGGCCGACTGGTCCGTTCTGCAGAGACGTTTGACGGGCCGGAACAGTCGCCGACGCGACGGGAAAGCTCCCCCGCGTCGTCCAACCGAACAGGCGGAAACGTTCGCCCGTTGCCGGGCGGGTCGTTGTGTATGGTTTAGGGGATAATCCGGGGTGCCGGTGTCGCACCATGCCGCATTGCGACCATATCCACCTCCCTTTTAGAGCACCGATCCACTGTTGACCGGCTCGACCAAAAAGGACGCGTTACGTCGTTGCTTGACCCATCGTGACGGGGGCACGTGCGAATTGCGTCTGGAGCGGGGATATACGCGCTTTCGCGGGCGATGCAAGAACTTTTTTCCGGTAGCAGAAAATTTGTTCTACCACTTCGGTTTGCAAGCCTAAGGCCCTGGCCCCGATCGGACCGGCCCCCGGGGGTGGGAGGCGGATTCCCGCGACCCGCCTCCTCGACCGTCAGGTGGCCGGGCGGTCGCCGCCCGCCGCCAGCAGCGCTAGGTACTCCCAGGCGATCGTGGCGGCGGCGAGTGCGGTCACCTCCGCCACGTCGTAGGCGGGGGCCACTTCGACCACGTCCATGCCGGCGAAGGCGAGGCCGGCGAGGCGGCGGAGGATCCCCTGCACCTGCCAGGTGGCGAGCCCGCCGATCTCGGGCGTGCCGGTGCCGGGCGCGAACGCCGGATCGAGGGCGTCGATGTCGAAGCTGAGGTAGACCGGCCCGCCGCCGACGACGTCGCGGATGCGCGCCGCCGTCGCAGCCGGCGCGTCCTCGTGCACCGCCATCGCCGGGATCACCGTCACCCCCTGCTGCCGCGTCCAGTCGTACACGGCGCGCTGCATCGGCGAGCGGATGCCGACCTGGACGGTGCGCCGCGGGTCGATCAGCCGTTCGTTGATCGCGTGGAAGAACGGCGAGCCGTGCCCGTAGGTCTGGCCGAAACTGTCCGGCCAGGTATCCACGTGCGCGTCGAAATGGATCAGCCCCACCGGGCCCAGCCGGCGCGCCAGGGCGCGAAGCAGCGAAAGGGTGATGCTGTGGTCGCCCCCCAGCGCCACCAGATGGGCGAGCCCGTCGGCCTGCTCCTCGATCAGCCGCAGACTTTCGGGGATGTCGCCCAGCGCGATGGCGAAGTCGCCCACATCGGCCAGCGGCAGGGTCGCCGGATCGACCCAGAAGTGCGGGTGGTCGCCGTCCAGCAGCATCCGGCTGGCGTGGCGGATGGCGTGCGGGCCGAAGCGCGCCCCCGGCCGGTTGCTGGTGCCGATGTCGAACGGGATGCCGGCGACGCACAGCGCCGCGTCGCGGCTGTGGTTGGCGACGCCGAGGAAACTGTGGGGTGTGGCGAACGTGGGCTGCATGGGCGGCCTTCGCTGCAGGCGGGGCGGGCGTGACCGGCGGGATGTGGGCGGTGCTGCGCGGGGATTGCAAGTTGCTTCGTGCGTCACAGGTGCAGCAGGATGCCGGCCAGCGCCGCTGCCGCCAGGGTCGGGAAGATACCGATATGGAAACGCAGCATCGCCAGCATTGCCGCGCCGGCGATGGCCAGTGCCCAGGGATCGAGGCTGGCGGGATCGGGGATCAGCAGCCGCAACGGGCCTGCGTGCACCTCACCCACGACCGCGAACAGCATGTGCAGCGCGAACCAGATGGTGAGGTTGAGGATCACCCCCACCACGGCCGCGGTGATCGTCGCCAGCGCCGCCGACAGCCGGACATTGCCGCGCAGCCGCTCGACGTAGGGCGCTCCCAGGAAAATCCAGATGAAACAGGGAACGAACGTCACCCAGGTGGCGAGCAGGCCGCCGATGATGCCGGCGGTGAGCGGATCGAACGGCCCCGGATTGCGGAAGGCACCAAGGAAACCCACGAACTGGAGGACCAGGATCAGTGGCCCCGGCGTCGTCTCGGCCAGACCCAGGCCGGTGAGCATTTCGCCCGCCGAGAGCCAGCCGTAGGCCTCGACGGCCTGCTGAGCGACGTAGGCGAGGACGGCGTAGGCGCCGCCGAACGTCACCACCGCCATCTTGCTGAAGAAGACGCCGATGTCCGCGAAGCTGGACGACCGGCCGAGCCAGGCGGCGAAGGCCAGCGTCGGCCCGAACCACAGGAGTGCGCCCAGCACGATCGTGACGATCGGGGTCCGCCACCCGCTGCCGCCCGCCGATCGGTCGGCCGCCTCGCCCGCGGGCGTCGCCTCGCCCGCCGTCCCTCCGCCCGCCGTCCCTCCGCCCGCCTTCCCCCCGCCCGCCTTCCCTCCGCCATGTCCGCCGCCGCCCGCAAACGCCCGCGGCCACAGCCGCGCGCCGAAGAATCCGATCGCCCCTGCCGCCAGCACGATCAGCGGGAACGGCACCTCGAAGAAGAAGATGCCGACGAAGGTGGCGGCCGCCACGGCGTACATCACTCCGTTCTTCAGCGCCCGGCGGCCGATGCGCAGGATCGCCTCGATGACGATGGCGAGCACGGCAGCCTTAATCCCCCAGAACAGGCCCTCGATCAGCGGCACCCGGGCGTAGAGCGCGTAGACGATGCCGAGCGCCATCATCACCGCCGCACCCGGCAGCACGAACAGGGTTCCCGCCACCAGCCCGCCTGCCGTCCGGTGCAGCAGCCAGCCCAGGTAGGTGGCGAGCTGCTGCGCCTCCGGCCCGGGCAGCAGCATGCAGTAGTTGAGCGCATGCAGGAAACGGGGCTCGTCGATCCAGCGCTTCTCGTCGACGACGATGCGGTGCATCAGCGCGATCTGCGCCGCCGGCCCGCCGAAGCCGAGCAGCCCGATCTTCAGCCAGATGCGCAGCGCCTCGCCGAACGAGGGGTGGGGGGCGGCCTGCGGCGCGGGCACCCCGTCGGCCGCGGTGGTCTGGTGAGTGTCCAAAGCGGCCCTCTTCATGCCGGAGGCGACCAGGTGTGGGTCTCGCTCGACGCCAGCCGCAGCCAGCCATAGAGCGCATCATAGACGAGCATGCCGCGCGCCAGCATCTGCTGGTCGTCGTCGCAGGTGGCGGACAGCCCGAGGGAAACGGCCAGCAGACCGGCGCATTGGGGGGCCAGGTCGAGGCGCGCCGTGTCCGCACCGCGGACGATCACCGCAAGGCGATGCAGCACCGGGTCGGCGATGGCGAAGCGCCGGATCAGGACATCGAAGCTGCAGAGCTCGCCGTCGTGGCTGATCTCGACGCCGGGAATGTCGAATGGAATGCCGTCGATCTCGGCGGCGATCTCCAGGACCATCTCCGGCGTGACGAAGAACACCTGCGCCGTGCGGTCGAGGAAGCGGCGGATCAGCCAGGGGCAGGCGATGCGGTCGATCTTCGGCCGCTCCCGCGTCACCCAGCGGCTGGGGCGTCGGGACAGGGATGCCACCGCCGCCTTGCCGACGGTCGGGCCGCCCGCCGCCTGCCACGCGGCGATGCCGCCCTTGAGGTAGCGGGCGTCTGCGCCGCCGGCGCGCAGCAGGGCTGCCGCACTCTGGCTGACCTGCTCCCCGTGGGCGCAGTAGACGACGATGGGAGCGCCGACGGGCCAGGGGGCGTCGGCCATCTGCCTGTGGTCCCGCCACTCGGCGGTGGGCAGCACCTCGGACGCGGCCCCGTAAGCCTCCCGGCGGCGCACGTCGATGATCACGGGCTGTCTGTCCTGCCCTAACAGGCACGACAGATCTTCTGCTTCGATTCGGTCACAACGGCCCATCGCTTTGCCTCCCTGGCAAAAAGCGGCTGACACTTCAGTGCGCAGCGGCAGGGCTTGGGCCGGTAAGACCTTGACGAGGCGGGGAGCCTGCCTCCCCCGCGGGAGCGAGAGTAGGTCGCAGCTTTGTCGGCTGTCAACCGCGCGGCCACGGCTATACTGGCCACGGCGAGCGTCGTAGCCATCGCGACCGGCGACAGGCCGGAGCACAACCGGACATGAGGGAGATGCGGGCGTGAACGAGCGACGGACCGGAACTCCCCGGATGGCAGCGACGTCGGTGGCAGTGGTGATAGTCGCAGCGGCGATGTCGCTCTCGGCCTGCCGCACCGACGAACGAGCCCTCGCGGACCACGAACCGGGCGGAAGCGCCGTCGAGGTCGGGTCGTCCAGACACGGGGCGAACGAGACGGCGGTGCTGGAGGGCAGCATCGCCTACCGGCAGCGGGTCGCCTTGCCGAAGGACGCGACGGTGATGGTCCGGCTGATCGACCTGTCGCGGGGCGCGGCTGCCGGCGTCGTCGTCGCCGAGCGGAGCTTCCCGGCGCAGGGCCAGGTGCCGATCCGCTTCCGGCTGCCCTACGATCCGTCCCGGGTATCGTCGCAGAACGCGTACGGTATCGAGGCACGCATCCTCGTCGACGGGGCGCTGTGGTTCGTGAGTGACCAGCCGGTGGCCGTGCTCACCCGGGGTGCCCCCGCCGACGCGCAGGTGATGCTGCGCATGGCGCCGTCACCGGGCTGAGCAGCACCGGCGTTCCTCGCCTCCGCTGCTTCGGTACGCCACCGCGGGACGCGAAAGGCCCGCCCCCTGCATGGCACGAAAGTTGAAATTGCGTCGGATTCCGAGCATATTGCGCGCGCTCCGAGCAATCAGAACCCGGAGCACCCATGGGGAGGGACGTGTCGATGAGTTACCGGGTGATCGATCTCGAGGGTGTCGGCGCCGTTTTCGCGGAAAAGCTGGCGGCGGCCGGAATCAGCACCACGGAGCAGATGCTGGCCGAGTGCGGCGCCGCCAAGGGGCGGAAGTCGGTGGCGGAGAAGACCGGCATCGGCGAGGGCAAGCTTCTGAAGTGGGTGAACATGGCCGATCTGATGCGCATCAGCGGGATCGGTGCCGAGTTTTCGGAACTTCTGGAGGCGGCGGGCGTCGATACGGTCAGGGAACTGCAGCATCGCAACGCCGAGAACCTGGCCGCGACGATGGTGGAAGTGAACGAGCAGCGGAAGCTGACCCGGCGCGTACCGAGTGCCGGCGAGGTGGCGAAGTGGATCGAACAGGCGAAGACGCTGCCGCCCATGGTCTCGCACTGATCGGCGAGGGGTTCGATCGAACGCAAACTCTGGGTGAGGGTATCGGGAGTGGGACCTCCCTCACCGTGAAGTGAAGGAGATGCGGACATGGGAATCTGGGACTTCGTGAAGGCTGCCGGTGAAAAGCTGTTCGGCATCGGATCCGCCAGCGCCGCCGAGCCGAAGGCGGACGACCTGAAGGCGGCGGTGCAGAAGCATGGCCTGCCGGTGGATACGCTCAACATCACCGTCGATGGTGACACGGTCAAGGTCAGCGGCAAGGCGCCGAGTCAGGAGATCAAGGAGAAGATCATCCTGGTCCTCGGCAACGTCGAGGGTATCGCCAAGGTCGAGGAATCGATCGAGACCCCGGCCGGCGAGGTGGCGACGTTCTACACGGTCAAGTCGGGCGACACGCTGTCGGCCATCTCCAAGAAGCACTACGGGGATGCCAACAAGTACATGGTGATCTTCGAGGCCAACAAGCCGATGTTGAGCCATCCGGACAAGATCTATCCGGGCCAGGTGCTGCGCATTCCGAAAGCCGCCTGACCTGACGCGTTCGACCGGAAGGCGGGGGCGCAGCGCCGCTCCCGCCGACAGGGGCATTCCACCCGCTGCGCCAACCCTCCCCGGCGGACCGCGTCGGCTCGATTGACAGCCGCCGGTTCGTATCACATTTCAACCTGCGGAAGAGCCGCCGCCGTCTGGGCGGCCGGGGTGGCCGAGGGGCCGGAAGGGTCGATGTCGAAGCGAGTCCTGCAGATTTGCGGCGCACTGCTGCTGGTGGTGACGGTCGGTATCGTCAGCTGCCAGGGGCTGTTCGCCAACACCTCCGGGCTGGGGGCGGGATCGGGCACCAGCGTGCCTGCACACCTGCGCTGAGCCGGCCATGCTGTCCGCCAAGCATCGCCTGCGGCTGCGCTCGAAGGCCGTCGGCCTCGCCCTGTTCGTTCTGCCGCTGCCGCTGCTGCTGAAGGCGATCCTGTCGCTGTGGACGGGGGACGCCGGTGCGATGGCCGCATCCGGCGGCAGCTGGATGATGTTCACCGCCGCGGCCGTTCTCGCCCGGCGCGGCCTGCAGGCGGAACTGCTGGAGAGCGAGCGGCCGTTCCTGTCCGGTCGGGCACGCACCCTGAAGACCGCGGGCGGCGTCCTGGTGGCGGTGGCGACCGCGGTCGCCGCCCTGTTTGCGGCCGGCCACGGCCCGGCGATCGCGCTCGCGTTCGCTGCGCTCGCGGCGCTGGGCTACGGCCTGCTGTACGGCTTCGGGTGGAAGCGCCGGGAGCGGCCGGCCGATGTGGATGGCCTGGCGGACGAGGCGGAGCCGCTGCTGCGTGAAGGCTGGCGGCGGCTGGAGCAGATCGAGGTGGCCGGTCGGCAGATCGCGTCGGGCGAGTTCCGGCAGCGGCTGGCCAACATCGTCGGCGGCGCCGAGCGGATCCTGAAGCTGTTGGCGGACGATCCGCGCGATCTGCGCCGGGCGCGGAAATTCCTCACCGTGTATCTGGACGGGGCGCAGAAGATCACCGAGGACTATGCGCGGACGCACCGGCAGCGGGGTGCTTCGGCAGAGCTGGAGCAGACGTTCCGGACGCTGCTGGTGGACATGGAGAACACGTGCGAAGAGCAGTATCGCAAGCTGCTGCAGCACGACGTCTCCGATCTGGAAGTGCAGATCGAGGTGCTGTCCACGCGTCTGCGCCGGGAAGGCGTGATCTGACAGGGGCGCAGGACAGGGGCAGCAGGGAGGGACATGCAGTGACCGCCACTCCGGACAGCCGACTTTCGGACGTTCGTTCCGCCGACCCGTCCGTCGCGCCGACCGGTGGTGCGGGACCGTCCGCGCTCGATGTCGTCGACTACCGGCAGGCGAGCCCGGAGCGCCGCGCCCGGATCGACCGGGCGTTGGCCGAGATCGACCTGCAGGATTCCAACTCCATCCTGTTCTTCGGCCACAAGGCGCAGGAGCAGCTGACGGTCGTCTCCGACAGCATGCTGGAGGGGGTGCGCAACAAGGACCTGGGGCCGGCCGGCGACGCGCTCAGCGAGATGCTGGCGCAGCTGCGCGGCTTCGATCTGGGCGAACTCGACCCGAACAAGAAGCGCGGCCTGCTCGACCGGATGTTCGGCGGCGGCAAACCGCTCGCCAAGTTCCTGCAGCGCTATGAGGACGTGCGCAAGCAGATCGACGTCATCGGCGACCGGCTGGACAGCCACAAGAGCCGGCTGATGGGCGACATCCTGGCGCTCGACCGGCTCTACGACGCCAACCTCGCCTACTTCCACCACCTGGCCGACTACATCGCGGCGGGCGACGAGAAACTGCGGCAGCTGGACGAGGAGACGATCCCTGTCCTGCAGCGCCGAGCCGACGGCTCCGGCGACGTCCTCCACGCCCAGGAGCTGCGCGACCTGCGCGCCGTCCGCGACGACCTGGAGCGCCGCGTCCACGACCTGAAGCTCACCCGGCAGGTGGCGATGCAGAGCCTGCCGAGCATCCGGCTGGTGCAGCAGAACGACAAGAGCCTGGTCGGCAAGATCACGTCGGTGCTGGCGAACACGGTGCCGCTGTGGCGGACGCAGCTGGCGCAGGCGGTGACGATCTGGCGCTCCCGGGAGGCCGGCCGGACGCTGAAGGAAGCGACCGACCTGACCAACGAGTTGCTGCTCGCCAACGCCGAGAACCTGAAGCAGGGGAACGCCGAGGTGCGGCGCGAGATCGAGCGCGGCGTCTTCGACATTGAAACGGTGAAGAAGGCGAACGACCTGCTGGTCGCCACCATCGAGGAGACGCTGCAGATCGCCGACGAGGGGCGCCGCAAGCGGGCCGAGGCCGAGCAGCAGTTGCGCGCCTGCGAGGCCGATCTGCGCAACGCGGTCGCGGCGGCCGCCGGCCGCGGGACGGCCGGCCCGTCGGCGCGGTGAGTGAGGCCGGTCGGAAAGAGCCGGCACAATCACCCGCCCGAATCTCTACAGATGTGCAAATCCAGGTTGATTATGGTGAAATTCCGTGCGTTGGTGGTGTGCTTCACTGTACGTTCTGACTTATGGGGATAGAGCAAAGGGGGGAAGATAGCGGGGTGGGTTCCCATGCACGACGTGAAGGGTATTCTCGGTAATCACTTCATGCTGAGGCACCTGTCGCCCGGCGAACTGGACCGTCTGGCGCAACTCGTCTCGACACGGCACTACGAAGCCGGCGAGAAGGTGTTCCTCAAGGGCGATCCCGGCACGGCGATGATGGCTGTCCTCAGCGGACGGGTGCGCATCTGCTCGTACTCGGCGGAGGGCCGGGAAGTCGTGCTCAACGTCATGAGCCCGGGGGAGGTGTTCGGCGAGATCGCGCTGATCGATGGCGGCGAGCGCACCGCGGACGCGTTCAGCATGGAGCCGACCGAACTCCTGATCCTCAGCCGCCGGGACTTTCTGCCGTTCCTCGCCCACAATCCGGAAGTGTGCATCCGGCTGCTGGAGGTGATGTGCCGCCGGCTCCGCTGGACCACCCAGCAACTCGAGGACCTGCAGTTCCTCGACCTGCGCTCACGGCTGGCGAAGCGGCTGCTGTACCTGCACGACAATCACTCGGAAGTGAGTGCAGCGGACAAGCAGCGGCGGGTCAGGATCTCCCAACACCTGCTCGCCAACATGATCGGCACCTCGCGCGAGGCGGTGAACAAGCAGTTGAGTGAGTGGCGCGACCAGAATCTGATCAAGGTCGGCCGGGGCTCGATTGGCGTTCTCGACCGCCGCCGCCTGCTGGAGATCGTCGAACAGAGTCTCTGAGCGCACCCGGGCCGACGCGCCACCAGACCATTTACCCGACCATTCCTCCCCCGCTCCCCCTTCGCGAAGCAGGAGCAGGCCTCAGTCGTCGTCCCGATCCTCGTGCGGCGCGCCGACCAGGGCGCCGCGCGCCGCCATCGCACCCCGTGCGGCCATGGCACCACGGGCCGCCATCGCGCCCCGGGCCGCCATCGCACCGCGTGCGGCCATGGCACCGCGTGCGGCCATGGCACCGCGTGCGGCCATCGCACCGCGTGCGGCCATCGCGCCGCGGGTGGCCATCGCGCCGCGGGTAGCCATCGCGCCGCGGGTAGCCATCGCGCCGCGCAGGACAATCGCGCCACGCGTCGCCATCGCGCCACGCGTCGCCATCGCTCCGCGTGCCGCCATCGCTCCGCGGCCGCTGAGCAATGTCACCCGGCAGTTGCCCAGCTCGATGCCGGCGGCCAGATCCAGCTCCGCCCGATGCTCCTCGTCCAGTACCTCGAAGGACTCCAGGCCGGCGGGCACGCAGTAGATGCGCCCGTCGCTGCCGCGGATGACGGTCGCTTCCTCGCCACCGGGCAGCGCCATCTCGAAGCCGTCGTCCTCCGGCTCCTCCGGCTGCAGCAGGTCCGCCCAGGAGCCGAACGCGACATCGAACACGATGCCGTCGTCGCGCGGGTCGACCCGCCACAGGGCGAACTCCGCCGTCGGGTACCGCTTCTGGTACCGGTGCGGCGTCGGCTCCCCCGGCCCGGCGACCAGCGCGATCGGTGGCGGGCTCAGCCGCTCCAGGTCCTCGCCGTCCAGCACCGCGTGGACGTAGATCAGGTGAAAGGTGGTATCGGTGCCTACCGCCTGCCGCTCCAGCGCCTCGCGCAGGCGCCGACCCAACGCCGTCTTCTCGACGTTGAAGCCTTCGATGATCTTGCCGATCAGCCCGTAGGCGAACGGTTCCTCGAGCAGTGTCGGCATTCGTGTCCCCCCCTAAATGGTGCAACTCGTTCGCCTAGTTTAGCGCAAGCAGCCGGCAAGTAAACCCACTCGCTCCGGTGCTCCGAACACCGCGATTCAGGCGGCGGTCCGGCGGTATCCGTAGCCGATTTCCCGCCAGCGGAAGCTGTCGATGATGATCCGCTGGAAACGGGCGCCCGAGCGCCGACGGTCGGTGGCGAGAAAGCGGGCGGCGGCATCGGCCAGATGCAGGTTGTGGGGCGGCACCTGCTGCAGGGTGCGGGCGAGCCGCATCCCGACCAGGTCGCGGGCGCAGACCAGTGCGCGGCGGAACCCGCCCGGATCCGCCGCGTACGCGGCTTCGAAACCGGCGCGGGCACTGTCGGCGTCCACCGTGCCGTTCGCCGCCCGGTCGGCCAGATCGTCCAGGCTGCGCGGGATGAGGCCGCGGGCGACCAGGATCTCCTGAAAGATTTCGACCAGGATATCGAAGACCGCTCCCGTCATCGGTTCGCCGACCTGATGCAGCTGGCGTTGCGTCAGCCGGTCCCACGGGGTCTCCGGGTCGGGCACGTCGCGCATCCGGTGCCCGTTCGAGGCCAGCCGGATCTGCTCGTTGCGGCTGAGCTCCGCCATCCGGTTCAGCTCGTTCTCCAGGTAGAGGTTGCCCTTGCACGCGTTGAGAACCCGATCGATCACGGAATCGAAGTGCAGCGCCGAGAGCAGCGCCACCAGATCGCTCGCGGATTCGTGGAACGCCCGGTACTCGGTGGTGAGTGTCGCATCGTCGGGGATGCCCAGCAGCGCGAAGACCAGCAGGTGGCCGGTCTCATGCGCCAGCGCATCGAAATTCAGGCAGAACGGCTCGCGCGGCCCGTCGGGCGCTGCGGCGCGCGGCTTCGCGAACCCGCACTCCATGTAGCCGAAGCCGGCCTGGGCGTTGTCCCACTCCACGTACGGAATCAGCTCCAGGCGCGGCTGGAGGTCGGCGAAGTGCCAGGTGATCGGCCGGCCCAGGTAGCCTTCCCAGATGTCGAGCACGCGCCGGACGACGCCGAACATGTGTGCCGCGCCGAACTCCCGCGAGGCGGGGTCCAGATGGTCGAAGTGGCCGTCCGGTCCGGGTGGCACCGGCGGCCGCCGCTCCCCGCGCCAGATCGGCACGGCGTCCGGCGCGTACGGCTGCTTGTTCACCGCATCGACCACGATCATCCGCTGGTCCGACGGGCCCGGTCCGACGCTGCCGCGAGGCGTCGAGACCCACACCGTCTCCGGTTCCTCGTAGCCTTCCAGAAAGCGCGGCTGGGCAAACAGCCGGAAGCGCGTGCCGGAAAGGCGGAACCGCTGGTCCTGGCGTGTCGGCATCGGATGACACACTCCCCCCTCGGGTGAAACCCCACGCTTACCTGATAACGGCAGACGCGCCCCGCGACAATCGGCCTCGTCCGATGCGCTGGGTGGTCATTCGCGGCCGGCGTGGACGAAATGGTGCTCGTCGGCCAGCAGGAGCAGCAGCGAGTCCACGTCCGCCAGGCCCAACAGCTCAGCGAGTGCTTCGACATCCGCCGGCAGGGGACAGCCGGTGCGGCGGGAGAACCAGGCGATCAGCGCTTCAGTCGGAAGCGTCGGGCCGGCCGGCCCCGCCGACCGTTGCCGATGCCGGCGCTTCGCGTCCGCGCGACGACGCAGCGGCTCCCCGAGCCCGCCCGTGCGCAACCGGTCGAGCAACAGGGCTTCGACGAGCGGAGCGGCGCTGTCCAGCCGCTCCAGCCGCCGCCCTTCCCGGTCGGCCCGGGCGCACAGCGTCTGCAATGCCTTTTCCGGCGTCCCGCCGGGGGCCGCCTCCGGCGCTCCGTCGGGAGAGACAGACTCCGGCTCGTCAGTGTCGATCCCCAGCAGCACCGCCACGACCGCGTCGCGCTCCCGCAGCCAGTCGTCCACCCGCAGCCGCAGCTCGTCCAGGATCGCTGTTCCCTCGTCGTCCGGCGGCGGGGCGACGGCGCGGCGCCACAACGCCGTATCGGCGAAGGGGAAGCGCGCATCCGGCCGGTGGTCGGTGTTGGTGGCCAGCCAGCGCAACAGGTCGGCCGCGTCCGCCCGCTTCTGGTCGATGCGGCCGGTGGGCAGCCAGGCGCGCAACGCTGCCAGCGGGGCCGGATCGAGGCCGCCGTCCGCCGCCCGGCGCAGCAGCGTCGCCCACGACCGTTCCTTGTAGAACAGCCGCTTGCCGAGTGCCGCCAGCCGATCCCGGTTGGCCGCCCCGATGGCGCCGGCCCCGATGACGCCGGCCTCGGCGGCGGCGGCCAGGGTGGCGCGGATGTTGACCATCGCCTCGCTCGACAGCCAGCCGCTCTCGGCCGGGCCGTGCGAGACGGCGACCTCGTCGTCGTCCTCGAACGGCTCCTCGAACGGCGGGAAGGCGCCGCTGCGGTAGGCCTCGAAGATCCGCCCGATCCCGACCATGCCGAAGGCGGCCAGTTCGGCGGCGCGCAGCGCCCCCATGCTGGCGGCGCCGGCGACGCTCACGCCGTTGGCGAGCGCCCAGAGGATTTCCTTGTGCCAGACCGCCGGCACCCGTTCGAAGTAGCCGTCGACGATGCCGATCGCCCGCGCCCCGCCGAAGGCGGCGGCGCGCCAGACATCGCCGAGACGCACCGGCGGCAGCACGATCGCATCCGGGCAGAGGCGACGCGCTTCGTCCACCGGCAGGCTGGGGCCGAGGAAGACGTAGAGGCTCATCGGACCTCCGCCAGGACCGCCTGGGCCCGACGCCCCGGCAGGAGGGCGCCGCCGCCGGCGTCCGGGTCCTCGAGCGCCCCCTCCAGGCCGGGGATGACGACGCGCACCACCGGGATGCGGAACACCGGCTTCGTCAGGTCCACCACCACCACCTGCTCCAGGCCGACGCGTGCCAGCCGGGCCAGTGCCTCGTCCACGTCCTCGTCCAGCGTCTCGGCCCGCCAGCCGCCCGCAGCCGCGAACGGCCGGCGGGGCATGGCCGCCGACAGCACCCGGGCGGCCTCGCGGCGCCGGGCGCGGGCGTCCCCGTCGTAGAGTTCCCAGCCCATGTCGTCGCGGCTGCCGGCGATGAAGGTGGTGCGTGCCTGCGCCGCCTCGGTCAGTGCGCGCAGCAGCGCCACCTCCGGCGCCGGATGGCAGCCGCCGCCGAACTCGGGGTCGGCATCGTCCCCGTCGTCGGCGCCGCCGCCGGCGAGGCAGACGAAGGCGGGGATGCCCACGTCCGTCGTGGTGTCCCAGATGCGGATGTCGATGCCGGCCGCTGCGAACAACGACAGGGCGTTGCGGCAGGCGGGATCGTCGATGCTCGCCGGATCGACCAGCCGGTCTTCCCGCTGCCCGTCCGGTGCCAGGCTCCACAGGGTTGTCGCGTCCCGTTCCACCACCTCGCACAGCCCGTGCAGGATCGCCTCCAGGCGATGGTTGCCCGACGCGAGCCCGTTGGTGTTGGCGACGAAGCAGCCGCTGCCGGGCGGGGCCGCCACGGTGTAGTTGGTGTGCACCAGCTCGTACGGCAGCCAGGCCGGCGCGCCGCCGCGGAGCTCCCGGCCCTCGATCCACAGCAGTTGCCGGTGGTCGTCGTAGCGGGTGTCGGCCGGCATCGGCAGGTCGGCAGGGTCCACCATCCGGTGCTGCCAGCGCAGTTCCTCGAAGCTGGCGTACTTCAGCGGCAGCGAGATCGTCTCGGCGTGCCAGGTCTCGATCGCTTCCATCACCGCCGAGGCCTTGGCCGCGTCCAGGTCCAGGCCCTTGCCCTGGGCGACCGCGAGCGAGCGGGAGTTGGGGCGGGTGGCGATGACTACCGGGATGCCGATGCGGTCGAGCCCGGTGACGTTGGCGATCCGGGTGATGCCGATCGGCGCCAGCAGCGGGCGGACGCGGGCCAGCGTCTCCCGTGGCGCGATCGTCCGGTGCGTTCCCGTCCGGTACGTCTTGCGGGCATCCTGTGCCGCCGTGGCTGTCGCCGAGCCCATGGTCCCCTGGTCCTCTCCCCCATCCCCGCGAGTCAGCCCAGTTCGTGGGCCAGCGCCCGGGCGTCGCGCAGGTCGTCTGCGTCTCCGCCGCTGAACCAGTCGCACAGCGGCAGCAGCAGGTCGCGCGCCGCTGCCGGTCGCCGCTTGCGCTGCCACAATCGCGACAGGTCGGTCGCGGCGCGCAGTTCCAGCATCCTCGCCCCCTGTTCCCGGGCGACGGAGAGCGCCTGCTGCAGGCAGTCCTCCGCATCGCTGCCGTCGCCGTCGTCTGCGGCGAGCAGCAGCGCTGCCTTTCGGCGCAGGAGTTCGGCGTCCCAGTACCGGATGCCGCTGCGCTTGCCCACGGCCAGGGCTTCTTCGATCTGCACCAGCCCGTCGTCCGGCCGGCCGGACGCCAGCTGAGCCTCCGCCAGCATGTCGTAGTAGACCGGGAAATCCTCCGGCGTGCCGCTCGTCTGCTGGGCCGCGAGCCCGGACAGCAGATCCCGCACTCCCGCCGCGGTGTCGCCCAGCATCGCCTTCGCCCAGCCCCGGAACAGCTGGCCCTTGCCGACGTAGTCGGACAGCCCGCGCTCCTCGGCAAACCGGATCATCTCGTCGGCGAGGCTCGCAGCCGCGTCCGGCCGGCAGCGGTAGCGGTTGAGCACGACGGCGTAGTCCAGGGCGTGCGCGACGCTGCCGGCGTGCGCGAGGTCGCGAGCCCAGGACGTGGCGTGTTCGATCCGCTGCATCGCCTTGCCGCCGTGACCCAGGATCCACAGCGACAGCGCTGCCTCGCCCTCGGCGCAGACCTTGGTGTCGTGGCCGCCGTAGATCGACGCCAGCCGGGCGTGCTCGTCCGCCCGGTAGAGCTCGAGGCCGCAGTCGATGTGATGCAGGCACGCCCGGTGATCGCCCAGCATGAAGTTGGTCGCCCACAGGGAGTGGTGGGACTGCAGCATCAGTTCCGACTCGCCCAGCCTCCCGGCCAGCGCCAGCAGCCGGTCGCCGCGGTCCCGGCCGGTGCGGAAGTCCATCGAGATCCGCCACCATCCCCAGAAGGCGGCGAAGTGCAGCGGCGATTCCGGCAGCCGCTCGCACAGTTGCAGGGCGCGCGCGTACACCTGCTCCACCTCCGGCGCCCCGGCGCCCTTCAGCGCCAGCAGCGCCGTCGCCAGCGGCAGCTGCAGCTCCAGTTCGCGAATGTCCCGGCCCTCGTCCTCGGGCAGGGTTTCCAGGACCGCGAGGCCCTGGCGCAGGTGGTTGAGCGCTTCCGTGTACGCCGAGGCGCGAGACGCCTTCTCCGCCGCGAGGTGCCAGTGCCGGATCGCCGGCTCGGCGTCGCCGGCCTCGCTGTAGTGGCGGGCGATCAGTTCCGGGCTGGTCTCCGCGCTTTCCGGGAACGCGCTCTCCAGCACCATGGCGATCCGCTGGTGCAGGTGGCGGCGCTTGCTGTGCAGCAGGCTTTCGTAGGCCGCATCCTGCACCAGCGCGTGCTTGAAGACGTAGACCGAGGCCGGCGGCGTGCCGCGGCAGAACACCAGCTCGGAGGCCACGAGCCGGTCCAGCGATTCCCGCAGCATCGCCTCCGGCAGGGCGGTGACCGCCGCCAGCAGCCGGAAGGAAAAGCGCCGGCCGATGACGCTGCCGACCTGCGCGATCTCCTTCGGCAGTGCGAGCTGGTCCAGCCGTGCCATCAGCGAATCGTGGATCGTCGCCGGGATGGCGCGCTGCGGCAGCGGCCCGTCCAGGACGTAGTGGTCGTTCTCCGTGCGAACCAGGCCGGACTCCAGCACCGCCTTGGTCAGTTCTTCGACGAACAGCGGCACGCCGCCCGTCTTGGCGACGATCTGAGTCAGTACCGGCTCGGGCAGGGCCTTGCCGTCGAGGATGGCGTTGACGAAGTCCTCGGTGCGGCGGCGGTTGAGCCGGCCCAGGGTCAGTGTCGTGACGTGCGGCCGGTTGCTCCACGGAACCGCAAGCTCCGGCCGGCAGGTGGCGAGCAGCAGGATCGGCCGCATCGCCGTGCGCTCGATCAGCAGATCGAGGAACTCGTGCGACGTGGGGTCGATCCACTGCAGGTCCTCGAACACCACCAGCTGCGGCAGCCTCGCCGCTGCTTCCTCGATGCCGTCGACCAGCGAGGCGAGGGTCCGGTCCTTCTGCCGCTGCAGGCTGACGCCGGTCGGCGGCGCCTCGGTGCCGCCGGCCGAAAGCAGCGAGGAGAGCATGCTCACCGCCAGCTCGATGCTCTGGTCGTCGCCACCCAGGTGATGGCGCAGCTTCTGGTTGCGGGCTGCCGCGTCGTCCTCCGGCGTCAGGCCGGCAACCCGGGACAGCCGTTCGATCACCGGCTGCAGGGCGCTGTTGCGGTGGAAGGTCGAGCAGCTGAAGTGGATCGTGCCGTGGGGCTCGACCCCGATCGCGTCCTCGAAGGCCAGCGTCAGTCGGGATTTGCCGATCCCCGGTTCGCCGCAGACCACGACCACCTGGCCCATGCCGCACTGCACCCGTTGCCAGCGGTCGGTGAGCAGTCGCAACTCCGGCTCTCGGCCGACGAACGGCAGCAGCGGCGTCCGCCGCGCCTCGAACCGGCTCCGGGCGTCGATCGGCCGGACCACCCGCCACGCGCGCTCCGGCTTCGCGAAGCCGGCGAGACGCTGCAGGCCCAGGTCCTCGTATTCGAAGCCGCCGCCGAGCAGCCGGCGGGTCCCGTCGGCGACGACGACCGTATCGGGCGGTGCGATCGATTGCAGCCGGGCCGCTAGGCTCGGCGTCTCGCCGATGGCCGTGCGTTCCTCGGCGCCGGCTTCGCCGATGATGTTGCCGACGACGACGACCCCGGTGGCGATGCCGATGCGCACGGCGACAGCCACCCGTTGCCGGCGGTCCAGCGTCTCGTTCAGCGGTCCGATGGCCTCGATGATGGCGAGTGCGGCGCGCACCGCCCGCTCGGCGTCGTTCTCGTGCGCCTGCGGGTAGCCGAAATAGGCGAGGATGCCGTCGCCGAGATACTGCGCCACGCGGCCGCCGAACTCGGCCACGTGGCCGGCGCAGGCGCGCTGGTAGCGCTGCAGGATCTCCATCATGTCTTCGGGGTCGAGGGAGCTCGCGAGCGCCGTCGAGCCCACCATGTCGCAGAACATCACGGTGATCTGCCGGCGCTCGGCCCGCGCCTCCATCAGGGTGGGCGGCGGTGCCTGCAGGGTCGGTGCTTGCAGGGGCGGCGGGTGCACGTGCGCGGGGTTGCCCCGAATTGCGCGCAGCAGCTTGCGTCGATGGCCGAGCGGCAGCCCGAGCTTCTCCAGGTCGGCGTCGGTGATGTCCGGCAGCACGTCCCAGTCCAGCGCATGCTCGGCGAACAAGCGGACATACTCGGGCATTCCCAGCCGCGAGAGTAGCTCATCCACCCGCCGATCGCTCATCGCCTGTCCGCTACCCCGCTGCCGCCGGTCCGCTCCCGCACCCCTGCCCGCGCCCGGCTACTGCATCTGTGGCGGGTTCGCGGCCGGCAGCAGCGTCGGCGGCGGCGAGGCTCCGGCCTGGTGGTGCACCAGCTTCCAGGTGCCGGCCTCGCGAACGAAGATGTTGGTGGCGGCGAGGAACCCGTGCTGAAGTTGCTCATGGCACAGCACGTAGGCGACATCGCCCAGGATATGCGCGGTGGCGTTCCAGCAGGAGATCGCCGGCGAGGCGGGGTTGGAGAGGATGGCCTGCCAGCTCTGCATCACATCGTCGCGGCCGGCGAGCGGCAGCCAGCCGGGATGGATGCAGGTCACTTCCCTGCGACTTGACCACAGGCCGTTCATCACGTCCATGTCCCGCCCGGCGAACGCGGCATAGAAGGCCTCATTTGCGAACAGCAGGGCGACCTGATCGGACACGGAGAAACCCGTTTCATTGGCTGGTGGCGATCGACCACAGTACGGACGGGAGTTTAGCGTGTAATCTCCGTTCCGGGAAACCGTCTCGACGAAACGCGATCAGGGTGATCCCGTGCTCGACTACTACCGCCTCGCTGGACCGCTGGTTCGTGCGTTCGATCCGGAGCGGGCTCACCGGCTCGGCATTCTCGCCCTGCGCTCGGGCCTGCTGCCGCGGCCGCGCGCGGGCGCCGACCCCGTGCTCGCGACCACCGTCTGGAGCCTGCGCTTCCCCAGCCCGGTCGGGCTCGCCGCCGGCTTCGACAAGAACGCCGAGGCGGTGGATCCGCTGCTGGCCCAGGGATTCGGCTTCGTCGAAGTCGGCACGGTGACGCCTGAACCGCAGGCGGGAAACCCGCGGCCGCGGCTGTTCCGCCTGCCGGAGGACCGGGCGGTGATCAACCGCATGGGCTTCAACAACGACGGCGCCGTGGCCGTGGCTGCCCGGCTGGCGCGCCGCCGCGACGGTGTGGCGGGATCGGGGGCGGCGGCGGGGGGCATCGTCGGCGGTAACGTCGGCCCGAACCGGGACGATCCCGACCCGGCCGCCGGCTGTGCCCGGGCGGTCCGGGCGTTGGCGCCGCACGTGGACTACCTGGTCGTCAACGTCTCCTCACCGAACACGCCCGGGCTGCGTGGGCTGCAGGGCCGCGCCCGGCTCGCAGACCTGCTCGCCCGGGTGCGTGACGCCCGCGATTCCTGCGGGACGCCCCGGCCGCTGCTGGTGAAGGTGGCGCCGGACCTGACGGCCGAAGAGCGGGCGGATATCGCCGAGGTGGTGATGGCGTCCGGGATCGACGGGCTGATCGCCACCAACACCACGGTCGCGCGCCCGCCGGACCTGCTGGGCCGCCATCGCCGCGAGACCGGCGGGCTCAGCGGCCGGCCGCTGTTCGTGCCCTCGACGGAAGTGCTGGCCGATTTCCGCCGGCTCACCCGCGGCCGGCTGCCGCTGATCGGCGTCGGCGGCATCGCCGGAGGTGCCGACGCCTACGCCAAGATCCGCGCCGGCGCCTCGCTGGTGCAGCTGTACACGGCGCTGGTCTACGGCGGCCCGGCCCTGGTCGGGCGGATCGCCGGCGAACTGGCCGCGCTTTTGCGCCGGGACGGCTTCGCGCAGCTGGCCGATGCCGTCGGCGCCGACGTCGACGGCCCCCGCGAGGAGACGGCGGAACCCGCCTCCGCCCCCTGAGCCTCGGAACGGGATTTGCTCCCCGGATTTCAGAGCAGGAACTGCTCCTTGATGATCCGCTCCTCCAGCGTGTGCTCCGGATCGAACAGCAGCGTCAGCGCCACGCTTCGGTCCTCGCGGACCTCGACCCGCGTCACGTCGCGCACCTCGGTGTAGTCGGCGACGGCGCTGACCGGCCGCAGCTCCGGGTGCAGCACGTCGATCGTCACCCGTGTCCGGTGCGGCAGGATGGCGCCGCGCCAATGCCTCGGCCGGAAGACGCTGATCGGCGTGATCGCCAGCACCTGCGCGTTCAGCGGCAGGATGGGCCCGTTGACCGAGAGGTTGTAGGCGGTGCTGCCGGCGGGTGTCGACACCAGCACGCCGTCGCAGATCATCTCCGGGATGCGTTCGATGCCATCGATTTCGATCCGCAGCTTCGCCGCGAAGCGGGTCTCCCGCAGCAGCGAGACCTCGTTGATCGCGAGCGCCTCGTGGAGCGTTCCCGCCATGTCGCGGGCTCGCATCCGCAGTGGGTTGAGGGGGAAGGGTTCGGCGCGGGCGAGGCGCTGCAGCAGGCCACTTTCGCTGAAGGTGTTCATCAGGAAGCCGACGGAACCGCGGTTCATCCCGAAGATCGGCACAGCCCGGTCCAGATGCTTGTGCAGCGTCTCCAGCACCGTGCCGTCGCCCCCCAATGCAACGATCACATCCGCCTCTTCCGGCGGGACGTTTCGATAGGCCTGCTGAAGGCGATCCTTGGCGGCCTTTGCTTCCTCGTGTTCGGAACAGACGAAAGCGATGGTGCGGAAGTGCATCGGGCCGGCCTTCGTGGTGGGTCGGGTTTCCCGGGTGCGGGGCCGCGAGTATAGCGAAGCGGCGCGTCGCCGCCAGCAGCGCGTCTTCGAGGATGGCCCCCTCGCGCCGCCCACCCGCCACACCGGCCCCCCCCGAGCGGGCAGGGCGGACGGGGCGGGTGGGTGCGGCGGGCGAGCGGGGCAGCGGGCGGGCGCGACCGCTACGCGGCCTGCCCGATCGAGGTGATGAACCTCTCCACCTCGCCGTGCAGCATCTCGGCCTGTCGGGCGAGATCGGCCGCGGCGGTCAACACGCGCCCGGAAACGTCCCCGGTTTCCGCGGCGGCGCGCGTCACGTCCTGGATCGTCGAGCTGACGTCTTCGGTGCCGCGCGCCGCCTGCTCGGCGTTGCGGACGATCTCCTCGGTCGCCGCCCCCTGCTGCTCCACGGCGGCGGCGATGGCGGATGCGATCTCGTTGATGTGTCCGATCGTCGTGCCGATGCCGCCGATGGCATCGACCGCCTCGCGCGTCGCGGCCTGGATGCCGCCGATGCCGGATGCGATCTCTTCCGTCGCCTTCGTCGTCTGGCTGGCCAGCGCCTTCACCTCCGATGCCACGACGCTGAAGCCCTTGCCCGCATCGCCGGCGCGTGCCGCCTCGATGGTGGCGTTGAGCGCCAAAAGGTTCGTCTGCGCCGCGATGTCGCTGATCAGCCGGACGACGGCGCCGATCTTCTCCGCCGCGTCCGTCAGCCCGGCGACCGTTTCATTGGCCCGGCTGGCATCCGCCACCGCGACCCCGGTGATCTGTGCCGCCTGCGATACCTGCCGGCTGATCTCCGCGATCGAGGAGGAGAGTTGCTCGGCCGCCGTCGCCACCGTCTGCACGTTGACCGACGCCCGGTCGGCCGCCCCGGCGACGACTTCCGACTGGCTGCTGGTGCGGGACGCGACCGACGACATCGCTTCCGCCGAACCGCGCATCTCGGCCGACGTATCACCGACCGCCCGCACGACGGAGCCGACGCTCGCCTCGAAGTGGGTGGCGAGCTTGCTCATCGCCGCGCGCTTTTCCGTCTCCACCCGCTGTTCCGCCTGCTCCTGCTCGGACTGCATGCGGCGCATCTCCAGCGCGTTGTTCTTGAACACGCCCACGGCCGAGGCCATTGCACCGATCTCGTCGCGCCGGTCGGTGGCCGGGACGTCGACGTCCAGGTTGCCGGACGCCAGCGCCGTCATGGTCGTCGTCATCGCCCGGATCGGCCGGGTGATCCCGCGTGCGATCACGAAGATCGCGAGCGTGATGGCAAGGATGGTGGCGGCCGTCGTGGCGGCGGCGACCAGGGCCGTCCTTTGGAAGATCGCGTCCACGTCGTCGATGTAGATCCCGGTGCCGACGACCCAGCCCCAGGGTGCGAAGAGCGACACGTAGGACAGCTTGTCCACGGGTTCCTCGTGACCAGGCTTCGACCAGAGATAGGGGACGAAGCCGGCTCCGTCGCGCCGGGCGGTCGCCGCGAACTCGCTGAAGATCCGCTTTCCCGACGGATCACGGAAGTCCGACAGGTCCTTCCCGTCCAGCTCCGGTTTGATCGGGTGCATGACGATCCGCGCATCCAGATCGTTGACCCAGAAATAATCGTTGGTGCCGTAACGGATCCGGCGCAGCGCATCGGTCGCCTGTCGTTGGGCTTCCTCGCGGCTCAGCCGGCCTTCCTGTTCGGCGCTGTGGTAGGAGGCGAGTAGGGTCTGCGCCGCCTCCACCAGATTGCGCGTCTTGTCCTGCCGATCGGTCATCAGGGTTTCATGCGTGCTCCACAGCCAACCCCCGGCAACGGTGCCGGTGCCGATGACCGCCAGAAGCAACGTGAGCAGCATGCGGTGAAAGATTTTCAGGTTCTTCATTTGGCGTCATCCCCGTTGGACGTTTGGCCTGGGCACAAGCACCGGGCCGGAGGATGCGCTGGCGAGCGGAGGGACGTCGGCGCCGCATTGCCATCGCATCCCCCCTCGATTTAGCCCGCCCGACTCCATGTTCTCGTGACGCGGAAATCCGGCAGGCGAGCGCATTAAGACGGCCTGAGGGCTAAAATTTTATGAAGATCGATGCGTTCGGTCGCCTATCGAGGGGGTATCCCCTGAAAAGTGATTTATCAGTCGATGATCGGTGCCGATTTGAACATAGCGACGTCGGACGGCGCCGGTTTCGAGACGAAATGAACATGAGCCACGGAGCTCGAAACGTGGCCGGCGATGGCCATCCTGTCGACGTGCTCCGCGGTCGGCCTGTTGTTCTGGTTCGTCCGCCCGCTTCGCGCTATGTCCACGCTGCACAATATTCGGGGAAAGGAAGGGACATGCAGCCAAGCGTGCCGCAGCAGATGACCTGCATCGAGATCACACGCCCGGGCGGCCCGGACGTGCTGCAGCCCACGGTGCGTCCGACGCCCGCGGCGGGTCCGGGCGAGGTGTTGATCCAGGTCGCGGCGGCCGGGATCAACGGCCCCGACCTCTATCAGCGGCGCGGCTTCTACCCGGCGCCGCCGGGAGCGACCGACATCCCCGGCCTGGAAGTCTCGGGCACCATCGTGGCAGTTGGCGAGGGTGTGGCCCGGTGGCGGGTGGGCGACGCCTGCTGCGCGCTCACCGCCGGCGGCGGCTACGCGGAATACTGCACCGCGCCCGCCGTCCAGTGCCTGCCGATCCCCGCCGGCCTGGACGTGGTCGATGCCGCGGGCCTGCCGGAAACCTTCTTCACCGTCTGGAGCAACGTCTTCGAGCGCGCGGCGCTCGTGCCGGGCGAAACGCTGCTGGTCCACGGCGGCGGCGGCGGCATCGGCACCACGGCGATCCAGATCGCCGCCGCGCTGGGGCACCGGGTGTTCACCACCGCGGCGGGCGACCAGTGCCCGGCGCTCGAAAAGCTGGGCGCCGAGCGCGCCATCGACTTCACCAGCGAGGACTTCGCCGCCGTGATCAAGGAGGCGACCGCCGGCAAGGGCGTCGATGTCATCCTGGATATCGTCGGCGCAGACTACGTCGCCCGCAACATCGCCTCCCTGGCCCGCGACGGCCGGCTGGTCTCGATCGCGTTCCTGAAGGGCAGCAAGGTGGAGATCGACCTGATGCCGGTGATGCTGAAGCGGCTGACCATTACCGGCTCGACGCTCCGCGTCCAGACGGTGGAGCGCAAGGGCAAGATCGCGGCGGCGCTGGAGCAGCGGGTCTGGCCGCTGCTGGCGGAAGGCCGGATCAGGCCGGTGGTGCACGTCCGCCTGCCGCTGGCGGAAGCGACCGAAGGCCACCGGATCATGCAGGCGGCGACGCACCTGGGGAAGATCCTGCTGGTGACGTGAGAGGGGACCGCCCCCCCCCCCCCCCCGTCGGTGGCTGGCTTGACGGCGCGGCGGCCCGCCTCTACGGTCGCCCCGGGCGCGGTGGCCGGTCCCGTTTCGGCAGGGAGTGGCGGGCCGTCCGTCGCCAAGAGTTCCCCGCTGCCGGTGCACCCTCAGGCTCCTCGCGCGTGACGCTGTTCCCACAAGGATCGAGGCGGCGACCCGACGCGTGATCCGGACGGCTGAGCAGCCCGGCGAGCGGGGCAAAACGGGAGGGGCAAGACATGCCGGTATTCACCCGCCTGCTGCAGATCGATCTTCCCGAGGGCCTCGTCTGCGAGGCGAACGGGCGTAACCCCGAGTTCGAGATCACGTTTTCCGCCGACGGCGAGATCCCGTTCCCGCAGGTGATCCTGCGCGGGCCCGCGGGCGAGCGGCTGCTCAACGGCGACGCCATCCGCCCGGCACCGGCGACGACCGCCGGCCACGTCGATTTCGTCGCCATCGTGCCGGCCGGCGTGTTCGGCCCGGGCGACATCGAGGTGCAGGTCGAGGGCTGCCGGGTCGCCGACATCACCCGGTCGGGCGGGGGCGACTGGATCAAGGAGTTCCGCCGGATGCGCCTGCAGGGCGCGCCGCGGCCGGTGCGCCCGGCGACGGCCGGCCCGGATGCCTCGCAGGTGCGCCTGCACTTCGGCATCCACAAGCACATGCACCAGCCGTACTACAACACCACTGATCCCCTTTACTGGGACGGCGAGAAGGACGGCATCTTCGGCTCGCGCGGCGGCAACTACACCGACTTCGTGCCCGATGCGGTCTGGCAGTACATCCACGGCGGCCTGCCGCACGGCGGTCTTTCGACCAGCTGGAGCGGCTCGCTGATCGAGCAGCTGAACCGCTGCGCCCGCGACGGGCTGTGCGGCGGCCGCTTCGGGGGCTGGAACGGCCCGCTGCGCGGGCTGGCTGGCGAGAAGACGGCACTCGGCAACCCGCGCTGCGACTTCACCGCCTTCGGCTTCTTCCATCCGCTGATGGCGCTGATCCCCGAGCGCAACATCGTCCGCCAGATCGAGTGGCATCGCGGCATCATCCGCGAGGCGTTCGGCGTCGAGGCCTCGAAGGTGATCTTCCCGCCGGAGACCGCGTTCCATGTGCGGATGATCCCGGCGCTGCGCACGGCCGGGATCGAGGCGGTGATCTACGATTCCATTCACCGCTTCCGTGCCTGCCGTGAATATCCCTACGCCGGGCCGAACGAAGGCATGCTGCCGCCGAACCAGTCCGAGCAGGTGAACCCGCCGGTGGACGACTGGCTGCAGCTCCAGAACATCTGGGCCGGCTCGAAGATCCCGCCGTCGCTGCTGCGTCCGGAATACGTGCAGTACGAGGATCCCCAGGGCGAGCGGCACCTGATCGTCGCCGTGCCGGCCGAACGCTACATCGGCAACGAGGACGCACGCGGCGGCTTCGGCGCCCTGCAGTATCCGAGCGTGCTGGGTCAGGTCTACGACCACATCGTCGCCACCGGAACGTATGATCCGAAGCACCCGCCGTTCTTCCTGCTGCACTCGGACGGCGACAACCACGGCGGCGGCGCCGACAGCTACTACCGGCACAACACCGGCCGGATGGTGGAGTGGCTGCAGCAGGACCCGCGCTTCGAACTCACCTCGGTGCTCGACTACCTGCAGCGCTTCCCGCCCGACCCGATCAATGCGGCGCACATCGAGCCCGGCTCGTGGAGCGGGGCGGACAACGGCGATCCGCAGTTCATGAAGTGGTTCAGCCGCTACGACCAGCCGTACTCGCCGGACCTGAACTCCTGGGCGGTGCTGACTGCGTTCCAGAACGCGGTGCACACGCTGGAGGACAGCCAGCCCGACCATCCACTGCTGGGCGACGCGGTGCGCCTGATGCTGACGGCGGAGACGAGCTGCTACTGGTACTGGACCGGCCAGCACGTCTGGGACCAGCAGGTGACGAACGCCGCCAACCTCGGCTGGTCGAAGCTGAAGGACGCGGTCGAGGGGCTGGTTGCGCGCGGCGCCGACCGCACCGGCCCCACCATCTTCGCGCCGTGGGTGACGCCGGAGAACCCGGGCGGCAAGAAGTGGGGGCAGGGGCGGCTGGACGACGCGCCGCGCGAGGGCACCGTGCACACCTTCGTCGCCGACGTCTCCGGCGTGGCGCGGGTGAGCCTGGTGCTGCGCTCGGCGGCCGGCGAACAGCGGCTCGCCATGAACGACCGCGGGCCCTATCCGTCACAGACCGGGGCTGCAATCACCGCCGGCTACTACACCGCAGAGCTGCCGGTGGGAGCGGGGGATGTGCGCTACTACATCGAGGCGGAAGACGCTCGCGGTAACGTTTCCCGCGGCGCACTGGAGCGGATCTACTTGGCGTAGACCCAGTCATCGTTGCGAGCCCGCGAAGCGGGAGAAGCAACCCACTGCCAGAGACTGCAATGCTCTGGCAGTGGATCGCCGCGCCCTTGCAGGGCTCGCGATGACGAGGTGGTGAGCAGCCTGGAGCAATGTCCGATCAAGCGGAATCGCTTGATCGGATTGACTTGCTCCAAAAGTCAAACAGTTGGAGCACGACCGTTTGATCAGATCGGTTCGATCTGATCAAACCGCGCTTTAGTGCAGCAGGCTCGCCCGGTAGACGTCGGCGTTGCCGGCGATCGTCGTGCGGTGCATGCGCCGGACGTAGCGGTCGGTGTCGAACGGCGTACCCTTGTGGATCACGCCCAGGTTGTCCCACATCAGCAGGTCGCCCGGCCGCCACTTGTGGGCGTGCACGAACCGCTCCCGGCTGCAGTGCTCGGTGAGTTCGCGCATCAGCGCCTCGCCGTGCGCAGCCGTGGTGCCGATGATTGCGGTGACGTAGCCCGGATTGAAGTACAGCGCCTTGCGCCCGGTGCGCGGGTTCTGGCGAACCAGCGGGTGCACCACGTCCGGGTACAGCGCGCGGCGCTCGCCGGTCAGCACCGGCTGCGTCGGATCGCGCTGCCGCAGCGCCTCGTAGTATTCGGAGAAGCTGTGCACCGCACGCAGTTCCTGCAGCTCCTCCTGGCGCGCCGGCGACAGCGCCTCCCAGGCCGCATACATGTTGGCGAACAGAGTATCGGCGCCTTCGTCGGGGCATTCGACGCCGTAGAGCACCGAGCCCAGGGCCGGATGCTGCAGGAACGACTGGTCGGAGTGCCACAACCGGCCGACGCTCGGATCCGCCACCGCGTGGCCGTTCTCGACGACGTTGCCGATGACGTAGATGTGGGGCTTGCCCGGCATCTGGTACTGCTTCTGCGCCACTTCCTGCAGCGCTCCGAACCGCCGGCTGAAGGCGATGTGCTGGTCGGGGGTCAGTGTCTGGCCGCGCATCAGCACGACGCCGTGCTGGTCCAGCGCCGCCGCCAGCGCGGCGATGGCGTGATCGTCCTGCGGCCGGGACCCGTCGATGCCGAGCGCCTCGACGCCGAGCGCGTCGGAGAGCAGCCGGAACACCGGCGCACCGGCGGCGACGACGGGCTTCTCCAAGTCGATGATCATCGCGATCTCCTCCCACCCGGCACGCCCGGGCGCACTTTAGCTAGCAGGGCATATGGGCGCGGCGCCAGCAATTCACTCGCTTCTGCAATATCCTGACATCGAATGTGAAAGGGGCGTGAACCCGGCGGCGGCGCCCGCCGGGCGGCGCATCAAGCGCGTTGACTCGCGCGGGGCAGGCAGCGCACAACCGATCCGCTCGGCAGGAGAGGGAACTCCGCGATGGGCTTCGGCGTCCGCGCGGCGCTGCCACGGATGGTGGCGTTGACGGTGGCGATGACGCTGGCGGTCCTTCTCGCCGCCTGCCACCCGTCCGTTCGCCCGGACCGGGACGCCCTGCTCGCGAACGCCGGCGATTACGACTTCCCGTTCACCGACCCGCTGGTCGCGACCGTCGTCGGCACTCCTCCCGACCGGGCGGTGCAGCTGCCGCGCGAGATCCCGATCGAGGAGTTCCGGCTGCGCATCGTCGACCGGCCGTCCCCCACAATCTTCTGGTACGAGGACGCGTTCCGCTTTTCGCTCGCCCCGCAGCGGGGATCGGCGCCGCTGGTCTTCGTGGTGGCCGGCACCAACGCCGGTCACCGCTCGCGGCTGTCGGTGTACCTGCAGAAGCTGTTCTTCATGGCCGGGTTCCACGTGGTCTCGGTCTCCTCGCCGACGTTCCCCAACTTCATCGTCCAGGCGTCGTCGACCGGCGTGCCGGGGCGGATCACCCAGGATGCCGACGATCTCTACCGCGCCCTGCAGATGGCGCTGGCCCGCGTCAGGCAGCGGGTGGACGTGGGCGACCGGCATCTGGTCGGATACAGCCTGGGCGGCTGGCAATCGGCGTTCGTCGCCCGGCTCGACGACCAGCGGCGGGCGTTGGGCCTGCGCAAGGTGCTGCTCATCAACCCGCCGGTCAGCCTCTACCGTTCGTCCAAGCAGCTCGACGGGCTGGTGACCGAGAACATCCCGGGCGGCGTCGCCGGCATCGAGGAGTTCATCGATCGGGCGCTGCAACGGATCACCGCTGCGCTGGCGCAGAGCGGCGAGCCGCCGGACTTCGCCCAGGATTTCCTCTTCCAGGCCTACCAGGCGCTGAAGCCGACCAATCAGCAGCTGGCGGCGCTGGTCGGCGTCGCCTTCCGCCTGGCGTCCGCCAACATTGCGTTCAGCGCCGACGTGATGAGCCGGTGGGGATACCTGGTGGCGACGGATCGCCGGCTCACCGTCGCCAGCTCGCTCACGCCCTACTTCGACCGGGCGATGCAGTACGGATTCGTCGACTACTTCGACAAGCTGCTCCACCCTTACTACGAAACCCGCGAGCCGGGGCTGACCCGGGCGGACATGATCGCGGAGGCGAGCCTGGAGAGCATCGAGCCGTTCCTCGCCCATGCTCCAAATGTCGACCTCGTCACCAGTGCCGACGACATCATCCTGGCGCCGGGCGACATCGATTTCCTGCGGCGGGTGTTCGCCGGCCGGGAGACAATCTTCCCCACCGGCGGCCACTGCGGCAACATGCGCGACCGGCACGTGGCCGCCGCATACATCCGTCACCTGGTCGAATGAGCGCCCGGATGCGCGTCACGCGAAGCGCCGGGATGCCCCCGATACGAACCCGGATCGCCGCCGCCTGCGGCGCCGCCCTGCTGCTGCTGTCCGCCTGCGCCTCGCCCGGGCCGGAAGCCGGAACGAGTGGGCAGGACGAGGGGGCCGCGCCGGACGACTCGATGCTGCTGGCGGTAAGTGATCCGCTCGAGGGCCTGAACCGGCGCGTCTACGCATTCAACGCTCAGGCCGACCGCTGGGTGCTGCTGCCGATCGTCGACGCGTACAAGTTCGCGCTGCCGATCGTCCTGCGCGACCGGGTGTCCGACTTCTTTTCCAACATCGGCAACATGATCACCTTTGCCAACCAAATCCTGCAGCTCAAGTTCGCCGAAGCACTGAGCACGGCCCTGCGGTTCGGCGCGAACACCACCTTCGGCATGCTGGGGATCGTCGACATCGCCAGCGAGATGGGGATGCCGCGATACGACGAGGACTTCGGCCAGACGCTCGGATACTGGGGTGTCGGAGACGGGCCGTACCTGGTGCTGCCGATCTTGGGGCCGTCGAACGTCCGCGATACGGCCGGCATGGCCACCGACGCGGTGGCGTTCTCCATCGTCGATCCGTTCTACGCCTCGTCGGTGCAGACCCGGTATCCGGCGATCCTGGCGTTGGACGTGGTCAACAGCCGTTATGTCCAGCCGTTCCGCTACTACGAGAGCGGCTCGCCGTTCGAATATGACCTGGTCCGCTTCCTCTACACCAAGAAGCGGCAGGTGGAGATCGGAGACGGGGCGTTTCGTCGCGGCGCGGCCGGGATGGACGTCCAGCACCCCTAGATCCGCAGTCGCCGTCGGCAGAGGGACTGACGTTCGAGAGCACGGCGGTCGTGCTCTGACTGCTTGATTTTTTTAGCAAGTCAATCCGATCAAGCGATTCCGCTTGATCGGATAGTGCTCTAGAGGCGTGAGCGCCAGCCGGCGGAGCGGTCGGCGACGAACGGGTTGTTCTGCCGCTCCTCGCCGAAGGTCGACATGGGGCCGTGGCCCGGGATGAAGGCCACGTCGTCGCCGAGCGGGAACAGCGTCTCGCGGATCGAGCGGATCAGCGTCGCATGGTCGCCACCGGGGAAATCGGTGCGCCCGATCGATCCCGCGAACAGCACGTCACCCACCAGCGCCAGACGGGCGCTGGGCTCGAAGAAGACCACATGGCCGGGCGTGTGGCCCGGGCAGTGGAGGACCGTGAATTCGATCGTGCTGCCCACGCTCACGGTGTCGCCGCCCTCCAGCCAGCGGTCGGGCTTCACCGCATCCATGGCGCCGGGCAGGCCGAACATCCGGCACTGCTGCGCCATTCCGTCCAGCCAGAACGTGTCCCCGCCGTGCGGCCCCCAGATCGGCACCTGCCGCAGGCGGGCCAAGTCGCCCGCCTCGCCGGCGTGATCCAGGTGACCGTGCGTCAGCAGCACCGCGTCGAGCACGATCCTGTTGTCGTCCACGACCCGCAGCAGCCGGGAGATGTCGCCGCCCGGGTCGACGACCGCTCCGCGCATCGTCTCCTCGCACCACAGGACCGTGGCGTTCTGCTGGAACGGCGTGACCGGCACGATGACGTAGCGCATGGGAGACTCTTCTTCGTAAACGCTCGACGACAGGGGAAGCCGACATCCCCGGAAACATCGCGAGCTTGGGGGGGTACGCGCTGATGGTGCCGCAGGATCACGAGGGCAGGGCGACGGCTGCGCTACGGCCGTCGCCGGTTCGGAATTGACCGGGAGTGCTTATTTCTTCGCGTCCGCGGCCACCTGCATGCGGATGATCTTGTCCGGGTTGGTGACCTGGCCGTTGTTGTTCGGGTCGCCCTTCTTGATCGCGTCGACGAACGTCATTCCGTCGGCGACCTGGCCCCAGACCGTATACTGGCCGTTGAGGAAGGGGGCGGCGGCGAAGCAGATGAAGAACTGGGAGTCGCCGCTGTTCGGGTCGGCGGCCCTTGCCATGCCGACGGTGCCGCGGACGAACGGCTGCTTCGAGAACTCGGCGGGCAGCTTGACGCCGGAGCCGCCGGTGCCGTTGCCCTTCGGATCGCCGGTCTGGGCCATGAAGCCCTCGATCACCCGGTGGAACACGAGGCCGTCATAGAAGCCCTGGCGGGTCAGCTCCTTGATCCGCGCCACATGCTTCGGCGCCAGATCGGGACGCATCTCGATGACCACGACGCCGTCCTTCAGCGTCATCAGCAGCGTGTTCTCCGGATCGGCGGCGGCGTTGGCGCCGGTGGCGAGCGTGGTGGCCATCAGAATCCCCATCAGCCATGTGAAAATGCGCATGCGGGCTGCCTCACGAAGGTCCGTGTAACGAAGACGCCATAAGGCGGCGAGGTGGGTCCGGCCGCTTCCCGGCCGGAGCGCGGCACACTATCGCAGAGCCCGCGCCGATGCACGCCTATTCGCTGCTGGCCTGCATGCCGTCGTTGGCAGTATTGTGCACACCATGCGCCGTCTGACCCGCACCAAGATTGTCGCCACCGTCGGCCCGAGCAGCAGTAGCGAGGAACGGCTCGCGCAGCTCTTCGAGGCCGGGGTGGATGTTTTTCGCCTCAACTTCAGCCACGGCACCCACGACGAGCACGCAGAACGGGTGCGGATCATCCGCGCACTGGAAAAACGGTTCTCGCGCCCGATCGGCATCCTCGCCGACATGCAGGGGCCGAAGCTGCGGGTCGGTACGTTCGAAGGCGGCAGCATCGAGCTGCAGGCGGAAGCGCCGTTCCGGCTCGACCTGCGGGAGGCTGCCGGCGACGAAAGCCGCGTGCAGTTGCCGCATCCGGAGATCTTCGCCGCCCTCAATCCGGGCGCGGTGCTGCTGCTCGACGACGGCCGCATCCGGCTGGCGGTGACCGACTGCGGTCCCGACTACGCCGACACCAAGGTGCTCGTGCCGGGGCCGCTGTCCGACCACAAGGGCGTCAACCTGCCGAACGTCCGTCTCGACATCTCGCCGCTGACCGCGAAGGACCGGGACGACCTGGCGTTCGCGGTGTCGATGGGCGTGACCTTCATCGGCCTGAGCTTCGTGCAGCGGCCGGAGGACATCATCGAGGCACGGGAGCTGATCGGCGGTCGGGCGCGGGTGCTGGCGAAGCTGGAGAAGCCGTCGGCCATCCAGCACCTGGACCGGATCGTCGACCTGTCGGACGCGCTGATGGTGGCCCGCGGCGACCTGGGCGTCGAGATGCCCACGGAGGACGTGCCCGTCCTGCAGCGCCGGATCGCGCGCGCCTGCCGGCGCGCCGGCAAGCCGGTGATCGTCGCGACGCAGATGCTGGAATCGATGGTGCAGGCGCCGACGCCCACCCGCGCCGAGGCCTCCGACGTGGCGAACGCGGTCTACGAGGGGGTGGATGCGGTGATGCTGTCGGCCGAGACCGCCGCCGGCGCCTATCCGGTGGAGGCGGTGACGATCATGGAGCGCATCATCATGCGCGCCGAGCGAGACCCGGCCTATCACCGCACCCTGCATGTGGAGGAACTGGTCGCCGAGGCGACGGTGGCGGACGCGATCACCATCGCCGCCCGGCAGGCGGCGGAAACCATCGGCGCGGCGGCGATCGTCACCTTCACCAGCTCCGGCGAGACGACGCTGCGCGCCGTGCGCGAGCGCCCGCCGATGCCGATCCTGGCGCTGACCTCCGACGAGCCGACGGCGCGCTCCCTGGCGCTGTCGTGGGGTGTGCACGCGGTGGTGGTCGGCCTCTCGCACTCGTTCCGCGAGATGGTGGCGAACGCGGAGCGGATGGCGGTCAGCGAAGGCTTCGCCGAGACCGGGGCCTCGATCGTCTTCCTCGCCGGCTTCCCGGTCGGATCGACCGTCAACACCCTGCGCATCACCGAGATCGGCTGACACCACCGCGGCACGGCCGGGCGGCCCCGGAGGCGGAGACGGCGATGGGTGAACCGCCGATGTCGACGCTGGGCGAACCGCCGGTGGCGGTGATGGGCGAACCGCCGGTGGCGGTGATGGGCGAACCGCCGGTGGCGGTGATGGGCGAACCGCCGGTGGCGGAGAAGAACCCGCCGCAACCGGGCGACAGCGGCTGGGGCGTGGCGTGTTCGGTCGGTGCCTACGTCCTGTGGGGGCTGTTCCCGCTCTATTTCAAGGCGGTGGCGGCGGTGCCCGCGCTCGAGGTGCTGGCGCACCGCATCGTCTGGTCGCTGCTGGTCGTCGCCCTGGTGATCGCGTTGCGCCGGCGCTGGCGGCAGGTCGCCGTCGCCTTCCGGTCGCGCTGGCTGCTGGCGACGCTCGCCCTGTCGGCGATCGCGATCGCCGTCAACTGGGGCATCTTCATCTGGGCGGTCGCCGCCGGACGTCTGCTCGAATGCAGTCTCGGCTACTTCATCACGCCGCTGGTCAACGTGCTGCTGGGCATCGTCGTGCTGGGCGAGCGGCTCCGCCGCGTGCAGTGGTTGGCGGTCGCCGTCGCGGCGGCTTCCGTCGCGCACCTGATGGCCGTCCTCGGCCATGTCCCCTGGGTGGCGCTGACGCTCGCGGCCAGCTTCGGCAGCTACGGGCTGCTGCGCAAGACGGCGCCGATCGACCCGGTGGGCGGCCTGTTCGTCGAGGCGGCGCTGCTGACACCGGCAGCGCTCGGCCTTCTCGTATACCTGGCGACCGGTGGTGCCGGCGCCTTCGGCAGCGGCGACCTGCGCATCGATGTGTTGCTGGCGTTGGCGGGACCGGTCACCGCCCTACCGCTGATCCTGTTCGTCGCCGGCGCCCGGCGCATCCGGATGGCGACCGTCGGCCTGCTGCAGTACATCACGCCGACCGGTCACTTCCTGCTCGCCGTCTGGGTGTACGGCGAGCCCTTCTCGCGCGCGAGCCTGATCACGTTTGTCGGCATCTGGGCCGCCCTTGCGCTCTACAGCGCGGACATGCTGCGCGCCGGCCGCGGGCGCTGAGTGCCGGCCCTTCACCGGGCGGAAGGGAACCAGATTGGCGGCGGTGCTGCGCGCGGGCGGGATGCGGGCCGCGGCGCCACGGCTGGCGCGGGCGTCGGCGAAGCGGATCAGATTGCGCTGCTCCTCGCCGCCACCGCCTGCGCCACCGCCTGCGCCATCGCCTGCGCGGGCGCCCGCGCCGCCCGCGGGCGCTTCGGCGCCGGGCGGAACGGTCTCGGCGGCCGTCTTCGCCCGGCGATCGCGGCCCTTGCGGCGGTCGAGCGTCGAGCCGGCGATGTAGCTCAGCAGGCAGTTCACCCGCGGTGCGCTGTGCCGCCGGTCGCGCCCGGCCCGCCGCTCGGGCTTCTTCGTCGCGGCCGTGACCCGGCCGCTGTTCGGGCCGTAGAGGCCGCTCCAGCGGTCGAGCAGCAGTTGCACCACCCGCTGCACCTTCATCCGGTTCCCGGCATCCCAGGAGGCGAGCGCGCCGCTCTCCACCAGGGCCCGCAGGTGCGCCTGCCGCAGCTCGATGCTGACCACGAAGCCCGCTTCGCCCTGCGCGGACGGGCGAACGCCGCCCCGACGCGGGACCGTAGCATCTGCGGCCTGCCCCTCGCCCGGCTCGTCGCGAGGCGCTGCGGCGGCAGCCGGTGCACACGGCGCGGCGACACCGAGGCGCTGCAGCGTTTCCGTCAGCCGCTGCGCGGTCAGGCGCAGGCCGTCCAGCCGCTCGACCAGCGAGCCGGTACTGCCGCCCGCGTCGCGCAGCGTTTGTTCGAGAAGGGTGATCTGGCCGCGCAGCAGCGCCAGCAGCGCGCGCAGCCGGGCGACCACGTCCGTTTCGAACAGCGGTCCGTCGTCCGGCGCCCAGTCGCCACCCGTTCCGCCGCCACCCGGCGATCCGTTGCCGCTCATGCGCATCTCCCCATGCATCGGGCGAGGCCGATCCACTGCCGCGCCGGGAGCACTATTCTACTCGACCTCAAGCTGTGTTGCGAGCGCCAAATGCTCGTCATGCCCGCATAAGTGGCAGGGGCTGGCACAATTCGCTGCTGAAAGGCGAACCGGTGACGGCGTTGTGCCGAGACCGCCCTGGACGTCGCGCTCCGCCGCCGTGTATCTGTGGCGGCTGGATGTTCGCAACCAGCCGGCGGGACCCATCGCGGCAGGGGGGTGCATGACGGTGCTGGTCACCGGCGCAGCCGGGTTCATCGGTTATCACGTGGCCACGGCGCTGCTGTCCCGCGGCGACCGGGTGGTCGGCGTGGACAACCTCAACGACTACTACGAGGTGTCGCTGAAGGAGGCGCGGCTGGCGCGGCTCGACGGGCTGCCCGGCTTCGCCTTCCGGCGTGCCGACGTGGCCGACCGCGACGCGATGGCGGCCCTGTTCGCCGAGCGCCCCGACATCGACCGGGTGGTGCACCTGGCGGCGCAGGCGGGCGTCCGCTATTCCCTGGTCAACCCCTACGTCTACCTGACCAGCAACATCGAGGGCCACGTCGTCCTGCTGGAGCAGGCGCGCCGTCTGCCCCGGCTGGTACACTTCGTCTACGCCTCGTCGTCGTCGGTCTACGGCGCCAATCGCAAGATGCCGTTCTCGGTAAGCGACCGGACCGACCGGCCGGTTTCGCTCTACGGGGCGACGAAGAAGGCGATGGAGGTGATCAGCGACAGCTATGCGTCGATGTACGGACTGCCGCTCACCGGCTTGCGCTTCTTCACCGTCTACGGCCCGTGGGGTCGGCCGGACATGGCGGCCTTCCTGTTCACGCGCGCGATCCTCGCCGGCCAACCCATTCCGGTGTTCAACCAGGGGGACATGCGCCGCGACTTCACCTTCATCGACGACATCGTGAGCGGCGTCATCGCCGCGCTCGATCGTCCCCCGTCCCGGGATCCTGCGGGGGGCGGCGCGCTGCATCGGCTGTACAATCTCGGCAATCACCAGCCGGAGCAGCTGCTGGAGTTCATCGCCACGCTGGAGGCGGCGCTGGGACGCAAGGCCGTCATCGACCTGCTGCCGATGCAGCCGGGCGACGTGAAGGAGACCTACGCCGACATCGAGGATTCGCGCCGTGACCTGGGCTTCGAGCCCGCCACCTCGATCGCCGACGGCATCCCGCGCTTCGTCGCCTGGTACCGGCAGTACTACGGGGTGTGAGGGCGGAGCGAGGCCCGCCCGCTGGCGCCCCGCTCAGTCATACAGGGCGTCGAGCGCGGGTCCGTATGCCTTGCCGATGACGTGGCGCCGAATCTTCAACGTCGGCGTCATCTGCTCGTTTTCGATGGTGAACGGCTCGCGGGCGACGGCGAACTTCCGCACCTTCTCGGTCACCGACAGGCTCCTGTTCACTTCGTCCACGGCAACGCCCAGCGCCTTGGTCAGGGCCGGATCGCCGGCCAGCCGGGCCAGGTCGGCCGGCTTGCCGGCCGCGGCGGCCCACGAGGCGAGCCAGTCCGCCCGTGGCACCAGCAGGGCCACAAGGTGCGGCCGCCGATCGCCCCAGACCATGGCCTGGGCGACTTCCGGGCGCAGCGTCAGCAGCCCCTCGATCCGCGCCGGTGACAGGTTGTCGCCGCCGGAGTTGACGATCAGGTCCTTCTTGCGGTCGGTGATGACGATGTCGCCGTCGGCGTCGATCTCGCCGATGTCGCCGGTGTGCAGCCAGCCGTCGCGGATGGCCTCGCGGGTCGCATCCTCGTTCCGCCAGTAGCCCTGCATCACGATCTCGCCGCGCACCAGGATCTCGCCGTCGGGGGCGATGCGCGCTTCGACGCCCCTGATCGGCGGACCCACCGTGTGCACCTTCGGCCGCAGCGGATGGTTGACGCTGATCAGGGGCGCGGCCTCCGTCTGCCCGTATCCCTGGAAGACCGGCAGGCCCAGCGCGCGGAAGAACAGGGCCACCTCCGGATTGAGCGGCGCGCCGCCCGAGACCATCGCCTTGATCCGGCCGCCGAAGCGGGCGCGCACCTTGTCGCGGACCAGGCGGTCGAGCAGCAGATCGACGAGCCGGGCGCCGAGGCCGAGACGCTGCTTCTGCCGGCGGCGGCCCAGGTCGAGGGCGAGGTCGAACAGCCGCTCCCGGAGTCCGCCCTGCTTGCGCGCCGCCAGCGTGATCCGCTGGCTCAGCATCTCGAAGAAGCGAGGGACGGCGGAAAGAATGGTCGGGCGCACCTCGGTGATGTTGGCCGCCAGACGGTCGATGCTCTCGGCATAGTAGATCGCTGCCCCCAGGGCCACCGGCAGGAACTGGCCCACGGTATGTTCGTAGGCGTGCGACAGCGGCAGCAGCGACAGGAACACCTCGTCGCCGGGCGGCAGGGTGGAGAGAACGTCGGTCGCGCCGGCCACGTTGGCGAGGATCGCGCCGTGGTGCAGCATCACGCCCTTCGGAGCGCCGCCGGTGCCGGACGTGTAGATGATGCACGCCGTGTCGCTGCGCTGCAGGCGGGTGGCTGCGGCGCGGATGTTGGTGTGGTCGGCTTCGCCGCGCGCCATGACGTCGCGCCAGGTGAGAACTTCGAAGCCGGTCTGTTGTTCGATGCCGAGTTCTTCGATGGTGACCACGAAGCGCACGTTCGGGCAGTTGAGCGCCGCCGGGACGAGGCGCTTCGCCAGCCGCCGGGTCGACAGAATGACGGCACACGCGCCGCTGTTCTCCAGGACGTGCTGATGGTCGCTCTCGGTGTTGGTCGTGTACGCCGGCACGGTGATCGCACCCAGCGCCATGATGGCGAAATCGGCGACGAACCACGCCGGGCGATTCTCGGAGACCAGCAGCACCCGGTCGCCGGGGCCGACGCCCAGGCTGCGCAGGCCGCGGGCGAGCATGCAGATGCGCACCGCCACTTCCCGCCACGTGAGCGGCTGCCAGCGGCCGTCCCGCTTGTGCCACAGCAGCGGCCGTTCGCCGAAGCGATCCGCCTGGCGGAAGAACATCGTCACCAGATTGGGCCACGGTTCGCCCGTGCCGATCGGAGAGGGGGAGGCTGACTCGCGCATTCCTCGCACCGCTGTTACGTCAAGCTTGCCGTTCGCTGCCTGACTCGCCACCCTTATAGGCAACCGGGAAATCTTGAGGAACAGTGATGACACAGATGGGCGCCGATGCTGTCCGCTACCAGGATGTCGAAGCGGAGGCGACGGAGCAGGCGGTGCCGGCGGAGTGGGATCTGTCCGATCTCTACACCGGCACCGGCGATCCGGCGATCGGCCGCGATCTGGAGTGGGCGCGCACCGAGGCCGAGTCCTTCCAGGCCGATTACGCCGGCCGGCTCGCGGACCTGGACGGCGCCGCGATGGGTGAGGCGATCCGCCGCTACGAGGCGATCATCGAGCGGCTGCACCGCCTGCTCAGCTACACGCAGTTGCATTTCGCCGCCGACATGAGCGCTGCCGACCGCGGTCGCTTCCTGCAGGACATGCAGGAGCAGGCGAACGACATTTCGACCCGAACGCTGTTCTTCCTGCTGGAACTCAATCGCCTGGACCAGTCGATCGTCGACCGGCAGGTCGCCGATCCGGCAGCCGGCCACTACGCGTCGTGGATCCGCGACAGCCGGATGTACCGACCGCACCAGCTGGACGACGCGCTCGAGCAGCTGCTGCACGAGAAGTCGGTGGCGGGCGCGGGCGCGTGGCGCCGGCTGTTCGACCAGACGATGGCGCAGCTGCGGTTTGCCGTCGGCGACGACCAGCTCACCCTGGCGGATACGCTGAACCGGTTCGACAATCCGGAGCCCGACGTGCGGCGCACGGCGGCGAAGGCGCTGGGGGTCGGCCTCGGCCAGTCGATCGGGGTGCTGACCCTGATCATCAACACGCTGGCCAAGGACAAGGAGATCGAGGACAAGTGGCGGAACTACCCGCACCCCGTCTCCTTCCGCAACCTCACGAACAAGGTCGAGGACGAGGTGGTGGACGCGCTGGTGTCGGCGATCCGCGACGGCTACGGCACGCTCGCCCACCGATACTACCGGCTCAAGGCCGCCTGGCTCGGCCGTGACCGGCTCGACTACTGGGACCGCAACGCGCCGCTGCCGGGCGACGACGGCCGGCGTTTCGGCTGGGGGGAGGCGCGCGACACCGTGCTGGGCGCGTTCGGCCGCTTCGAGCCCCGCATGGCGGACGTGGCCGGGCGCTTCTTCGAGCGCGGCTGGATCGATGCGGAACCGCGGCCGGGCAAGGACTCCGGTGCCTTCTGCCATCCGGTGGTGCCCTCGGTGCACCCGTACGTGCTGATGAACTTCTACGGCCGGCCGCGGGACGTGATGACGCTGGCGCACGAACTGGGGCACGGCGTGCACCAGGTCCTCGCCGCCCGGCAGGGTACGCTGCTGGCGGACACGCCGCTGACGCTGGCGGAGAGTGCGTCCGTGTTCGGCGAGATGTTGGTGTTTCGCAGCCTGCTGGACCAGGAGACGGACGTGGCACGCCGCCGCCGCCTGCTGGCGGGCAAGGTGGAGAGCATGCTGAACACCGTCGTCCGGCAGATCGCCTTCCACCAGTTCGAGCACCGGGTGCACCAGGAGCGCCGCACGGGCGAACTCTCGCCCGAGCGGCTGGGCGACATCTGGCTCGACGTGCAGCAGGAGAGCCTGGGGCCGGTGTTCCGCTTCGACGACGAGTACCGGCACTACTGGGCCTACATCCCGCACTTCGTGCATTCGCCGTTCTACGTCTACGCGTACGCGTTCGGCGACTGCCTGGTCAACTCGCTGTACCAGGCCTACAGCGAAGGCCATCCGGGCTTCGCCGATAAATATATCGACATGCTGTCTGCCGGCGGCACCCTGCGCCACCGGGATCTGCTGCGGCCCTTCGGGCTCGACGCCGGCGATCCGGGCTTCTGGCGGCGGGGCCTCGACGTCATCGTCGGCTTCATCGACGAACTCGAAGCCATGTCGTGATCGCGGTGCGCGAGGCCACGGCCGGCCGCAGCGTTGGCTGGCCGCCGCCGCGCCCCCATATCCCCGTCAGTCGGTCGGATACCGGCCGCGGACCACGACAGGAAGCACGCGACAGACGATGGATGCCATGGCCGAGCCGGAGCGCGGTCCGGAAGACGATTTCGCCGACGGCGACTCCTTCGGCGGACGGTTGCGCCGGTACGCCCGCGTCGGCACCGCGGTGGGCGGCCTCGCCGCCCGGTTCGCCGGCAACCGTCTGCTGGGCCTGCACATCGACCAGCCGGAGCACGCGGCCGAGCTGACGGCGGCACTCGGCGGGCTCAAGGGCCCGCTGATGAAGGTGGCGCAGATTCTCTCCACCGTGCCCGACATGCTGCCGGAGGAATACACCAAGCAGCTGGCACAGCTGCAGCACAATGCGCCGTCGATGGGCTGGTCGTTCGTCAAGCGGCGAATGCAGGCGGAGCTGGGGGCGGGCTGGCAGCAGTACTTCGCCGACTTCGAGCACACCGCCGCGGCCGCGGCCTCGCTGGGCCAGGTGCACCGGGCGACCGGCCACGACGGCCGGGCGCTGGCGTGCAAGCTGCAGTATCCGGACATGGGGTCCGCGGTCGAGGCCGACCTGGCGCAGCTGAAGGTGATCTTCAGCATCTACCGCCGCTACGACGGGGCGATCGATCCGTCGAACATTCACACCGAGCTGTCGGAGCGGCTGCGCGAGGAACTGGACTACCGGCGCGAGGCGAAGCACATGCGTCTCTACGGCCGCATGCTGGCCGACGAAGCCGGCGTGTTCCTGCCGGAGCCGGTGGAAACGCTCTGCTCGGACCGGCTGCTGACGATGACCTGGCTCGCCGGCGAGCCGCTGCTGAGCTTCGTCGACCGGCACGTGGAGTTGCGCAACACCGTCGCGCGCAACATGTTCCGCGCCTGGTACGTACCGTTCTACGAGTACGGCGTACTGCACGGCGATCCGCATCTGGGCAACTACACGGTGCGCCCGGACGGCTGCGTCAACCTGCTCGACTTCGGCTGCATCCGCATCTTCCGGCCCGACTTCATCGGCGCCGTCATCGACCTCTACTGGGCGCTCCGCAACGACGACCGGGATCTGGCGGTGCACGCCTACGAGACCTGGGGATTTCGCAATGTCGACCGCAAGGTCATCGACATCCTCAACCAGTGGGCGCGGTTCCTCTACCGGCCGCTGATGGAGGACCGGGTGCAGTCGATCCAGGAAGACGGTGGCTCCATGTATGGCGCGCAGGTGGCCGGCAAGGTGCAGCGGGAGCTGCGCGAGGTGGGAGGGGTGACCCCGCCGCGGGAGTTCGTACTGATGGACCGGGCGGCGATCGGGCTCGGCTCGGTGTTCACCCGCCTGCGCGTCGAGATGAACTGGCACCGGATGTTTCACGAGCTGATCGCGAGCTTCGATCCATCGACGATCGCGCGGCGGCAGGCGGACGCACTTGCGTCGGTGGATCTGTCACCGCCCGCTTAATCTCGTGTCTCTTAGGGGCTTTTGGCGACGCCGCGTGCAAGCTATGATGATGTTAGAGCGCAAAGGGGGGGGAGGTGTCATGTACAGGAAGGAATCCGGCAAGCCTCGGGCTGCTGATGCGCCTGGACCGCAGGCTTCGGGAACCAAGACAACGGCGAACAGCGGCGTCTTCACCCCCGTACGCGATGGCGGCGCCATCACCAGGGGGGAAACGATGTACGAGCATGCGCTGAAGAATACGCAATCGCATCGTTTGCAGAAAGCACTCGGCAAGCGCTGAGTTCATGCCGACAGAGAGAGAGGTATTCGATCGAGCGGTCACTCACCAGGATCGTTTGGATACAGATGCATTCGCCAAGGAAATATTCGTCCTCGGCTTCATGCATTATTATAAGTTTGACCAGGTCCTCGCCTGGGAAGAACGCAATCCGGGAAATACGCTAGCGATCGACCAAATCCAGCAAATCTCAGATGGTTTCACGGATCGCCAAATAGCGGATTTTCATACGTCGGCGACCAACACTCTGCAGGAATACCTGAGGCGCCATCAGCATGATGGCAGCTTTTGGCGCGGAGTCTGGCAGAGTATCGTCGGTGGATTCATTTATTCGCTTCTTTTGTTGATCGCATTCGTCGCGGTGAAATCGTCAGGTGGCGATTTGTTTTCTGTTCTTCGAGAGTTGGTGCGGCCTTGATCTGATCACGCTGCGGAGTCCCATGATGATCATCACCACCACCGACAGCATCGAAGGCCGCCGCATCGGCAGCTATCTCGGCATCGTCAGCGGCGAGGCGGTGCTGGGGACCAACGTCTTCCGCGACTTCTTCGCCGGTATCCGCGACGTCGTCGGCGGCCGGTCCGGCTCCTATGAGAAGGAGTTGCGGCGGGCGAAGGAGGCGGCGCTGGAGGAGTTGACCGAACAGGCGAAGGACCTGGGCGCCGATGCCGTCGTCGGCGTCGATCTGGATTACGAACACATCGGCACCGGCGAGCGGTCGATGCTGATGGTGACCGCCAACGGCACGGCGGTGAAGCTGGGCTGAGCGGCGGACGGGAAGTCGTCGCGCCATCGGCGCCGACCCGTTCGGCGATGGCGAACGGGTCGGGCTCCGGTCGGGGCGGAGGGCCGCCCCGGGATCGGCGTCAGGAGGCGGCGAAGTTGCAGCGGGTCGATACCGGCGGTATCGCCGTTCCGGTGGGCGTGATCTCGACGATGGTCAGCGCGTCGGCCACGTTCAGCGCGATGGAGGTGGGACGGGCGAACGTGCGCTTCGGCCGGTTGCTGTTGGCGATGCCGCCGGCGACCGCAGACGGTTCGTAGATGCGCGCCTGGGCGATGCCCTGTTCAAACCGCAGGCTCACGGCCTGTGGTGGGTTGTAGATGTCGCGCCCTGACTGGAAGCTCTGCACCTCGAGCCAGATGACCAGATAGAACGAGCGGTTCCGCTTCTGGTAGAGGTGGGCGCGCACGTTGCTCAGGTTGCCGGTGAGGCTGTAGCGCAGGGTTTGCGGGGAGAAGGTCAGAGGGCCGTCGCACATCACGTGCATGGTGTTGCGCACGGCGTAGAACGCCGGCTCGCGACGGAGACTGAAGTCGAGCAGACCGAAATTCATGTTCGTGTGCGATTTGCTCGGATCGTCGTACGGATCGATGAGCTGATAGAAGAAGGCCTTTCCGAGCCCCGCATACCGGGCGGTCGTCGCCATGAGGCGGCCTGCATACTTGACGATAGCGGCATCGGAAACCCACTGCTTGCCGCTGTTGATCGCCTGGTGCCAGCCGGTCTCGGTCGCCCAGATCGGCTGCTGCGGAGCCGCCAGGCTCGCACTGTCCGTGGCCTGGCCGATGTACTGCTCGAACGACCGCCAGTTCGAGTACGCATGCGTGTTGCCCACGTCGATCGAGCCCGTCAGGTTCCCCAGCTTCTGGAAGTACTGGATGTCGTTGGGCCCGGCCATCGACGGCGCCACGACCGGCACCGCGCGCAGCACGGGGTCGCGCTTGACCGCCGTGTAGAGCTGGCTCTGGTAGGCGCGAAGCTCGCTGACCCACCCCAGGTAGCCGCCATCCCGTTCGAGAAGGTTGTATTCGTTCGGGCCTTCGATGGCGGTCACGATGCGGGTGCCGAGTTGCGTCCGCGCGGCGTCCACCTGCGACTGGATGCGGCCGGGGACGAGTCGTCCGCCGGTGCGCTGGTCGATCAGGCCGGTGAGCCTTACGCCCATAGCGGCATTCAGGTCGCGAATGCGGCTCAGACCGTCGTTCGCTCCGATCTCGTCGCGAATGTGGCGAACGCCCAGCTCATCGAGAGCGGCCTTCGCCTGGGCGTATTGCCGGACGTAGGCGGACTGGTTCCATCCGAAATGCGTGTTGACGCCGATTGCGTTGACGAACCGGTGCGCGGCCCGCGCCCGTACTTCCCCGGCCGATGCGACCATTGGAGTGAAGGTGGCGGTCAAAGAAATACCCAACAATAGCGTAGAAAACGATAGTCTAATGTGAGGACAAAATTGCATCATCATTCCCACCTCCAAATTGATTCCCTCAAACATTTGAGGTATGCGCTATTGATGAGAATAATATGTTTTGTTTGTGGCGATGGTACTTCTTAATGCGTGCGGAATGAGCCGTTTTGTGTGCCTAATATTGCGGTATATTCGCCTGCTGTCAATTCGAAGACTGAATATACTACCTAAACGGGCTAAACTAAGTCATGGCTGCTCGCAGGCTGTGCGAAGCGCACATCACCCGCAATACGACAGATGACGGGGGCGAAAAACATTGAAGCGGGAGTGTTGCAGCGGTGCCGCGCCGAAAGCGCGCTACCGTCCGCGCTTGCGCGCGGACGGCTGGAAGGACGCGATCGGAAGAATGGGGGGAAGTTGAAGCCGGACCGGATCGATCAGATCGCCTTGAAGGAGCAGGCGGTCTTCACCGCCGGCAGAGCGATCCCGGCCGGAGTGACCTCGAGGATGGTCACCGCGTCGGTCACGTTCAGGTCGATGGCGGTCGGCGAGGTCAGGGCGCGTTTCGGCAGGTTGGAGTTTTTGATCCCGCCGGCCTGGTCCGCCGGGAGGAACACGCGGGCCTGCCGGATGCCCTGCTCGAACTGAATCTTCACCGCCTGCGGCGGGTTGAGCACCTCCTGACCACGCTTGAAGCTCTGCTTGTTCACCCACAGCATCATATAGAAGGACCGGTTGCTCTTCTGGAACAGCTGTGTCCGGACGTCGGTCAGATTGCCGGAAAGGGTGTATCGGAGGCTCTGCGGGGGGAAGGTCAAGGGATTGTCGCACATCACGTGCATCATGTTGCGCACCGCATAGAACGTGTTTCTGCGGTTCATGCCGTAATCGAGCAACCCGAATTGAGAGACGGGCGTCGTCTTGCCCGGATCGTAATATGGATCGATCAATTGATAGAGGTAGGCTCGTTCGATGCCGGGAGTGGACACGAAGGTCGCCATGGCCCGGGTCAGATACTTGAGCTGCACGTCTTCAGTGACCCACTGAGCGCCGCTGTTGAAGGCCGAGTGCCAGCCCGTCTCGCTCACCCACAGCGGCTGTGTCGGCGCGACGATGCGGGAAAACGGCATGACATCGACGATCTTCTGCTCCCATGACAGCCAGTTCGGGTACACGTGGGCGTTGCCCCGGTCGATGGATCCGGTCAGATCGCCGACTTGACGGTAGTAGCCCTCCTGCATCGGATCGGCCATCGACGGAGCGAGGACCGGCAGCGCGCGCAGGTCCGGATCGGCCTTGACGCGCCGGCGCAGTTCCGCCTGGTAGGCGCGCAGTTCCGGCGCCCAGTCCGTCCTGCCGAACTCCCGCTCGAGCAGGTTGTATTCGTTCGGGCCTTCGATGGCCTTGATCATCGACACGCCGAGTTCGGACTTCATCCGACCCAGCATTTCCGGGATTTGCGAGGGGTCGAGGTGTGTATTCGCTCCTGAACCCGTCCGCGCATCGACGACCGCGCACAGTTTCAATCCGAACGCATTGCGGAGGTCCCGATAGAAGGCAGTCGCTTCCTTGTTGCCGGACGCGTCGCGGATGTGGCGGATGCCGAGCTCGCCCAGGGCCGCCTTCGCTTGATCGAACTCTTTGCGGTACGGCGATTGGGCCCAGGTAAAGTGCGTTGCGACGCCAATCCTGTTCACGAACTGGTACGCGGGTGTCGCCTGCACCGGCGCGGCGCGGGCTGCAACCGGATAACCCGTAACCGCGGCCAGGACCGCACACATCATCGGGGCGTGTTTCATCGCCCTGATGAAAGTTCCAATTACAATCATCTCACCCTCCAAGTGGTCACTTCGAGCTCGATTGATTTTTTGCTTGTCTTTCTTATCGCCTGTTAAATGTGGCGAGGTTATGACGTCCCGACACGCTGCAAGTGTTGGTTGATATTGCGCCGCAAACTAACGTTTCGATTAACAAGACGCGAGGGCAAAATATCCGAATACTATATATTCCACTCTTGATTGAGACTCTATGCACGAATAATCCACGTTATGCTACGGCACGATCTGCATGTGCCACACATTCACAAATCGACACCTGGTTGTCCAGAGACACTCTGTCGGGTGTATGCGAAGTCTTGATGACCATCCGTCGCATCGTGTCCCGCGCCCGGCGGGTCGACGTGTCCCGGTCACCATGTCGTCGCAGGCCCGACTTGGCGTGGGCTCGGTGTGACGAGCGTCTTCGCTTGCGGTTCTTTCCGGCAGGCGCGCACAGACCCTTGCCAACGCTGCAGCGAAGGCGAACAGGGATGCTTGTGCAGCGGGCACCAAGCGTGCATAAACGCGCGGCAAAACGACCAAGGACAAGGGCGGGAAATCCGACATGAAAATTGGCGTACCGAGGGAGCGCATGCCGGGTGAGACGCGCGTCGCGACGTCACCCGACGTGGTCAAGAAATTCGTGGGCCTGGGCTGTGACGTCGTCATCGAGACGGGTGCCGGCGAGGGTGCGGCGTTCACCGACGCCGACTTCAAGGAGGCGGGTGCAACGATCGTTCCAGACGCGGCGGCAGCGATCGGTGATGCGGACGTCGTGATCAAGGTGCAGCGGCCGGTCATCGACGGGAAGCTGAACGAGGTGACGATGCTGAAGCCGGGCGCGGTGCTGGTCGCCCAGCTCATGGCGCTGACCCACCCGGACGAGGTGAAGGCTTACGCCGAGGCGGGACTGACGGCGTTCGCCCTCGAACTGATGCCGCGCATCTCGCGCGCCCAGTCGATGGACATCCTGTCGTCGCAGAACAACCTCGCGGGGTACAAGGCGGTGATCGACGGCGCGGCCGAGTTCGGCAGCGCCATGCCGATGATGATGACCTCGGCCGGCACGGTGCCGCCGGCGAAGGTGTTCATCATGGGCGTCGGTGTCGCCGGCCTGCAGGCGATCGCCACCGCCAAGCGGCTGGGCGCCGTGGTCACCGCCACCGACGTGCGGCCGGCGACCAAGGAGCAGGTGGAGAGCCTGGGCGGCAAGTTCGTCATGGTCGACGAGGCGTCGATGAAGGACGCGGAGACCTCCGGCGGCTACGCCAAGGAGATGTCCGACGACTTCAAGAAGAAGCAGGCGCAGGTCGTCGCCGACCACATCAAGAAGCAGGACATCGTCATCACCACCGCACTGATTCCGGGCCGGCAGGCGCCGATCCTGGTCACCGCGGAGATGGTGCAGAGCATGAAGGCGGGTGCGATCATCGTCGACCTGGCGGCGGAAGCCGGCGGCAACTGTGCGTTGACCGAGCCCGGCCAGGTGGTGGTCAAGCACGGCGTCAAGATCGTCGGACACTTCAACGTCCCCGGCCGCCTGCCGAAGGACGCGAGTGCGCTGTTCGCCCGCAACGTCTTCAATTTCCTCAGCCCGCACGTGGACAAAGAGAGCAAGGCGCTGAGCTTCAAGTGGGACGACGAGACCGTGCAGGGCACGCTCGTCACCCGCGACGGCAAGGTGGTCAATCCGATGCTCGCAGGGGAGGCCAAGTAGTCATGGATCAATCGACCATTGTCGACCAGGCCGTGAAGCTCGCCAACGAGGCGGCACGGCTGGCCGAGCAGGCGGGGCAGCTCGCCGCTGCGGCGACGCAGATGGCGGCCCCGGAAGCGGCCGCCGCCGGGGGCGGGCACTTCCTCGCCCTGTTCACCGTCTTCGTACTGGCGTGCTTCGTGGGCTTCTACGTCGTCTGGAGCGTAACGCCGGCCCTGCACTCGCCGCTGATGAGCGTCACCAACGCCATTTCCTCGGTGATCATCGTCGGCGGCCTGCTCGCCGCCGGTCCGTCGCACTTCGACTTCTCGAAGGTGATGGGCTTCCTGGCGGTGATCCTCGCCTCGGTGAACATCTTCGGCGGCTTCATCGTCACCCAGCGAATGCTGGCGATGTTCAAGAAAAAAGTTAAGAAGTAGGGGGCTGGAACAATGACCGACATAACCGGCTTCCTCTACGTCATCGCCGCGGTGCTGTTCATTCTGGCGCTGCGCGGCCTCAGCAACCCCGAAACCTCCCGTCAGGGCAACATCTTCGGCATCGTCGGCATGGTGATCGCCGTCGGCACGACGCTGGTGCATCCGGGCGTCGTCAGCTACTGGATGATCATCCTGGGCCTGCTGATCGGCGGCTCGATCGGCGGCGTGGTGGCGCTGAAGATCCAGATGACGGCGCTGCCGCAGCTGGTCGCGGCCTTCCACAGCCTGGTCGGCATGGCGGCCGTGTTCGTCGCCACCGCCGCCCTCTACCACCCCGAAGCCTACGGCATCGGCACCGCCGGCCACATCCACACCGGCAGCCTGGTCGAGATGTCGCTGGGCGTCGCCATCGGTGCCATCACCTTCTCCGGTTCCGTCATCGCCTTCCTCAAGCTGCAGGGGCTGATGAGCGGCAACCCGATCACGTTTCCGTTCCAGCACCCGCTGAACGCGGTGGTCGGCGCGCTGATCCTGCTCTGCATCGTCTGGTTCTGCGTCACCGAGTCCTATGCCGCCTACTGGGCGATCGTTTTGCTGGCGTTCGCCATCGGCTTCCTGCTGATCATCCCGATCGGCGGCGCCGACATGCCCGTCGTCGTCTCGATGCTCAACTCGTATTCGGGGTGGGCGGCGGCCGGCATCGGCTTCACGCTCGCCAACCCGGCGCTGGTGATCGTGGGTGCGCTGGTCGGCTCCTCGGGCGCCATCCTCAGCTACATCATGTGCAAGGGGATGAACCGTTCGATCTTCAACGTGCTGCTGGGCGGCTTCGGCGGCGAGGGCGCGCTGCCCGCGGCCGGAGCCGGCGGGCGGGATCGGACGGTGAAGTCCGGCTCGGCCGACGACGCGGCGTTCATCATGAAGAACGCCTCGAAGGTGATCATCGTGCCGGGCTACGGCATGGCGGTCGCCCAGGCGCAGCACGCGGTGCGCGAGATGGCGGACAAGCTGAAGGCGGAGGGCGTCGAGGTGAAGTACGCCATCCACCCGGTGGCGGGCCGCATGCCGGGGCACATGAACGTGCTGCTGGCGGAAGCCAACGTCCCTTACGACGACGTCTTCGAGCTGGAGGAGATCAACCACGAGTTCTCCACCTGCGACGTCGCCTACGTCATCGGCGCCAACGACACCACCAACCCGTCGGCGCGCACCGACAAGTCGAGCCCGATCTACGGCATGCCGATCCTCGACGTGGACAAGGCGGGCACGACGCTGTTCGTCAAGCGGTCGATGGCATCCGGCTACGCCGGCGTCGACAACCCGCTGTTCTTCGGCGACAAGACGATGATGCTGTTCGGCGACGCCAAGAAGATGACGGAAGAAATCGTCCAGGCGCTGGGCTAGCGCCGGACGTTCCCTCCCGCCGACGGACGGCCGCCGCGGGGGGGGCCGAGGAATAACCACAACAATAAGCCGTAGACCAAAGTAGCGGGGCCCTCGGGCCCCGTTTTTTTTGGGGTCACTTGCGGATGGGACTCCGCGCGATATTCTGGGGCAGGCCGCAATACGGGGGGTGTGAGACGTGTCGGGGCCGCTACCGGAACAGCACGCACAAATTCTAGCTCAGAAGCTTGCCGACGGGCAGCTCGCCTTGTTTGTCGGGGCAGGTCTGTCTCTCCAAGCGGTTGCGAAGGACGGCTCCGGGCGAAAGCTGCCCCTGTGGAAGGAGCTGGCGGAATGTGTCGCTGCCGCGTGTCATGAGGATCTTGCCACCTACAACGGCAATGTGCTCGATCTGTTCGATGCCATCGTCTACGGCCAGAGCCGCGCCGAATTGGAAGGAGCGGTGGGCCGGCTGCTGGATGACGAGGGATTCGAACCATCGGAAGCACACAATGCTCTGGCGGCGCTCCCATGGGCCAGCGTTTACACGACAAATTATGATCGCCTTCTGGCGCGAGCTCTGAAAAAAACGCCAATTGGTGAGGAAGATCATTACGACCGCCTTCAACTATCCTCGTGTATCGGGCCGCGTCTGTTCCATGTTCATGGAACACTAGAGCAACCACACACTCTCACACGCGAGGACTATCGTCTTTGGCCGGAAAAGCATCCAAGAGCCTATCACGAAATTGAGCATGTGCTGCTCCATAAGACCGTTCTGTTTGTGGGCTATTCGCTGTCGGATCCGCACTTAGCGGACGGGCTCTTGCCCGTCGCCCGCAAGGTCACGAGGGATCGCGAGAAGCGGCTTTACGCATGGATGTGGCAAATTCCCCAGAACCAAGTGCAGCTTTTCGACCGTCGCGACAAAATTGAAGCAGTTCCGATCTCGCGGGACGAAGACTGGGCAGCGGCGTTTCGGCAAGTGGCCGCCTGCCTGCGAGAGCACTCTGGGAAGGTGGTCGTGCCGCTTCCGAAAAGCGATCCCTATGCCTATGACCGACAGCAGTACATGGCGGCGATTGAGGCACGATACGGCTATGCCAATTTACAAGGCCTGTATGTAGGTGGTGTGGGGTATGCACGAACCGATATTTCGCTCGAAGAGGTGTTCGTCGAACCCGACTTGGCAATTGTGCCACCCGCAGCAGTTGTTGCTGACGACGGAGAGCCGCTAAACTCCACCTCGTTGCGTGTTGCGGTTCTGCAACGCGCCATAGACGGGGAGGCCGTGCCGGACCGGCAGGGGGCGCCCGAACAAGCAGTACGACGTGATCCGGCATCGCGAGTACTGGCGCGCACGGCGAAGCTGTTGATTGTTGGCGCGCCGGGCGAAGGGAAATCAACGCTGCTGCGTCGAGTACTGATGCAGGCGGCTGCCAAATGGCGTGAAGAACCAGTGGCGCAGCCGTTCCCGGTGCTGGTGAAGCTCGCGGATTGGCAGGCGGAGGAAGGGCCGTCCGAGGGCAGACTTGCCCGATACGTCGAGAGTCGGCTGCCCAAAATGGGAGAGATCAGTTCGCAAGCAGTGGTGGCTTGGGCGAAGGGTCCGGTGCTGTGGCTGCTCGATGGCATCGACGAGATACGTGATCCTTGCGAGCGGTCGCGGTTGGTCGAGGAAGTGCAGGCGGCTACTGCGCTCCGGCCCGACCACCGTTGGGTAATTGCCACTCGACCGGCAGGCGAGCCGCGTGGCGGCCTCGGAGGTGGGTGGACACGGGCTGTGCTACCCAGCCTTTCGGAGCCTCAGGTAGAGGAAATACTAGCCCGCTGGAGCAGGGTATTGGAGAAGAAAGAGGGACTAAAGTTAGATATCTGGCAGGTTGCGGGCGACTTGCGGCGGGATGCTGGCTTGCGGCAGGTAAGAAGTAATGCGCTCCTATTGACGCTTGCCATACTTTTCTTCAAGAATCAAAGGCGGTTACCGCGTGACCGATGGGAGTTCTACGCTGCCGCGGATACATCTCTGCGAGATAGCTGGGTCGCGCACCGCATCCGCGAATCGGCGCGTTTCTTGCCTGGCGACTGGCTGCCGGAATTGCTGGACCACCTCGCACTGGAGGGAATGATCGATGGTCGGGTGCTGTTTGATCGTACAACATTAAGAATTGCAGCGAGGTCGATTCTTGCCGCGCGGGGCTATTTTGGCGGCGATTTGGACAAGGAGGCAGCGTTGTTTCTTATCGCTGCCGAGGATCTGATCGGCGTTCTGGTGGCACAAGCGCCAGACCGCTTCGGTTTTCTCCACCTGACATTTCAGGAGTTTTATGCGGCGCGAGCTGCCGCCAGGAGGGGCGAAGAGGATCGTACCAAGTTGATCGCCATGTTCTGGGACCATCCGGATTGGCGAGAAATCTGGCCGCTGTACGCGCTTGCCGTGCAGAGCGAGCCGGAGAAGTACGAACACCTGTTTGCGACCTTTCTGGCTAATGCACACGAACTTGATGACCGACTGTTCCGTCCGCAGCTCGCCTGTTTGCGCCTAGCGGGAGTGGGAAGTGCTCCCATCCCGCAGATCATGCGCTCCGTCATTAATTGGGCTCGCGACGCCCTGTCGGCGAGTACTATTCCCCTTCTGCAGGCGATCGTATCATTTTCTCAATGGGAACGTCGGCTGCCGGATGACATCAAGTCATCTCTGCAAGCGTTGTTATCCAATCGGGAAGGCGCTGTGCGTCGGCTTGCAGTGCGGGCGCTATCGGTAGCGGTGAACGAGCCCGAGATTCGCACGGCGCTCGTCGCCGTGCTGGCCGACGAGAAAGCAGATGTGCGGCAAGCCGGTGTACGGGCCTTGTCGACAGCGGTGAGCGATCGGCTAGCACGCGAAGCGCTTGTCGCGCTTTTGGCTGATTCTGACGAGCGCGTTCGTATCGCCGCGGTGCAAGTACTGGTGCCGGCGCTCCGTGAACAGGGAGTTGTGGAGGCGCTATTTGAGCGGTTAGCTATAGACGAAGAGAGTGTGCGCGGGGAGGTCGTAAAGGCACTCGCACCAACCGTACTTGCACAAGATTATCGCGAGCGGTTACTGGTTTTGCTGCGGGCAGAGGCAGCTGAGATGCGCCGAACTGCGGCGCGAGCACTCGCAGCCGGGGCAAGTGATCCGGAGGTGCGAGGTGCTCTGATTGAGCGGCTGGGCGACGTTGAGCCGGAAGTTCGCGCGGCGGCGGCAAAAGCGCTGGCACCTGCAGTGAATCATCCTGGGATTACAACGGCACTTGTGGTGCTGCTAAAAGACGGGGCTGCCCGTGTACGCAAGGCGGCGACCGAGGCGCTGAATGCGGCTGTGGGCGACCGGGATGTTGTGGTGGCGTTGTTGCCGGGCTTAGGCGACGAAGACGACGGGGTACGGGCGGCGGCGGTGCGGGTATTAGCCGAAGTTCGCGATACTGACGTCCAAGCAAGGGTGATCGGGCGATCAGACGATCCGATCTGGTTTGTCCGCCTGATTTCGACGTTGATGCTCGATTTTAACCGCGGGTCAAATGTGCAAAGCGCGCTGGTCGCGCGGCTTAAAGACCCCGAACCTCTTGTACGACAAGTGGCAGCGTGGAGATTGACAGCGGAGGCGCGAGACCCGGAAGTTTCGGAGGTGCTTCTAGCTCAACTATCTGATGAAGTCCGCGGTGTACGAGCAGCGGCGGCTAGGGCGTTGGCGCCTGCAGTGAGTCAGCCGAGGGTTATGGCAGGGCTATTGGCGCTGCTTAGCGACACCGATGGGGAGGTTCGCGCTCAGGCAGCGGGGGCGCTTAAAGGCGCGGTTGCTGAGGCAGAAGTTCAAGCCGCGCTGGTTGCGCGGCTGTCGGAGGAAACTTGGCAGGTTCGCAAAGGGGCAGCGCAGGCACTCAGATGGGCGGTTGATGAGGCGGAAGTTCGAACGGCGCTGGTTGCGTTGCTGTCCGATGAAACCTGGCAGGTTCGCAAGAGCGCGGCACAAGCACTAGCAACTTGGATCGTCTCCAACAAATTCGGGCTATCGGCTGCAGAGGTTATGCCAATGTACCCATAAGAGGCTCGTCTGCGCGACCTCAGCAAGCGTAACAACTGTGTTCTTGCTGGCGCCGGGGCGCGCGCCGGCCGCGGGCCGCGGATCGGCGCGGTCACTTCGCTCGACGCACCCTACGTCCTGACAATGGCCAGTGGTGGGGGCAAGCCTTGCACCACGGGGATGCGAGCTGCCCGGCTATGGACTGCTTCGCCTGCGGCTCCCGGTGACCGGAGGGCCGGGGTGGGCGGATGGTGAAGGAGGCTCAGAAGCCTTCGCGTTCGAGGCGCTTGCGCTCCAGCTTCCGCGCGCGGCGGACGGCTTCCGCCTTTTCGCGGGCGCGGCGCTCGGAGGGCTTCTCGTAGGACCGGCGGAGTTTCATTTCCCGGAAGATGCCTTCGCGCTGCATCTTCTTCTTCAGCGCTTTCAGGGCCTGATCGACGTTGTTGTCGCGGACGATGACTTGCACGGGGCCTTCTCGCTCTCTCTCTTTTCCGAAATGGCGCAAACGCAGCAGAGTACGGGGAAAGACCCGTATCTATCACAGGATACCGGCCGTGTGAAGGCTTGTCGCCGCGGCCGGCGCGTACGACATTGTCGATGGATAGCGTATCCGATCGGTAAAGGGAAGGGCGATGGCGCTGCTGAAGATCGCGCGGATGGGCCACCCGGTGTTGCGCCGGCCGGCCGAGCCGGTGGCCGATCCGGGCAGCGCGGAGGTCGCCCGACTGCTGGCCGACATGGCCGAGACGCTGGCGGATGCGGGCGGCGTCGGCCTCGCAGCACCGCAGGTGCACGCCGGCCTGCGCATCGTCCTGTTCATGGTGCCGGCGGGCCGCGCCACCGATCCCCGGGCGCCGGCCGGCTCGCCCACCGGCCCGCAGCCGCTCACCGTGCTGATCAATCCGGAGATCACGCCGCTCAGCGAGGAGATGGACGAGGCGTGGGAGGCGTGCCTGTCGATCCCCTCGCTCACCGGCCTGGTGCCCCGCTTCCGCCGCATCCGCTATACGGCCGTCGGCGCCGACGGCCGGCCCGTCTCGCGCATCGCGGACGGCTTCCACGCCCGGGTGGTGCAGCATGAGTGCGATCATCTGGACGGCCTGCTGTACCCGGCGCGCATCCGCGACCTGCAGCACTTCGGCTTCGTCGAGGAGATGCAGCGCAGCGCCCGGCCGGCCGCCCCGGATCCGCGCCTGGGCGCCTCGGGCGATCCCGCACCAACCCTGGCGAAGGAAGCGAACTGATGGATTTGCAGGAGATCCGTGACCAGGTGATGCTGGCGACGCTGCCGCACGTGGCGTTCGAGGGATGGAGCGAGGCGGCGCTGCGCGCCGGCGTGGCCGAATGCGGCCTGCCCCGGGCGGACGCGGCACTGGCGTTCACCGGCGGCGCCGCGGAGATGATCGCCCACTGGTCCGGCTGGTCCGACCGCCGGATGCTGCTGGCGCTGCAGGATCAGCCGGCGGCGACCGGCACGACCGGGGAGCGCATCGCCGCCGCGGTGCGCGCACGCATCGAGGTGAACGCCCCCTGGCGGGAGGCGGTGCGCCGCACGCTCTCCTACCTCGCACTGCCGACCCACACGCCGCTCGCCGCCCGCAGCACGTATGCCACCGTCGACGCCATCTGGTATGCCTGCGGCGATACGGCGACCGACGTCAGCTTCTACGGCAAACGGGCGACGCTGGCCGCCGTCTACGGCGCCACGGTGCTGTACTGGCTGGAAGACCAGTCGGACGGCTCCGCCGACACCTGGGCCTTTCTCGACCGGCGGCTCGAGGACGCACTGCGCCTGCCGCGCCTGCGCCGGCAGGCCGAAACCTGGCTCGCCGGCCTGGCGCTGCCCGGCTGGCGGTCGGCACCGAGGGCGGACGCCGACCTCGGGTCTTCGGGCGGCGAGCCGACAAATCCCTGAGCGGCACCCGTCGAGCGGTGGTCGGCCGCCCGTCCTGTCCTCCCCGCGGCCCGGATCACGGGTGCGGCAGCAGCCGGTTCGCCAGCCCCAGCAGGCCCACGCCGACTGCGAGGCCCATCATCACGGCGAAGAACAGGCGGGCCAGCGGCTCGTCCCCGGGCGTGCGCGCCCAAAAGAACCAGGAGGCGGAGAACACGACGAGGGAAAACAGGGTGACGACGTCCACGGCTCCGCAAGGTCCACGGCGGCGGGCAGCGCCGCAAGGTCCACGGCGGCGGGCAGCGCTGCAAGGTCCACGGCGGTGGGCGGCGGCGCAACCGGCCGTCGCGGCTCAGCCTTCGCCGGAGGCAGCACCCGCCGCCGGCAGCCGGTCGCGCAGCCGTTCCAGCCAGGCCATGCGCGCTTCGAGCTGCGCCAGGTGGTGGTCGAGCCACTCGGGCAGCAGGCCGGCGCCGCCGCTGGGGTGCGCCCGCAGGTCGGCCACCCGGGCGATCTCCCGCTCCACCGCCGCCAGCAGCAGGTCCGCCTGCGCCGCCTGCTCCGCCGGGTCCAGCAGGTGCAGGAAGCGGAACTTGAGCGCGGTGATCAGCGTGTTCAGCTCGGTGTTCGACGGCCGCAGGTTGGCGGTCAGCAGCGCGCGCATCTCCGCCCTGCCGTCGTCGGTGATCCGCAGCAGCTCGCCCTCGCCGCTGCCGTCCACCGCCTCCACCAGCCCCTCGTACTTGAGCAGCTCGATGGAATGGCCCATGATCTCGGGCGTCGGCCCGATCACCCGGCTGATGAAGTGGCGGATGGAGATCGCGAGCTCGCCATAGCGCATCGGCTGCAGCGCCAGCGAGCCCAGCGCGCACAGCCGGATCGATTCCTTGGGGGTCAGCGTGTTGTCGGCATACATGGTGCGCCCTCCCCTCGCTACCTCCAGCACCGAGTGTGCCGGAAACGGCGGCGCAAGTCCACGCGCGTGCGCCGGCCGCCGCCGGACGACGGACGACGGATGACGGCGGCCGGCGCACGCGCGGAGCAGCGGCGGCGGCGGCGCGCGCGACGCTTCGCATCGGCGGGCATGACGTGCCGATGATGCGACGCTACCGGTACGTGGGTCCGCCGGCGATCCGCAGCCAGGCCGATGCGGGGATCCCCCGCCTGCAGTTGCAGCGGCATCACCGGCTGCGCGATCTGCGCGAGGCGCTGGAGCTGGACGCGGGGCGCGACCCGCTGGTCCTCACCTTCGTCGTCGATGCCGAGGGCCGGCTGTGGGTCTCCGACCGCCGCGCGGAACACGTCGCCTGCGCCCGCGGGGAGGACGTGCTGGCCGCGGGTGAACTGACGCTGGCGGAAAATCCCGGCCTGCAGGTGATGGCCGCCAGCAACCAGTCGACCGGCTACTGCCCGGAGCCCGCCTCCTGGCAGGCGCTCGCAGCGGCGCTCCGCTCCGCCGGCATCCCGCATCCGACAGGATTCGAGCACGCGTTCCAGTTCCGCCGCTGCGTCCGGTGCCGGGCCATCGTGCTGATCAAGGATGACGTGTACGAGTGCACCGAATGCGCAGCGCCGCTGCCCGAGACCTGGAATTTCTGATCCCGCCGCCTGTCCATCCGGCAACTCGCCCGACGAGAGGATCGGCGCTACGCGGACTGCGTGGCGAGCGGGTGCGGCCGGGACGCGGTCGTTCCGCCGCTGCCGTAGGGCCGGGTGAGGACCTCCAGCAGATGGCCGCTCGGGTCCTCGAAATAGATCCCGCGCCCGCCGTCCCAGGTGTTGATCTGGCCGCGCTCCTGCTGGGAGGGATCGGCCCAGTACGCGAGACCGCGCCCGCGGATGCGCTCGAAGATGTCGTCGAACTCCTTCTCCGTCACCAGGAAGGCGTAGTGCTGCGACGCAACCTCGACGGGCCCGCCGTCTTTGCGGACGTTCAGGTAGTCCCGGACATCCATGAAGTCCAGCGACGTCTCGCCCACCTGCACCACCGCGAACGGCCCGACCACCACAGGTGCCGGCAGGCCGAGCATCTCCGCCAGGAACGCCGCCGAGGCATCCCGGTCGCGGGCGATGACGATGGTGTGGTTGAGCTGCACGGCCATGGCAGAGATCCTCGCTGTCGCACCCGCGAGCGGCCGGACTGGGACTCGCCCGCTCACGTCTCCCAACGAATATAATCCACGCCCGCCGATTCCTTGCGCCCGGAAACACACCCGCCGGGCAACGGCGGAGAGACAAATCGCCGGAGGGCCTGACGCCTGTTCCGGCCTCCTCACTCGAGCGTCATAGCCGCGTCTGCTTGCCGGAGTCCATCACTCGACCTTGCCGGCCGGCAAGCGCCGGGACACGCTGGCGGCCGCGCTCGACGAGGTGCTCGATCTGTTCGCCGCCCGCATTCTGCCCTTCGATGCATCGGCGGCGCGGCGCTATGCCGATCTGGCGGTCACGGCACGCGCGGCCGGAAAGGGCTTCCCCACCCCCGACGGCTATATCGCCGCGATCGCCGCCGCGCACGGGTTCGCCGTGGCATCGCGCGACACGCGTGCGTTCCATGCCGCCGGCCTGACGGTGATCGATCCCTGGAGCCAGCCGTAGGGCGGGTCGAAAGCGCAGCGTGACCCGCCGGATGCCGGTGCGGCCCGCCCCGGTGCAGAAAACCCTACGTCGAAATACGACTTCGTCTATTTCGATCATCTTGTCTTTGTCTATTCAATCGTCGCCAGCGAAAACGCGGCCTTCGTGCAGTTGTCTTCTCCGCATTGTTGCCTTAGGATACCTAATAGGGGCTGGTGGGACATTGCCGGAAGTCCGGCGCTGGGGACACATCCTCCGATCGATCCGAATAGTGCAACCGCTCTCGCGCAAGTATTTGCAAAAGCACGGATGGCGCGGCTCGTAACCTCTTGCAGACTTAATAACCGCGTCAGCGGTGCCATACGAGAGGAACTAGTGAAGGGCGAGACGTCTTGAGATGTTTTGTCTGACCGAATAGGTCGCAAAGACCCGCAATCAGGCGTCGGGTGAACTTGTTTATGAAAGGCTTGACTACCGACAAGTTCGCAGCCGGTGAACAGGGCCTGGGCTACCTCTACCAGTCGCGCCTCGCTTTGCTTCGGCTGCTGGAGTTGCCCGAGGATACCGCTGTATTTCTGGAGAAGGACGATGACCTGGATTTTGTGGATAGTGATGGGCGAAAGTCGCTCGCGTCGCTAAAGCACAAGGCCCAAGGCGATCGCTTGACTGACCTGTCGACTGACTTCTGGAAGTCAATCCGGATCTGGTTGGCACGGTACAAGCGCGACGGTCGCGGCGCGTCAAACCTGCGCTTCTTCCTGTTTACTACCGGTACGGTGCCGGACAGTTCGTTCCTGAAAGGGTTCCTGCGGACTCAGGCACACGCGGGCGACGAAGCCAACACGCTGGCCGAACAGGCGGCTGATGCCTTAAGCAGGTCGAAGTCCGATCTTGTCGGGAGAATCGCAGATGAGTTCGACAAACTGACTTCCATTGAAAAGCAGGACTTCCTCGCCCGCATCCTGATTCTTGATGGCAGCCCCCGGATCGAGCGCATTCCGGAGGTCATCAAGGACAGGTACATGCGTAGCATCCGGCGCGAACACCGGAGCGCCGTGTTTGAGCGGCTTGAGGGATGGTGGAACGACGAAGTCATAAAGCAACTGACCGGCATTAGGGACGAAGGGATCTTCAACAACGAGGTGTCGGACAAGTTCTCTGCCTTGGCGGAGGAATACAAGCTCGACAACCTTCCCATCACGTTCCGCGGCAAAAAACCGGCAGGCGAAATCGACACCGAGAGCGACCCACGGGCCTTCGTAGTGCAACTGAGGGAGATCGGAGTATCCTCCAGCCGCATCCGTAACGCGATCCTCGATTACTACAGGGCATTTGAACAACGATCGCAGTGGGTGCGCGAGAACTTGTTGGTCTCAGGAGAGATCGAGAGCTACGAAGACCGCCTCGTCGACGAGTGGACGAGATACAGAGATGTCGTCTTTGAAGATCTTGACGACAACAGCGCCGAGGACGTGCTGCAGAAAGCCGGCAGAGAACTCTACAAGTGGGCGGATATGCTGAGCGGCAACATCGAATCGCTGCGCATTCGCACGCGCGTCACTGAACCCTATGTGACCCGCGGATCCTTTCACATTCTAGCCGATGCTGCCCCTCAACCCAGAGTCTACTGGCATCCAAGGTTCCTCGAACGCGTCGGCAGAGTGCTGGAAGTGTCCACGTGAAGCCCTGGGATCAGCGTCCCTTCGAGATACGGAACCTATTCAACCCCGCCTTTTGCGGCTTGGTGCTGTTCCGCGCCATGCAAGGTTACGAGGAGGAAGACAATCGAGGCATACCATTTTCGCTCTCACTGCTCGTCCTCCCCCTGTGCCTGCACAAAGACTCGCGCGAAGTAATCGCCGCCAATACCCGGAGCTACCTCCTAAAGGTCGCGGAGAAGTACCCGCAGGTCCAGGTCGGCTTAGCCGCTAGGGTCACGGCGATGCTGCTTTATTCGTTCGAGGGCTTCGGTCTGCTGATGGAGAGGGGCTGCATTTCGGTCGAGGATGATGGACGTTTGCAAACCGTCCCTGACAAGGTTCGGAAGTCGGTTACGGGAACTGACGAGACCATCTCCTGCCAGCGCGTGGCGCGCTTTGTCGGCAGGGAGTTCGCACGAATAGGCGACCGGGTGACAGTATATACGACCTTCGGAATCCGTCCATGAAGATCAAGTCCATCCACATCTATAGCCACGACGGGCAGCGCCGCGACCTGCAGTTTAAAGTGGACGGTCTGAACGTCATCACCGGCCGCTCCTCCACCGGTAAGTCGGCGCTTTCAGAGATCGTCGAATACTGCATGGGACGCTCCTCTTTCAACGTCCCGGAAGGCGTTATTCGAGACAAAGTTGCATGGTTCGCTGTAATGTACGTCTTCGATGGCGAGCAGGTTCTGGTCGCCAAGCCCACGCCTCACGGCGGTGGAGCGAGCTGCAGCACCGCTATGGTGCGCCGGGGTGCCGAGCTGCAGGCGCCAACGTTCGGGGATTTGGTCGAGAACTCGGACGACGATTCCATCGTCGCCCTGCTCTCGCGCTTGCTCGGGATTCCCGAGAACCGCACCGATGTCGCACTTGAACACAGCCGAGACAGCTACGACGCGAACGTCAAGCACACCTTCTACTACTTGTTCCAGAAACAAGGGTTGGTCGCCAACAAGGATCAGCTCCTCTATCGCCAGAACGAAGACTTTCAAAAGCAGGCGATCCGCGACACGCTGCCGATCCTGCTAGGCGTCTCCTCCCAAGACCGCTACGAACTCGACGCCAAGCTGCGCGTTGCACAGCGCGACCTCAAGCTCAATTTGAAATTGCTTGAACAGGCGCGCCATGCCATCGACACGTCGCAAGAAAAGGCGATCGGCCTCCACTCCGAAGCAAAGGCCGTTGGAGTTATCGCCGGCACCGGCCTCGACCCTAGCGCGGATGAGATCATCGAGACCTTGAAAATTGCCCTCTCTTGGAGGCCCGAGAAAGTTCCTGAAGACGACGGGAGCCGGATTTCGCGTCTCGAAGAAGAACTGAGCAATCTGCGCAAAGACCGCCGCGAAGCGCAGTCCAGGATTGACGCCGCCCGTCAGTTCTCCAGGCGCGCTGGCGGATACGAGAGCGAGGCCGCCGAACAATTGGACCGACTGGCCTCGATTAAGGCGTTGCCGAAGAACCCGGATAGTGGCGAGTGGCAGTGGCCCTTCAGCGAGCAAAACTTGGCGCTGGAATCCCCAGTCGCCACGGTCCTGCTCGCCGAACTTGAATCACTCGACGCGCAGTTGCGCATCGCCATCGCGCAACGCCCCAAACTCGAAGCTTATCTGTCCGATCTCGACCGCGAAACACAGGAAATCGCCCGCGCCATTAAAGAGAAGGAAGCCGAGCTGTCCGCGGCGATCGCGGCTAACGAAGTGATCGCCGAGATGGGGACGCGCAACAACGCCGCCGCACGAGTGGTCGGCCGCATCAGCCTGTTCCTGGAAAACCTCGCACCGAACGAAGAGTTAGCCCGGCTTGAGGGCGAGCATCGCCGGCTCAAGCTGAAGGTCGAGGATCTGGAAAGACGCATCGGCGCCGACGACAGTAAGGATCGGCTCAGCTCGATACTGAACATCATTTCGACGTATGTCTCACAGTACACCCAGAAGTTTGATGCCGAATTCCGAGACTTCCCAGCGCGATTCGACCTAGCCAACATTACAGTCGTCTTCGACCGTCCAGAACGACCCGTCCCCATGAGCCGGACCGGCGGCGGCGAGAACCATCTAGCCTACCACCTCTCGGCTCTGCTCGCCCTGCATCTGTTTGCGGTCAAGAACAACCGTCCAATTCCGCGGTTCCTGCTGATCGACCAGCCGTCGCAGGTCTACTTCCCTTCCGAGCAGGTCTATCAGGAAGCCGACGGCTCGATTCAGAAGACGGAGGCGGATGCCGATCTGAACGCGGTCCGGCGCCTGTTCAAGTTACTGCTCGATTTCACGCAGAACGACGCACCCGGGTTCCAGTTAATCGTCACCGAGCACGCGAATCTTCGCGAGCAATGGTTTCAGAACGCGTTGGTAGAACGTCCTTGGACAAAGCCGCCGTCTCTGGTTCCGGAAGACTGGGGCGTTGGGGAGTAACTTTGGAACCGTTGGTGCGTGGTGCGGTGTTCGGTTCCGCTTCCCCCCCGTTCTCGACGCATGCGGCTGGCGCTTTCGGGCACCCGCCGTGTCTCCTTCTGGGTTGTTGCGCACCCTCGCCCGCCCCGCCCGGTTCGGCGGCTCGTGCGATGGGGGCGTGCGAGGCTACCCTGTGCCCTGCCCGCCGGCCGGCGGCGGGAGCGGCGCGGCAGCCGGGCGACGACACCGCTGGGGGCGGAAAAAAAATGACGACAAATGACGACATTTGACGACATCCGACGACACGGAATGACGACAAACGACGACACGTGTCGTCGTTCTCAGGCGATCAAGATCAAGGGCTTACGGAAAAAATGACGACAAATGACGACAGGTGACGACATTCTTGGGTGGAGCACCCGGCCCGGCGGCCGAATCGGCCGGCCTGCGCCCGCCCCCTGAACCGCCGGGGGCCTTGTGCCTGCGAGGCGTTTTCGGCATCCTCGGCGCCCCGGGAACGACTGGCCCGGCCTGAACGACGAAATGCACGAAGAAAGCGGGTCCCGATGTCTGCCGAACGCGTCTACCTCTACGATTCCACCCTGCGCGACGGCGCCCAGACCCAGGGCGTCGACTTCAGCGTCGCCGACAAGGCGGCGATTGCCCGGGAGCTGGACGGGATCGGCATCGACTACGTCGAAGGCGGCTGGCCGGGGGCGAACCCCACCGACACCTCGTTCTTCGCCCAGCCGCCGTCGCTGCACCGCTCGAAGCTGAGCGCCTTCGGGATGACCCGGCGCTCGGGGCGCAGCGCCGAGAACGATCCGGGGCTCGCCGCCCTGGTGGGCTCGGGCGCTGCGGCCGTCTGCATGGTCGGCAAGAGCTGGGACTACCAGGTGACCGACGCGCTGGGGATCGAGCTGGACGAGAACCTGGCGATGATCGCGGACTCGATCCGCCACGCGCGCACCCGGGTCGACGAAGTGATGTTCGACGCCGAGCACTTCTTCGACGGCTTCAAGGCCAATCCGGAGTATGCGCTGCGCTGCGTGCGCACCGCCTATGAGGCCGGCGCCCGCTGGGTGGTGCTGTGCGACACCAACGGCGGCACCCTGCCGCACGAGGTGGACGCGATCGTCCGCCAGGTCGTCGAGCACGTGCCGGGCACCCATCTCGGCATCCACTGCCACAACGACACCGGCAACGCGGTCGCCAACAGCCTGATGGCGGTGGTCGCCGGCGTCCGCCAGGTGCAGGGCACGCTGAACGGGCTGGGCGAGCGCTGCGGCAACGCCGACCTGATCGCCATCATCCCCAACCTGGCGCTGAAGATGGGCTTCCAGATCGGGCTGACGCCGGTGGACCTGACGCGGCTCACCCACGTCAGCCGGGTGCTGGACGAGCGGCTGAACCGGGCGCCCACCCGCAACGCGCCGTTCGTGGGCGAGAGCGCCTTTGCGCACAAGGGCGGGCTGCACGTCTCGGCGGTGGAGAAGGACCCCCGCTGCTACGAGCACATCGTCCCGGAGCTGGTGGGCAACCACCGGCGCATCGTCGTCTCCGACCAGGCGGGCCGCTCCAACATCCTGGCGCGCTTCCGCGACATCGGCCTCGACGTGGACGCGGACGATCCCAAGCTCGGCCGGCTGCTGGAGATGGTGAAGGCGCGCGAGTACGACGGCTACGCCTACGACGGGGCCGAGGCCAGCTTCGAGCTGCTGGCGCGCGAGGCGATCGAGGGGCTGCCGGAGTTCTTCCGCTGCTCCAGCTTCCGGGTGATCGACGAGCGGCGCTGGAACGCGCGCGGCGATCTGGTGACCCTGTCGGAGGCGACGGTGAAGCTGGAGGTGGGCGGCCAGCAGTTCATGACCGTCGAGGAAGGCAACGGGCCGGTCAATGCGCTGGATGCGGCGCTGCGCAAGGTGTTGCTGCCGGTCTACCCGCAGCTGGCCGACGTGCAGCTGGTGGACTACAAGGTGCGGATCCTGACGCCGGGCGACGGCACGCGGGCGGTCACCCGGGTGATGATCGAATCCGCCGCCGGATCCGACCACTGGTCCACCGTCGGCGTGTCCACCAACATCATCGATGCGTCCTACCGGGCGCTGCACGACGGCATCGTCTGGCGGCTGCTGCGCGAAGGCGCGGTCGCCGGCCACGCCTGAAGAACCAGAGCCGGCTCAGCCGGTGTCGGGAACGGACCGCAGCCGCGCGGACGCGGCGGACGCGCTGGCCCGCGGCGCGCCGGCGGTCGTGCTGGTCGCTCCGCAGCTGGGCGAGAACATCGGCATGGTGGCGCGCGCCATGCTCAACTGCGGGCTGACCGACCTGCGGCTGGTCCGCCCGCGCGAGGGCTGGCCGAACGACAAGGCGGTGGCGGCGGCCTCCGGCGCCGATCGGGTGCTGGACGCGGCACGCCTCTACGGCTCGACCGAGGCGGCGATCGCCGACCTGACCTACGTGCTGGCGACGACCGCGCGCCCCCGCTACATGACCAAGGAGGTGCTGGGGCCGCCGGCCGCGGCCGCAGCCCTGCGCGCCCGGGCCGCCGCCGGCGAGCCGTGCGGGCTGCTGTTCGGCCCCGAGGCGATGGGCCTCGACAACGACGACGTGGCGCTGGCCTCGGCCGTGCTCACCGTGCCGCTGAACCCGGGGTTCAGCTCGCTCAACCTGGGCATGGCGGTGCTGCTGACCGGCTACGCCTGGTACGCGGCGGGCGCGGCGGGCGATGTGGCGGCGGCGGCGGACCTGATCATGCCGGAGCAGACGCGGCCGGCGAACCAGGGGGAACTGCTGGGCCTCTACCAGCACCTGGAGGCGGAACTGGACAGCTGCGGTTTCCTGCGCAATCTGCAGTCCCGCCCCAGCATGGTCCGCAACCTGCGCAACCTCTTCGGCCGCGCCCGGCTCACCGAGCAGGAAGTGCGCACGCTGCGCGGCGTCATCACCTGCCTGGTCGAGGGCCGCCGCAAGCGCAGCTGAGAGCCCGGACTCCCCCGCCCGCCCCCGCCCGCCCCGGCACTTGAGGGCACCCGAACGGGCGCTTTGTGTAATTCCCTTCACAGACAGCACGGCCACTCGTGACGTACATCACTGACTCACCCACGTGGCCCGGCGGGGAAGTCGTACGGCACCGTTCGGTGCATTCGGCCGGGACACGTCGGTTTCGATGTTTGCGGGCAACCAACAGGAGAGGACGTTACATGATGAAGAACTCATCGCGGATCGCGGCGCTGGCGATGCTGGCGATCGGTTTGGCGGGGGCGCAGAATGCCCAGGCGGCAGATACCTATTTCAAGCAGACGACCGTAACCGGCCGATCAGGGCCCACTCGGCTCCGATGCCAGCCCCGAGCCTTCATGTTCGGCGTTTTCCCGGTGGATCTGCAGTAGCTCGCGCAGGTTCTCGATGCCGAAGGCGGTGAACGCGGTGGTG